>Ga0315281_10006265_pt1 | contig 16962 bp, 16 predicted proteins | sample YL17G07_0_MG_FD_204540 | JGI IMG/M metagenome (GOLD analysis project Ga0315281, IMG submission 204540) | Sediment microbial communities from Yellowstone Lake, YNP, Wyoming, USA - YL17G07_0 | ecosystem: Environmental > Aquatic > Freshwater > Lake > Sediment | place: USA: Wyoming | collected...
ACTAAGCAAAGATTTATCTTGCTTCAGTAGCTCAATAAGTACGTTGTCCGTCAGGAAAGATATCTTTGATCTTAACACTCATAAGATACTCTATCCTACGGACAACTTTTAGAATTTACATTACAAGAAAACAAAAAAATAAGCGCCATTTTTTGAAGATAAATTAGTTTATTCTGCCCAAGTGATATATCTTTTTGGCACATTCAAAAAGGCGTATAAAGGAAATGCTGATTTTGGGGCTTATGGAAAGCGCATGGAAACTAGCATGCTTTGAGGATATGCAATCATATCTTTCCGAGCGGACGGAAAGCGAACGCGGGACTCGGGACAGAAGATTTCTTCTATTGGAGTGTTGTGCAAGCCATCCCATAACTTTAAATATTGTTTCGTTATTAATAGTTATTAAAAGTTATTGGTGGTTATATGGCTGAAGTTACATTGAATTTGCATATAGATGATTACACCAACCGCGTGCTCGGCGTCATAAAAGAAATGTTTGGACTGAAGAATAAATCTGAGGCATTGAATAAGTTTGCCCATCTCTTCGGACACGAGTATGTGGAGCCAGAAGTCCGTGAGGAAGTGATCAATGAAGTGATACGTTCCTGCAATGCACATGTAAAGAAATATGGGATACGCAAGATGACTCTTGCTGAGTTAAAAGAGCTGACTGGTGCTGATTAATGCCATTTACTTTTGACCTTTCAGATCATCTGAAAGAGACGCTGGCAAAACTCTCCACAAAAGATCCGCAACGCTCAAAAATCGTATACAAAAAAATAGAACAGATAATCCAATGCGATGGAAGTTCTGTTGACCACTATAAAAATCTCAGGTATGATCTTTCAGATTATAAAGAAGTACATATTGATAAAAGCTTCGTTTTGATCTTCAGGGTTTTCAAAAAAGAAAACCATATTCTTTTCGAGCGTTTTGAACATCACGATAAAATTTTCAAGCGTTAGAAACCTGACTTCGCTATTTCACTTCTTCCTGTAATTCATCGCTTCTCTTACGTCTTCTTAGATGGCGCAGATTTCAGTATACTTATGCTGCGCCGGCAGTTGGGTGTTATACCTGCGTTCTAAATCCATCTGGCGAGATCAGGTTAGAAAGCGGTTTTTCAAAAATTCGGTTTGTTCCTGGTGATCGAACAGAATCAGGCGAAAAGCGAATTCGATCAAGACCCAAAACACAAAACCCGAAACGGTCCACTTGTCAGCGAAACGGTCAGCCGCCCAGCAAAACGGTCAGTTGGTCAGCAAAACCCGAAACGATCCTCGGTCAGCGAAATGATCAGCTGGTCAGCAAAACCCAAAACGGTCAGTTGGTCAGCTGAACGGTCCGCGGGTCAGCGAAACGCTCATCTGCTCATATCAGCCTTACCAGCCCTCTCCCTATCTCCGGAATATTGCCTCCGAACAGGTTCGTGGTATTCAGCACGAAAGTGAATAGCACGACAAACGCTATCAGGGGGAACACGCAGATCACTGACACAAAATGCAGCATGATATCATGGATGCTGTTGAAGAACTCGCTGACTACGGATCTATTCGCTTCCAGCCATGAGCGCAGCTCGAACTGCTTGGAGATCGAGCCAGCCCCGCACTGCAGGCCCTGCACATCCCCAATCGCAGGCGTGGAGCAGAGGTATTCGATTTTGCCCTGCGAAACATCCTTTGCAGCGATTGAGATCGTGCTGACATGGTTGAAGGACACTGCATACACCAGGATGTATGAGAATGGAAGCACGAAATACAGCCCGAAAGCCAATGCCATAAGATACGCCCCTGCACCGCGCGATGGGGGGAGCGCGCGCAGGATCACCCCGAGCCCGAAGAAGAAGCCGGCGTAATATTTCACGAAAGTGAGCGCGTGGTATATCAGGTAGTATGCGAACATGTAGAACGTGAGCATCTGCGCTGAGTTTGTGATGCGCTCGGCAGCCCACTTGAGGCCAAAGCAGCTCATGTGCTCAGACATGTATATCTCCATGAAGATTGAGGAGCATGCCTCTATCGGGATGGAAAGGTAATAGAGCGTATCGAGGAATTCCTGGGAGCATTTGGCAGGCGGCTCCATATACAAAAGCATGACGTCGATCAGAGTGGGCGCGCTGACCTGCACCGCACTTATGCTTTTGAGCTGGGTGCACATCGTGCTCTGCGTGGTTTGCGCAGCGCATGCCTTTACTGCGTTCTGCGTGATGGCATCCACATACATCTGCTTGCCTATTTTCGTCAAGACAGTGTCGGATAATGTGAGCGTGAGCACGACGAACATCACGATGAACACAGTGGATGCGGCGAAAATGAATTCTTTTTTTGCAGTCTGCTCCAGCTCTTTAAGGTCGAAAAGCCTTGAGAGCATTATGAGGGCTATTGAGCCGAGCACTGAGAGCGCTGAGGCAAGTATGGCAATATCCTCCCATCCGAACACGAAACCCGAACTGGTGAAATTCGTTGCCATATTCATATCAGCCTCGTAAGCGGAGAGATATCCACCTCTTCGCCAATCGCCCTGCTGAGATATTTCGCTGACTGTATGAGAAGCAGGGTGTTGAATGCCGGAAGGATGAAACCGAGCGCAAACGCACGGCCGATCACCGAAAGCGGCAATACCATTATGAGCGTGAAGAAGCTGCCGATCATAGATGTGAGCATCTTGCCTATGCCGCTTAGGCCCTCGCTCATGAAGTCTATGAAACCTCCGGAGAATTTATCCTTGTTGTACACCCTGAATTTCTCGAAAAGGCTTGTGCTGTCCCCAGGCCCGCTCCAGCTCATCTGCTGCTTGAGGAATGAGCTGAATGTCACCATCGGGCCTGCGTCCTGGTTGTAAAACATCACATAGTTGAACGAGTAGAGCACCGGGAACATGAAAAGGAATGTCAGGCCAATGCCGATAAGCGCGCCCCCGACCCTCCGGGTAGGGGTGAATGAACGCAATATCACGCCAAGCGGGATATAGTAATGCAGCGAAGCGGCAAGCGCAAAAAGATACACCGCGAGCTGCGCATAATTGATGATGAATGCGACAGCAAGCGCAGTGGACATGTTGTAAATCAGCTGCTTGAACGGGGAAGCCAGGCCGGCAAGCGGCGCGGCGACGATTCCGATCCCGAGCGAACGCGCGTAGGGTGTCGCAGAAGCCATGGTATCCAGATATGCCCCCATGATGTAATTGAGCTCGAGCCATTGCGCCATGGCCTGGTCTGTCTCCAGGAAGTAGCTCTCGGTCATATTGTATATCGTCAAATCATTGGATATGCCAGAAGATGCCCCGCTTGGCAGGATGAAGCTGAACTTCAGGTCAGCCGCAGCATGCACCCCGGCGACAATAAATGCTATCAGTATGCATGTCACGACAAGCTCGGAAAGCTCGACCTTCACATAGTTCCGCAACCCATCGTTCCTGAAAAGCACTGAGAACATGTATATCATGGCGAGAAGGATGGCAGAGACCATCAGCGCCAGGCCTGCTGCCGCTTCCCAGCCGCCAAGGAATTGCACGAAAGCGGCAAACGCGCCCGTTGCCTGGGGGATCGAACCCGCATTGTGCACTATCTGGTCCGCTGACATCATCTCTTATATCACCTTGATGAAAGACATGAAAGACACATCGACACTGAAGAACCTTGCGATCTCCCTGGCTGCCGTAAGGGTCACAAAGATATTGAGGAATGGCAGGAGCAGGGACATTATTATCACATAATAGACCGCGTTCCTTATAAGCTCAAAAGCCAGATTCAGCGCCATGCCTGCGAAAAATGGCAGGAATACCCCTGCAGACAGGAACATGGTGGCCACTACCGCGCCGACTATCTTGAATGCGCCGGACTCGTTCACGAATGTCCGGAGCGCGGATTTCCCGTCAACAAGGTTGTTCACCATTATCTTGTGCGTCTCATAAGTGACAACGAACATGAACGGGTATATTATGGCGAGCGCGAATATGATGGCAAAGAGCGCTTCCCCTGCCCCGCGCGTCATCGGTATCGCCCTGAGGAAAATCGCGAGCGGGATGAAGAGGGACCATGTCCATCTCTTTATCAGGCAAAGAAGCACAAGGTGGAGCATCCATTCTCCGATGCCAAGCGAAAGGAACTGCAATGCCATCCCGACTATATCGATCAGAGGCTTGAGCACAGGCCCCATATTGAAAGAATACATGGCGCGCCAGGTGACCCCGAACCACATCGTGGAAGAGTATATCGTGTGCAGCACCATGTTGTACATCACGAGATTGGAGAAGTCGGTCACCATCTCGACAATGAGCGAGCGGGAAAACGCCATAGAGCCATCTATCATGGTGAGCGGGCCTCCCAGGTTGGTAGGGTCAGCGCTCGTGAGGCCATAAATCGGGTCTGATGGCATGCCCCCTGCCCTGAATGTGTACCATGAATTGAGCGCGAAAAGCACGCCGAAGATGAACACGATGCGCAGTATCGAGAGAAGGATCTGGAACGCTTCCTCCTTGGATGTGGCGATGAGGCTTGGCGATTGCAGCACCTGCCCGAGCATCCATAATAGCGTGATGCCAAATCCCACTACAAGAAGCGCAAGGAATGTGAGGCTGATCCATCCAGGGGATGGCTGGAACTGGTCAGGCCCGCAATAGCCTGGATCGAATGCTGAGAAGACCGACTTGAACGCGGTCGGTACAGTGCCGATGCCTGTCTCGGTTGCCTGGATGAAAGGCTTTGACTGGTTCCCGAGGTAATTGTATGTATCGTCAAGGAATGTGCTGAAGTTCCCCCCGCTGCTGCTTTGTGCGAAAGCTGGCGATGCCAGAAGCAGCATCAGCAGGAAAACAGCCGTTGATTTCATCCGGAATCCGACCATGTTTCGCACATCCACATATCAAATCTGCAAATCCAATCATATATCCATATGCTCAATCATATCAGGTGCGTCAATCCAGCTATCTCTATATCCCCTCCAAAAGTCATTGAAAGCGAACGTATCGCGGCGATAGTCGCGAGTATGCCGAAAAGCGAGAAGAACACCGAGAAGAACGCCATCCTCGAAAGCGCATCCACCGGGCCGCCTGACTTGTATGCGATAAACACCCCTGAATCAAAGCTCGATTTCTTCGACAGCTCTTCCATCCATTTGTCCGTGGCATTCACCGCATTTCCCATGTTCTCCTTTTTCTCTGCATCAGTAAGATTCTTGCCAAGGTCAAGGCCAGGCTTTGCAGTGGAATCCTTTTTGTTCATCTCCTCCATGCGGCCGGATACACCTTTCTGTTCTGCTTTTTGGTAATCCTGCATATAGGTATCCAGGTTCATGCCGCCCCCGGGCACGGCGATCGTGCCGTTTACATACATCGCGTTGGTTATCGGCGGGTCATTGCATGCGTCCTTGCTTATCTTGTCGCAAATGGCTTTGAAGGAAGGCATCACCTCGACCTGCTTCTTCATATCAAGCATCACAAGGCCGCCGAACGCATAGAACGCCGGGAATATATAGTAGAGCGAAATTGACATCCCAAGCAGCAGGCCGCCGAGCTTCCTTGAGAATGTGAAGGTGCGCAGTATCGCCCCGCTGATGAAGAGCGCGGGGAAGAGCGCTTTTGCGATGAAAGCGAGCATGAACTCCTGGAACTTCGTCAGGATCATTATCTTGATGGCATAATCGAAAACCATGGACTTGATGGTATTGCCGAGGGTGAAGAAACCCCTCCATGGGGTGAATGTGAAGAAACCGGATGCCTCTGTGATGAACTCGAAATTTATCGCAAAATCAGCGAGCATGGATGTGTAGCCGTACACGACATACTCCTTGTACGCAAGGTCTGATGTCTCCTTGAACACGCTGTGCATATACCACATGCCAAGCCGGACATGGCAGCCGTCTATCCCGTGATACATGGATTCTTCGTCTGCAGCGATATCCTTGCCGCAAAGCGAATAGGACCTGCTCTGCTCAGACACCCATACTGTGGGCCCCCCGCCCGGGTAGCCTGCGAATATCGCGTTCTGAACGATGTTGTCCACCACTCCGAGAAGGCCGACGCTCGGAGTTGCGATGACCGCGATTATTATCGCCGAGTATATTATCTCCGATAGCTCGAGCTTTGCCCAGCCCTTCATGCGGTCATTCATGAGCATGGAGCCGATCATGTAGATCAATCCGACCAGCATGGTGGCTATGCCTAAGCATGCTCCGGCAACCGGAAGCCACAGGGTCCACCATTGGTCAAGATTCGGGTCCATTGATCACACCTTGAATGTAAGGAATTTGGTCATCGCATTTATGAATGTCAGCGAGACCACTAACGCGAAGGCGGGCATGAACAGAGCGAAAAGGGAAAGAAGGGATAGCGAGCGCATGATCGGCACGAACTCGGCCATTGACAGGAGGTTCAGCGTGGCCTCAGAAAGGATGACCTTGAAGAGCGATTGGAGGCCAGGGAAGCTGGATACCACTGGGACGTTAGCGAGCGGGTTGAACAGCACGCCCATGACACCATACTTGAATGGCCCGCAAAGCGACTGGATTATGAGGTCAGATTTCGCCTTGTCATAGGTCTGTATGCCGAGGTATTCCACCACCTGGCCATTTATCAGATACACCATCGGGAACACGAACTGGAAAGCGAATGCGAGTGCGATAAGGAATGAGCCTGCGTCACGGGTGGGCGGGAAGAATCGCATGATAAGGCCTGCTGGCAAAAGGAATTGTAATGCAAATGCGTCGATAAGCCGAAGCGTGAGAAGCTGGAACTGGAGGCTGCCGTAGATCGCGACAAGGCCATAGCCGATCACATTGGTGATGTTGACAAAGACATCTATCCCCGGGAAAACCTTGAAGACATTCGTGAGCACCGCTTCCCCGATACGGCGCATGAACACATTCAGCATGGAGGTGCATGTCTGTATCCTGAACACATCATACATGCCTTCCAGCACATTGCTTGTGACATGCGTGGTGAGGTAATCTGCTGCAGCATCGGTTGGGCTGGAGTTGCCGGTGACCATAAACGAGAAAATGGCGCCTGCGCCGAAAAACCCGAGCACGAAAAGCATTATGAGGAAAGTGCCGGCAAGGTTCGAAAGCTCGATATTGAGGTATGCCTCCCATTCAGGCACCTGGGATACTTTTGCTATAAGGTAGGTGATGAGAATGAGTGCAGTCACGAAAAAGGCGATTGGGATTATCACCTTGGGCCCGTATACATCGAGCCCGTAAAGCATGCCACCAAAAAAACTGCCCTGGAACGAAGTCAGTATCTGGAAGAAAATCACGTATATCACTGCAGCTACGAGCGCGCCGGCGAGGATCCCTGTGGACCATACTGTTGCCCGTGCCCTTGTCTCTGCGCCTGTTGCCTGCCCCAGCGCGTATACGAGTGCTGATATTACAACAAGGAGGATGATGAGGCCGATGAGCGAGGACTGGGCGATGCTGCTCAGCCCATTGATCGTGTTCTCGAAGTAATTGGGGTCTGTTGTCGGAGTCTTGAAATTTGGCAAAAGAACAAAAAGCAATGCAACCAGCAGCGCTGAAACGCCAACTGCAGTCAGCATGGACTTTGCCCAGGTGGTCGCCCGCGCCCTGGTCTCTGCCCCAAAAAGCTGGCCAATGACAAACACGACTGCGGCGAGCACTGCCATAGTGAGCATGAGCACCATGAGAAAGCCCTGGACGATGTTCACCTGCTCGAGCAGCGTAGTGGCTGTTGACTGGGCAGATGCAATGCAAACCAGCGCCAAAATGGCGAGCAGGATCTTTTTCATACCGATTTCCTCAGGCCGATTTCATAATAGTCTTCATTCTTCATGCATCATCATATTATCTTAGTCAGGCCGGCGATCTCCATCTCACCGCCGATTATCATCGCGATGTTCCTGTACATGGTTATCGTGAATATTATCTCCAACAATGATGTGATCACAACAATCGCCAGGAACTGCCCATGAGCAACCACTGAGTCGAGTATGAAGAAATAAAGCCCTGCTGATGCTGAAGAAGGCAGCAGCGGGTTCTCTGTCAGGGTGGTGAGCTTGCCTAAGCCAGAGAAAAAATCTCCGGTCATCCCCATCATGAAAATCCATATCGTATACATTGTAGAGAAGAAATTCCCTACTGATTTCATCATGCCCCAGATCACAAGGCCAGCAGAGCAGAACATATGCACCACGCCATTTCCCTCACACTCATCTGAAGTGGATGCTGTCTCTGCAACGCTTTTCGTCTGGAATAGCTTGGCTAACTCACTGGATTTGTTCTGCGATTCTTGGATGTTGGACTGCACGCCCGACTCTGTGATCGCGGTCTTGTATGGCCCCATGTTCTCAGGCATGTAGACGAAATCCGCGGGCTTGTACACATCGAAAATGAGGAAGTTGGAGAGGAGGATCGAGAGGGGAAGAACATAATAGGCAGCAAAGCATATCGCGATTATGGATGAGCCTGTGGTGCGCAGGAAGGGGATCGCACGGAAGACAAGGCCGAGCGGGAAGAAGATTATGGGGATGACATCCCGCACGAAGAGCAGAATGAATTCCTTTGCCCAGACCACAGTCATTAGCTGGCCGATTGTCTCGACAACAATAGTATGCGCATTGCTAAGTAGCACGAGGCCATCAAAAGGCATGAGCGTGAAAGAGATTATCGCTGTGCCGGCGACCGGAGAGCCGAGCGGAAAGCTTATCGTCGAGAGGAAGCCTATTAGGGCTTCGAAGAGGTACATGGAAGTATACATATCCTTTAGCTTGTGGAAAAGGACATCGAGCGATGCGAGAGCCAGTTGGACGTGCGATGAAGTCATGCCTGAAAGCTGAGAATCTGCCTGGAAGCCGGATGGCGATGCTGGCAGCACAAGGGCATTCACGAGCGGGTCTATCGTTATGCCAGAACCTATCCAGAATACTATGATGATTGCTGAGAATATGAGGGCGGCCAGCTCCTCTTTCGCCAAAGCGAAAAGAGGCGCATGCTGGAACGCATTTGCGAAAAGATAGTAGAGCGCGGTGATCACAACCCCGAGCCCGAGCCCAGCTGCGATAGCGAATCTTGCTGAGTCTGGCAGGAAAAGGAGCAGGGGCAGGACCAAATCCATGCTCTCTCTATCGCTGAATATGATTAAAAAGGTTGGTTCGCTTTATTCTCTTTCGAATGACAGGTTTTTTCTATGGACAGGACACACTATATTTCAGATGCGAAAGCACAGCAAGGGAAAAAAGTGCAGGTGGCCGGATGGGTGCATGATGTCCGGGACCTCGGAAAGCTCAGGTTCATAATCCTCCGTGACAGGACAGGCATAATGCAGGTGACGCTGAAGAAAGGGCTGGTGCCTGACGAGGTGCTGGAGAGATCGATTGTGAATAAGGAGGATGTGGTCTCTTTTTTTGGCACTGTCAAGGAGAATAAGATCGCGCCTGACGGAGTTGAGCTTATACCTGAGAAGTTCGAGCAGCTGAACAAGGTGGAGAGGAAGCTTCCTGTGGATCCGACAGGCCATGTGGATTCTGATTTCGATACTCGGATCGATTACCGCTATCTGGATTTGCGCAAGAAAAACATCAGCGCGATATTCCGGATAAAATCGATAGCTGCGAATGCTTTCCGTGAAAAACTTCTAAGCCTCGGATTCCTGGAGATCCAGCCTTCTGCGATCACCGGGGCAGCAACAGAAGGAGGGGCGGATGTATTCCCGATTCAGTATTTCGAGAACAAGGCGTATCTCGTGCAATCGCCGCAATTGTACAAGCAGCTTGCCGTGATCGGGGGGTTCGACAAGGTATTCATGACCATGCCGGTGTTCAGGGCAGAGAAGCATAATACCACCACGCACCTGAATGAGATAACGCAGATGGATATCGAGATGGGCTTCGCTGACCACAACGACGTGATGGACATACTTGAGCAGGTAGTGCTGCACATACTCACGCGGGTAAAGGAGGAAGCTGGCCCGGACTTAGAGGTCTTGAGTCCTGAGTTTAGTGTTCCGGAGAAAGTGCCGCGTTACAGCTATACCGAGCTTGTGAAAAAGCTGAATGATTCAGGCTTCATCATGAAATGGGGTGAGGATTTCTCCAAAGAGGCTGAAAAGAAGCTTTCTGGGATTCTTGGGGATGACCTCTATTTCATCTATGACTGGCCAACCAATGTGCGCGCGTTTTATTCTATGCCGGATCCGAAGAATCCGGATATCTGCCATGCATTCGACCTTGTGTACCGGGGGCTGGAGATCTCCTCAGGCGCCAAACGCATCCATCTTCCTGCGCTCCTTGAAGAGCAGCTGAAGAAACGCGGTTTGGCAGTGGAAGAATTCGAATTCTACTTGAATGCGTTCAGGATGGGCGCTCCCCCGCATTCAGGGTGGTCCATCGGGCTCGAGCGACTTGTCATGAAGATGTGCAATTGCGAGAACATAAGGGAAGCCATGCTGTTCCCGAGGGATAGGACGAGGCTGCACCCATAAACTGAGCCGTTGACCGTTTCCGGTTTTGCTGAGCAACTGAGCGTTTCGGGTCTCGAGTCTAGGTGGTTTTCAGTTTCGGGTTTCCGGTTCTCGGTCTAATAGTATCAAAAAGTATAACTTTATAAGGGTTTAGTTATATATTTTGATACTATGAAATTGACTAAAAGAGAGGCAGGGATACTTGAGTTCCTGCTTGAAAAGAAAGGGAATTTCAAAAGCATATCCTCAGCGCTCGCCATAAAAAAATCGAATCTCTCATTATACGCCAGAAATCTGGAAAGAGCAGGCCTCGTAACGATAGCTAGAAAAGGAAGAGAAAAAGTGATTGCCTTGGAAAATTCTGTCTCAGCAGGCTTTTTCAGGTCAAAGGCTGCGCTATCAATGATTAAGCTGAACGAGGTTTTGGCTGGCCAGATACCATATTTCCTTAGTTTCATTCTGACAAAAGAAAGGATCACCATAGCGGAAATGGATATGCCGTCTGCTTCAGCAAAAAGAATGCTGAAAAAATTAAGGACTATTGGGATAATATTCATGCCTTCAAATGGGCAATACAAACTAAGGCAGGAAGCTGAACCACTCGCAGGATTTTGCCGCCAGATATTAACACAGATTTATACTGCAGAAGCAGAAAAAGAGCTGCAAGGAATTGAAAAAGCTGTATTCTCGTTTGACAGCCCCCGTGAGCTTGAAGCAGTATTTGTGACAGATCAAGAAAACAAACCAAAACATTACTGGCCAACTGCATACGCCATATTTAGCAGGCATGGTTTGGAGCTGGTAAGCGCCGGAAAATTCTATTATGCCAATATGAAACCAAAACTCAAAGACGCGATAATGCATGCGCTTTCATTAAGCAGGGATGCAAGAACGATAGCATATGCATCTGCGCTGGTGCTGATCAACAAAATCGACCCTGCCTTATTGCTAAAGAAAAAGCAACGCTTCGGGTTGCCCGAAGGTTTTGTTGAGGCCCTGGTTGAATTTATAAAAAGCAAGGGTAGGAAAACACAGGAAGGTTTCCCATCCTGGGATGAAGTGGAGATGATCTTGCATGGATAGGCAATTCGATGAGAAATACATCGATAAGGAACTCGAAAGCATCGGGATTCGTGTCAAAAAGCCTATAAGCATCTATCTGATCGGAGGGTGTGCGATGTCGCTAAGGCACCTGAAAGAGTCGACAAAGGATATCGACATCGTTTTCAGGAACAAAAAAGATTATGAGGCTTTCGCGGATGCGCTTTTTGGTGCACAGTACTATGAACCGTTTACAATCACAAGCGAATACTTACACCTTGAAGCGATGAAAATGTATGAAAACAAGGATGGTTTTCATCTTGATCTTTTTGTCGGGCAGGTCCTAAGGAAACTGGTGCTTTCTGATTCCATGATCAAAAGGGCAGAAATGTACAAGAAGCACGGCAATATGGAAGTATACCTTTTATCGAAAGAGGATGTTTTCCTTTTCAAGGGGTTTGCAAGCGAAGGGAGAAAAAGAGACCTTGCGGACATGTATGTCCTTTATCCTGATATAGACTGGGCTGTGTTGAAGCAGGAGCTGAAAATACAGAAAATGCCAAAAAGGTTAATGGCGATTCTCGTCAGCCGGCTTGAAGAGTTTAGCAGGACATACAGGCTGGATGTTCCGATATTGAGGGAATTGAAGAGGAAGCTGTGATGATCGAATCTATGAGTGCGTGGCGTCGGACTAAGGTAGTATTATAAAGCCTTATTGCTATATCATATAGTGGAAGAGAGTATATTTCCACTTTTCAGAATATCAAAAGAGGGAGAGTAATGAAAATCCTTGTTACAAATGATGATGGACAGACTGAGGGCATGCGCATCCTGCTCGAAGTAGCGAAGAAGTTCGGCACAGCGTATGCCATAGTGCCAAATCGGCAGAGGAGCGCAGTGTCAACAGCGCTCACGCTCCACAAAGCCATCAGGCTGGAGAAGATCGACCAGGACCTCTTTGAGATAAACGGTACTCCCGCTGATGCAGTGATATTCGCAACGCATTCCAAGGAGTTCGACAAGCCGGACCTCATACTTTCAGGAGTGAACTGGGGGGACAATGCCGCATTCTCAGCCCTCATGTCATCTGGCACAGTAGGCGCATGCTGGCAGTCTGCGCTTGAAGGGGTGCCTTCCATCGCGATATCGATGTACCAGACAAGGAAGGACTGGCGCGACCGGGCTGGATGGGGAGACCCGAAAAAGCTAAAGAAACTGCTGATGGACATAATCAAGAAGCTCGAGCCGCAGCTCAAGCCGAATTCATTCTTCAACGTGAACCTCCCTGATGATATCTCTGCACCGAAACTCGTCGAAGCATCGAGCATGCAAAAACTCAGGTACAAGACTCAGGTGACAAAGAGGTTCGACCCGAATGGCGAGCCTTATTTCTGGATATCCGGAGCTAATAACGGTGTGGAATCAGGCACTGACCTCTATGAGATATCCGTGAACAAGAACGTCACGATAACCGAGATCCCGATGACTTTCTTCATGGACGGGAAACAGGACGCGAGCCAGGAAGAGTAGATTTCTCACTCTCCAAATCATCTTTTTTTCAATTAGCTATTTTTCTTTTTGCTCAATCATAATCAGCGGATGAAGCCCACCCAACGACTGTCGGAGCGGTTGGAGAATGGCCGAACTCCAGCGACGAGACTGAGTTAGACATAAGGAAAGAGTATGCAGAAATTGGCGAATAAAACATCAGATTCCTACCGCAGCTTCTCCCAGATTCATCCCTTCATTCTCTCTCCGCTCAACGCCACCGCTTCCGATCGACGGCCTTCGCGTACGGAGCACGATTGTCGCCTTGAACTTCTTCTTCAGGAACTCTTTTGCCGCCTTGATCCGCTCGCCGTCTTTGCCTATCGCAATCCCGCGATCGGTCTCATCCACTGTCAGGACGATGTTGTTCTCGCCCATGACATTTGCTACCTCGATGCTCGCGATCCCGACATTGTTGAAGTAGTTCCGCACGAATATCTCCGGGTCCTCGCTGTCGCCGATTACCACGACTTTCTTCCTAAGGATCTCTGAGAGCCGCTTCACGTTTGCCCCTTTCCTGCCGATAGCCCTTCCGAGGCTCACCAGATCAACGAGGAAAATCAGGGTGTTGGCTGTCTCAAGGAAATCCGAGGGCATCACATGCGTGACCTTCTCGAATTCAGTGAAATAGCCAAGGCCCCTTGCATCCAGTTCAACCACAGGATCACTGCTTTAACGCCAAATCCATTATGGTGGATGCGCCAGGGTCCATCACCGAGAGCACTGTCACCGGGAACGGCTTTCCGCAAACAGAGCCCAGCTCCATGGATGTGCCTTCGAAAACGATGAGCGGTATCTTCGAGACTCCGCAGTATTGCTCCACCTTATGCATTATCTCAGATGGCGTGTTGGATGCCATGACGAAAAGCTTCGCCTGGCCAAGCAGGCTGGCCTTCATGCCGGTCCTTGCGCCGAACTCGACTTTTCCGCTCTCGACCGCCAGCCTTATTGCGGATGTGATCGGCTTCTCTTTCTCCTTCTTCGTCTTCCTGCGCCGGACGACTTTTTTGGTTTTTTTCTTCTTCGGCTTGGCTTCCGCTTCGCCTTCAACGCCTTCTTCAGCAATCTCTTCTTCCGTTATCTCCGTGTCCTCGTCCTCTTCATTCTTGGCTGCCATTGCAATCAACTCATTTCTTCTTCTCAACTATTCTTTTCAAATATTCTTATCAACTTTTTTCAACTTTCTTTTCAGCTGATTTCTTTTTTACCTGTTTCATCACTAGCTTTATCTTTCCCGTCCCGACCGGCACGGTCTGTCCGACAATGATGTTTTCGGTGACTCCGACCAGCCGCTCATCCTCGCTGAACGCGCACGCGTTCACAAGATGCTTCACTGTCTCTTCGAATGCAGCCCTGCCGAGCACGCCGACTTTTCCGCCGCTAAGGCCATGCCTTCCGATGGATTTGATGCTTCCGCCCCAGGTCATGGCATCCGCAATCAGCATTATGTGCCGTATATCCACATAAAGCTTCTGCATGTCCATGACGTCTTTTATCTCCTTGACGATGGAGTTGCGCGTCGCCTCGATCCCGAGAACGCGCTCGACCTCTTTGATGTTGTTCGTGTACACGCGGGATGGATCCACAGAAGGATGCTCGATTGCGCCGGTGATATTGAACCCTGCTGCCCTCACAAAGTATTCGTCTTCTCCCTTCACGACAACTGCCCGGTGTATGCCGCGCACCCCGCGGGCAAGGCAGTCTTTGAGCCTGTTAGCGAGCTTGCGCACAGAGCGCGCGGTGACGGGCTTCTCCTTCTCGCCTTCTTTCGGTTTCACCTTCTTCGGATAGAGCGAAATGGTGCTGCCGCTGATCTTCAGCTTCGAGCTGTGGGGCTCGAGCACCTTCTTCAGGTCATTGAATGACACATCGAGCGCTTTGCCCTCTTTCTCCGAATAGTCGATTACCACCGCAAGGTCCTCCAGGTCGTCTTCCACAGAAGCGATATCAGAGATGAAAACCGAGCTGAGTTCATGCGCGACTTTCTGCGCCTCAGATTCCTTCTTCGAAAGGGATTTCTTCAGGTAGATATCAATGATCGGCTTCTTGGGCTCGCGTTTCGCATCGACAATCTCGATCAGCCTCGGAAGGCCGGTCGGCACGTGTTCTGCGACACCGGCGTAATGAAAAGTCCGCATCGTCATCTGTGTCCCGGGTTCGCCGACAGACTGCGCAGCGATGACCCCTACAGCCTCGTAGGGTGGGATCGATGAACTAGTTTTTTTCACAACCATATTGCATCACCTATGCCGTGTCAACATCATCCTGCTTTGTCACATCGGCTGCTTCTGCCTTAGTGGCGAGCATCGGGTCACGGCCGTCTCCGCCGTAGATGAATTGCACGATCGACATGTCTGCATTCCGCACAGTCATGTCCTCATAGACCACGAGGTCCTGGAGCGCATTGATCAGCCTGCGCTGCATGTAGCCTGAGCGCGCTGTACGGATAGCGGTGTTGACCAGCGCTTCACGGCCGCCCATGGCATGGTGCATGAACTCGTAGGGCGTGAGCCCTTTCCTGAAGGACGAGTACACGAAACCCCTCTCTTTTCCAGTGAGCAGCGAAGGCTTGAAGTAAGGGAGCGTCCTTCTGCGGTATCCTCTTGAGAGCCTCTTGCTCCGGACAGTCTGCTGCGCGACGAGCGCAGACATCTGGATCGCGTTGAGCAGGCTTCCCCTGGCCCCGATCTTGGCCATGATGATGGATGGGTTCTCGAGGGTCAGGTCCTCTTCCACTATCTTCCCCACATCTTCCCTGGTCTGGGATGTTATGCCCATCACATGCCTCTCAAGCGTTTCCTTGAGGCTAAGGCCGGGCGAGTGCTCAAGGGATTTGCTCTTGAACTGCATGATGAGGTTGTCCATCTCCCGGTTCATCTTATCCGTCAGGTCATTTACTTTTGCCTGCGCCTTTTCCGAAAGGGAATAGTCACGGAGCGAGACGCTGAGCCCGTGCAAGGAGATGGTCTCAAGGGCAAGGATAGTCCCCTTATTCAGGAACTCTTCAGTGAAATCAGGGCCTTTCATCATGAAGATGCGCTCGAGAAGATCGCTCTCCATTGCCTTGGATTCAACTGCGCCCTTTATCAGCCGGCCGTTCTTTATCACGATCTCGCCGCCCATCTTGGATTTCACTTTTATGCTTAGCTCTTTTGGCAGCAAAAGCGAGAATAGCAGCGCGCCTGAATTTATCCCCGACATCCGGCTTGGGCAGCTCGGTAATCCCTATCAGGAATAGCAGGTTCGATGCCTCTTCCTTTGTGAATTCCGAGTCCTCTTTGGTGAGGAAATAGAAGCCGGATACGTGATCCTCCTGCGGCTTGATTATCGCGTGGCCATGCCTCGGGGAGAGAAGCTGTTTTGCCACAGGCATGAGGTAGCGTGCCTCTGCCTGGGCTTCCTCGCTCTGGAGCATGTGCAGGTTCATCTCATCTCCATCAAAGTCAGCATTGTAAGGTGCAACTGAAACGGGGTTCAGCCTGAATGTCCTGCCAGGCATAACGCGTATGCGGTGGGCCATCATGGATACCCGATGCAGCGATGGCTGCCGGTTGAATAGCGATATGTCTCCATCCACCACCTGCCGCTCGATGACCATCCCGACTTTCAAATTCTCTGTGAGCTCTTTCTGGAGCTCAGGCGTGTCACCAACCCTTAGCCTCTTGCCGTCTGGCCTGAGTATGTACACTGCCCGGGGGTATGTGGGCGAGGCGACGTATTTCTTGCATGCCTCGATGTTCCATTCAGTAACTGCCACCGGAAGCGTGAGCTCTTCAGCTATGGCCTGCGGTACTCCGACCTCGCCAAGCCCGATGCGCGGATCAGGTGAGACGACAGTACGGGCCGAGAAGTTCACACGTTTTCCAGAGAGGTTGTACCTGAAACGGCCTTCCTTGCCTTTCAGCCTCTGCGTGAGCGTCTTCAGCGGCCTGCCCGAGCGGTGCCTGGCTGGAGGGCTGT
>Ga0315281_10006266_pt1 | contig 16959 bp, 14 predicted proteins | sample YL17G07_0_MG_FD_204540 | JGI IMG/M metagenome (GOLD analysis project Ga0315281, IMG submission 204540) | Sediment microbial communities from Yellowstone Lake, YNP, Wyoming, USA - YL17G07_0 | ecosystem: Environmental > Aquatic > Freshwater > Lake > Sediment | place: USA: Wyoming | collected...
GACGCTTGTCCCAGGTGCAGCGGGGTGCCAATACCGTGGGCTATCTGATCAACGGACTCGGCCAGCGGGTGGCCAAGGACAAGGGTGGAGCAGGAGGTGTGACCTACTTTGCCTATGACGAACAGGGGCACCTGATCGGAGAATATAACGCCGCCAATTTACCCATCCAGGAGACCGTCTACTTAGGCGATCTGCCGGTTGCGGTCATCAAATAATAAGGGGCGGTCATGACACACACTACATTGAACCTCTCCCGCGCAGCCCAACTTGCTCGCATCGTACTACTCGGCCTGTTCGTCTGGAGTGGCAGCACGCTGGCTGCCACCACGTATACCCCGGTAGCGGATGCCTATGTCCGGGGTGGCGCCAATGCTGCCGTCAACTACGGCACGGCCCCCACGCTGAATGTCCGCACCAACGCTGTCGCCGCCAATAACTACGACAGCTACCTGCGCTACGACCTGACGCCGGAAACCGCTGTAGTCGCCATCGCCAAGCTGCGCATCTATGCCGCGCTCTCGGCGGCGGGCTCGGTCCCGACCACCGCCTATTCGGTCGCCAGCACCACCTGGGGTGAGACCACCATTACCTGGAACAACAAACCGGCACGGGGCGCAGCCCGGGGCACCGCCACGGTCAACAGCACCACCTATGCCTGGTATGAGATTGATGTCTCCGCTTATGTGCGTAGTGAGCTGGCAGCCGGACGCAAACTGGTGAGCTTCGCCTATCACGATGCGGCCAACGCGGGGGTGGCTATCCGCGCCAACTCACGTGAAGGGGTCAACAAACCACAACTGGTGATCACCCCGGATGTGGCGCCTACGGTGAGCCTGACGGCTCCGGTGAACGGTGCCGTCTACATTGCACCTGGAACGATAGCCATCACCGCCACCGCAGCAGACAGCGATGGCACGGTGAGTAAGGTTGATTTCTATAACGGTACGACCCTGCTCGGCAGCGACACCACCGCTCCCTACAGCTTCAACTGGGCCAGCGTCCCTGCAGGCACTTACACCCTCACCGCCAAGGCTACCGACAACCTGAATGTGGTCACCACCTCCACCCCCGTGACCGTCATCGTGGATGTCCCACCCACGGTCAGCCTCACGGCACCGGCTAACGGGGCGGTCTACGTCGCCCCTGCCACGATCACACTGACTGCGAATGCCGCTGATACAGACGGCACCATCACCCAAGTCGATTTCTACAACGGCACCACAAAGATCGGCACGGCCACGGCAGCCCCCTATACCTTCACCTGGACTAACGTCGCAGCCGGTACCTACAGCCTCACCGCCAAGGCCACCGACAACGCCAATGTGGCTACCACCTCCACTGCGGTGAGCGTCACCGTCAATGCCAACAAAGCACCAACTGTGAGCCTCACCGCTCCGGCTAACAATGCGGTCTACATCGCACCGGCAGCGATCACCCTGACCGCGAATGCCGCTGATTCTGACGGCACCATCACGCAAGTCGATTTCTACAACGGTGGCACAAAGATCGGTACGGCTACGGCGGCACCGTATACCTTCGTCTGGGCTAACGTCGCAGCAGGCAGCTACAGCCTCACTGCCAGAGCAACCGACAACGGGGGCGCAGTTACCACTTCGGCAGCCATCGCGATCACAGTTGACGCACCGCCCGGCGTCAGCCTGACGGCACCGGCCAACAATGCGGTCTACATTGCACCGGCAGCCATCACGATCACAGCGAATGCGACAGATACCGACGGCACCATCACGCAAGTCGATTTCTACAACGGTGCCACAAAAATCGGCACTGCCACGGCAGCCCCGTATGCCTACACCTGGACCAGCGTTCCTGCCGGCAGCTACACCCTCACCGCGGTCGCGACAGACAATCTGGGATTGGCTACCACCTCTACAGCAATCTCAGTAACCGTTGATACGCCGCCCAGCATTAGCCTCACCGCACCGGCTAACAATGCGGTCTACATCGCTCCGGCAGCCATCACCCTGACAGCGAATGCCGCCGATTCTGACGGTACTATCACGCAAGTCGATTTCTACAACGGTGGCACGCTGATCGGCAGCGCAACGGCGGCACCGTATACCTTTGCCTGGACTAACGTAGTAGCAGGTAGCTACAGCCTGACTGCTGTCGCCACCGACAACAATAATGTGACCACGACATCGGCCGCTGTGGCGATTACCGTCAATAACAACACCCCGCCCAGCGTGAGCCTGACGGCGCCCATCAACAATGCGGTCTACGCAGCACCGGCGGCCATCACCCTTACCGCCAATGCGACCGACAGTGACGGCACAGTGACTCAGGTGGATTTCTACAACGGCGGCACCCTGCTGGGTAGTGCTACGGTTGCTCCGTACAGCTTTGCCTGGAGCAACGTTCCATCAGGCACCTATAGCGTGACAGCCATCGCGACCGATGATCGGAATGCCAGTACGACTTCCGCTGCCATCACCATCACTGTCAATGCGTTGCCGACGGTGACGCTGTCAACGGATGCCGCCACCTACACCTCACCGGCCAGTATTACGCTCACCGCCAATGCGACGGACAGTGACGGCAGTATCAGCCAAGTGGATTTCTACAACGGTGGCACGTTGATTGGTAGTGCTACGGCCGCACCGTATACTTTTATCTGGACCAATGTGCCGGCCGGGACTTATACGCTGACGGCGCAGGCGACGGATAATCTGATGGGGAGTGTTGCCTCGGCTGGGGTGAGTGTGACGGTGAATGATGCAGTGATCAGTGCCGGGGTGTATTACATCTTTGCGGATCACCTGAACACGCCACGGGCAATTACAGACACCAGCAACAAGACGATCTGGCGATGGGATTCGGATCCGTTCGGGGTGAATCTGCCGGATGAGGACCCGGATCGGGATGGAACCAAGATGAGTTACAATCTGCGGTTTCCGGGACAGTATTACGATAAAGAGACGGGGCTGCACTACAACTACTTCAGGGATTATGATCCTGCCAAGGGTGGGTATATCGAGTCCGACCCCATTGGGTTGAGGGGTGGCATCAATACCTATACCTATGTCGGGGCAAGCCCCATAAGTCGTATTGACCCTTTTGGATTGTTTGACATTGCAGCAAATGATCCAGGAGGAAGAAACGGTGCCACGTATGGTGGCACGATCACCGTTACCGGTAACAATGGGCGGCAGGTATCGGTTCCGGGTAGTGTTGAGCCAAATCCAACAAATGCTAATCCAGGTGTATCGGAGGGTATCTATACCGGCACATACAGTCCGACTGGCCACCAAGGTCGTACCAACGGTGTTCGCGTAGAAAACGGAGGACCAGTGCCAACTCTTGGCCCAAATGCGGCGCAAGGCAATCAGAACTTCGCAACCGGGATCAACATACATTGCGGTTTTAGTGCCAACCGGCGCGGCTCAGCGGGCTGTATTACGATTGATCCGACACGTTGTCAGGATGTTTGGAATGTTCTGCAACCTGGCGAAACTGGCACAATTACCATCAGTCGGTGAAAAATGATGAAGACGCTGAAGATTTCTATTTTATTATTGGTTTCAAGCTTGGCGTTGAACGTAAAAGCGTCTGACTTTGAATGCCCTTCTTCTTCTAACGAATTACAATGTGTTCTCCGACACTACCCAGCGGTCTTTCGTGATAGCCCAGATTACTTTTGGAAAGTGCTGAACCGCTCACGAGATAGTGCACTCCGCTGCGGCTCAGTTAGGGCGGCGGCGGATTTCTTGAGTGTTGTGCGTATGAGCAATCCTGGCGCTGATTTTGAGGAGTTCTTATCTGAAGGAATAGAAACGCTGTGCGTTAGGAAGCCTGCGTGTTTCAAGCAAGCTATGAAAAGGTTGGACAAAACGAGTCAACTCCACGTCAAGATGAAACTGGATAGCCCGCTTTATTTTGAACCTAGCAAAATCGCGGTCTGCCAGTAGAGTGTATTGTTGCCTAACTTCGTTGAGTAAGAGGGGGAGTGTAAGGGCGGGGGGAGAGGTCTATCGTAATACTGCCGAGACCAAAGGGGGTCAGCTTCGCTTTATTTTTCCTCTTGATCGCCATTCCATCCTCTCCGGTCACACCGGTCATTTTAGGGTCAGCACGAATATCTTCATCTCGAGCCCTAAGCGACAGCGCTACTCAAGCGCCAACCCCTCCAGCAAGACAATCCTCCCCTTTTTCCTCGCCTTTTCGTAATACTGCCTGTCCGCCGTAACCATCACGCCATCCGGCAGATTGAGCGCCACCGCATGGTAGAGCGTATCGAACAAATGGTGGTTGAGATCGCGCGCCAGTTCGCAGGCGGTGAAATAAACGTCCGGGGTGGCGAGGACGTCGCAGCCCATGTCGTACAAATCCGCCACATCGTCCAGCACCGTGGCTGGGCTCAAGCGGGACAGCACGCCAGCCACTTCGGCGAGCCAATGCGGTGGCTGGTGCAGCGTGACGTTGCCGAATTTGACTTGCTCCAGCAATGTCAAAGCCTGCTCGATGTCAGCCTCGTCGTCGCGTTCCGGCAACATCCACTTCACGATTACGCTGGCGTCCGCAACGATTTGCCTCATGAGCGGAGCGCTTCACGCGCCGCTTTGATTTCCTTGGCTGTGACGGGTTTCTTGGTTTTGCGTCTTGCCAGCAACCGCTCAATGGCCGAGGTACGTTTTTCCTGCTCTTTCTGGTTTTCCACCGCCTGAAGCATCAGTTCGGCAATGACTGCGCTTTTGTTCTTGCCCTCGAAAGAGTTATTAAATAACTGCTTCACTTCGTCCGGGACACTAAAATTTACGGTAGCCATGGCGCCCTCCAGCGTTGTTGAATATTTCTACAATAGTATTTGCCTGCTGGAGGCGAAAGTCAATTTGGTGTCCGAATAATGCGTGTAAATCACGGCTTACCGAAACGCCGGCATCACATGCTCGGCAATACACCGCATCGACTCCTGCACAATCTCCGTCTTCACCGCCCCCGCCCCAACCGCACATAACATATGCGTCACCCCTGCCGCCTGGTATGTACGCAACTGCTTGATGCAATCCTCCGGGTCACCCACCACCACCATGCCAAACGTTTGCAGCAGCCGCAGATTGATGCCGAGTTTGAGCATTTCGCGGAAACGGCCGAGATCGTGGAAGTGCTCATAGCTGGGGTAGAGTTTTTCCAGCACTGGTAGCGTGGTTTTGTAGAGTTCGTGGTAGAACCAGGTCAGTGCTTGCTTCGCTACATGCTTGGCGCGGTCGCGCTCGGGCAGGCAGACGATGCCGACGGTCATGCCGATGCGCGGGGGGGTGGCGCCGTTCCATGCGCCTAAGAAATTTTTGATATCGTGCCTCACCATCAGCCAGGGCTTGAATGGTCCGGCCAACATGCCCAAGCCCTCTTTGGCTATGTCGCCAAACGTATCGGGGCTGACTGCTGCACGCCACAAAGGAGGGTGTGGTGACTGCATGACGTGGGGCAGAATGTCCACATCCTGCAGTTGGTAGTGCTGGCCTTTGTAGCTCACGGGTTGTTTGTTGAATGAAAGGCGCAGGATGTCCAATGCCTCTTTGGAGAGTGTGCGGCTGTTGGCCATGTCGACGCCGAAGGCGCGGTATTCGTGCGGGGAGAAGCCGCGTCCTACACCGACTTCCAGGCGCCCACCGGTGAGGATGTCGAGGGTGGCTACGCGCTCGGCAACGTGGATGGGGTGATGGTAAGGCAGCGGTACTACGCCAAGGCCCAGCCGGATGTTTTTTGTGCGCTGGGATAGTGCGGCCAGCAGCAGATCAGGTTTGGAGGAGTGAGAATAGTGGCGCATGAAATGGTGCTCGACCAGCCAGGCACAGTTGAAGCCGAGCTGGTCTGCGAATTCGATTTCCGCCAGAGTTTCGGCATAAGCCTGGGGTTCGCTCCGCTCCAGAAAAGGTGGCGCGGAAACTTCATAAAACAGATCGAATTGCATGCTCATGGTGGGTTCATCCCCTGTGTGAGCCGCGCTAAAGGCGGTTAGGTGATGCTGATATAATGCCAGTATATGCAGCAATCACCAACTTACCAGTGCCATATCGGCAGCGCCGGCTGGGACCATCCGGACTGGGATGGCAGCTTCTATCCGGAAGATCTGCCAGTGGAGTGGCGGCTGGCTTTCTATAGCCAAATATTCTCTTGTGTCTATTTATCCTATGCCGCATGGTCTCAGGCTGGTAGTGAGACCTTGGCCCAGTGGGTTGAGGATACCCCTGAACGCTTCAAGTTTGTGTTGGAGGCGCCGCTAAGTGAGGATGGGGCAGATGCAGAGAAATTGGCGATACTGAGCCCGCGTACAGGGTTGTTACTCGCTGCGGCTGGGTCAGAGCAGGTGCTGTGGCTGGATGCGAAGCCGGATCTCAAGCAGTTGGCGCGCAGGCTCCATGAGCTGACATTATCCGGTCAGCCGGTCTATATCATCAGCGGGACACATAACCTCGAAGTAATGGAAAAAGTGAAAATATTGCTGGAAGTGATGGGGTTATGATTGTTGCCGACGCCCGGCCGGTTTAGAATGCAAACATTTTGGCCACATTGGACTATATCTAAGTGCTCAGCGAAAACCTCGTCGAAATCGATAATGTATCATTTGCTTATGGTAAACGGCCGATCCTCAAGGGAATCAACCTCAACGTGCCGCGCGGCAAGGTGATCGCCATCATGGGCGGGAGCGGCTGCGGCAAGACTACGCTGCTACGGTTGATTGGCGGGCAGATCAAGCCGACCAAGGGCGCGGTGCGGGTAAACGGCCAGGTGATGCACGAACTCGATCAGGAAGGCTTGTACGGCATGCGTCGGCGCATGGGCATGCTGTTTCAGTTCGGCGCGCTGTTTACTGATATGTCAGTATTCGACAACGTGGCGTTCCAGATGCGCGAGCATACCGATCTACCAGAATCGCTGATTCGTGACCTGGTGTTAATGAAGTTGCATGCGGTGGGTCTGCGTGGTGCTCATGCGCTGATGCCGTCGGAGCTTTCAGGCGGTATGGCGCGGCGTGTGGCGCTGGCCCGTGCGGTGGCGCTTGATCCGATGCTGGTGATGTACGACGAGCCGTTCGCCGGGCTGGACCCGATTTCCCTGGGGGTGATCGGTGACCTTATCCGCAGGCTCAACGACGCTTTGGGCGCTACTTCAATTGTGGTTACTCATGACGTGCACGAATCGCTGGCGATTGTCGATTACGTCTATTTTGTGTCGGATGGTGTCATCGTTGCTGAGGGTACGCCAGATGAGATGCGTCACTCCGATCTGCCTTTTGTGCACCAATTCATTCACGGCGAAATGGATGGGCCTGTGCCGTTCCAGTATCCTGCTCCAGCTTACGGTCGTGATTTAGGTGTGGAGGCCGGCGATGCTTGATAAGTCGGTGCGGTTTTTGCGCAGGACGGGTGGGCGGGTGATCGACGGTGTATGGCGTATGGGTTATGCCAGCCGTTTTTTCATGCTGACGATTCTCCATTCTGGCATGAGCTTTCGGCGCTTCAGTCTCACCATCAGAGAGATATACTTCACCGGTGTGTTGTCGCTGATCATTATTCTGGTGTCCGGCCTGTTCGTCGGGATGGTGCTTGGGTTGCAAGGCTATGAAACGCTCCAGACTTACGGTTCGGAATCCGCGTTGGGTGTTCTGGTGGCGTTGTCGCTGGTGCGTGAACTGGGTCCGGTGGTGGCAGCCCTGCTTTTCGCCAGCCGTGCCGGTTCGGCGATTACCGCAGAAATTGGCCTGATGAAGGCAACCGAACAACTTACGGCGATGGAAATGATGGCAATTGACCCAATCGCTCGTGTGGTGGCGCCGCGCTTCTGGGCAGGTGTGGTGTCCATGCCTCTGCTGGCGGCGATGTTCTCTGCGATGGGCGTGTTTGGAGGCTACCTGGTGGGCGTGGTATTGATCGGCGTGGACGAAGGTTCGTTCTGGTCGCAGATGCAGGCGGCGGTGGACATTAAAGAAGATGTATTAAATGGCGTTATAAAAAGCTTAGTCTTTGGAATCGCCTGCACGGCGATTGCGTTGTTCGAAGGCTACGATGCACCACCGACAGCTGAAGGGGTATCGGGAGCCACCACGCGCACCGTGGTGACTTCGTCGCTGGCCGTGTTGGCATTGGATTTCGTTTTAACCGCATTGATGTTTCGGGGAGTCAGTTAATGGAAAGAACCACACTCGATCTGTGGGTCGGCGTTTTCGTGGTGGCGGGTTTGGCGGCACTGCTGGTGTTGGCGCTCAAGGTCGGCAACATGAGTACTGTCAATATGTCCGAGAGCTATGTGCTGAAAGGGGATTTCGATAACATCGGGGGCTTGAAGCCACGGGCACCGGTGAAAAGCTCCGGTGTGGTGGTGGGGCGCGTCACGGACATCGTGTTCGACGACAAGCGTTATGAAGCTCGCGTGACGATGAGTTTGGACAAGCGTTACCAGTTCCCCAAGGACAGCTCTGCGGCGATACTGACATCGGGCCTGCTAGGCGAGCAGTACATCGGTCTGGAAGCCGGGGCAGACAAAATCAAACTCAAGGATGGCGATGTACTAAAATTGACTCAATCTGCAGTGGTACTGGAATCCCTGATTAGCCAGTTCTTGTTCAACAAGGCGGCGGATGGCGATAAAAAAGAAGGAACTGCAAAATGAAAACGACCTACCGTTTAATAAGTACTTTTCTCGGCGCGGGCATGATGTTTTGCAGCGTACAAGGCCACGCTGAGGTGGTAACCCTGGCTCAGGCGCTGGAAATGAGCATGAAAGCTGATCCGCGCATCAAGGAACAGGAGCAGGTGGTGGAGCAGGCGCGCGCCCTGCTGGAGGAGGCACAGGGTAACTCCGGCCTGCGTATCGATGCAAATATGTTTGTCGGTCTTGCTCCTGCCGTGCAGGGCGGCTTTTATGAAGGTGGGGCCACTTCCGGCACCACGCCGCGCAGCGATGGCGGCAGCCTGCATGGTGTTTCCGACTGGACCATGCTGCAGTTCGCCGTGGTTAAACCGCTTTACACCTTCGGCAAAATCGAACGCTACAGCGAGGCGGCCCAAGGCAATATCGACGTGAAGCGGGGTGACGTGCGCTTGATGCGGACCGGAGTGGCCTATGACGTGAAGCGGGCTTACTACGGCTATCTGACGGCACGAGATTTGCGTGCGCTGCTGGAACACGTGCAATCACAGGTGGATGGCGCGATCAAGCAGATCGAGCGATTTTTGAAGCAGGACAATGGTCAGGCCAAGCAGTCCGACTTGTATGCCATGAAGGCAGCCCAGGGCATGCTCGGCAAGTATCTGGGGCAGGCCAAAGCGGTTGAAAAAATCAGCCTGAATGGCCTCAAGGTACTCACTGGCGTCGGCCTCAAGGGCGAGTTGCAGGTGGCAGATGCCAGCATTGAGCCGTTGCCCTTGCCGGCAACTACTTTGGACGACTACCAGTCCAATGCAATGATGGATCGGCCGGAAATGGCCCAATTGGAAGCGGGGTTGCGCGCCCGACGTGCTTTGGTCGGGGCGAAAAAGGCAGAGGGTTATCCCGATATTTACGCTGGGGTGATCGGTGTTGCGTCTTATGCCTCGCGCCGGGACAAGCTAAATAATCCTTACGTTTCTGACCCGTTTAATATGGCAGGCGCCACGCCCGTAGTGGGTGTGAAATGGAATACCGTATTCGATGTGGTGCCGGCGCGGGTGGCGCAGGCCCAAGCCGAACTTGAGGCGTTGAACTACAAGAATGAGTTTGCACTCAAAGGCATTCCGTTCGAGGTTGCTGAAGCCTACACCCAGATGCATGCCCTCTATCAGGCCCAGAAAGATCTGGCAGATGGTGCCGCTGCAGCAAGGCGCTGGATGGTGTCGTCCTATGCCGATTTCAGCGCAGGCCTGGAAACGGCGGACAAGGTTGCCGAGGCCCTGAAAACATATGCCACCACTCAGGGCGAATACTTGCGTACGGTCAACGACTACAATATGTACGTGGCGCAGGTGGCCCGGGTCACCGGTAGCGCCAAGTGAGTTTGATAACAAGGAAGAGCATGAAGACCAAAGATAAATCCATGATTTCACAAGTCCTTGTCGGCATCGCATGCGTGCTGGCGAGTTTTTCCGCCCCTGCCGCAGAGTTGGCGCCCGATGCGCTGGCCAAGAAGACGACCCAGGAAGTGCTGGCAATCATCAAGCAGGACAAGGATATTCAGGCAGGCAACCAGAAACGCTTGCTCGACTTGGTGGATGCCAAGGTGTTGCCTCATTTCGAGTTTTCTCGTATGGCCATGCTCGCTGTGGGCAAGAACTGGAACCGTGCTACACCTGTTCAGCAGCAAGCGCTGGTGAAAGAATTCCGAACCCTATTGGTGCGCACCTACTCCAGTTCGCTGTCGGCCTACAAAAACCAGACCATCGACTTCAAGCCGTTGAGCATGCAACCGGGTGACACCGATGTCACCGTCAAGACGGAAATCGAGCAGCCTGGAGGCAAGCCGATCCCCATCGACTACAGCATGGAAAAAATGCCGAATGGCTGGAAGGTGTACGACGTGACGGTGGATGGGGTCAGCCTGGTCACCAATTACCGTAATTCGTTTTCCACGGAGATTCGTAAATCGGGCATCGACGGCTTGATTCAAATCCTAGCGGACAAAAATCAGCAGGCTGTAAACGGTCAAAACGGAAATAGCCCAGCAGCGCCCAAAAAATGATTACCCAGGAAGGTAACCGTTGCACAGTGAAAGGGCCCGTCACCATGGCCAATGCCAAGACCCTGCTTGACGGGGGGCTGTGGCTTTTCAGTCAAGGCGCAGAGGTGGTTGATTTCGAGAAGGTGACCGAACTGGATTCTGCCCTTGTCAGCGTGATGCTGGCGTGGGTACGGGATGCCCGAAAAAACGGCCGCAAATTGCAATTCATTCATTTACCTAAAAATCTGGAAAGTCTGGCTGCTACTTACGGCGTGCTGGAGATGATCCCACGGGGGCAATGAGCCCCGCTGTCCGCATACATGAGGTGCACAAGCACTTCGGCACGCTACATGCATTGCGTGGCGTGAGCCTGGAAATCGAGCAGGGCGAATTTTTTGCTCTTCTCGGACCCAATGGCGCCGGAAAAACCACCCTTATCAGTATTCTGGCCGGCTTGACCCGGGCCGACGACGGGCACGCCGAGGTGATGGGCTTCGACGTGGTGCACCAGTATCGGGAGGCTCGCCGGGCGTTGGGCGTGGTGCCGCAGGAACTGGTGTTCGATCCGTTTTTTACTGTGCGCGAAACGCTGCGCATCCAGTCGGGCTATTTCGGCCTCTCCCGCAACGACGACTGGATCGATGAGATTATCCATAACCTGGACCTTACAGCCAAAGCCGACACTAATATGCGCGCCCTTTCCGGCGGCATGAAGCGGCGTGTGCTGGTGGCCCAGGCATTGGTGCATCGTCCGCCGGTAATCGTGCTGGACGAGCCTACCGCCGGGGTGGACGTGGAATTACGGCAAGCCTTGTGGGCCTTCATCAAACAGCTCAATCAGGCGGGTCATACCATCGTCCTCACCACGCACTATCTGGAAGAAGCCGAGCAGTTGTGCAGCCGGGTGGCCATGCTCAAGCAGGGCCAGGTTGTTGCTTTGGATAGCACGCAAAACTTGCTCAATTCCCTATCCGGCAAGTACGTGACACTGACACTGCAGCCTGATGTTCTGCCAGTTGCTCTGCAACCACTGGTAACGGCGCACGAGCAGAACCGCTATACCCTGGGTTTGCGTGATTACGCCGAACTCGAGTCGGTGCTCGGCCAATTGCGCGCGGCTGGAATCGGTATCCAGGAGATGGAGTTGGCGCAGCCGGATCTGGAGGAAGTGTTCGTGAAAATCATGCGCGATGCTCAGATTCAGCCAAGTGAGCCGCAGGCGGCGAGTTAAGGCGAGCTCATGCACGGATTCTATACCTTGCTTTACAAGGAACTGCTGCGCTTCTGGAAGGTGGTGTTCCAGACCGTGCTGGCACCGGTGCTCACCGCATTGCTGTACCTGCTGATCTTCTCCCACGTGCTGGAGGAGCATGTACAGGTCTACCCTGGAGTTTCATATACGGCATTTCTGATTCCCGGTCTGGTGATGATGTCGGTGCTGCAAAACGCTTTTGCCAATAGTTCTTCCAGCCTGATCCAGTCCAAGATCACCGGCAACATCGTGTTCGTACTGCTGCCGCCGCTGTCCTATCTGGAATTCTTCTCGGCTTACTTGTTGGCGGCGGTGGTGCGCGGTCTGGTGGTGGGGACGGGGGTGCTTCTGGTAACGATCTGGTTTGTCGATTTGCCGCTGCGCCATCCTTTCTGGTTGATCGCGTTTGCCCTGCTCGGCAGCAGCATTCTGGGGGCGCTCGGTATCATCGCTGGAATCTGGGCGGAGAAATTCGACCAACTGGCGGGGTTCCAGAATTTCATTATCATGCCGCTCACCTTTCTTTCTGGCGTGTTCTACTCGATTCATTCCCTGCCGCCATTCTGGCAGGCGATTTCGCGTTTCAACCCGGTGTTCTACATGATCGACGGTTTTCGCTACGGTTTCTTCGGCGTTTCCGACGTGGCGCCGGAGTTCACCATCACGGTTGTCGCGGCCTGCTTCTTGGCCTTATCATGGGCGACCCTGTGGTTGCTGAAGAGCGGCTACAAACTTAGATATTAGGGAACATTCGCAATGCGGTGTGGCTCAGAATCGTTCCAGGAAAGATGGTTTTGCCGATATGCGCTCTATAATTCCTTGTCCTAGTTACTTGTTTCTTTCCCAGCCATTTTTGTCGGGGAATTTTACAAAAACTCACAAAAAAATACGGTGCGATATCCTAATGCATTGATTGGTATGTACGGGAACGATTTGTGCTTTGTCCGAACTGCAGCACTTAAAATCCAATAAAGAAAATATAATTGAACACACCGCACCTTTTTTCGCCCCCTTTTTGGCGGCTACACAAACTAACACTACCCTGCTCAATGGAAAGACGGTCGGTTACGCGTAGACCCTCCTATCACCAGCATCCTTTGGCAGCTATCCTCTTAAACACAGTTGGAGTAAACCTGTGAGCGAATTGCTACGAGCTTCAGCACGATTTTTTCTATTGTCATGTCTGGCATGCACCTTTGCTACTGCGTACGCCAATATGCTTTCAGACACGGCTCCTACAATTCAAGACAAATATGGAAAGTTACCGCTAGCATTTGAACGGAATCAGGGCCAGTTTGACTCCAAGGTGAAATTTTTAGCGCGCGGACAAGGGTATAACGTGTTTCTGACTGCTCAAGAAGCCGTCATGGTTTTTAGCAAAGAAGACCCCCAAAAACACTTCAACAAAACAACAACGGCTAGCAATCCAGTCAATACCGCACAATCCAATCAAATGGAGGTTATTCGTATGCGTTTTGTCGGAGGGAGCAATGCGCCTGCTGTAGATGGCATTGAACCGCTCGACTTTAAAACCAATTACTTTGTAGGCGAAGGCGCCATAAAGCGATATAAAGATATCGCTAATCACGCCCGCGTGAAATACACATCCATTTATCCCGGTATCGATCTTGTTTATTACGGCAAACAACAAAAATTTGAATACGATCTTGTTCTTGCCCCTCGCGCAAAGCCACAACAAATTAAAATAAGCTTCGCCGGAGCTACCAAGATTTCCCAATCTGAGGCAGGAGATTTAATTCTTCATACGCCGATAGGTAATGTTGTCCACCGTAAACCAATTGCGTATCAAGATATTGATGGGCTACGCAAACCAGTTGAGGTCAAATATTCATTACTTAAGAATGGAAAATATGCCACTTTTGATGTGGGTAAATATGACCCCAGCCAACCACTGATCATTGATCCCATAGTCAGTTACTCCTCATTTCTATGGGGCGCTGCCCGTGGAGTAGCAACCGATTCAAGTGGAAACGCCTATGTTGCGGGATTTGCTTCTGCAACCAACCTTCCGGCAACAAATGGTTACCAGACTAAGCTCGCTGGAAGCACCGATGCATACGTGGTGAAATTGGATCCGACCGGAACAAAAGTGATTTATGCCACTTATCTTGGTGCCCGTCGCGCCATTACAAATGCATATCAAATCGCTGTTGATTCCTCTGGCAATGTTTACCTGGCTGGGACAACAAACTCAGCCTCCTTCCCGGTGACATCCGGCGCATTTCAGACGACCTCCGCATTTTCTGGCGGTTTATCATCATTTCTGACCAAATTGAATGTGACCGGTAACGCGCTGATCTATTCGACATTCCTTAATCCGCAAATCGCTTCTATAGCGGTCGACAGTGGTGGAAATATTTATATGACAGGTAGTGGGGTGATCACAACTACCCCGGGTGCATTCCAGGCAACGAGTCCATCGAGTGCTTATGTCGCCAAACTCAATGCCTCTGGCACAGCGATGGTTTACGCCACTTACCTGAGTGGCACTGGAAATGACCAACTCAAGGGAATAGCCATTGATGCCGGCGGCAATGCTTATGTGACCGGCATTACCCGCTCAATCGATTTCCCTACGGTCAACGCAATTCAAAGTACGCTCCTGGGATCAGAGGACGCCTTTGTAGCAAAGCTTAATACGACTGGAAGCGCCCTGGTTTATTCAACCTATCTAGGTGGATCGGATGTTGATGAGGGGAATGCCATTGCTGTAACCGCAGACGGGCAGGCTGTTGTTGCGGGAATGACATTCTCGACCAACTTTCCCATTAGTCAAAGCGCATTTCAACGCACAAGAGGTTATCTTGGGTATCCCATTTCCAATGGATTTGTGACCAAGTTAAGTGGAACGGGTGCCCTTATTTATTCTTCTTACATTGGTGGTACATGGTGCTCGACATGTACGACTGCATTCCCTATTGAGGACGTCGCCACCGCAGTAGCGGTAGATGCTGCCGGGTACGCTTATGTTGGTGGATTTGCGGGATCACCTGCCTTTCCATCAGTCGATCCCGTCAGCCCACCCCCCAAAGATTATCTTGATGCGAACTGGGCAGCTTTATTTTTTGCAAAGGTTAACCCTTTAGGAAACAGTCTCATTTATTCAGTCGTTGTCGGCGAGCGTGCTCAGGATAAAACCGTATACGGAGTAGCAGTAGATGGTAGCGGTAATGCAATTGCGGTGGGTTATAACTATGGCTCTTACGATGTTTATCCAGCCACTGCAGGAGCCGTGCTGGCTACCGGAAATTCTGTCATTGTGAAGTTGAGTAATGGCCAATATCCGACGACGATTTCCTCAGTGAGCAATCCTGTGTCTGTAAATCAGTCAATTACGTTGACGGCCAAGGTATTAAGCGTAAAGCCAGGGGGTACAGTGACATTTATGGATGGCACGAATTCATTGGGTGCGGCTCCCATGGCAGATGGAACTGCGACGATTACGATAAATTTACCTGCGGGCGTCCACAAGTTGACCGCAGTTTATAGCGCCGATGGCATAGCATCGCCTCCTCTATACCAAATTATAAACAGCAATTGAAGTTATATGGCCATTTTCAACTGGGGAAGCCATTCTCTCCAGCGGTCTAGGTCAATTAAGAATATCAAAACTCACAGCGCGGAGAGCAACAATGCTGAAATACTTGCAGATTGGACTGGCGATTATTCTCGCTTATTCCAATTCGGTTTCATGGGCCGCCAAGCCCGTTGCAAACAAGCCCCCTACTGTAAGTCTGACTTCGCCTGTTAGTGGCGCCAGCTTCACGACGCCGGTCACGATCAACCTAAGCGCGACGGCATCTGACGCCGATGGCACGATTAACAGGGTCGATTTTTATCAGGGGTCGTTATACATCGGTACCAGTTCAACTTCGCCATATGGCATGGCTTGGACCAATGTGGCCGCTGGTTCATACTCCTTAACCGCGAAAGCAGTCGACAACCTTGGGGCAACCACAACTTCTTCTGCCGTTTCGATCACCGTTACCGGCTCCAAGGTCCCCATCTCCAGTCCAGCAAATGGATCAACAGTGTATGGAAGCAATGTCACTGTTAATGGTGGGTTTACAGGTGATGTTAATACCCGGGTATGGGTTAGCAATGGGAATAGCACCCGGCTTGCCAGCATCAATGGAAATAATTTTTCAGCTAATCTGCCAGTATTCATTGGCAGCAATGTCATCAATGTGTCCGTTGTACGCACTGATAAAACGTCGGATTCCGCCAGCATTACAGTCAACGGTGGCGACTATCCGAAGATCGCTTTCACGTCACCCACAACAGGCATTTTTAACGCGCCTGCCAATGTCACATTGGCGGTAGACGCCGTCAGCCCAGGAGGCACCATTAACAATGTCAGTTTTTTCAAGGGCAGCACGCTTTTGTCGAGCATTAATGCGCCCCCGTATCAGTACGTGTGGAATAGCGTCCCTGGAGGGGATTTTTCGATCACGGCTCAGGCAACCGATAGCCTTGGCAATATTGCCACGGCATCGACAGCGATCAGCGTACTGGGGCCGAACGTCCTGCCATTAGTCAATCTGACAGCGCCAGTCAGCGGCGCAACGTTTCAGGCGCCTGCTAACATTCCGCTTGCCGCCACCGCTACCGATTCCGATGGCTCGATTTCAATGGTCGAATTCTATCAAGGTGGAAATTTTATTGGGGCCACCAACAGCGCCCCCTACAACCTTGTCTGGACTAATGTACCAATGGGTAGCTACACCATTACCGCAAAAGCGACCGACAACCGTAGCGGCACTACAATATCGGCCCCAGTGAGTGTGACGGTGACCCCACCCAATGCCCTTCCTTCTGTAAGTATGGTTTCGCCTACTGACAATGCACAGTTTATCTTCGGTACCAACATTCCACTGAGCGCTACCGCGAGCGACAGTGACGGTAGCATCAACCGAGTAGAGTTTTATCAAGGCAATACACTGCTGGGCACGGCCACTACCGCACCATATGGCTATATTTGGAGTAATGCACAGATCGGTAGCTACACCGTAACAGCCAAGGCATTCGATAACCT
>Ga0315281_10006267_pt1 | contig 16957 bp, 16 predicted proteins | sample YL17G07_0_MG_FD_204540 | JGI IMG/M metagenome (GOLD analysis project Ga0315281, IMG submission 204540) | Sediment microbial communities from Yellowstone Lake, YNP, Wyoming, USA - YL17G07_0 | ecosystem: Environmental > Aquatic > Freshwater > Lake > Sediment | place: USA: Wyoming | collected...
GGCAATTATGGCCTATCTGGACAATCACAATCAAAATCCTCAGGTCTTTGTATGGAGCGCCCCAGTTGAGCGCATCCTGACCAAAATCGCCAAATGTAAAGAAGTGTTAGATTCACTACACTAGTGAGGCGTTTCGTAATTAATATGACCTTTAAAATCAGGAGTATTACCCCCCTTTCCTAAAGGGGGGCCAGGGGGGATTATAATTAACCCCTTGATAATCCCCCTAAATCCCCCTTTAGAAAAGGGGGACTTAAAAAAGTCCTTGGGAAAATGCGTCGAAATGTTTGTCATATTATTTATGAGACAAGACACTGGATTCTTCGCTTTCTCTGAAAATACCTTGTTGCCATGACGACTCGGGGGCGGCCGGGGACGGCCGCCCTACCAAATATTATTTATGGTGGGGCCTCCGGGCCCGCCTCCCTTAGATTTTCATACTTCGTTGTGACCTTTAGGTCATGATGGTTCGCTCAGAATGACAGCAAGAACTTGAGGCGTTTTTCAACATCCTGATAATTTTAGCAAACGGAACCAGACCATGGCAAAGCATGATTCCCAACCAGGCGAAGCGGATTTCACCCCCCAGGTCTCGGCAGTCCCCCTGCTGGCGGAGTGCTATGCCCCGTTGCTGGCCGATTTTCCCGACCCGGTGCTAGTTGCCGACCACAACAAACAGGTGGTCTTCTTGAACCGGGCCGCGGCCAAGATCTTTGGGGACACCTTGCGGGTGGGGGACTCGTGCCCCATCTGTTCACAGCTCACAGGTTTGCCGCTCAGCGTCGACGGCACCGTGCGCCAGGACCGCTGCCTGAGGCCGGGGGAAAGCCTGAACCGGGCTCCCATCCTCTTGAAATCCCACTGGGCCGCCACCGTTCCGTTGACGGTCACCGCCACCCCCATCAAGGGCCCGGGGGACGATCCGGCCGGCTGCTTGGTGGTGCTCCGGGAACACGGGGAAGTGCTGGCCCACCCGGTGGTGCAGCTCCAGCTGGCCACCCTGTCCAGCATCCTGGAAAACTTCCCCATGCCCTTTTTCATGGTGGACCCGGACCTGGTGCTCACCTACGTCAACGAGCACATGGAAAAGCTCACCGGGTACTCGCGCAACGAGGTGGTGGGCCGCAAGTCTTGCGGGGAAGTGCTCAACACCTTGCAGTGCAACACCTGCGACTGCGTCCTGAAGCAGGTCATGGAGCACAAACGGCCCATTTCCGGGGTGCGGCGGGTGGTGCGGGACCGCCAGGGGCGGGAAATCCCGGTGACGGTGTCGGCCTCCATCATCACCGACCCCTCGGGCCGGGTCATCGGCGGCTTTGAGGCCGTCCGGGACATCACCCCCATCATGGAGGCGGAAAGAAAGATCGATCTGCTCACCGAGCTAACCCAGGAAGGCATCCTGATGGTAGATGAGAATCAGCGCATCCTGTTTGCCAATTCCAGGATGGCGGAAATCGTCGGCCGAACGAAGGAAGAGTTGATGGGCAAAGGGCTAGACGAGATCCTCTCACCCCAGCATCACCGAATGGCGGCGAATTTGGCCCGCATGGTGGAGGAGGGCTACCAGGAGGAATCGCAATTTTGCAGTACTCTGGATCGGCCGGATTTGGAAGGTGAGAGCCGCGTCTTCGAGACCTGCATGGCGGCTTCCCGCATTGGGAAAAACATTCTCACCTGTCTTTACCTCCGTGACCTGACCTATCGCATCAAAATCCACGAACAACTGCAAAAAACCAACATCTTTCTTAATAACATTATTCGCTGCTCGGTGGATGGCATCGTGGTGGTTGACACCAAAGGGAATCCCCTGATCTTCAGTGAAGGAGCCGAACGCATCCTGGGTTATAAGGCTGGCGAAATCATCGCCGATAAAGAAGGATTCCGCCGCTTTTACCCCATCGAATTAGCCAGAGAGATGAAGCGCAGGATGCTCAGCGACGAATACGGCCCCCCGGACCGACTGAATACCACCCAGATCAGCCTTTATAATAAAAATGGGGAAGAAGTACCGGTCAACTTCTCCGCTGCCATTATCCGGGAGAAGGGGCGCGAGGTTGGCAGCGTCGGCATTTTCTCAGACCTGCGAGAACATCTGAAAATGCGCAAGGAACTGGAAGAAAGCCGGATTCAACTTATGCAGGCTGAAAAGATTGCCTCCCTGGGGCGGCTGGCCGCCGGGGTAGCCCATGAAATCAATAACCCCCTGGCCGGCATCCTCATTTATGCTGAAATATTAAGGCGGGATATGGAGGAGGATGCTGCAGAGAATCAGCATGTGGAGGAAATCATTAACCAAACTCTGCGTTGCAAACAAATTGTCACCCGCCTGCTGGAATTCAGTCGGCAGTCTCTGGGGCAAAAAACACTGGTAGACCTGAATGATATCATCTCGCGTTGTGTGAAACTTATTGGCCACCAGGTTCTTTTCCAAAATATCGAGATCAAACAGGCTCTGGACCCCGCCCTACCCCAGATTTTTGGTGACCCAGGTGAACTCCAGCAGGTTTTTACTAACCTATTTCTCAATGCCGCAGACGCCATGAAGGGGCTGGGAAGGATCACCATTACCAGCCGTGCTGCCCCTCAGAGAGATAGGGTGATCATCACTTTTACGGATACAGGCAGTGGGATTTCACCAAAACTCTGGGATAAAATCTTTGAGCCCTTTTTTACCACCAAGCCGCCAGGTAAAGGCACCGGCCTGGGTCTCTCCATTGTCTACGGGGTCATTCAACGGCATGGCGGAAGTATCGAGGTGGAGAGCCCGCCTGGTGGCGGCACTACTTTTACCATTCGACTGCCCCTGGATTCTCAGGAAATCCAGGAGCAGATGGGCTTATAATAGGTTTGTCATGCAATCGGCCGTTAGCAATCAGGCCTCAGCACCATAGCGCAGATCAAGGATCACCTAAAGCTGACTGCTGATCGCTTATAAAAAGGTAAAATATGATGGACCAGTACACGATCTTAGTGGTGGACGACGAACAGGTGCTTCGAGATGGCTGCACCCTAATTCTTAAGCCTGAAGGCTACCGAGTGCTAACCGCCGCCAACGGCAAGCAAGCCATGGCAGTGCTGGCCGCGGCGCCCGTCAACGTGATCCTCTGCGATTTGAAGATGCCGGTGATGGGCGCCCTGGAAGTCCTGGAAGAGGCCGGCGCCAAATATCCCGATATTCCCGTCGTCATCATGACCGGCCTGGGGACCGTGGCCGACGCGGTGGAGTGCATGAAGAAGGGGGCCTACGACTTCGTCACCAAACCCTTCAGCATTGACCACCTGGCCCTGGTGGTGCGCCGTGCCTTGGAAAAGCAGCAACTGGAGACCCGGACCCGCCAGCTGCAGGAAGAGCAGGCCCGGAACCTTTACAATCTGGCCATGGAGCAGAGCCGGTTGCTCACCGTGGTCAACTGCATGGGGGACGGGGTGCTGGTGACCAACCGGGAATCTGAGGTAGTCCTGTGCAACTCGACGCTCAAGCAGCTTTGGGGCCTCTCCCAGCCTCTGCCCCAGCCCGGCTCCCTTAAAGATTACCTGGACGATGAGGCTTTTCAGGAAGCCATTCAATCCTTGCTGGCCAGCGCCGCACAAGAGCCGGGCAAGTGCATCTCCCAGGAGCTGAGGAAAGACCGGTTGCACCTGCGGTATCTCTCGGCCCCCTTCTTCGGGCCGGATCAGCAAGTGCTTGGCACGGTTACAGTTTTCCATGATATAACCACCTTCAAAGAACTGGATGAGATGAAAAATGACTTCGTGCGCATGGTGTCCCACGAACTGCGCTCCCCCCTGGCGGCCATCAAGCAACAGCATACCGTGATCCTGGACGGCCTGGCGGGGGACCTGACCGAGAAGCAGCGGGAATTGCTCACCCGGGCCCATGCCAAGATCCAGGGGTTGCTGGACCTGATCAACGATTTGCTGGACATCGCCAAGATGGAGGCGGGCCACGGCCAGTTGGAGCAGGTCCCCCTGGCGCTGGGAGAAGTGCTGGTAGAGATAGTGGAGCTCTTGCGGGCCAAGGCGGAAGAGCAACGGGTCACCCTGAAGCTGGAGCTCCCCGGGGACCTGCCCCTCATCCGGGCCGACTGCCGCAGCATGGAAGAGGTCTTCACCAACCTGGTGAGCAACGCCGTCAACTACTCCCCGGATGGCGGCGACGTCAGGATTGCGGCGCTGTCCCACGGCGACTACGTGGAGGTCCTGGTGACCGACAACGGCATCGGCATCGAACCGGGGGAGATTTCCAAAATATTTGACAAATTCTACCGGGTGAAACATGCTAAAACCCGGCAGGTCATCGGCACCGGCCTGGGGCTGTCCCTGGTCAAGGGCCTCATCGAGGCCCACCGCGGCTCCATGGAAGTGGAAAGCCAGGTAGGGGTGGGCTCCACCTTCCGGGTTTTTCTCCCCATAGTTTCCGGGTAAAAGAGGTTTGATGCAGGAAAACGATGTCAGTAGCCAGATCCTGGTGGTGGATGATGAAGAAGCGGTGCGTCGCGGCATTGTCCAGGTTCTGGGCCGGCGCCAGCTCACGGTTTCCACCGCCGCCAGCGCCCACGAGGCCCTGGAGATCCTGAACCAGCGCCCCTTTGCCATCATCTTCCTGGATATCAAGCTGCCCGACGTCGACGGCATCGAGTTCTTGAGGCTGCTCCGCAAAGATTTCCCCGAAACCGAGATCATCATGATCACCGGCTACCCCACCATTCAGGGCGCGGTGGAGTGCATCAAGCTGGGGGCCCTGGACTACCTGGTGAAGCCTTTTCGCATCGACGAACTGGAAGCCGTGGTGGAGAAGGCCCGGGAGTGCCTCAGCCAAAAATCGACCCAAAAGAAGCCGGAACCGGAAGAAGCCGGGGCCCTGGGCCTGGATTTCATCATCGGCGAGAGCCCGGCCATGAAGCAGGTTTACGCCAAGATCCGGCGGGCCGCCCCCAGCGACAGTACCGTGCTCCTCACCGGGGAGTCGGGCACCGGCAAGGAGCTGGCGGCCCGGGCCATTCATCTCCTCAGCCCTCGCAAGGACGACGAGTTCGTGGCGGTGGATTGCTCGGCCCTGGTGGAGACCCTGCTGGAGTCCGAACTCTTCGGCCACGTCAAGGGCTCCTTCACCGGGGCCATCCAGACCAAGCACGGCCTCTTCGAGCTGGCCAACCACGGCACCTTTTTTTTTGATGAAATCACCAACCTGAGCCTGAACATCCAGGCCAAGCTGCTCCGGGTGATCCAGGAACGGGAGTTCATGCAGGTGGGGAGCCAGAAGCGCATCAAACTGGACATCCGCATCATCGCCTCGTCCAACCGGGACCTGAAAGAGGCCATCAAGGCCGGCACCTTCCGGGAGGACCTGTTTTACCGCCTCAGCGTCATCCCCATCCACCTGCCGCCCTTGCGGGAACGCACCGGGGACATTCCGCGGCTGGTGGAGCATTTTCTGAAAGAATACAGCCAGAAAGGCAACCGGGAGGTCACCGGGATCTCGCCCAAGGCCATGAAGCTGCTGGAGGCCTATTCGTGGCCCGGTAACGTCAGGGAGCTGGCACACACCATCGAACGCATCGTCATCCTGGAAGACGGCGACGTCGTCCAGCCGGAGCATCTGCCCAGCTTCATCACCCAGCGGCAGGGGGAGTTTCAGGTGTTCTCCGACGAAAACTATACCCTGGAGGAGTTGGAGAAGCGCTACATTCAGTTCATCCTGCGGCGCACCCGGGGCCGGCGGCAGGACGCGGCCCGCATTCTGGGCATCAACCGCAAGACCTTGAGCCACAAAATCGAGAAATTCAATTTACGGGTGAATTTTTAGCGGGGCAGGGTAGCGGAAAATCCTGGAGAGTGGGAAAAGGCGCCAGAGAACAATCATTGTAGGGGCGTGATTTATCACGCCCTTCTGGGCGCAATGAATTGCGCCCTTACCTTTAAATTAAATTGCAAGATACCAGGGGCGGGTTTGAAACCCGCTCCTACCTTTTTGGGGTACGCCCATGCCGGGCCACTGCATGACCGGCTGGCTCACTTTCCAGGCCGGGAACCCGGTTGGGCCTTCTTGAGCATGGCGATGGGCTTGGCCAGGTCCAGGATGTGGGTGTGTATCGGCTCCAGGGTGGGCCCCGGGGTGCCCAGCATGAGGTGGCAGGCGTCGATGGCCGACTTCAGACGGCAGCCCAGGCCCAGAAAGGTGACGTTGGGGAGCCCGGTGCGCAGGGGCAGCACAGTGATGTCGGAGCAGCCTCCCAAGGCCCCCCCCGACTGGGGCAGGTCCATCCTGCCGCCCCGGTCATAATTCACCGCGTAGAGCAGCCACATGACCTGCTCGCTGTCGGCGGTGAACACCACCACCTGGGGCGGGTCCTTAAAGGCGGACAGCGGTGCGATGAGGGCCGCCCGGGTGTGGCCGGCCTCCAGGTAGGCGGCCCCGCGGATGGTGGCGGCGGAGGCCTCCTCCGAGCCGAAAAGCCCCACCCCGTATTTTTCCAGGACCCCGTCGTCGAGGTAGCCTTCCATTTCCTTTTCAAACCCCAGGACCGAGGTCCCCAGCTTGCAGCCCATCTGCTCCCCGGTAAGGAGCAGGGTCCGGCCCTCCCCGGCCAACACCAGGGCCTGGCAGTAGCTTTTCAGGTTCTCACCGGTCAAGGGGATGCCGGCCGGAAGGGCATCCGTTTCCCGGTACAGGGTGACGCCCACGGGTTCGTATCGCAGGTCCAGGCTTTGGACCAGGTCCAGGGAAATGGTCTTAAAGTCGCGCATGGGGAACTCCGTCATACTGATTTCTGATTAATGCAAAGCTTTTAGCACAAATTCCCGGGGGCGGCAATGACCGGACCGGGGTCAGGCCTCCGAGCCAAGGCGTAGTTTAAGAACCAGGGGCGATGATGAATTTTTATCTTTTAATTTAAGGTGTAATGCTTATTTAATTAACAGGAGACCATAAGCCAGGGAGCGTGACCATGGAAATTCCGGAAAAGATGCGGGCCATGGTGCTGGAGACGGCCGGGGAGCCGCTTCAGGCCCGGGAAGTGCCGGTGCCCCGGCCGGGCCCGGAACAGGTGCTCATTCGAGTCCAGGCCTGCGGGGTCTGCCGCACCGACTTGCACGTGGTGGACGGGGAACTCAGCCACCCTAAACTGCCGTTGATCCTGGGCCACGAAATCGTGGGCACGGTGGCGGCCACCGGGGAGCGGGTCAGCCAGTTCCGGGTGGGCCACCGCATCGGGGTGCCGTGGCTGGGCCACACCTGCGGCCAGTGCCGCTACTGCCGCCAGGGCCGGGAGAACCTGTGCGATTTGCCGAAATTCACCGGCTATACCCTGGACGGCGGCTATGCCGAGTACGCCGTGGCCGATGAGCGCTACACCTTCCATCTGCCGGCAGGCTACGGCGACGCCGAAATCGCGCCCCTGCTGTGCGCCGGGTTCATCGGCTACCGCTCTTACCGCATGGTGGGTGAGGGGGTAGAGCGCCTGGGCATCTACGGCTTTGGCGCCGCGGCCCACATTCTCATCCAGGTGGCGGGGTACCAGGGCAAAAAAATCTATGCCTTCACCCGGCCGGGGGATACGGAATCCCAGGAGTTTGCCCGGCGGCTGGGGGCCGTCTGGGCCGGGGGCTCCGATGAGCCGCCGCCGGAGGAGCTGGACGCGGCCATCATCTTTGCGCCGGTGGGCGGGCTCATTCCGGCGGCCCTGCGGGCCACCGCCAAGGGCGGCACGGTGGTCTCCGGCGGCATCCACATGAGCGACATCCCCTCCTTCCCTTACGACATCCTCTGGGGCGAGCGGGTGGTGCGCTCCGTGGCCAACCTCACCCGGCGAGACGGCGAGGAGTTCCTGGCCATCGCCCCCCAGGTGCCGGTGAAAACCGAAGTGCAGACCTTCCCCCTGGAAGCAGCCAATGAGGCCCTGAACCGCCTGCGCGCCGGCCAGATCCAGGGCGCCGCGGTTCTTAAGGTGAGGGAATGAGAGGATAGTTGAGGGGAGGGCCGGGGGACCTTTTCATAAGTGCCCCTCGCCCTCCCCTCAAACTCCCCTCCCCACCCCCGGTAAGAGGCCGGATGAGGCGGGGTTAAGGCCCCGACTTATCATGGCGGGCCGCGGGGTCTTCTTTGGGTCTGACTCCGCCATCCTGGGCGCCGAAGAGCCGCAGCAGGTCCGCCCGGGTGGCCGCGGCGAAGTCGTCCGTCAGGGCGTAATCCCAGCCGTGCCGGCGGAACAGGTCCTGCACCTGCCGGCGGTAGTTCAAGGGGTCCAGCATGACGCGGCTCGCATACGGCGCGATTAGTTCGTGCAGTCTGGCCGGGTGCATGGGGAGCATGGGGGCGATGAACACCCAGGGGTTCAGGCCCGCCTGGTGCAGGCTTTTCAAGGCCGCCACCCGGGCCCCGATGGGCGGGGCGTGGGGCTCCAGGACCTGGCGGACCCCGTCGTCGTCCGTGGGAATGGAAAGGCCCACGGAGGCCCCCGGCGCCCCGGACAGGATATCCAGGTCCCGGGTCACCAGGGGAGACCGGGTCAGGATATCGATGCCCCAGCCGAACTCCCGCAAGAGTTCCAGGCACTGCCGGGTAAGCCGGTAGCGGCGCTCCGCCGGTTGGTAGGGGTCGCAGACGCTGGCCAGCAAGGCCCGGGAGGGCTGCTTTTTTCTGCGGAGCTCGGCGGCCAGGACCTGGGGGATATTCACCTTCGCCTCCACAAAGCTCCCCCAGGAGGCCCCGCGATGCTGGCGGGCGTAGCGGCTCATGAAGACGGCGTAGCAGTAACGGCAGCCGTGGCCGCAGCCCAGGTACGGGTTGATGACGTACTCGACTCCCGGAATCCCGGACCTGACCAGGGCCGTCTTGACGGTGATTACGCTTAGGTGCATACGATATGAGAACCGGCAGTTCCCGGTTATAATTGTATTATATAAAATTTATGATAACGGCGCCGCGCCCCGGACCCTGGACAGGACTTTAGGGCCACCGGATTTCCCCGCCGGCGCCACCCCACCATAAAAAATGAATAAGGCGACCATGGAGAAGCCGCAAGTGGTGTTCATCTGCCTGGGGAACTCCTGCCGCAGCATCATGGCCGAAGCCCTGGCCCGCCATTTGTTCGGGGAGAGGCTGGTGGCGGCTTCCGCCGGTATCAGCCCCCTGGGTTTGGTGGCCCGGGAAACCCTCCAGGTGTTGCAAGAGTTGGGGGTGGACATCGGAGGGCTGCGCTCCAAGGGGCTGGAGGAGATAGATATCCAGGAATGCCGCCTCCTGGTAAACCTGACGCACTACTCCCTGGGAGCCCTGATTCCCGCCGGCGGCCTGGGGAAGTTGCTCAACCGGGCCATGCCCGACCCGTACGGCGGCAGTCTCGAGCGCTACCGCCGGACCAGGGACGCCATCCACCGTTTCCTGGTGGAAGAGCTGGGCCCGGCCCTCAGATGGGCCTGAGTGGGTCCACACCGTCAAGGACCGGGCCGCTTGGTGGTTTTGGCGCTGGCCGGGTTTCAGGGAAACCGCACCAGGGGCGCCTGGCGGCCGTGGTAGCTTCTCTCATCGATGCTTTCCAGGAAAAGGTAATGGGCCAGGAGGTCCGTGGGGTTCACCCTGCCCCTGAGGGTCACGGTTCTGCCGCTCCTGGCCAGCTTCTTTAAAACATCGAAGTTCTGGTTCAGGATCACCTTGTCTCCGAAGCCATACCTGGGGTTGTTTTTAATATAGTAGCCGCCGTGCCTGAGCGAATACCCGATCTTGCCGATGAGGGTGACCTCCTGGGTGCAGGCCTTGATCTTATTCAGCACATCGGGGTCGGGTAGATATTTCTGGGCCAGGGCGATACCGGCAAAGGCCAGCAGGATTACCGCGGACAACAACAGGGTCTTCTTTTTAATCACTTCCATCTCCTGAGATTAAATGGAATAAGTTATTTTCTGGTCAGGGCAGGTCTGGGTGTCTGCCTTTAGATTAGGGCGCCCCGGCTGATGCGCCTGGAAGCATCCAAGGTGATGGTCGGCCAACCGGTTAAGAGATTCCCGCGTCCAGGCTGGAGGCGCGGTTGCCGCCTCTGGACCCTTTCAGAACCAGAAGGCAACCATACGTTACCAAACCGGGGCAACAAATTCAACGGAACCGATGAAGGCCTGAGCCGGGTGGCGGCAATGGGGTGTGCCCCTGGCCGGCCTTGAGACTGCCCAGGGCCTGTCTGGATGCGGCCCCCGCCTTAAATTTGCAGGTGCTGGTGCGGGTTGCGCGCAAGAAAGACTTTGGGCCTTGGTCCCCGGGTTGCAGGCCTCCGCGTCCGGAGCCGGATCAAAATTCTAAATTCTTGAAGATATGGACCTCGTATCCTAAGATAGCCACGATTTATTTAAAATAAAATTAATCTGCCCCGTAAGGCCGGTGACCCCGACTGAACTTCTCTAAAACCAAGCGAAGGCCCTGGTGGGTGACCGACCACTTTGCCGCGAGACTTAGGGAGGAGGTTTACGATGTTTCTTTATCTGGTCCAGCATGCCGAGGCTAAAAGAGAAGAGGAAGACCCGGCCAGGGATCTGACGGCAAAGGGCCGCCAAGACCTGAAAAGGGTGGCAAATTATGTGGGGAAATTGAATTTGGCGGTCAGCCAGGTGTTTCACAGCGGTAAGACCAGGGCTGTAAGCACTGCGGAGATTTTGGCTGGCTCTTTAAAGCCGGCCCATGGGGTCTCGGAAACCAGGGGTTTGTCGCCCCTGGACGACCCTGAGAGTTGGGCGGGCCGGATCTCAACAATGGATGAGGATATTATGCTGGTGGGACATCTGCCCCATCTGGCTAAATTGGCCGCCTTGCTCATCAGTGGGGACCAAGAGAACGGGGTGGTTAATTTCAAAATGGGCGGTATGGTCTGCCTGAGGCGGCTGGAAGCCGGCCAATGGCTGGTGGAGTGGATGCTCATCCCGGAAATAATTCTCTAACCTCTTAACTTCGGAGGCGAATTCCCGGGGGTGGGGTGGCCCGCCAGAGCTCCAGAGCCCTCCTCAGCCCCCGGTGGCGGTGGGCCAGGTGCTGCTGCACCGCTACCGCTCCGGCATGGCCGGGAGTTGGGGCGGCGAGGATATCTTGGCCATCGCCAGAGTAATGGATTATTTTTCACCACCCGAAAAGTAACGCCCCAGGGAGGGCAAGAGACCAAGCTGCTCTTACTCCTCCCTTTAGTCCCTCGGGGGTATCTCCCGGGGTCGGTTCTTCCGGATCAGACCAAGCCAATTCCCCCTAATCAAGAGATTGGATTACCGTGGGCTGCCTGTGGGCTGCTGGCAGGGAGGAGTTCCCGGGAGCCCCGGGGTGGTGGAAACCGGGCTGCGGGTAAGACTGACCACCCTGGGCGAAGGGACTATGGGAATAGCCGGGCGCAGGGGGTGCAAAATTCGGAGCTTGAGGATGTCCCGGGTAAGGTGCACCGGCATAAGGAAACCGGGGATTATGCGGTTGGCCCATATAGGGGTGCTGGAATTGCCGGTGTCCCGGGTGATGCCCCTGGGCAAATGCATGACGCGGCTGGTGCCACCGGGACTGTTGGCCATGCCACCCGAAGGCGTGCCCCCGGGGCTGGTGCCACTGGGGCCGTTGGCCATGCCACCCGTAAGCGTTCCCCCGCGGCTGGTGCGGGGTGAAGGCCCGATGCTGCGGCTGCTGGAAATTAGGTTGATTCCGCCAGGCCTGGGCGCTTAGCGGGCTCAGAACCAGGATCAGGCCCATCATCAGGATAACGCTCAACCATCTTGGCAGGCTCATTTGATTATCCTCCGGAAAGAAATTTTGCACATCGGGATATGTTATTTAGAAGGCAGTCGGCTGGAAAAAGTTAAAGAATATTTGGTAAATTTCGCAGATTCTTTGGCAACCGCGCCGTTAATTCAAGATCTTATTGATCAGACGGGGATCAGACGGGGAGTAGAAAGAAAAAGCCCAGCGGGGGTGCTTCCAAGCGAAGAGAGGTATCACAGCATCCTGAGCCAAGTCATAATCAGCCGCTCAAGCCAGAGGGTCCGGCGCACCTTTTGCCAGTCCGCCCGGGTCCAGTGCTTTGCCAAAACCCTGCCGCTGGCCGCGGGTGACGTTGCGATTGAAACTATCGGCCCGCGCCTTCTCATCTGCATCAACTCTGGGATAGGGGGCATGGATCATCGGGCTAAAAAGAAATATTACATTGGAACATAATTGAAGCCGAGGAGACGCATGATCCAGTGGCTGGCCGGTGAATTTTGTTGACCAAAACGTAACCCAGCCATCGAAAGGGTAGGCCGAACCAGGCTAAAAGCGTGTCATTACTGGCGCGCCTGGCAGGATTCGAACCTGCGACCGACGGATTAGAAGTCCGTTGCTCTGTCCCCTGAGCTACAGGCGCGTCTGGTAATTTCAGTTAGTTAGCTTGGCCCTGGCGCGATCCAACGGTGGCTGGTGCCCCTGTTGGGGTCAACTGCTCCCGTTTTTATCCGGCGCCAGGGACCGCATCTCCTCTTGGGGCACCGCGTTGTAATATTTGAAAAGGCCCAGGGTCTTGTGGCCGGCGGCTTTCATGATACGAAAATAATCATGTCCCTGCAACCGCCAGTTATTTATGGCCGGGTGTCGGCAATCGTGCCGGTTGAAGTCCGCAATTCCTGCTTACTGGCAGGCCGTGAGGCTTAACCAAGGCTAAGGCGGGCCCAGCCGGGTGCGCCCCTGGGCTGGCCAGACATGTGGCCACAGTCATGATACCTTAACGCGTCACTTCCCTGGCCACAGGAAAAGGGCGGTGGCTTCATCCAGGTGGCGCTCGAACGGCTGGGCGGCGCGGTACTCCTGCATAGTAAATTCGCAGGCGAAGACCACCGTCCCTTGGGCCAGGTGCCCCCCCAGGGCGTTGCCGTCTTTATCCCCCAGGGTGACGTGGGCATGGACGAAAGGTTGGCCGTCCTTGAGGGAGACGTTGCCGATGAGGGCAAGCAGCTCCAAAGGCTGGGCCAGTTCAATGAACTGATATTTTTGCTCGCCCTGGTGATAATAACCCACCCGGGCCTGGCTGACGGCGCCGATGGCCTGCACCTCTCCCAAGGTTATGCCGTGGGCCCGGCAAATGGCCTCCAGGGCCGTCAGCAGGTCGTCCCCCTTGGCCAGCCGCCCCATGATTTTGCGGCCCGGAGTTATGGTCGTTGGCATAGTTTCCTCCTGTAGACGGAGTTAATGGACCTAAGCGGATCGTTATGGCAATCATGGCTCATGGCGTTAACGGCTACTCTCCAAATTTTATCAGAAAAATCATCATCTTTTTCAACTGTCTGGGCGGGCCCCTTTTCTGATGAATCAAAGAGAGGGGAAAATGGTTGGGTTAGCGGCCTGACGGCGCGAAGATATTATAAAGCCGCGATACCTGACGATCCCCAAGGAGTTTTGCCTATGCCTGCAGTGGAGATGGTGGAGGTAATCATCTACGATGCCCCCACCCTGGGTTCCTCCAGTTGCGCCTGCGGCTGTGGTCATCATGACCACCAGCACCCGACGGATTCCCTGGAGGCGGTGAACCTGGAACTTCAGGCCCGAGCCCTGGCCATGACCCTGGAAGCCGCTTTTCCCGGCAGGGTGAAGGTTGAATATATCAATGTCCTCAAGGACCCCCGGGGTCCGCGCCTGCCCCAGACCGAGCTGCTGGCCTCCCTTGCCTACCCCACGCCCATGGTGTACATCAACGGCCAGGGGCGCTTTGCCGGGGCCCTGCCGGTGGAACGGATCCGGGAAGAGGTGGGAAGGATTCTTGAGAGTTAACCACCCCAGGCCCATGGCTTTGCCGGTCCCGGGGAGCCGACGGTTCCCGGGGAGCCCCCTGACCTGGGGGCAATGGACCATGACGGCCACCCCGGGTCCCCGGCCGGTATGAGCAGGCCTTCAGCAATTTTTTCAAAGCCAGGGATTTTCCTGGTAAATTTTTCTTGTATAGTACAGCGTTCTATGTAAAATTTGTTTAAACCAAGTTTCTTATATAATTGCTTATGCCCCGGGGAAAAAACAAACGGACCCGAGGAGGGGACGCAGGGGACCTCTTCCTGATCAATGAGGTTTCCCGGTTGGTGAACCTCTCCCAAAAGCGGATCAGGGAGTACGAAAAAGAAGGGTTTATCAAACCCTTACGGGAAAAGAACACCAACAACCGGCTCTATTCCTCTTTTGACGTGTCCCAGATCAATCAGATCAACAGTCTGATCCACGATCGGGGCTTTACCCTGGCCTGCCTCCGGAACCTCATGGTGCTGGCCCCCTGCTGGAATGTCTTCGGTTGCCAAGAGAAGGAAGAATGCCCCGCCTTCCAGCTGCCCTGGCGGCCCTGCTACGAAGTGCGCGAGTATCGGGACACCCGGTGCAACGGCCCTTGCTCCCGGTGCGCCATCTATCTCAACCGGACCGTCGCGAAAGAAAGAATCCTGGAAAAATCACCCCGGAACCTTGATCTTCCCGGCTGACCCTGCCCTTCCTGGACGAAATTTCCTGACTTTGTGGCCAGAGCTATCTATCTGGCGGGACCAGCCCCTCTGGCAAGAGCGCGCCCGTTTGCCGGGGGACGGACCAAACCGGTGGGGGTGGCTGAGTTTGGCCTTTTTCTGGGAGACCTGGAAGAGGTCTCCTGGGGCAGGTTAATGAGCGTAACTAGCCTGGCATCGGGGGGAACGGCTCCGGGATCTCCGGCCCGGGGCGGGGACCCCCAATTCCGGCACCTCACCGGCGCCATCCTGGCGGGGGGCGGCAGCCGGCGTCTGGGGCGGGACAAAGCGACCCTGGCGTTGGCAGGTAAGGCGCTGGCCCTGCGGGTGGCCGCGGCCCTGGCCCCCATGGTCTCGGATTGCTGGCTCATTACCAATCAGCCCCTGGCGCACCTTGCCTTGGGGTTGCCCCTGGTCACCGACCTGTGGCCGCACCAGGGACCCGTGGGAGGCCTGGTCACCGCCTTGTTCTATGCTCGCACCCCCTGGGTCCTGGCCGCCGCGGTGGACAACCCGTTTCCGGCTCCGGCCCTGTTGCGCCAGTTGGCGGCCCAGGCCGCCAAAACTTCCCGGCAGGCGGTGGTGTGCCGCTCCTCTTGGGGGCTGGAGCCTTTCCCGGGGCTCTACTCCGTCCGCCTGCTGCCGCAGCTCATCGAGTTTCTGCAGCGCGACCGGCGCCCCAGACGATTCCTGGAAATCTGCCGGGCCCAGGTGATTTTGGAGGAGGAAGCCCGCCGCCTTGACCCCGAAGGCCGCAGTTTCTTTAATCTTAACACCCCGGAGGACGTGGCCCGGGCGGCTGCCTGGCTGGCGGCTGGTGGCAGCGCCGAGACCGCTGATTAGCAGGGGGGCGCCGCTTCTTAGGCTTCAGGACCGGGCGCTATTGACACCAATTTTCCGTTCAGATATAAAAACGGGTGCGGTCCCATCGTCTAGAGGCCTAGGACACCGCCCTCTCACGGCGGAGACACGGGTTCGATTCCCGTTGGGACTACCAAAAGGAATTCACGGGGTTAGCCGCTATGGTTAGCCCCTTCTTTTTTGCTGTCGCGGGAGTCATTCGCGGGACTTTCTATTTTGAGCCTCTCCGCTGCGGCCCTCAGATCATCGGTAACCGACTGAATATAGCGGGCCGTGGTGCTGACCTGGGTATGGCCCAGCATTCTCTGGATGGTGGGGAGGCTGGCCTTGTGTTCGTCGGCCATGAGGGAAGCTACATGATGGCGAATCGCGTGAAACCCATAGTAAGGAACTCCCGCGACGGCACAGACATTTCTGATCTGCTTGCGCCGGTTCCGGTAGGGCATGCCGGTCTTGGGGTTCGGAAAGACATATTCCTGGGAAGCCTTGCCATATAGCCTTTTTAACTCCTGGTACAAATCCTCATTCATCGGCTTGGGTTGTGGCCGCCATTGACCGTTGCCTTTCCGGGTCCAAAGGGTCACAAGGCGCTTCTCGAAGTTCACATCCTCCCAGCGGAGCCGGTTGATTTCGTCAACCCGGGCCGCGAGGGAGTAGAGAGCCAGGAAGAAGGGGCGAAATTCGCCGCTGGCCAGCAGGATCTTGACCATCTCCTCTTGGGAGGGGATTACCTTACGGCTGGGCTGGGTGGGCATCTGGTCAATGTAGATGCAGGGGTTGCGGTCTACCAGGCCCCGCTTAAAGGCCCATTGGAAGAAGGCGCAGAGGAACTTGCGGTGCCGGTTATAATTGGTATTGCGGGGGAGGGTGGCTAGATACCCTTCGACAATCCGGGCGTCGATTTGGCGGAGGGGAAGGTTGCCGGCGTGCTGCAGGAATTGCGAGTAGACGAAAACCTTGCCCTTATACGTCTTGGCGACGAAACGCCGCTCACTATAATCCAGATACTCGTAAGCGATCGTTTTAAAATCCGTGTCGGAAGGGGTCGAGGTCTCGGGGCCCTGCTTTAATTCTTTTTTCCATTCGGCCTCGGCGGCCTGGGCCTCCCGTTTTGTCGGAAAGCCCCCCTTGCAATACCTTTGGCCGTTCTGTTGAAAATCGATGTACCAGGTTTTGCGCTTGCCTTTGGGTGGCAATGTAGTCATTCACTTCCCGCCAATTATAACGCTCTCCCCGGGCCCCGGGGACGATCTTGCCGCAGGTTTTCAGATAATGCCGCTTAACCGAACGGGGATGAATCTTCAGAAGCTCTGCCAGTTCCTCGCGGGTGAGCAGGGGTTCGGGGTGCATGGGTTAAGCATAAGACACTCCGTCGTTATTGTCAATAGATGTTAAAGACAATATGTATTAACAGCTCGACTAACCCCCCTCCCATTGTGTCGCATCTCTCCCTCCGTCTTACCTCACCCAACTGGTCCAAGACCAGATCACCCTTCCGATGATTAAGTTTTCGGCCCGGTCTTTGGTTAAAACTACCGGCCCATAAATGGGGTCCCGGTTGTCGGAAAATAGGACTACGTAATTATCACTTACTCGAACTCTTTTTATGGCACAACCACCTTCGGAATCTAAT
>Ga0315281_10006268_pt1 | contig 16956 bp, 12 predicted proteins | sample YL17G07_0_MG_FD_204540 | JGI IMG/M metagenome (GOLD analysis project Ga0315281, IMG submission 204540) | Sediment microbial communities from Yellowstone Lake, YNP, Wyoming, USA - YL17G07_0 | ecosystem: Environmental > Aquatic > Freshwater > Lake > Sediment | place: USA: Wyoming | collected...
GGTACGTTGTCTTGTGCATGGCTACTCCTTTTGAAAACCGTTGATAATCCTTTGACCTGATGGTACTTGCCATCAGGCCGGAGTAGCCATCGCTTTTTCAACCTTCAACTACCGACGGGACAACCTCACCATTATTGCCACGTATAAAGCAAAGTTCAGCATATTACGTCTGTTTTGGCTTTCCGGCGTTATTGCATCTTGAAACCCTCTTGGCATTTGTTCGGAGAGTTCTTTACCAGCGAGTTTCTTCCCCGCCCACAGAGTGGTCGCTTGGAACCTCGCGGTATATGAAGCGACAACTCCTGTGGCCACGACCAGAACTGCCAGCGCCATCCAAATCATAGATTGCTAATGACAATCACCCATTTCTCTCTACTGCACCATGCTAAAGGCTCTTGAGTACCCGTGGCAAACCTCTGAGTAGGAGCACCCCAAGCAAGATGACGAATAAGCCGGGAGAAATGCTTGTGATATATAGTGTCCAGCCCTTGAAATTCGAGACAATTCTCCACTCACCTGAAGTGCCTGCTTTAGTCAACAGATAGCCTACGTATAGAAAGCCTCCTGCGAGTGCGCTGAAGAGCAGTGTTATCGCAAACCTAAGCTCTCCGCTGTCGCTCCTCATGTTTCCGAAGAAAGTCTTCTTTTCATGCCCTTTCATAGTAGGTGCCCGCGGGAACTAAAGGTGGCAGGTACGTTTTTCAAATTCATCGCTTGGCCTCCAGAGCCGTCACGCTTTGCCTTAGCAAGAGTATTGTAGCCGAGGTTTGGGTTCCGACCAAGAAAAAACGCCGAGAGGAACGAGTTGGTCCTGTAGGGTGTGCCGTGTCGTGGTCGCATAAGTTCGTAGTGTGCCCGTAAGGGCATTAAACCAAACGCCTCACGGCGTCACTACAAGCCCGTCTCCCTGCTGGCGGTGCCACGTGGCAGGTCTGAGGCTTGGTCCAAGCCGAGGCGGAAGGTGTGCATGGCACACCCTACCAGAATCCGTGTCCATCTCGTGTAAATCCGTGTCCCACAAAAGGACATAGAAACAACGAATGACCCGAATCGCACGAATGAATAAGGGAAGAGAAGCCAGGCCTGCCAAATTCGTGCTATTCGTGTGATTCGTGGTTCAAAAACACTTCCGTTGCGGCCGGAGGCCGCCTATCCGCGTTCATCTGCGTTCATCTGCGGTTCCGTTTGCTCTGTGCCCTCCGTGTCTTCTGTGGCGGAATGTCGCTTGTGTCGTTCGCATAGGAAAATGGTGGGCGTAGACCACCCTACCGCTGTCGCCGTCACTCCGCAAGTCTCTGTGTGGCATCGGTTTATGCCTGTCCCTGTGGCGCCGAGGGACAGTCCCTATTTTATTTTCCCGCACATTTCGCATTCTCGCGTGGCATGAAAAGACTCTCCTTGAGGTTCGATTTCTTCACGCGGATAGATAGGATTCGATTCTCGCCTGGCAGATCTTCTTCGTGAGGCGCTGCAACTTCTTGACCCGCTCGGCGAGGTATTCGAGTTGGGCCTTGGTGATTCGGTAGCCGGGGTTGTAGCGGGCCTCGACGTAGGCACGCTTCAAGAGATCGAAGCACTTCTTCTGCTCGTCCGTGGCCCGGGGGAAAACCGTTAGAAAGGCCGGATCGCAGCCGGCGACCATGTGACTGAGCTTCTCCAGGTCGTGTATCTTGGGCCGGTAGTTCGTGAAGACCAGTAGAATCGCATCGTAGAAACGCTCGGTCGCTTGATGAAGCTGGAAAGCAGCGATCTTATACTCCCGTGTCCTGAGAGCGTATTCATACATCTTGTAGAAGCCCTTCGCACTGGTGAACCATTCGCGAAAGTGGGCTCTGGCTATGCCTCTGCGTTCTTTAGGATTTAGCTTTCGGCGGCGGGCGAGCTTGAATTCGCCGGTGTCGTAGAGCAGAACGCCTTCTTTCTTGATGTCGGTGAAGAAGTAGTGGCCTCGGGCGAGGGCATTGTTGACCGTCTCGATGGATTCGACGATCAGGTTCGTCCAGGTCCGGACGGGGAAGCGCCTGGCCCGGGCCTCCGCACGCCGCCAGGTGTCGGTGCTGTTGACGATCTTGCCGGAGCGGACGACGACGAGGATATCGAAGTCGGAGGCGTATTCGTAGGTGATGTGGTTCTCGACGTAGGTGTCTTCGACCCAGTCGCCGCGGGCGTAGGAGCCGAACAGGATGACCATCAGGACGGTCGGGCACTCGTCGAGGATGATCTCGGTGACGAGCTTGAGCTCCTCGCGTTTGTGTTTGGGAAGATGGGCCAGCGACTTTTTCATAGGAGGTATTATCCGCATCCATCCGCCCAGGTAAAGAGAAAAGCCGTGCAGGGGAATCAAAGGTGTCGGGTGTAAGTCCGCAGCAGAAAAGGACATAGAAACAACGAATGACACGAATCGCACGAATGAATAAGGGAAGAGAAGGCAGGCCGGCCCAATTCGTACCACTACTTGTTCAAATCTTGTTTTCTCGCGCAAATTCCAGATCGGCGGGAATGCAAGTCCTTGAAACACAAACATTTGGTTCTCACACGGAGCCACAAAGCCACAGAGGTGGGAAACCCTTTCCGCAGCGCTCTTTGTGATCTTCGCGCCTTGGTGTGAGGACATTCTTTGGTTGCGGCCGAGCGCAGCAAGGCCGCGCTGTGCTATTCGTGTGATTCGTGGTTCAAGACATGCTGGTTCCGGCCGGAAGAGGGCAGGCACGGGGGCCTGCCCCCTACAGAAGATACTGTCTTCTCTCCGCGTCTCTGCGCGCGCTGGTTCTGATTGGCGCCGGAGGCCGCCCATCCGCGTTCATCTGCGGTTTCGTCTGCTCTGTGTCCTCGGCGCCCTTTGCGGCAGAATCGCGTTTGTTGTGTCATTCGGGTGGGAAGATGGTGGGCGTAGCCCACCCTACCGCTGTCGCCGTCACTCGGCAAGTCCCTGTGTGACAAGGGGTTATGTCTATCCCTCTGTGGTTAATAAAAAAGTGTCACGGGTACTGGAATTTTAGTTGACGGCGAATGGGGCGACATGTATGGTAATAAGACAACACAATGTAAAGCGTAGATAGTAAATAGCAACTGCAAATTTGGAGGGAACACTCATGGCTACAGAAGCGCAAATCCTTGCCAACCGTCTGAACGCTCAAGAGTCCACGGGGCCGCGTACGCCGGAGGGTAAGGCAGCCGTCGCGCAGAACGCTGTCAAGCACGGCCTGTCGGGCCGGCTGGATGTCATCAAGGGAGAGGACCAGGCGGAGTTTGACCTGCATCGTGGGGCGATGCTTGGGGAGCTGGCTCCGGCCGGGCCGATGGAGGCTATGCTGGCGGAACGGGTTGTCGGTCTGTCGTGGCGGCTTGAGCGGGTTGAACGGATTCACAATGAGGTCTTCGACGCCCTGCTGGCCGATAGAAACAGCCCCCTGGCCAAGCTCGTCCGGTCGCTGGAGCCTAAAGCGGCGGGTCAGCCGAAAGACGGGCCGGATGGCGAGGGCGATCTGGACCTGGGCCGGGCGGTCATAAAGGACTTCTCCAACAGCAGGGTCCTCGACCGATTGTTGATGTATGAACGCCGAATCGAGCACAGCTTGTACAAGACCATGGCCGAGCTGCAACGGCTGCGTTTGGTACGGGAACTGGACGGGACGGCGGAGGAATCGGTTTGTAGCGTGCCCGCGTGGGGCGAGCGTCCTCGCTCGCCGAAAGAGGTCGGGCGGGGACGCCCAACCTACGAAGAGCCGACGGACCATTCCAATATTCCATCATTCCAGCATTCCATTGACGCGCCGGGCGAGGAGGAACGCCTGACGGCGTCACTACGAGCAGACGGATCGTGCAAAACAAAGCCAATTTGCCTGGACGCCGATAAGAGCCAAGTTCCTGATAATACAGAGGTTAAGGAGGATTCACCAGAGAACGAGCGAAGCGAAACAAAGCCAATTTCCGAGGGCGAGCCTACCTCGGCGGCCTTTGACCTGCGGACGAAGAACTGACTGTGCAAGGGCAGACCCGCGATGGCGGGGACTGCTCGGCTCTGTGGGAAGAACATGCCTACGCGAGCGCAGGCAGCGCACCCGGCGACTCAACGATGCGGCCTGAGGCTCCTGAGCCTGCCCCCGGGCGAACAAAAGCCGGATTCTGCTGGTAGAGGTTCTCAATGGCATTGCAGTTTTTAGTTGACGAAGCGAGGCCTGGCGCTATCATAAGGGCATTTTCGCCTTCGGAAAGCTCAGACGCCCCGTGCGGATCATGCAAAAGGTTAGGCTCAAAACGGGCCGTCTGATACGACGGGTTGGTGATTTCACGGTTTTCAGGAAGGGTCAAAGGAGATGGTACAGAAAATAGGTTGTGGGAATCCAAATTGTGATATGCGCAGTTACCTGTTCAGCAGCGAGTCGGTGACGATGGGTCACCCCGACAAAGTGGCGGACCATATCTCGGACGCCATTTTGGATGCCATGCTCGCGCAGGACCCGCTGAGCCGGGTGGCGTGCGAGACGCTGGTGAAATGCGATATGGCGGTGGTGGCCGGCGAGATTACCTCGAAGGCCGTGGTGGACATCCCCCAGGTGGTGCGGGATACCATCAAGGAGATCGGCTACGATGACCCGGAGCTGGGCTTCCACTACGACAACTGTGCCGTGCTGGTGTCGATCAGCCGGCAGAGCCCGGAAATCTCGCAGGGTGTCACGGAGGGCATGGGCCTGCACAAGGAGATGGGTGCGGGCGACCAGGGCCTGATGTTCGGCTATGCCTGCCGGGAGACGCCGGAGCTGATGCCCATGCCGATTCAGCTCGCCCACAAGCTGACGAGCCGGCTGGAGAAGATGCGACAGACCAGAAAGCTGCCGTGGCTGCGGCCGGACGGCAAGAGCCAGGTGACGGTCGAATACGTAGACGGCAAGCCCAAGCGCATTCACACCGTGATTATTGCCGCCCAGCACGGGCCGGACATCAGCCATCGTGACCTGCGCAACCAGATTATCGAGCAGGTGATCAAACCGGTGGTGCCGGCGCGCTTGCTCGATGACGACACGAAGTTTCACGTCAACGCAACGGGCAAATTTGAGCTGGGCGGGCCGAAGGCCGACTGTGGTCTCACCGGCCGCAAGATCATCGTGGATACCTACGGCGGCTGGGGACGTCACGGCGGCGGATGCTTCAGCGGCAAGGACCCGACAAAAGTGGACCGTACCGCCAGCTATATGGCGCGATACGTCGCCAAGAACATCGTGGCGGCGGGCCTCGCCGACTGCTGCGAGATCCAGCTCTCCTACGCCATCGGCGTGGCCGACCCGATCGCCGTGCTGGTCAACACCGACGGCACCGCCCGGATCAGCGAGACGAAAATCAGCGAGATGGTCCGCGAGCTGTTCCCGCTGACACCCAAAGGGATGATTCAGCATCTGAACCTGCTGCGGCCGATCTTCGCCCAGACCTCCTACGGCGGTCACTTCGGCCGAAGCCTGCCGAACTTCACCTGGGAGAAGACCGACATGGTCGACGCCCTGCAGCAGGCCGCCGGCCTCCAGGCCAAGGCGTCCTGACGGACCCTACCATTCCTCGTATCCCAGGCCCGGCTCCGCGCCGGGCTTCGTATTTACCCGGGCCGCGGATTCCTGGGGACGCCAACGATCCGGGTGCCATATCCACGCTTGCGTGGACACGCCTGACTCTATCGACACGACGTGCTTGCGCGCGTAGGTATGGCACCCGAAACTCGATTTACATGGCTCGCCTATTTTTCTGTAAGTCGGGCGCGCCGGGTGAGTCTAATATGGCAGCCATGGCGAAGATATCCGAGGAGCAGGCTCTGGTGGAGCGGTTCCGCCGGGGAGATGATTCTGCGTTCGACAGGATCGTGGAGCGGCATGCGGCCGAGATTGCGGCCCTGGCCAATCGTCTGCTCGGCTGGCCGGGGGACGTGGACGATGTCGTCCAGGATGTCTTCGTCTCGGCGTTTCTGGGGCTCAAGAGGTTTCGCGGCGAGTGCCGGCTGCGAACGTGGCTGTTTACGATTACGGTCAACAAGTGCCGCAGCCATCGGTTTCGCCGGCGCCGCCTGCGACCGGTGACCATGGAAGAGGCGCAAGCTGTCGAAAGCCCGGACCGGGCCGGCGACCAGGCGGCGATGGACGAAGAGACCTTCGCCCGCGTCCGCCGGGCCGTACACGTCCTGCCGCAGAAGTACCGCGAAGTGGTGATCCTGAGGTACCTGCAGGGGCTTGAAGTGGCGGAGATGGGTGAACTGCTGAACATGACGGTCAATTCCGTGCAGGTCCGGCTGAATCGGGCCAGAAGACGACTGAGAGAGCAGTTGGGTGATTTGCTCGAGGAGAAATCGTGAACGAAGAACAAATCAAGACGTTGCTTCAGAAGGCGGATGCGGCCGCCGGCAAGCCTGTGTTCCGCCGGGTCACTGCCGCCGAAATCCGGCGCCGACTCCGGCGCAGATGGCTCGCGCGGATTTCCGTGCCCGTTTCCGCCGCCGCCGTAGCGCTCCTTGCCACGACCTTATCGATCATCTGTATGAGGGCCCAGAAGCCGGAGCCACAGCCGCAACAGATTGCCTCGCTGGAAGTGCAGGTCAGGCAATTGCAGGCGCAGACCGATGCGACCTTGCGACTCGTCCGCGAAGTGCTCGAAAGAGACCGGCAGGACCGGCGCCTGGCGGCCCTGGAGGCGGAGCTGGCGAGTATCCCGGACCCGATGAGGGAGATCGACGCCCAAGTGGATAAGACGGCCTTTCTACGCATCTACCAGGCCGACCGGCTGTACAAGGAGTCAAACCAGACCGAATCGGCCGTCGAGGCCTACAAGGAGGTCATCCAGCTTTTCCCGAAGAACCGCTGGGCCGATGTCGCCAGGGAACGGCTCTCTGAGATCGAGCACCGTCAGATCAACAAGTCCGATACCAAAGGAGAAACAAAATGCGAACCGCAAAATGTGTGACCCTCTCTGTGGTTGTGGCTTTGGCCGGCATCGCAGCGATCGCCGTGGAGGCCGGACAAGACAATTCCGCAAAACCGCCGCAGGCGCCCCCGCGCGAATTATCGGGCACACGACTGGCAAGCTGCGTGGTGAGAATCACGGCGGATCCCACGCTGGTGCCTCTGAGCCTGGACACGGTCAGAGGCATGGTCTACAGCTCCGGCGTAGCGGGCAAAGCCGCCCGCGAGGTGCTGCATGGAGACCTTCTTGGCGACGCCGAGAGGCTCCTCCAGATCGAGTGGCTGGATGCATCGCCCGCCGGACCGTCTCCCGCCGCGAGACCCATAAACGAGAGCTATGATAACGAGATGATGCGGGAACTTCAGAGAATTTACGGCGAAGACTATATGAAACAGTTTGGCGTGTCGGGCGGAAGGAAGGGCGAGACCGAGGAGAAGCAGGCACCGAATCCTTCTCCGGAAGACCGAAGCAGAGGCAGCGGCAATGTGGGAAATCACGTGCCCGGCACATCTGATCAACCCAGGAGCGGCACGGCGACGGCCATGGGAGTGTATGGCATGGGCGGCTATGGCGTCACGATGGGCGGGATGATGCCCGGTATGGGTGGCTATGGTGGCGGCATGGGCATGGGTGGCATGGGCGGGATGATGCCCGGCATGGGTGGCTATGGTGGCGGCATGGGCATGGGTGGCATGGGCGGGATGATGGGCCGTGCGGAACAGACCGCCGTCATCAGACTGTCGGTCGGCCTGCCCAATGACATGGTGCCGGTGGCCAATGAATTCCTGGAGGCGGTGGTCACCAATCTGGATGCCGCCCTCACGAAGGCGTACGACAACCATGTCCGCAACCTGCGTGAGCTGCTGACCCGGGTGGAAGACCAGCGCCGTCGCGCCGAGGCGGCCGTGCGAGGCGCGACGGACGATACGCCGGAACTCACCGTGAGAGTCAAGGAACAGCTCAACACGATTGTTGATTTCCCCGTGAATCCGCAGATGCCGGCTGCCGAGGCCGTTGAGATGTTGAGGAGATCGGTGGCCCCACCGCTAAACATTGTGGTACTGTGGAGCGAGCTGTCGCTCCTGAGCATTGACCCATCCACACCAATCAACATTGACGGGATGACGAGCGTCAGGCTGGAGACAGCCTTGGATCTCCTGGTAAAAGGCCTTCCGACGCACGGCGACAAACCCGTTTGGAAAATCAAGGGGAATGTGATCGTCATCGGAATGGCAGTCACCCTCGATGGGCCCGACAAGCCCGTGGGCACACGGAAGGTCGAAACCGACGCCAGGACCCTGGCCACTCAGAAGAACGAGCTGGAACGCAACGTGCAGAGTCTGGAGCTGGAGTTGGCGGGCCAGGAGGCAAGGCGAAGGGCGACGGAGGAGCAGATCCAAAGAGCACGGATCATGGCGGACGAGAAACTGGCCCAGGATCCGGTCACCCAAGAGCTGCAGAAGCTCGTCGAGATTAATACGGTCAATCTGGCAACGTTGCGCAAGCAAGTCGACTCGGGGCGCCTGTCCCCGGCGGAGCTGGCGAAGGCGGAAGAAAGTCTGACCCGTGCCAAAATCGAGCTGGCCCAGCGGCGGGAAGAGTTGGGCAAGCAGGTTGGAGGCGGCCAACTGGAACAGTTCAACGGTGAGCTGGCCCGGATGGCGATTGACAGGGCGGAGAAGCAAACCCAACTGGAGATCCTCAGCAAGCAGCTTCAGGACGTGCAGCAGCAACTGGCACAGGCCTCGGTGTTCGACCCGCAGGCGGCGCGGATGCGCATCGCCCAGGAGGCGCTCGACATCACCGCCCGCCGGATTGCCGAGTTGCAGATGCGCCTCGCCAATCTTCAGCCACCTACAGTGAACGTGATCGGTGCGAATTGAGACAGGGAAACGCAACGGCATGCGGTCACCGGGCGAGCCGCGCCTGAACTCTCGCACCGGTCAGCTCGCGGAGAGCATCCGAAGCGATCCACCGAGCGGCTTTCGAGTCGATTCGCCGGATGTCCTCCGCCGTGCGAATGGCCAGCGCGTTCAACCGCGCGTTGCGCTTGCCAATCTGGCGCAGAGCCCAATTGACGGCTTTCTTGACGAAGTTGCGTTCATCGGTCGCGTGCTTCGCGATGAGAGGCAAGAACTTCTCAAATCGCCCGTCGGGCGCCTTCTTGTCATGGACGGCTAACGACGCCATGAGGACGAAACCGGCCCGCTTGGCATACTCCTGCTTCCGCGCGGTCCATTCAGCGGCCTGTTCCCACGCATAGGGAGTCTTATCGAAGAGGCAGCCGCAGGCGGCATCGCAGACGGCCCACGAGTCGAAGTCTTTGGCCCACCGTTCCATCTGCCGCCGGGTGACCTGTGCCGGGTCGTCAATCAGGGCAGCCAGAATCCGCGCATCATGGACACCGGTCCGCCAGAGCTGAGCGGCAAGTCTGTGATCCTTCCCGATTTCCTTAGCGAACCGGCGGAGATGAGACGCGGAGACTCCCCAGACATTGGGCACGTGGATGCCGAATCGAGCCATGCCCTCAGCCACCCTTGGGTCGCCCAGCGTCTTCAGCTTCCTGATTACTTCATCGCACGTCCATTGAGCCACCACAACGCCGCATTCTCCAGTGAGGGCCTCTTGTCGAGTGGCTGTTATACTATGGACGGCACCAATTGCCAAGCCGGTTGCCGGCCGCACTTTCGACCGATGCCTGCGTATCCATCCATGTGCGGCAGGCAGGTGAACACAGACTGTATGTGCATCAGGAGGAAACATGAATAAAGAAGAATTGCGGGCGCTGCAGGCGCCGTTGAAGGAGAAGTACCGCCGGGACCCGAGCACCGCTGTGGTGACGACGCGGGTAACGGGACGTGCCTCGAGGGACCTGGCGTTCACGGTCGAGACCCGCAGCGGCCCGGTGGAGGCAGGCCTTCATCCGTCCGCCGGCGGCAGCGGGACATTGGCAACCGCGGAAGACATGCTTCTGGGAGCGCTGGTCGCCTGTTCCGGCGTGACGCTGCAGGCCGTGGCCACTGCCTTTGGCGTCGAGTTGCGGGAGGCGCGGATCGTCGCGGAAGGCGATGTCGACGTTCGCGGCACGCTGGGCATATCGAAAGATGTGCCCGTTGGCTTCCGCGAGATCCGTCTTCGTTTCGATCTCGACGCGCATGCGCCGGACGAGAAACTCGATAAGCTCGTTGAAATGACCGAGCGCTACTGCGTCGTGCTCCAGACCCTCCGGCATCCTCCGCGTATTGTGTCAACAAGGAGCGGCCGGCCTCAGGAAGGCTGAGGCGCGATGTTCTGGTTTACGCGGAAGAGATTGCCCGGATCGTACTTGGCCTTAATGGCCGCGAGACGCTTGTAGTTGCCGCGGTAGGTGGCCTGGATGCGGTCGACCCCCTCTTCCATCATGAAGTTGATGTAAGCCCCGCCGGCGGAATAGGGATGCAGCGCGCTCCAGTACTCCCTGGCCCACTCGGTAATTTTCTCGGCGTTGGCCGGGTCCGGGTCGATACCGGCGATGACCATCGACCACTTGGCGTCGCGATAACTGAAAGCCGTCTCGTCCTGGCCGACCTGGTTCACCCGTCCGTCCACCGGGTAAAGATGCATGGTGGACAGCAGGGTCGGCAAATGAGAGCCGTACTTGGTATACTGCTCGATCGCCTCATCGCTCAATTCGGTGAAGAAGTCGCCCTTCCAGTACCACTGCAGTCCGGGCGGCAGGAGCGCATCGAACATGCTCAACAGGGCCGTGACGGGCATGGGGCCGGTCTGCTCGAACAGGGGCGGATGAGACTCCCTCACGGCGTCCAAGTCCTTTTCCGCCTGTTCGCGCGGCCCAAGATGACACCAGATAATGCCGCAGACAGTCTTCCCATGCAGGTGGGTCGGAAACAGGGGAACCGGCGGGACGTTCATGATGGCGAAGAACCCGTACACGTCCTCGGGTGCCGCCGGCATGAATTCGCGGTACCATTGCACCATCTCGGATATCTGCCCGAAATCCCAGAGCATCAGGCCGGCAATGACCTGGCTGACGGGCTGGGCTTGGAAAAGAAAACTGGTGACGACGCCGAAATTGCCGCCGCCGCCTCGGATGGCCCAGAAGAGGTCCTCGTTCTGCCGGTCGGATGCCGTAACGAGCCGGCCATCCGCGAGAACCACGTCGGCCTCGAGGAGGTTGTCGATGGCCAAGCCGTATTTGCGTGCCAGGTATCCGTGTCCGCCGCCCAGAGTCAGGCCGCCGATGCCGGTCGTGGACACGATTCCGGCCGGCACCGCCAGGCCGAATGCCGCACCGGCGTGGTTGATCGCCCCCTGCGTGCAGCCGCCCTCGGCGCGGATGGTGCGGGCGTCCGGGTCCACCCGCATGCCGTTCATCAGCGACAGGTCAAGCACGAGACCGTCATCACAGACCCCCAGGCCCGCGCCGTTGTGGCCGCCGCCCCGCACCGCCAGCAGGATGTCGTTGTCGCGGGCGAAGTTCACGATCGTAATGACATCCGCGACGTCCGCGCATCGTGCGATCAGGCGAGGATGTTTGTCGATCATGCCGTTATAGACTCTTCGGACCTGCTCATATGCCTCATCCTCCGGCTGAATCAGCTCGCCACTGAATGATGTCTGCAATTCCGCAACGGCATTCTCATCTAATGCGACCCCGCGCTCGAATGCTGCCTTCATCACCGCCATAGCCGTACCCCCCGTGATCTGCTGTGAACAACCAATGTTCCGGCAAAATCGGTTCCTATGCTGAACTTATACACGCGTGAGAACCTTAGGTGGATAGTCATCTTCCGCAGGTGCCGTAAGGTTTTTGCCAGTGCGTCCGCATAAGACCGCCGGCATCTATGCAGACCTTGACAAGGTCGAATGGACTGCGGGTCGCGACGATGGTGAGCAGCCGATGCGTCAAACCATCGGCAAGCGAACCCTGGCCGCTGCCAGATATCGTTTCATGCTTTATGAACCACGTTGGTCAGTGCAGAAAGTGGCGTTTGCCGGTGAAGACCATGGCGATGTTGTGCCTATCGGCGGCGGCGATCACCTCGTCGTCCTTTTTGGAGCCGCCCGGCTGCACGATAGCGGCAATCCCGGCCGCGGCGGCGTTTTCCACGTTGTCCGGGAACGGGAAGAAGGCATCGGAAGCCATGGCAGAGCCTTTGGCCTCGTCGCTGGCGTGCCGGATGGCAAGCATGCCGGATTCGACGCGGTTCATCTGGCCGACCCCGACGCCAAGGATTTTTTTGTTCTTGGCCAGCACAATCGTGTTGCTCTTGGCGTGCTTGGCGACCAGCCAGGCAACGCGCAGATCCTCCAGTTGCTCCGGCGTCGGTTTGGCCTTGGTCGGGAATGTCAGAACATTGGGCTCCCACCCGACGAGGTCCCTCCTTTGCAGCAGCAGGCCGCCCACGATATGGCGGACATCGAACTCGTTGACATCTATCTTGGCCCGGTCCGTCAGGCCGGTCTCGATAAGACGCACACGGCTGCCCCAGATCTTAAGGGTCCGGATGATCTCGACGGCCTCTTCGTGGAACCGGGGCGCAACGATAACCTCGGCGAAGAAGCCTTCGGCCCCGAGGGCCTTGCCGAAACGGCTGTAAGATTCCATGATCGTGCGGGCCAACTCGACATCCACGGGCCGATTGAGCGCGATGATCCCGCCGAACGCGCTGGTGACATCGCCTTCATACGCCTTGCGGTAGGCGACGCAGATATCGTCGTCGATGGCACAGCCGCAGGGATTGAGATGCTTGACGACCACGGCGGCCGGCTCGTCGAATTCCTTGACCAGCTCGAAGGCCGCGTTGGCGTCGAGAAGATTGTTGAAGCTGATCTCCGTATCGCCCGCCATGATTTTGCCGGTGGTGACGGACGGCTCCCGGCGATGCGGGAACTTGTACAGGGCCGCCGTCTGGTGGGGATTCTCGCCGTAACGCAGCGGCGTTTCCTTGATGAGCGGAATGGAAATGCGGTCCGGGTACTCAATGCCGGCCTGGGCATTCAGGTACTGTGCAATCGCGGCATCGTAGGCGGCCGTCAGGCTGAACGCGGTCCGGGCCAGTTCCTCCCGCAACCGGCCGCCGACGGCTCCGTTGTTATTGCGCATCTGCTCGATCACGCGCGGGTACTGCTCCGGACTGGTGACGACCGTGACGAACTTGTGGTTCTTGGCCGCCGAGCGGATCATGCTGGGACCGCCGATATCGATATTCTCGATGGCCTCTTCGAACGTGCAGCCCGGATTGGCCACGGTCTGCTCGAACGGATAGAGATTGACGCAGACCAGATCGATGGGCGAGATGCCGTGCTGCCGCATCGCTTCCACGTGCTCGGGCTTGTCCCGCAAGGCCAGCAGCCCGCCGTGAATCTTCGGATGCAGGGTTTTGACCCGGCCGTCCATCATCTCGGGAAAGCCGGTGACGGCCTCGATATTCGTGACCGGCACGCCCACATCGGCGAGTTTGCGGGCGGTGCCGCCGGTGCTGATGATCTTGACGCCCATCTGGGCGAGTGCCTTGGCGAAATCGATGATACCTCTTTTATCCGAGACACTGACGAGAGCGGTCTTGATGGTGACGTCCATTTCCTATTACTCCCTTACATGGTCGGCTCGAGACAAACGATGCGGCCGGTCTTGTCGGCGAGGTAGATTCGTGCATCCGTGGTATTGGCGACATGGCCGGCCACCGGTGCGATATTGACCCAATAGAGCTGGCGGCCGGCGGCATTATCCATGACGGCGAACGTGCCAACCCTGGTGACAACATAGGCTTTGCTTCCCGCCTCGGCGAGCAGATCGACACCCTCGGGAAGGGACCATACGGCCCGGCCGGTCTGCTTGGCGATGGCGGTCAACCCGCGTCCCGGGGCATACTGGTAGACGAAATCCCGGGTCAGCAGCGGCGCCCGATCCAGAACGGCCTCGGTCTGATACCGCCAGATCAGGGCCACGGTGGTGACATTCGTCATGTCCACCCGGTAGACATTCGTATCGACACTGGCGAAGTAGAAGGAATTCCCGTCCCGCATCACCGGCCCGGCGAGCGGCTCAGGAGCGTTGAACTGCCACAGCTTGCGCGGAGCATCGGGCATCATGGCCACGACATTACCGGCATCGGTTCCGAGAACAACGAGGTTGTCATCCGCCATGACGCTGGTGATCAGCGAATCGTTCTCGACGGCCACCGGGAAGATCTGCACGAGGTCTCTGGCACGAAGGACGTGCAGGCGCCGGTCGGCGGCACTGATATAGAAGAATTGGCTGTTTCGTGCGGGAGGGGCCACGATACTCAGCTCCAGATCGCTGACCCGCTGCTCGGTGCCCGTACCCTTGTCCAATTCGACGAGCTGATTGTTGATGACGGTGATGAGGCGGTTTTCGTATAAGGAAAGGCCCAGCACCGGAATGCCGGGAAGCGCGATGGGGCGGCTGAAAACGATATTGCCTTTGGCTCGATCCAATGACCACAGGTAGTTGCGATCGGAGCGGATATACAAGCGGTCGCCGAGGATGGTCGTCGCGACGAACTTCTCGCCCTCTTTCACCGGGAGATCCTGCTGCCAGACCGCTTGGAGATGGGCATGGCTGAGCAGGTCGGGCGAGAGGAGCCCATCCGAGCGCTGGGCCGCTCGGACCTCCGCTGTGCCGGGCACCGTACAGGCCGCCAGAAGGATCAAAGCTTTCCACCGGAATATCGTCTGCATGTCCCAAGTCCTCCTTTTGATTGCGAATGAACAATTGCGGATTCGCGGCGCCACTCGTTTTCCATCCGGAATCTGCAATTGGGTCAGGCTAAGTCAACGTAATCGGCCAGATCAACCTTGTGCTCCGCCTCGAATTTTCGCATCTGTTCGATACGCTCGATGTCGTCCTGGATGCGATGGACCAGCTTGAAAATATAGGGCTTTCCGACCAGGCGATTCCGCAGATCATCGAGCATCGGTTCCCAGGAGCCGCCGTACAACTGGGCTTTCAGAGCGACCAGCATCTTGTGCTCGTCGCTCAGATTCCCGACATATTCGGTCACAGCCTTTTCCACATTTCTGTCCGGGCTGTTGCTCGTTCGGACTGGTTCCGCCATAGACAGCGCCCCTGCCGTTTCGTGTGGCGCAGCCGTCCCGGCTCGACGGAGCTCGCCGAGATCCGGCTGATTCACCCCCGGGGACGGAGGTGCCACACGGTGACTCAAGTCAGAGGAATGGTACCGTTCGCCCGGCAAAATTTCAACAAATTTTCCTGAATTGACGCCGATTATCGGGGCTGAAGTTGTCTATTTTGAGACGGCCATCTTCTCATGGCCTCGGTTGCCGGCCCATCTACTCCGCGAACCGAGCCCCACACGGAACCGGATGGGGTGCCGCGTAATTGGTTTGACAGCCGGAGGATTCATCTCTTCAATGGCGTCCGCATGACGACTTGGAAGATGCACCGGATATGGAGAAGCACGGATGAATAGAAGAATATCTTGCATCCTGACGGTGGTGGCGATATCAGCCTCACTGCCCGGCGGGTGCCAGGAACGTTGGGCCGCCCGGTCCGGCAAACCGACCTATCCACCTGCCCGGAAAGAGGCCGTCGTGGACATCTACCATGGTGTGAAGGTGGAAGACCCCTACCGCTGGCTTGAGGACGCCGGCTCCGCCGAAACACAAGCCTGGGTGACGAAGCAGAACGAATTGACCCGGCATTTCCTCGGCGAAATTGCGTCGAGGGAGAAGATCAGGGCCCGCCTGACGGAACTAATGAATTACCCGCGCTATAGTGCACCAGCCAAGGAAGGCGAGCGATACTTCTTCTGGAAGAACGATGGGCTTCAGAACCAGTCTGTTCTGTACGTGCAAGAGACGCTCGAAGCCCGGCCGCGAGAGGTCATCAATCCCAACCTGCTCAGCAAGGACGGCACGGTGGCCGTGGCCACAGCGGAGGTGAGCTGGGACGGCAGGCTCCTGGCTTACGGCCTGTCCCGCAGTGGAAGCGACGAGCAGGAGGTGAAGGTCCGGGACATCGATTCCGGGCGGGAGTACGGTGAAACGCTCCGATGGTGCCGGTTTACGACCATCGCGTGGAAACACGACGGCAGCGGCTTCTTCTACAGCCGATACCCCGACCCGAACACGGTGGCCGCCGAGGACCGGATCAACTACAACCGGGTTTGCCGGCACACCCTGCGGACGGCCCAGTCCCAGGATGAGCTGATTTACGAGCGGCCGGACAGTAAAGAGCTGAGCTTTGCCGCGGCCGTGACGGAAGACGGCAGATACCTGCTCCTCTCCGTCCACCATGGCACGGACCCGAAGAACCGGGTCTATTACAGACTGCTGGACAGCTCGGAGCCTTTCGTCAAGCTCCTCGACAAGGCTGATGCACGCTACGACTTCGTGGGCAACCAGGGATCGACGTTCTACTTCAACACCGATCTCAACGCGCCGCGCGGTCGGATCATTACTATCGATGTCAATCATCCGGCTCCCGAGCACTGGCAGACCGTTATCCCGGAACGTGCCGACGTGATCGATTACGCGGCCATGATTAACGACCAGCTCGTGGTGGCGTATATGCACGACGTGCACAATCTGCTCAAGGTCCACCAGCTCGACGGGAAGTACGTGCGCGATATCGCCCTGCCGACGCTGGGGACGGTCGCCGGGCTTTCCGGCCGGCCGGCCGACACGGAGATGTTTTTCACCTTCACGTCGTTCCTCTATCCGAGCACAAGCTTCCGCTACGACTTCGCGGCGGACAGGCTGAGCATCGTCCGCCGGCCGAAGATCGATTTCGAGCCGTCCGGCTACGAGACCCGGCAGGTCTTCTACGCATCGAAGGATGGGACCCGCGTGCCGATGTTTCTCACGTATCGCAAGGGCCTGAAACTCGACGGTAACAATCCGACGCTGCTCTACGGGTACGGCGGGTTCAACATCAGCCTCCAGCCGGGTTTCTCCGTCGCCACGCTGCTGTGGCTGGAGGCGGGCGGCGTGTACGCGCAGGCCAGCTTACGCGGTGGCAACGAGTACGGC
>Ga0315281_10006269_pt1 | contig 16955 bp, 23 predicted proteins | sample YL17G07_0_MG_FD_204540 | JGI IMG/M metagenome (GOLD analysis project Ga0315281, IMG submission 204540) | Sediment microbial communities from Yellowstone Lake, YNP, Wyoming, USA - YL17G07_0 | ecosystem: Environmental > Aquatic > Freshwater > Lake > Sediment | place: USA: Wyoming | collected...
CTTTGATTCGATCGTTTCTTTCTTTCTCTGTTGCAGGCCTGATACCGGTCAGTTTCACGAATACATCCTCAAGGCTCGGGCCTAGGGTATTGACTGTTATGAGTCTGAGGTTGTTTTTTTGGGCGTAGTTCCAAGTTGAGGTTAGAACACTTGTTGGGTCGTTGGTGATGAGTCTGAACTTGTCCCCTTCCTTCACTGCGTTGCTGACGTTTGGGAATTCTTTCAATTCCTTTAGCATGTTTGGAGATACTGTTTCGAAAGCAACTTCCACGGACTGTAGGTTCTCTACAGTTCTCTTGAGTCTTTCAGGGGTATCGATGACTGCTATTTTGCCGTGATTGATGATCGCTACATGGTCGCACATTTGGCTTGCTTCTTCGATGTTATGCGTTGTCAGGAAAACTGTTAGACCTTGCTGGTTAAGTCTACGGATCAGATCGCGGATTACTAGGACACTTTGGACGTCTAACCCCGAGGTAGGCTCATCGAGGAAGAGAAGTTGCGATCGATTCATGAGTGCCATAGCAATACAGATTCTTCTTTTCATCCCTCTGGAAAAACCCTGCACCTTCTCCTTGCATCGTTCAAGCAGACCGAACATCCTAAGCAGTTCCTCTGCGCGTTTCTCACGATACGCTTTGGGCATGTCATAGAGTTTTCCTGTGAAGATGAGGTTGTCCCAAGCTGAAAGCTCATTGTAGACGTTGCTTATGTCTGGAACAATCCCCATCTGCTCCTTTGCTTTAACGGATTGGCTTTGAATGTCGTAACCCATTATAGTGACTGTTCCCTCGGTAGGAATCGAGATTCCGGTTAGCATGCGTATAGTGGTTGTCTTTCCAGCACCATTGGGGCCTAAGAAGCCAAAGACTTCTTCCTTCTTCACCTCGAAGTTTATATGGTCTACTGCGAGAATGTCGCGATAACGTTTTGTTAGGTTTGAGACTTCTATGGCGTTTTCAGTGTTCGTGACCTGTCGCCTCTGGCAAGTCTTTTAGGAGGTTAATTCGGATTTCCTTTGTTTTCAGTCTCCACACCTTTTCAGGTGCACCGCCGCCAACCTCACGATACTCAGCCAATTCAATAATGCCTGCTTCTTCAAGTTCGGAGAGATGATAGTAGAGACCTGATCTTGAGAGACCTTCTCTAGCTTTTTCAAGTCCGTCGAAAATTTCATTGGTGCTTTTTGTTCCTTCCCCGATCAGGCGGATAATCACCCATCTGGTTGGGCAATGTAGGGCTCTAAAATACTTCTGGAATTTGCTGAATTCCTTGGTATTGCAGCTAGGGCATCCCTGGGCACACATTCTAGGTCACCTTTCAAGCTTCCACTCTGGGCTTCGTTTTCCTTCAGGAAAGAACTATTGGATATACCTATGTTCCGCTCAAGTGTCTCTCAGCGTAGCTCAGCTCGATGTCAGCTTCTTCAAATTTGCCTTTGGACATCAGTTTTCGTGCTTCGCTTATGTGCTTCAAGGCGCAACCTTTCAGATCATTTCTGAAATCACATTTGGCTTCTTCTTTGCACATACCTATCACGTTTGCGTTTCGATCCAATATTATAATGAAAACTGTAATATTATAGTGATATTTAAGTCTTGTTGCTCGAGCGCGCGAGACGATTTCCAACGCTAACAATACTCACCGAGCAACACAAGCCGAATTTTCGTATGGGCTGGAAGTTCACAGAGGGCCGCGATAGTATCTTGTTGCAGGGCAGCCGAGACATTTCTCTTGTTGATAACGTAGGCATTTGTCGCAGTTTATTCCGCATGGGGCATCCTCATCTTCTTTAGCTGCAACGATCTTGATTGGTAGATATTTCGGAATTGCTGGGGCTTCGCCTATCGTGACTTCTGAACGTCTAATACCCTTCTGCGCTCTTGCAGAGCACACTTCTACTATAGCGTTTAGCGTGTCAGCATCTTCCGCGACCATGACAGTCATCAAATTGTAAGCACCAGTTGTCGTGGTCAAAAACACAATTCTTGGGCACTCAGAGAACACCTTTACAAGTTCTCGTAGACGTTCCGACGATTCAACTTCCGCATTCACAATAGCAATACGGAAACCGAGGTGTTCTGCGTTGAGCCCTGCAGAAACCTTAACTAGCCTTTCAGAGAGGTTTTTCAATCTTTTTATTATGGCTACATGGGACATGCCGAGTTTTTTGCCTATCGATGATAAAGATGCTCGACCGTCCTCCTGCAGGATGGATACGATTTTCTTGTCCACTTCGTCCATAGTTTCTGCCTGTTACAATTTGTAACAGAAAAGATATATTTGTCTTTCTGTTTGTAACTGCATAATAGAGGGAATTCGACTATGAAGGAAGTAACAGTGGAAGTCATTGGCGTAGACCCGCCATGCAAAAGATGTCAAGCAACGTACAAAAGCGTTGAAGCAGCAGCTTCAACCCTAAAAGCAAGGGACATCGATGTGAGAATTTTCAAACTGAAGGTTCATTCCAAGGACACCATAGCGAAATATGGGGTTCTTGTGCCGCCTGCATTAGCTGTCAACAATGTTGTTAAACTAATGGGAAGAGTTCCAGAAAAAAAGGAAGTTGAGAGATTAGTCCTTGCAACTGTGAAATAGTCAGCCGCAGAGGCGTGATTGTTTGACTGAGAAAACCAAACCTATTCGAAGCATCATCATGTTGATATTCATTTTTTTCACTATAGGCTACTTGATTTATTCTAGAATAATGGCATACTCCCTTGCGCCAACTATGAAACCAGCAGACTTTCACGGGCTTCCAATATGGGAAATCCCAGTAGCATACTTGGTGGATTATTTTAGCCACGGTTGGATATGTCTTCTTTTCGCATTTGTGGCAGCAGGACTTGTGTACGAATTTGTCCCTAAAGAAGCTATCACGAAATATATGGGCGGAAACAAAATCACCGGCTACGGCTTAGCGATAGGGATGGCGCCCTTTCTCACCGTTTGTTCATGCACCATGGTTCCATTATTCGCAGGCATACTCTACACTGGTGCGGGAATTGGTCCAGCAATAACGTTTCTCTTAATGGCTCCATCTGCCAACATTCTATCAATTTTGCTTACTGGAGAGATAATATCTTGGGAATTGGCTGGAGTGCGCATCATAGTATCGATCGTTGTTGCTTTAACCGCGGGACTAGTGATTTCTAAGACTTCATGGGGAAAGACAATTGAAAAAGAACACCAACTTAACAGTTCAAGCCCAACATCAAGAGTGCTGATCGCGAAGCCGCCTCTAGACGAAAGACTCTGGTCTGCCCTCAAGTTTGGGGGTTACATAGCAAAACAGATTCTTCCATTCTTTCTTTTAGGTCTCGTTGCTGTCAGTTACGTAGTGGCATACTTACCGGAAGATATTGTTGGAACCTATCTAACGGGCTTCACTGGAATATTGATTGCTTCGGTTATTGGTGGGCCGCTTTATACTCCTACCCTTGTTGAAATTGTTCTGGGCAAGGGAATGTGGGATTTGGGCATGTCAAAGGGGGCGCTTCTTGCATGGCTTATGGGGCAACCCTATGATGTTGCCAACGCATTAGCTGTCTCAAGAATAGTACGATGGAAAGCTGTCTTAACGTACATGCTCATAGCTTGGGCGGGCAGCGTAACATTCGGGCTTTTGTACGGAGTGTTGTCAGGGTCGCTTTGAGAGCCGATCAAAGGTAGAAGACTCAAAGATGTCAAGTGTAAAAATGTGGAAAATTATTCTTTGCCAATTTGACAAGGAATACGTGCACTAGTTTAGAAACTAAACTCAATGACGGAAATCTTTTTATTAAATATACAGGTTATAGTCTTTTGGGAAAATGGGAGTCGTATAAGAAATGGCTGAAGTTAAGAAAGAAGAGATGGAGTTTCCTATACTGGGTCAGAAAGCTCCTGATTTCGAAGCTCTGACTACACAAGGAACTCTTAGGCTCACAGATTTCAGGGGCACATGGCTCATCTTGTTTTCTCATCCAGCAGACTTTACACCAGTCTGTACAACGGAGTTCATTGCTTTCTCAAATATCTACGATGAGCTGAAGAAGAGAAATGTAGAACTCTTAGGCTTGAGCGTGGACAGCGTTTCTTCTCATATAGCATGGATAAGAAACTGCGAGCAGAAGATGGGTGTTAAGATACCCTTCCCCATAATCGCTGACTTGAACAAAGAAGTTGCTAAGAAGTATGGAATGATACATCCTGAACAGAGCAAAACTGAGACCGTTCGATGCGTTTTCGTGATTGACCCGGAAAGTAAGATAAGAGCCATGCTTTATTATCCGCTCACCACTGGCAGAAACATGAATGAAATCTTAAGGTTGATAGATGCCCTACAGACGACTGACAAACACAAGGTGGCCACACCTGCCAACTGGAAGCCTGGGGATCCAGTCGTGATTCCTTCTCCGACAACAGCTGAGCAAGCAGAAGAGAGGCTTAAAGAAGGTTACGAGTGCAAAGACTGGTACCTCTGCATGAAGAAACTCCCAGAGAGCTGATTTCATGCCTTGCGTATCTCCAGATGGAAAACCCACATCAACTGGAATGGCATTGCTGAGATCCTTAAAGAACGGAACATTATCTCCTGAAGAGATCACGAGCAAAACTGGTCAACCTTTGTTCCGAGTGAGAAGTGGCCTTCGAGAACTCAAAAACGCCGGATTTGTCGAGGAAACAGAGGATAAATATAGGCTCTCTGAGACTGGAAAAACAGTAGTTTAGTGATATCCGGTAGAGTACGAGCCAACTTCCTCCTTTTTTGGGTTTCACATGAATCTTAAGGAGGTGAAAAAAATGAAGAAGGAATATTCTGTGAACGTGGGCAGAAAGACAGTTGAAATGATAGAGTTTGAAGAAGTTGAGGCTGAAAAGCTCGAACTCGTAAAAAGACATATGGGTCTAAAACAGAATAGGGAAGTCATAAAAGCCTTGATCTGTGGAAAATGTGACGAAATCAAGCTTCTAGAAGAAAAGCAGCGTAAGCGACAAATCGAGGAAGCAAAAGCTATGGAGTGTCTGGAAAAAGGCGAGTACAAATGTCCTATGTAACTCAATCTCGGTGGCTTATCTGCAAGCGCATACTAGGGCGGAACTGTGTTTGTGTCTGGAGGATATGACGTTATTTGTATGGGTCTTCCTTGGGTCAAAGCTAGTGCAGTTTTCTTTCTCGCGCTTTGCACCAGTCTCCATACTGTGCCCCTTGAGACCCCCATTTTTTGTCCTGCCTCTTCTTGTGATAATCCCTCTAGGTCGACGAGTCTGGAGGCTTCCAATTCAGCTACATCTATCATGACGGGTTCGAGGTTTCCAGCAGGGTTTGGAGTGAGACTGTTTACGGGGGAAACTACTCCTATTGTGATTGGTTTCGGGAATCTTCCTCTTCTGCCACATCTGTGTCTTTGTCGCCACATGATACTTTCCGTCTTTTCTATTCCTGAGATCTATTGTTGTGTGCGCAACTTTTATATATTTCTGTGCATTATCACATAATTAGAAAACGTGCATACGCACAGAAATAGAGGTGAAAAAGAATGCCACGAGGAGATAGAACAGGACCTTGGGGCTTAGGACCCATGACTGGAAGAGCAGCAGGCTATTGCGCTGGTTATCCTGTTCCAGGATACATGAATCCGATACCTGGATACGGGAGAGGATGTGGGCGAGGCTTCGGCAGAGGACGCGGCAGAGGATTTGGTAACAGTCGGTGGGGGTACCTTCCGCACTATTCATACGCCTATCCACCGCCAATGCAATACGCTTACCCACCACAAACATATCCACCAGCAGCGCCAACACAATCTCCAGAACAAGAAATCGGAGCATTAGAAAACTACAAAAAAGAGCTAGAAACAGAAAGAGCAGACCTTGAACAAGAAATGAACGAGATTGAAACGAGAATCAAAGAGTCAAAAGCAAAGCTTGAACAAGAAAAAAAGCAGGAGCCAAGGCCGTGAACCCATTGAGTCTACCAATGAAACATTTTCAATGTAGCAACTGTGGGCAGGTAATAGAGGTTCCACAAGGGATTCCAAAACCGCTAAACTGTCCAAAATGTGGAGCGCCAGCCACTATGATTCACAGATTGGATAAGGGTCCACCTGGAGGAAGAAGAGGCGGAGGACCTCCATGGCAGCGCGGTCCGCCATAGTATCCCCTTTTTTTGTTTTCGATCCTCAACCAAGTGTTAGGAGTTGATTAGGTATAGCAAAGTTGAAGGTAGCCGTGCCAACAAAAGCGTATGCAGGTTTAGAAGACACCGTCTCAGAAGTTTTTGGCAAAGCCAAAACCTTTACCATAGTAGACATCGAGAATGGTCAAGTCAGAAAAGTGCGCGTAATCGACAACCCCGCAGCATCATATGACTATGGTGCTGGACCTGTTGCGGCAAAAACATTGGCAGATCTTAGAGTGGATTTTGTGATGGCAACAGAGCTTGGTCCAGGCGCTTCTGGTTTGCTTAGACATCATGGTATAAAGGAAATTTCTGTAAAGCCCGGCACAAAAGTTGCTGATGTGATAAGAGAGAACTTTGGCAGAGCTGAGAGTAAAAATAAGTGATAACGCGCGCTTTTTCTCGGAATCCTCGCTGCAGTCATACCCTATTTAGTTGGGGACATTCTGCTACCAACAATACTCTCTCAGATAGCGAGCTAGATCGTTGAAGAACAGACACATACCGCAGTAGGCTTAAAATATGAAAAACGCCATGTGGTAATCTCTATAACGGTGAAAAAGCATGAGCGAATATCCCCCTGGAAGTGAAGACGACCGTAAGACGCTGGCAGAAATGCCGATGGAAAAACTGCTTGACTATTTCTTTTTGCAGATTCGCAACATTTGGAGAGTTGATGGTCTGTATTTTCTGGGCATCGAAAAGAAATTTGGGACTGAAGCAGCAACCGAAATTGACGCTGGTGTTTGGGAGACCATGGCTGCAATCGAGGCCAAGAGCTTGCAACGAATGTTCAAGGTTGCCGAGAACCCAGACGTAGCAACGATTATTGGTCTTTTACGCAAATCCAGTTGGGCACTAGATCAACCCTTCAAGACCATCGAAATCGGAAACAAGCGGGCTACCCTTGGCATTGATAGGTGCAGGACTCAGGAGGCTCGTCAGGGCAAAGGTTTATGCGAATTTCCGTGCAAGAGAGTACGGTTTGGATATTTGAGGAATTTCGCAAAGACATTGAACTCAAAAGCGGAAGTAACCTGTTTGGTCTGTCCACCAGACAAACACCCTCAAGAATTGTGGTGCAGATGGGAATTCGTATTACAGATTTGACAGTTTGCACCATGTTTTTACCAGCGCGCGCTTTGCGCGCTAGTGAGCTAACAGTGCTGAAAAGGTTTCGTCAATGAAGGGATAGGAGCGCAGGCTTTTCAACGTGTTTCCGGTTTGGTGCCGTAATTATGAATGATTTGCCTAATTCTTCCTTGCCAAACTTGACTATTACCTGTCCCTGTTTCGTGTCTGAATAGTAAGCAGTCAACGAAACCGCCTCTTCTATGGCCTCTCTGGTCTTTGGTCCCTGGAGCAGCGTGATTGGACTTCCCGTTTCTTGGGCTTCAAAGCGATAGTCATCTGGCATCTTCAGTTTGGACAGAAGGTTGTTTTCAGCTTCGTTCCTGCCGACTATGATTTTGTTTTTTCCAAATCTGAAGTGTCTTCCGAGCTTAAGCAATTGCACATCTTTAAGAGAGACTCTCTTTTTGTGCTCAAACAAGTCTTTGAGTTTGAGGGCAAACTCCCTGTACGTCAGTAGGCAACCCCCGCCTGGACAAGAGTAATCTGTTACTTTCAGTTCTCTGGCAAGGCTGAGCTGTCTCTTCCTCGATCTGCCCTCAATTCCAAGGAGCTTTTCTCGATCCACCATGCCGTTTTTCTCTGCCTTAGCTGGAGGGAGGAGTCTCGCGGAAAGCGGTCTCACGATTTCTCCTTTCAAACCTGCCTGCTCCTCTATAATGCCCAGGGTTCTCCCGTGTTGAGACATTGGTCTTTGGCCCAAGACTTCGCCCGTGAAAATGAACGCTGCGCCTGATTCGCGCGAATACTTCTTGGCTTTTTTCAGCATGAATATCCTACAGTCGATGCAAGGATTCATGTTCTTTCCGTAGCCAAACCGTGGGTTCCTGACAACCTTCAGATACTCTTCGCTCAAGCTGATCGTCTTCAAGGGTACGTTAAGGTTCTTTGCCACTTTCACGGCTCCGAAACCTCCTTTTCCGCATAGACAGAAGGGGCTGACAAAATTGACTGCTTCAACATCAATACCTTGATCTAACAAAAGCTTCACGGCGAGGGCACTGTCTAATCCGCCTGAAAGAAGGCCCAGGGCCTTTGTTTTGAGTTTTGTTCTCATTCACTTCGCTTCTTGTATGGCTTATGCTTCCTTCACTTTGATATATTAGTGAATAACTCCGTGATCGAGCAAATTGAAGTGTATGCTCCAAATATGGGATGGACGTTTTGAGAAGCATGTTATTCATCTGTTGTCTAGACAGAATAAAGCTGCAACTTTCAATTAAATAAAGACCTGTGAAGAGGAGACATAGATGCAGTTATGAAATTCAACAGCCATTTGCGCGCGCTCGGTTATCTATGGACGAAATTAGTGAGGCGGAAGCAAGGTTACTCCTACATTATGTTCGGACTTACCTGGACAAACATCCACTGAATATTTCAGTGAAAAGGTCACAATGAAAAAATCAAACGCGCGCGTTACATCCAGCAAAGAACAGATAAAAAAGGGGGTTGCGGGGGAGATATCTCCACCATAGAGTGCAAATGGGAATTTACACTATAACTTGCCAGTTTGCACCATATTTTCGCGCTCGTGTCAGTTTCTACCAAGCTCGATTGCAACAGCCGCAATGAACGCAGTCATGTACCCAAAATCTTTGAGTTTCATGCTCTCATTTGGCGCGTGAATATTGGTCTCAGGGTCAAAGATGTCGCACATAGCCCAAGGTGTATGGGTGCCAAATAGATACGCAGGTCCAGACCCCTGATGGGAAGGAATGAGAATCGGCTCTTGACCACTGAAGTCCTTGGCAAGATTTGCCAGTAGCTGAATAAAAGGATGATCAATTGCCGTTCTACTAGATCCGTAACCTTCAAACAGCTTCATTTCAACATCAGAAAACCCGTGCTTATCCAAGTGCCGTCTCAATAGCTTCTGAATTTTCTCCGCTTTTTGGTTGGGCACGAGTCTAAAATCCACCTTTGCCATGGCTTCCTTTCCTATAACTGTTTTTGAGCCAGGCCCTTCCCACCCTGCTGATAAGCCACATATTGAGCATGTCGGACCCAAGATCAGCTCCTTCCAGAATTCCACTCCTTCTCTTCCACGAAGGAATTCCTTGGTCTTATACAGTCGTCTATACTCTTCAATCTGCTCCGGCTGATAATTCGCAAACAGTTCCAGCTCTTCTTTCCTCGGAGGAACAACATCATCATAAAAACCATCTATCAAAATTTCCTCCTTATCGTTCTTCAGACTTGACAAGGCCCATACGAGTCTCCAAGCTGGGTTGGTCACAATAGGGGCGTCACCTGAATGCGCGTCTTTGCAGAGGCCTTTCTCGCGAAGTTCAAAGTAAGCATCGCCCTTCACCCCAGCATACACTTTGCTTCGTTGATTTGGCACAGCATTTGCCCACTCCCAAACACATCCATCAGACTCAAGCAAATTCGGATGAGCCCTGCAAAACTCCTCAAGGTGTATGCTGCCCGCCTCCTCCTCGCCTTCAACAACAAACCTTACGTTGCACTTCACTTCGTAACCAGCTTCAAACGCATTCTGAACCCCAAAAAAGTTGGCGACAAGAGGACCTTTGTTATCAAGCACCCCTCTCCCGTACAATCGTCTATTTCTTAGCGAAAGGTCATATGGAGGAGACTTCCATTCGCTTAAAGGCTCTTCAGGCTGAACATCATAGTGATTGTAAAACAATAGAGTTTTTTTCATGCCTAGATCCAAATCAGCCACAACTACTGGTGCACCAGCTGTTGAAAAAGTTTGAACCTTGTATCTTCTCTTTTTGAATTCCTCGGTCAGCTGAGTAATAATAGGTTTCAAATCTTGTTTCTTATAGTAGCATGTTGGAATGTGAATGAATTTTCTCAAGCAGTCTATTTCAGCTTGTTCATTTTTCGTTCCAATTTCTAGAAGTTTGTCCTTGTCGTAATTCAGCATTCCATCCTTCCTTTACAACAAGGTGACTATGTGATTGCTTATGCTAAAAGATTTTCTGCACGTGGCTATTCGGAATCACGCTGATAGTGCTCACGTTAACAGGCCATTAACCACTTAGGCTTGCCGACAAGAATCTCGGTCAAGAACACAGCGAAATCCTTGTTTTTTCTCATAGATTCCTACAATCTCTTCATTAGCGCAAACTCGCGCGTTATAGACAAACAGTTTGAAGAAGAACAGAAAGATGACATTTCCATAGGAAAGCGTTTTTTATTAGATTATCCTAAAATTTATTAGGGGAAACAAAATGCGCGGAAGCGCCTCAGGAAGGGCTGAGGATTATTTGAGAGCAATATATGAAATTATTCAACAAAAGGGCTACGCTCGCACAAAGGACATCTCAAAGGAGTTAAACGTTCAACAACCTACGGTTGTAGAGATGATGGAGAAGCTGCATAAGAGGGGATTTGTCGTATATGAAAAGTATGGTGGCGTTTCGCTTACTCCACGAGGAAAAGATATTGCAGAAGCTGTTAAGAAGAGGTATCACACATTTGAAAAGTTTCTCGAACTAGTTTTGGTTCCAGAGGATATAGCCTCAAAGGATGCCCATCTGCTTGAACATTCGCTGCATCCAAAAACGATACTTCAATTCACAAGATTTGTCGCTTTTATCACTCATGCATCCGCTACTGGACGCCCTGAGTTTGTTGCAAGATGGATGGAGCAGTTTAAGGAATACTGCGAAAAAGAAAAGCAAAATGCACTCCAACGATAAACCTGCTGCTCTGGGCTTGGGAATACTCGTCATGAAAATTCTCGTGGCAGCAGTCTCCTACATGATCAGAGACCTCTATTGCCTTTATGCTTCCGCAAGTGATTAGCCAGCTAGAACAAAAACCTAGGAAAGAGATTGAGCATGAGTTTAGAAACTAAACTCGATGACGGAAATCTTTTTATTAAATATACAGGTTATAGTCTTTTTAGGAAACTAGGGGCAAAAGAAATGGCTGAAGTTCAAAAAGAAGAGATGGGGTTTCCTATGCTAGGTCAAAAAGCTCCTGAGTTCGAAGCTGTTACGCGCGTGCAACGGAAAACCGACGTCAAGCGGAATGGCGGTGCTGAAATCTCTAAAGAACGAAACATTATCTCCTGATGATATTGCAAACAAAACGGGACAACCCTTATTCCGTGTAAGAAGTGGTCTCAGAGAACTCAAAAACGCTGGGTTTGTGGAGGAAGCTGAGGATAAATATAGATTCTCCAAGACTGGCGAGACAGCAATTCAGTAATCTCCGGCAGAATGCCAAACAACGAGATTATAGGCGATCACGTAATCGTTCCACCAGCAAATAATGCGTGAGGTATCTAAGTGGAAAACGAGGAAGATGAGGAATTAGAAAGAATAAAACAAGCAAAATTGCAGAAAATGATGAAAAGTGTGGCTCCCGAAAAAAGAGGAGCGGCCTTTAATAAACCTGTTGAGATGACCGATGCAACGTTTAAGGAAATGATCCAGAATCATCCGCTTGTAGTGGTTGATTGTTGGGCGCCTTGGTGTGGACCATGTCGTATGGTTGCCCCTATCATAGAGGAACTGTCGCGAGATTATGCTGGAAAAATATTATTCGGGAAACTTAATGTGGATAACAATCGGGAAGTTAGTATGCAGTACGATATAATGAGCATTCCCACATTGCTAGTGTTCAAAAATGGGAAACTTGTAGACACGATCATCGGCGCAATGCCTAGGCAAACGCTAGAGCAAAAGATAACACGGCATCTTTAGTTTACGCTTGGAAGGAAAAGAGGAGCGGGAATAGAAATGAACGGGGAGTCGATAAAGGTGTTCTTGGACAAGAAAAACGTTTTTGCTGTTGTGGGAGCTAGCCGTGACCCTCGAAAATATGGTTATCAAGTGTATAAAGATCTGAAAAATGCTGGATATGAAGTGTATCCTGTAAATCCGAATGCCAAAGAAATTTTGGGCGACAAGTGTTATCCAAGTCTGGAAAACCTGCCCATAAAACCCGATGTTGTTGACGTCGTGGTCCCTCCGAAAGTGACAGAGCATACGGTTGTAACTTGTAAGAGACTTGGAATCATGAAGATCTGGATGCAGCCAGGCTCAGAATCAGAAATGGCAGTGAAGCTTTGTGAAGAGAACAGTATTGACGTGGTGTACGGCGTTTGCGTGATGATCGAACGAGCAAAACACAGCCCGAGCAATTAGGTGATACATGTAAAATGTTTTCCGCCTTGGAAAAAGGAATCTCTTAAATAGAAGAAGCCGCAAAAAACAAGAAAAATTAATTGAGGGTGATTTGATGACGAAGATTATTAATTCCACGGCTAAACTTCTTGAAGAGTTTCGAATATCTGTAGATAATGGAAGATTTCATTGTGTCTGCCTTGATTTGCCCCCAGAACTGGGCACCGATAAAGGGCCTACTGCCCTTGAACTTGGCGTCATGAGTTTTGCAGGATGCATTTCACAGATATTCTACCTTATGAGCAAGAAAATGCACGTCTCAGTGAGCGCTCTAAAGGTCAATGTAAAAGCAGAGAAACCTGACGATGCTACAACAGTTACAAAAGCCGACATCGAAATTGAAGTAACAACGAATGAAAGTGAAGATAAAATAAACAGAGTTTGGCAACATACCCGGGACAATTGTCCAGTCGGTCAACTATTTGAAGGAGCAGGCATTCCTGTAAATTACAATCTCAAAATCATAAAGAAATAGCGTGTTTTATTCTCTTTCAATTCTTCACTAGGTTTCAATAGCAATCTAAAATGATAAATAACATGATTAATTATAGGGTAAACGTGATTTGCATGTCTAATCAAAAGAAGAGGAAAATAGGCATAATTATCTGTGACCGTTACCACGATTGCGCTGGAGGCAAATGTTTCAGAGCCTTGAAAAACAGAGAAGGTGCCTTCAGCATCTACAAAGGGCAAGAAGTGGAGCTAGTAGGGTATACTACTTGTGGTGGATGCCCTGGTGGAAACGTGGAGTATTGCGTTGAAGAGATGAAGAAGAACGGTGCTGACGTTGTTCATTTCGCAACAGGTTTGGTCGTGGGTTATCCTCCATGTCCATACATTGATGATTTCACCAATTTCGTTAAACAGAAATATGGTGTTGGTGTAGTAGTTGGCACGCATCCCATCCCGCAAGGCTATTACATCACTCATAGCGCTCTGGTAAGTTGGAAATCGTCTAAGTGGAAAGAAAAAACCAAGTATATATTGACGGATGAGGAAACGCGGCTAAAATACAACTGAACTGCGTTGCGCCATTTTGCGCTTCTGTGCACGGGTGCGAGGTCAATGTACACATGGAAATGACGGTATCGATTGGAAAGATTATCATGAAGGGCGTTCACTTCGTTACGCGCGCGCTCGCCCAGTACAATGGGAAAAACGGAAACCCCGCATATGTAGCCTACAAGGGAAAGGTGTACGACGTATCAGCGAGTTTTCTCTGGAAAGATGGAAACCACCAAGTTCTTCATAGCGCCGGCGTGGATTCGACCGTTGCCCTAGAGCAAGCTCCTCATGGTGTAGGCGCCCTTGAGAGGTTCGCCGTGGTTGGAATCGTGCATGACGCTTGCATGCCCAAAACGCCATCCCGACAACAATAACATTGTTTTTGTTGAGATCAACATTTCGCGCATGCTATGATTCCTATCGTGCCCTTTTGTATATGTCAGTAATGCGGTTCGGATAGGTTGGAGTCTTCAGACTGATGGTGTTCGCTCAATTAGCAACTTATTCTAAGAAGGTTAATGAAAGTAGAATGAGCACTCCGAGGACAAAGGCGGTTAGTTGTAACGCTGATTTCAGAGGTTTAGGTTCTTGTTTATGAAGTTCAGGTATTAAGTCTGAGCCAGCTATGTAAATGAAGTTGCCCGCGGCGAAAGGCACCAGAAATGCGGCTGAACCTTGCATGAGAAAGCCGAGGCTGAGAGCTACGACTGTTCCAAGCACTGCTGTTAGGGCGGTTGCGAAATTGAAGAGGAGAGCCTTAGATCTGGTGAATCCTCCGTAGATGAGGACTCCGAAATCTCCGATTTCCTGGGGGACCTCGTGGAAAACGACAGCCAGCGTGGTTGATATCCCTAATGGTACACCTGCCAAGTAGCTGCCGCCTATTATTAGGCCGTCTATGAAATTGTGAACAGCGTCGCCGAAGAGGTTCATGTAAGCGAAGGAGTGAGGATGCTCCTTTGAAGTTGGTATGTGGCAGTGTCTCCACTGGAGAAACTTTTCAGCGATGAAGGAAGCAATGATGCCCAACAGAATGTATAGAGACACATGCACCCCGAAACCGCTTTCCTCTGCAGCCTCCGGAATCAAGTGAATGAAGGCATCTCCAAAAAGGCCTCCAGCAGAAAAACTCACAAGATACAAGACTATCTTCTTCAAATTCTCCTCCTTCAACCGAAAAGCCAACAGGCCAACTAGAGAAATCAAACTAACAACAAACACGCTCACTAAGCTATAGAGCCAAACGACCGTCACGCAATGCCTCCGACTGAAATGAAACTAAAAGTGTTTGAACCTTTTATCTTTTTCACAGTACTCCTTAAACTGCTCCATCCATCTTACAACTCGCGCGTGCAGGAGAACGGCTAGACGCTGATTACCGAGTTTTGTGTTAATGGGCGACATCTTACTCCCTACTAAGTCAATAAGCCGATTTGCCTAACGCGCGCCAACCTATTGCTGATTCGATGAAACCAAGTCTATTCCGTTTGCTTGAAGACGTTTCCCAAAATACCAAAAGCCTCTTTCGCGTCTCTGCAATTCAAGACCATCTTCTCAAAAGGACAAACGTCGGTTCTTTCCTTGTTGAGCACATTTGGAACGATGTTCCGGAATTCGGCAGAGACATGGTTCTGTTCTAGCAATTTCAGTCCCTTCTCGCTTATAGTTACAGCGAACACAGAATTGGCACGTGAGTAAACAAAAAGGAACGCGGCGGCTTTTCCGACGATCTGATCAGCTATCGAAGCATTTCTGAGTGAAGTTCCAAGTTTGTTAACTGCCTCAAACAGATCCTTCAAACCGTTCGACCTGCTCTCAAAAAGGATCTTTCCCTCTTTGACTATTGATAAGGAAACACGATTTTCTGTCAACCTTTTCTTGGCAATCTCTAGGTCTGTATTCATCTCTTCCCTTCTTGGGGGCTGGCATCGCTTGGCGATAGGCATTCATTCCCCGAGAGCTTCAAACCCCATGCTGTGAATCGGAAACTTAAGTGCGCGAATTGGGTGTGCTGCGGTTCAACTATTCAATCTTCTCGATTATCATGGCTTTGACAGGACAAGCCTTAGCAAGCTGCTTAACGCGATCATATTTATCCTCGGAGAAAACTCCAATACAAGTGCCTCTTCTGTTCTGGTTCAGCAGTTGTGATAGAGTCTTTGCGTGAGTGGGGCATTGTCCAGTTGATACGCCGCAGTCGATGCATCGCGTTCTGTTGATGATCAGTCTATATTTCGTCATACAAATCTCGTCTATTATGACTGGAATCTGAGAGATATACCCAACTTCATTCGGAACGAAGTGCGCGCAATTTGCATGACTTTTTGTTTGGCGATTTTGATCTTCGCTTTCCCTCTTGCGACATCGCTCTATCGATTATTGTGTGGTAGAATTTGCAGTTTTCTCTGTCGCGAATGCAGTCTCTTATTGCTTTTATGGCAACCTCGACCCAATCCACTTCAGGGTAGGCGTTCATTTCTTTCTCCAGCTCATCATTTATATGCACTATCAACTTGCGTACCAAATTACCACCTCCAGTCTAGCTACATTCTCGCGCGCGACCGTCACATTCGCAGGCGGACCTAGAGTCTTGTAGCTCTTTGTAGCTCGCGATAGACTTCCTGAGCGCATCTACGGCTAGGCGGACGCAGTGTAGCTTTGGTCCTGGGAGTTTTTCTAGATCCCTTGCCAGATCCTGTTCCGTTATGCTTTCAGCGGCTTTCAATGTCTTTCCTTTAACCATCTCTGTAAGGGCAGAGCCTGACGCAAATGCTCCAGCACATCCAACCGCTTGAAACTTGGCATCTATTATCAAGCCCTTCTCAATCTTCAAGTACACTCTCATACTGTCCCCACAGAGACCCGTATGCGACTCTGCAGCCTCAGCACCTTCGATCACGCCCACATTCCGCTTCTTTATGTAATGATCTATGGCTTTTTCCGAGTATCCAGCCTTCCTCAATAATTCCCTTAATCCTTCTTCATCAGACATTGACCAAAACCCTCAACTTTCATTCAACCCGCTTTGCTGTGCTACGCGTTTGACGCTCACCCTTCATTTTTTTCTTGCCAGAGAACCTTCGCATGTAATACGTGTTTTCTTCAAACTCGACGCGCTTGATTTTGTTCTCGCGTAGGAGCTGGGTTATCACATGCCAATCTGCACCTGCCGCCTGCAAAAACTCCTTTACCGCTTCAAGCCGCATCGGGTGAACTGACGTAATCCCCAGTAGATCTGCCCGAACGTCCCCTGTGTGAGAGAAAGCATGCCCTTCATAATCCACCAGACATTCAACTCTGTCGGCGCCGAGTTCCTTTTCGAAGGCTTGAAAAGCATTGTTCACTACTTCTTCGCTCGCCGGTCTTACCCACTTCTCGGCAGGCGGTCTTATTGGAACAGCGACGTAAGCTTTGGACAGTTTCCTCAACTTTGAAAGGAACGCTGCCATCCTTCCGAAGTCACGCCCACAATCTGTACCCTCGACTATCAT
>Ga0315281_10006271_pt1 | contig 16952 bp, 13 predicted proteins | sample YL17G07_0_MG_FD_204540 | JGI IMG/M metagenome (GOLD analysis project Ga0315281, IMG submission 204540) | Sediment microbial communities from Yellowstone Lake, YNP, Wyoming, USA - YL17G07_0 | ecosystem: Environmental > Aquatic > Freshwater > Lake > Sediment | place: USA: Wyoming | collected...
AGACGATCAGCAGCAGGATCACGATGCTCCAGTGCAGCCCACCGGAGACGGCCAGCACGATGCCGCAGGCACCCGAGCCGAGCATGGCGATCTGGATCCACTGCCGCCTGCCGATGCGCAGCGCGATCTCGTTGCCGAAAATGGACGCCGGCACCGCAAGCAGATTGACCACCGCGGCGATGGCCGCGAAGTTCCAGGGGTACGACGTGCCCGATGCCTGCAGGCCGGCCGAGTAGGCGAGAAACGCGACCATCCAGCCGCGCGAGCCGAACAGCTCGATGCAATGCGCGACGTAGCCCAGGGTGTAGCCCGCCACCGCGCGGTCGGCGATCACCTTGCGCCAGGACGACACCGGGAACAGGGTGGCGAAGGAAAATGAATTTTTCGCCTTTGCTTCGGTTCCTGTCTTCTGAATGAGAAAAAAAACAGCCGACCCGGCGCATAGCGGACCCGCCGCCGAAGCCAGGAATGCACTGCGCCATCCGTATTCCGGCGCGAGCAGACCGGCGAGCGCGAGCGAGATCGCGGTGCCGATGCCGAAGAACGACGTGTAGAACGCGATGGTGCGGCTCTGCGACGGCCCGCTAGTGCGGTCCGAGAGCAGCCGCAGCCCCGGCATGTAGGTGCCAGCAACCCCCGCGCCCAGGAGCACATGGAAGAACATGCCGCTCGCGAGCCCGTCCGCCGCCAGGCCGAAACCCAGGCCGCCCGCGGTCGCCAGCAGGCTGCCGGCCAGGTACACGCGCCGCCCATCGGTGCGGTCGGTGAGCGCGGTCCAGTACGAGACGGTGGCAACGTAGCCGGCGAAGAACGCGCTGGCAATGAGGCCGGCCTCGGCATTGCTCAGCCGCCAAAGGTCGCGCAGCTCGGGCAGCAGCGCCGCGAAGGTCGCGAAGCCCAACATCGAGAGGACGTGGGCTGCTATGAGTACTACAGCGGGATTGATCAGGAACGCGCTCGCGCCATGCTTAAGGAACGCACTCGTGCGTTAGCGGTGCTTGAACTTCGGCTTGCGCTTTTCCACGAACGCCGCCATGCCTTCTTTCTGGTCGTCGAGTGCGAAGGCCGCGTGGAACAGGCGCCGCTCGAAGCGCACGCCCTCCGACAGCGTGGTCTCGTAGGCACGGTTGACGGACTCCTTGACCATCATCACCACGGGCAGCGAGTAGGAGGCGATCCTCTCCGCGACCGCCATCGCCGCCTCCATCAGCTTGTCGTTCGGCACCACGCGCGACACCAGGCCCGCGCGCTCCGCCTCCGCGGCATCCATCATGCGCCCGGTGAGGCACATATCCATCGCTTTTGCCTTGCCAACCGCGCGCGGCAGGCGCTGCGTGCCGCCGGAGCCGGGCAGGATGCCGAGGTTGATCTCGGGCTGGCCGAATCTCGCGCTGTCCGCCGCGATGATGATGTCGCACATCATCGCAAGTTCGCAGCCGCCGCCAAGAGCGTAGCCCGCCACCGCGGCGATCACCGGCTTGCGCACGTTGCGGATGTGCTCCCAGTCGCGCGTGATGTAATCCGTCCTGAAGGCATGCTGGAAATCGAAGTCCTTCATCGCGCCGATGTCGGCGCCCGCGGCGAAGGCCTTTTCGTTGCCGGTGATCAGGATCGCGCCGATGCCGTCATCGGCGTCGAAACCATAGAGCGCCGCGCCCAGCTCCTGCATCAGCTTCGGGTTCAGCGCGTTCATCTGCTTGGGACGGTTGAGCGTGACCAGCGCCACGCGCCCTTTGACCTCGGTAGTAATGCATTCGTAGCTCATTTTCCCCCCTTCAATTTGTCCAGTGTCTGCGGGTCGAACCGCACGCCGTAGTCCCGCCACGCAGACTCAATCGACACATATCCCTGGCGCACATCGCGCCGCAGCGCGCCCAGGTCGCGCTCGGCGGGATCGCCGAATCCGCCGCCGCCCCCGGAGCTCATGATGTACGCGTCACCCTTGGCGAGCCGGGTGTCAACCTTGCCGCCCGGGAATACGGTCAACTCGCCATTCATGCGCCGTATCGCGATGCGGTTGCCCTGCGCGTATTTGCCACCCATCAGGCCCCACGGCGGGTTCACGACACGGTCGCTGCGCGACATGTAGTTGATCGGCGCGAGCGCCTCGACCTCGACCTCGGTTCCCAGGCCCCCGCGAAAACGTCCTGCGCCACCGGAATCAGCGCGCAGCGAGTAGCGCCGCACCAGCAGGGGAAACTTGTTCTCCACCTGCTCCGTCGGCCCATTGTGGGTGTCGCCGTCGTTCATGCAGATCGTGGCGTTCACGCCATCCTCGTCCGACTTCGCGCCCCAGCCGCCCCCGATGAGGCCGCCGAGGTAGAGCCAGAGGCGTCCGTCGCGCGGATGGATGCCGTTGATGTTGGCCGTCAGAAGATCGGCATGGTGGCCGGCGATGACGCGCTCCGGAATCGCCGGCGCGAGCGCCTTGAAAATCGTGTCCACGACGGTCATCGGGTAGGTCATCCACACGCGGTATGGCGCCGGATGCACCGCGCTTACAACGGTCCCCGGCGGCACGATGACTTTCAGCGGGCGAAACCCGCCGTCGTTGATCGGATAGTCGTGGGGAAGCGCAAGGCATTTGAACGCCACCTGCGCGCAGGCGACGCCGGCGTTCGAGTTGTAGAAACCCTTGACCTGCGGGCTGACGCCGGAGAGGTCGATCGTCATGCCGCCGCCCCGCACGGCCACCTTGACGCGGATCGGCACCGGACGGCCGATGTCGACGCCGTCGTCGTCCATCTGCGACTCGGCCTCGTACACGCCGTCGGGGATTGCGCTCACCTGCAGGCGAGCCTCGGCTTCGCTCTGGTTCATGATCTCGGCGATGCAGGAGAGCACCGCATCGCAGCCGTGCCGGGCGATCAACTCCTCGATGCGTTTAACGCCCACTCGGCAGGCGGAGAGCTGCGCCTCAAGGTCGCCCATGGCCCGGTCCGGGCGGCGCACGTTCATTTTGATGAACCCGCGCACGTCCCCATTGAGCCTGCCGCGTTCATGATATTTCACGTGCGGGATCTGCAGACCTTCGGAATAGATGTCGTAGGTCATCCCGTTCAGGATGCCGCCGATATCCTGCCAGTGAGCCATGCAGGTGGAAAATGCGACGATTTCACCCTTGTGGAAAATCGGCATCGAGAAGGTCAGGTGATTGAGGTGCGCGCCGGTGGTGTAGGCGTCGTTCGTGAGCAGGATGTCCTTCGGATGGATGCCGCCGTCGCCCCAGTGGGCGATCTTCGCCTTCACAGTGTCCGACATGCCGCGAATGAACATCGGCAATCCGAGGCCGATCGAGAGCGTGTCGCCCTTGCGGTCGAAAAGACCGACTGTGAAGTCGAGCGCCTCGTAGATGATCATGTTGTACGAGGTGCGCATCAGCACCGACTTCATCTCCTCGGTGGCCGCGAGCAGGCTGTTGCGCACCAGTTCAACGGTAACGGGGTCGGCCTTCGTCCTCCGTGAATCGGTCTTCGTCTTCTGGCGCCTCGGCGCGAAGGGCAGCCGGTCCATGCTCAGTCCTTCCCGATCCTGAGCACGAGATTGCCGTAAGCGTCGACGCGCAGCGCGTCACCCGGCTGCACCACGGTGGTCGAGGCATGCTCCTCGATGAGTGCCGGTCCGGCGATGCGATTGCCCGCCGCCAGGGCGGCGCGCCGGAACGTCGGGCACCTCACCCAGCCCTTGCCCGGAAAGAAAACTCTGCGCCCGCCGGTCGAAGCGGCCGCCGCCGGGCGCGCGCCGCCGCGCCCGATCTTTGCGAGGCGCGGCTTCTTCATCACGCCGATCACCGCGCTGCGGATGCTGACGATCTCGGCCGGCTCCTCCGGGGAACTGCGCCCGTAGCGTTCTCCATGTAGCTCATCGAAGTGGCGCTTGATGCCGCTCTTGTCCTTCGTCGTGAACACGCTCAGCGGGACATCGACCGTCACCGCGTGCTCCTGGCCCACATAGCGCATGTCGATGGCGCGAACGATCATCAGGCGCTTCTCTTCGAGCTTCGCGCCCTTGACGGCCGTGATGCCCGCGGCTTCCAGCTGTGCAAACCATTGCCTGATTTCATCCATGGAGACCTGGTCCAGGCGCGCGAAGCGCGACTGCACCAGATCGCGGCGGAAATCCGCAAGCAGCATGCCGAAAGCGGAGAAATGCCCCGGCGCGACCGGAACCACGACCTGGGGAATGCGCAGCTCGCGCGCGACCATTGACGCATGCAGCGGACCTGCGCCGCCGTACGCGAAGAGCGTCGGGAAGCGCCCCGGATCGAGGCCGCGGCCCGTGGTGACCCCTTTCACCGCGTGCGACATGGAAGCGGCCGCAATGCGCAGGATGCCGGAAGCCGCCTCGATGACCGAAAGCCCGAGCGGCGCGGCGACTTTGCCGCGGATCGCATCCGTGGCCGCCTCCCTGTCGAGGCGCATCTCGCCGCCGAGGAAGCGGTCCTCGGCGAGCCGGCCGAGCACGAGATTCGCATCGGTCACCGTCGCCTCCGCGCCGCCGCGTCCGTAGCAGGCCGGGCCGGGGTCGGCCCCAGCGCTCTGTGGACCGACTCGCAGGCCACCGCTGGCCGCGACGCGCGCAATGCTGCCGCCGCCGGTGCCGACCTCGTGGATGTCGATCATCGCCGTAAGCAGCGGCAGGCCGGTGAAGTAGCCGCCGATCACCGAACTCCCGGTCGTGAGGGCCCGGCCGTCGCGCACGACGCCCGCTTTGGCCGTGGTGCCTCCCATGTCGAAGGCGATCGCGTTCGGGATGCCCAGGATTTCACACAAGGCCTGGGTGCCGATCACCCCGGCAGCGGGCCCTGACTCCATCATGCGCACGCAATCGCGCTGTGCCTCGGCCACCGAGTAGAACCCCCCGGTAGATTGCACCACCATGAACTTGCCGCCGAAACCCGCGCGCCGGATCTCGGCATCGATCTCTCCGAGATAGCGTTGCACGCGCGGGCCAACGTAGGCGTTGGCAACGACCGTGGAGGCACGTTCGAACTCGCGGTACTCCTGGGAAAGCTCCGACGAGACCGTGACGAAGACCCCGGGAAAGCGCTTCTGCAGCCAGGCCTTCGTCCGCCTCTCGTGCTCGGGGTTGCGGTACGAGTGGAGGAACAGGACCGCGATGGCCTCCACACCCTCCTTTTTGAGAAGCGGCGCGTGTGCCTCGACGCTCGCCATGTCCAGCGGATGGAGCACGCTGCCGTCGTAGAGCAGGCGCTCTTTCACTTCCAGGCGCAGTTCGCGCTCGACGAGCGGCTCGTGCTTGCGGTGCCGCAGATTGAAGGAATCCGGCCGGTTGACCCGGCCAATCTCGTAGATGTCGCGAAAGCCCTCGGTCGTGAGGAGCGCCACTTTGGCGCCGCTCCTCTCGAGCATGGTGTTGATGGCGATGGTCGAGCCATGCAGGAAGAGGGCCGCGTCCGGGGACCGCACGCCGGCCTTGGCAACGCCTGCGCCGATGCCGTCCGCGAGCCGCCCGGGCGTGCTGAGCGTCTTGCCGAGCATGAGCGCGCCAGTGCGCTCTTCGAATGCCGCGACGTCGGTGAACGTGCCGCCGATGTCGGCGGCGACGCGAAGATTACTGGGGCTTGATCTTCGCTTCATTGACGAGCCGCGCATGCCGCGCCACTTCCTTGACGATGTATTCGGAGAACTGCTCTGGCATCGATCCCGCCGCCTTGAAGCCCTGGTCGCTCAGGCGCTCCGTCGCAAGCTGCGAGCGCATGGCCTTGGCCACCTCTCCGGCGAGTCGCAAGGCAAGTTCCTTCGGCATCTTCGCCGGCCCCCACAGGCCGTACCAGGACTCCATCTCGAAGCCCGGCAGCCCCGATTCCGCGACAGTGGGCACATCAGGCGCGAGCGCCAGGCGCTGCGCGCTCGTCACCGCGATGAGCTTGAGCTTGCCCGATTTCGCGAGCGGGTACGAAGAGGGAATAGCGTCGATGAGCGCACTGACCTGCCCCCCGAGGAGGTCGGCGATCGCCGCCGCCGTCCCCTTGTAGGGAACGATGAGAATGTCCAGCTTCGCCTCGTGCCGGATCGCCTCGGTGGCGAAATAGCCGGCCGAGCCGACCGGCGAGGTGGCGAAGGTGTAGCGCTTGGGATCGGCCCGCTGGTGGGCGATGAACTCGCGCAGATTGGCTGCGGGCACGCTCGGGTGCACGGTCATGATGAGCGGCACCGAGCCGATGAGAGAAATGGCGGTGAAATCGCGCACCGCGTCGTAGGGAACGCTGGAAACGAGCAGCGGCCCGGTGACCAGGGTCGAAGCCTGAACGAGCAGCGTATAGCCGTCCGGCGCGGCCTTGGCGACCGAATCGCTGCCCAGAGCGCCGCCTGCGCCGGTGCGGTTTTCGACGATGAATTGCTGCCCCATCTGCTCCGACAGGCGCTGCGCCAGCACCCGCGCGATCAGGTCCACCGAGCCGCCCGGCGGGAACGGCACGACGATGCGAACCGGGCGCGCCGGATACGCCTGGGCGAGCAGCCCGGTCGATATGGCCAGCGAGACGATCCCGAGGAACGTGCGTATTGTGGCCTTCATCGTTCTCACCCCGTTCGGTTCTCACCTCGTTTGCGCTAAGCTTTTCAGATTATGCGATACATTGCCGCCGTGTTTACCGCATTTTCCCGGGTCGCATCCAGGATTCTGCTTTTCGTTTCGCTCTGCGTAGCGACGGCCGGCGCCGCAGCGCAGTCCTTCCCGAACAGGCCGATCCGCTGGATCGTGCCGTTTCCTCCCGGTGGCGGCGCCGATGTGACGGCGCGCACCATCACGCAAAAGATGTCCGAGAGCCTGGGCCGGCCGGTGATCGTCGAAAACCGGGCGGGCGCGGGCGGCAATGTCGGCACCGAGGCGGCCGCGCGCGCGGCGCCCGACGGATACACGGTGCTGCAAACCACCAACGGCCACGCCATTCAGCCGCACCTGGGCAAGCGTTCCTGGGACCCGGTCAAGGATTTCGCGCCCATCAGCCTCATCGCGACGTATCCGATGGTGATCGCGGTGCACCCGTCGGTGCCCGCGAGCTCACTGCGCGAGCTGATCGCGTACGCAAGAGCGAATCCCGGCAAACTGACCTACGGGTCTTCCGGCAACGGCGGGCCGCTGCATCTGGGCGCAGAACTCTTCAAGGGCGCCGCGGGGATCGACATCCTGCACATTCCGTACAAGGGCAATGCGCCAATGACGCTCGCCGTGGTGAGCGGTGAAGTGAGCATGGTCTTCGACAGCATGGCCGGACCGCTTGCCAATATCCGCGCCGGCAAGCTGAAAGCGCTCGGCATCACCGGCTCCAAGCGGGCAGCCGTGCTGCCCGGCGTGCCGACCGCGACGGAGTCGGGGGTGCCGGTGGTCTACGAACCCTGGAACGGCGTGCTCGCTCCGGCGGGAACGCCGCCGGAGATCATCGCGCGACTCAACAGGGAGATCGTGAACGCCATAGGAGCGCCCGACGTGCACGAGAAACTCTCGGCACTCGGCTACCAGCCGATCACCAACACGCCGGAGCAGTTCGCCACACTCATCGCCGCCGACCTCGATCGCTTCGGGAAGATCGTTCGCGAGGCGGGGATTCGCGCCGAGGAATAACGCCCCGGCCTTCTAGCAACGCGCCGATTCAGGCGGCACGGTTGTGCAGCCCGCCGAACGATTCGATGCTGCGCGTCAGATCCGCAAGCAGTGCCCATTCGCGCTCGACGCCTGCCTCATCCCGCTGCTTCGCGATTGTGGTCAGCATCCCGGAAATAGTTCCCGAGGGCCTTTCGCCATGCTTCGCGTACAGGAAATCGAGAATGTCCCGCTCGAAGTTCTTCACGGGCATCGCACCGACGCCCGTTCCGCAGGAGCAACCGGACGCCAGTTGCACATGGCCTGAAGCGATGCGATTCCACTGGCCAAGGAGCCGGATGGCTTCGACCGCCGCCGATTTTCGTCCAGCCCGTTTCTTGCGGGTCGTCATTGCGGCGCTACAGCAGCAGTCGCGGCAGCACGAGCACCACCCAGGGAACGTAGGCGATGAGCAGCAGCGTCGCAACCAGGATCGCGATGTAAGGCAGCATCGGGATCGTCACCGCGCTCAAGCTTACGCGCCCGATCTGACAGACCACGACCAGCAGCAGGCCTACCGGCGGCACGACCAGTCCGATGCCGAGCGCAGCGACCGCGAGTAGACCGAAGTGCAGCGGATCGATGCCGTATTTCGCCACCGTCACTGAAAGGATCGGGTAGAAGATGATGAGGGCGGGCAGCCCGTCGAGCAGGCTGGCGAACACGATCAGCGTGATCGTCACCAGCGCCAGCAGGAGGAACGGCGACGAAGTGATGCTCTGCAGGTATTGCGCGATCGCCAGCGGCACCCCCGTCATGGCGAATACCCACGACATGCTGGTCGCCACGCCGGCCAGCAGCGATACCGCTGCGGTGGTGACCCCGGTCTGGACCAGCATGCGTCCGAGGTCCTTGCGGCTGATCTCCTTGTAGATCACGAGGTCGAGCACCAGCGCATAGATCACGACGAGCACCGCAGCCTCGGTCGCCGTGGTGACGCCACCGAGAATGCCGCCGAACAGCACCACCGGCATGCCCAGCGGCAGGATGGCCTCGCGAAACGCTCTGCGCAGCGTCGCCCACGAAAATGCGCCGCGCGATCCAGGCAGCGTCCCCCAGCGCGCCTGAAGGTGGATAATGACGGAGAGGGTAAGCGCCATGAGGAAGCCGGGCAGAAAGCCGGCGACGAACAGCGCGGAGATCGACAAGCCCGACATGGCGCCGAGGATGACCATCACCAGGCAGGGCGGGATCAGGATCCCCATGCCCGAAGCGGCGGCGACGATCGCGGCGGCCCGCTCCGGCGGATAGCCCGCCTTCACCAGCGACGGAATCAGGATCGAGCCGATGGCGGAGGCGTCCGCCACCGAGGACCCGGATATCCCCGAGAACAGCACCTCGGAGGCCACCACCACGATGCCCAGGCCGCCGCGGATATGCCCGACGGTGGCCGATGCGAGCGCCACCAGGCGGCGCGAGATGCCGCTGGTTTCCATCAGCGCACCGGCGAGCACGAACAGCGGTATGGCGACGAACGGAAACGGCTCGATACCCGAGAGCATCTTCTGCGCAACGGTCTCGAGAGGAATCTCCAGCACCATGAATCCTGCGATCGTCGCGACAGCCATGCTGAACGCGACCGGGATGCCCAGGGCAAGCAACACAATGAAGACGACAACGAGCAGGATCATGTCGCGCGGCCGGTGCGGCGCTCCAGCAGCACGGCAAGGTCCATGAGGATGAACAGCGCGCCCGAGATCGGCAGCACCAGGTAACCGGTGCCGACGGAGAACGGCAGGGTCGGATACATCTGCACCGCAGAACTCTGCACGATGCGCCACCCATACAGCATCATGAAGATCGCAAGCAGCCAGACCACCGCGTGCTCGAGCCACACGAGCACCGACTTCCAGCGCGGCCCGAGCAGCCGCACGACGAAATCAACGCCGAAGTTCGCGCGATAACGTACCGCCAGCGCGGCGCCCAGATAGGAGAGCCACTGGTAACAAAGCGTGGTGAACTCCTCCGACCAGACGATCGGCGCCTCGAGCGCGTAGCGGAAAACGACTTGCGCGCTCACCATGACGAGGATCGTCACGACAAGCGCCGCCACGGCGACGCGCAGCAGCTTTTCGAGGATACGGAAGAACAACTACGGGATACCAGCTTCCTTGAGCGCCCGGTCGACCAGGGGAGATTTCACCCGGGTCCTGAACTCCTGCACTACCGGCAGGGTCACCTTGCGGAACGCTGCAATGTCCGGCTCGGTCACCACTACTCCGGCGTTTGCCATGAATCCGACCACCTTGTCGTCGGCGGTATTCGGACCAGTGGTGAAGTACTCAAGATCGGCGCGAAAGAAAGCTTTGGAGGCGTCCTCAACCGCTCTTTTCTGCTCGGCGGTGAGCGAGTTCCACTTCTTCAGGTTCATCGCCACCACGGCGGCCGCGCGACCGTGATTGGTGAATGACAGGTGCTTGGCGACTTCGTGGTTCTTGAGCGCCCAGAGCAGCTGCGGGCCTGTCGCATTGCCGTCAATCTGTCCCTGCTGAATCGCCGAATAGACCTCGGGCGTTCCCATCGGCACCGGGATGCCGCCCATCGCCTTGATCATGTCTACCTGCATGGGATCCTGCATCACGCGCAGCTTGAGTCCCTTCATGTCTTCGGGCGTGCGGACCGCGCGCTTGCTATTGAGTACCGCGAGCGCGCCGCCGTTGGCGAAGGTGAGCACCTTCAGGCCGTGCGGTTCCATCTTCTTGCCCAGTTCGGCAGCGATCGGTCCCTGCAGAAATTTCGCGTAGCTGTCGAGCGTGAGCCAGACGAAGGGCAGGCCGAAGACGCCGTACTCCGGCACGAGTTGCTGGGCCACCTGCGACGCGATCACCGAAATGTCGATCGACCCGACCTTGGTTCCTTCCATCAGGGATTTCTGGTCGCCGAGGACGCCCTCGGGAAAGAGGTTGACCGTCAATGATTTCGTTTTCTGCTCGGCCACCTTCTTGAATTCGACCATCGCGCCGTAGTAGGCGAAGGTCTTGGGCAGCCCGTCGGCAAACTTCAGCTCAGTCTGCGCGACGGCGCTGGTTGACCCGAAAAGCGCTGCGGCAAACAGGAATGCGAAACTGGCTCGAACTTTGCCCATCGGACACCTCCTCTTCGTTCACAATACCGACTTTCAACAGTGTGTCAATGGGCAGAATAAATCCGCTCTTGAAAACGCATACGCGCCTCGCCACCGACATCGGCGGCACATTCACCGACGTCGCGGCCTTCGACCAGGATACCGGTGAAATGCTGCTGGGCAAGGCGCTGTCCACGCCCGGCAACCTTGTGGACGGCATTTCGCACGGCGTCGACAAGGCCGGCACGCAGTACGCGCACGCCGGGCTGTTCCTGCACGGTTCGACCATCGCCATCAACACGATGCTCGAGCGCACCGGCGCCAGGACCGCCTTGCTGATCACCGAGGGATTTCGCGACGTCTACGAAATCGGCCGGATCAACCGCCCCGACTCGTACAACCTGTTCTTCACGAAGCACGTGCCGCTCGTGGAACGCGCGCTGCGTTTCGAGGTGCGCGAGCGGATCACCGCGGCCGGCGAAGTGCTGACCCCGCTGGAGGAAGCCCAGGTCCATTCGCTGTGCGACCGGCTCGAAGCGCTGCAGATAGAGGCGGTCGCGATCCTCCTGCTGCACTGCTATGCAAATCCTGTACACGAGAAGCAGGTGAAGAGCATCGTGCAGAAGCGGCTGCCGAAAGTCTTCGTAACCGCCTCGCACGAACTCTCCCAGGAGTACCGCGAATTCGAACGCTGCTCGACCACGGTGGCGAACGCCTATATCGGCCCGCGCGTGGACCAGTACGTCGGAGGAATCGACCGCCATCTCAAGTCCTGCGGCTTTCGCGGCTCTTTTCTCCTCGTTCAGTCCACGGGCGGCCTGTACCAGTCGCGCCAGGCACGGATCGAATGCGTGCGCATGCTGGAGTCCGGACCCGCTGCCGGCGTCGTCGGTGCGCAGGCCCTGTGCCGCGAACTCAAGCTGAGTGACGCGGTGGCGTTCGACATGGGCGGCACCACCGCGAAGGCGGGAGTCATCTACGACGGCGAGGTGATGACCGCCTCGGCCGCGCTGGTTGGCGGCTACAACACGGCGCTGCCGATCCAGATCCCGATGGTGCACATCTCCGAAGTCGGCACCGGCGGCGGCAGCATCGCCGCGGTCGACGCCAGCGGCGCGCTGCGCGTCGGTCCGCAAAGCGCCGGCGCCGACCCGGGTCCCGCCTGCTACGGGCTGGGCGGAACGCGCCCCACGGTCACCGATGCGAACCTCGTGCTCGGGCGGCTTGCCGCAGATCGCTTCCTCGGCGGCGAGATGAAGCTGGACGAAGCCGCGGCGAGGCGCGCGATTGCCGAGCACGTGGCCAGGCCCCTGGGCATTTCGTTGGCCGACGCAGCCATCGGCATCGTGCGGATCGCCGTTTCTTCGATGTCCTATGCGGTCAAGGCCGTCTCCACCGAGCGCGGCCTGGACGCAGCCGCTTTCCCCCTCATCGCCTATGGCGGCGCCGGGCCGCTCCACGCCTCGGAGATCGCCCGCGAGATCGGCATGGCGCGCGTCATCATCCCGCGCGCGCCCGGGCATTTCTGCGCATTCGGCATGCTCCATGCCGATCTCCGCTATGACTTCGTGCGCACCTGGTTCACCCGGCTCGACGATGCGCCGTTTCGCGAGATCGAGCGCATCTACGAGAAGCTGGCCGCACAGGGCAAAAAAGCGCTTCAGGACAGCGGCGTGCGCTTCTCAAAAACCACCGTGGCCTACGCCGCCGACATGCGCTATGTCGGCCAGGAGCATGCGGTCACCGTGGACCTTTCCGCCGCGGTGTTTACGCGCCGCGATCGCGATGCCATCAAGCACCACTTCGACGAGGTTCACCAGCGGCGCTACGGCACCAGCGCACCGGCGGAGCGCGCCGAAATCGTGAGCCTGCGCGCCACCGTGACCGGGATCATGAACAAGCCGCCGCTGCAGCGCCTTGCGCCAAGCGGCAGCCGCGCCGCGCAGCGCGGCGCGCGGGCGGTGCGTTTCGCCGGAATGAAAGGCGCGAAGATAACTCCCACCTACGCGCGTGACACCCTGCGCGCCGGCAACCGCATCGAGGGCCCCGCATTGGTTGAAGAGCACGCCTCGACGACGGTGATACTGCCTGGCGACAAAATGACCGTCGATCGCTTCGGGAATCTCGTTATTGCAGTCGGAAGAAGGCGCGGATGAATCGCAAGGCGAAGAACGTTCGCAGGAAGCGCGGGGCACGGGCGGACGCGGTGCTCACCGAGATCGTGCGCAATGGCGTGCTCGCGGTGACCGAGGAAATGAAGTCGAACCTCATGCGCACCGCGTACAACATGATCATTTACGAAGCGCTGGATTTCACCGTCGGACTGTTCACCGCCGAGGGCGAAACGGTGTCGATCGGGATGGGCCTGCCCAGCTTCATCCGGGGCATGGCGAACACGGTGAAAGCCGAGCTTGCGCATTTCGGCTCTGGCGGGCTCGAGCCAGGCGACATCCTGGTGACCAACGACGCCTACACCACCGGCAGCCACCTCAATCACTTTACCTTCAGCCTGCCGATTTTCGACGGCGGCAGGCTTTGCGGCTGGGCCGCCTGCATGGCGCATTGGCCCGATGTGGGCGGCACGCTTGGCGGCGTCACGACCGATATCTATTCCGAAGGCATCCAGATCCCGATCATGAAGTATCAGAAGGCCGGGGTCGTGAACCAGGAGCTGGTCGAAATCATCCGCATGAACGTGCGCATTCCCGAGCGCGCGATGGGCGACCTGCGCGCCCAGGTCACGGCGGTGAGGACCGGCGAGCGCCGCTTCCTCGAACTCGTGCGCCGCTACGGCCGCGAGGAGGTGGCCGCGGCCATCCGCAACATCATGGACAATTCCGAGGCGGCTGCGCGCGCGCGCACCCGTACCATTCCCGACGGCATTTACGAGGCCGAGTCGTTCATGGACGACGACGGCTACGAGGTGGGCAAGCGCGTGCCCATCAAGGTGCGCGTCATCAAGCGCGGCGACGAGATGACGATCGACCTGTCCGAGATCAGCCCCCAGGTGCAGGGTTTCTTCAATTCCGGCCCGAGCACCGGTCAGTCGTGCGCCCAGGTCGCTTACAAGTGCCTCACTTCGCCGACCGATTATCCAGTCAACGAAGGCAGCTTCCGGTCACTCAAGGTGATCGTCCCGCAAGGCACCGTCGTCAGCGCTGTCAAGCCCGCCGCAATGCGCTGGTGGATGACCTTCCCCATGACGGTGGTCGACACCGTTTTCAAGGCGATGGCAAAAGCGATTCCCGAGCGCACGATAGCCGCCCACCATGCCGACCTGGTGTTCGCGCTCGTCCACGGCATCTCGCCCCGGGACGGGCGCTTCTACATTGCCTCCTGCGGGCCCTCCGGAGGCGGGTGGGGTGCGAAGCACAACAGCGACGGCATGAGCGGCGTCGTCTGCTCCAACGACGGGGATACGCACAACAGTCCCTGCGAGCAGCTCGAAGCCAAATTCCCGATCCTGTTCGAACGCTTCGCGCTGCGGACCGATTCGGGAGGACCGGGTCGCCAGCGCGGCGGCCTGGGCACCGAGCAGGTAATCCGGGCGCTCGCGCCCATCACCGTCGACGTGCAGGCGGAGCGGATGCATTGCCTGCCGTGGGGACTCGAGGGCGGCATGTCCGGCCTGGGCAATCACGTGACGACGCGGATCGACGGCAAGGTAGCGGTCGATCGGGCCAACGCCAAACTTCGAAACCAGCGGTTGAATGCCGGCGATGCCTTCATCCTGCGCACTGGCGGCGGCGGCGGTTTCGGTTCGCCACTCGAGCGCGCCGCCGACATCGTGGCGCATGATGTACGGCAGGGTTACGTGAGCCCGGAGGTGGCGCGCACCGCCTACGGCGTCGCGCTCAGCGCCGACGGCGAGGTGGACCCCGCCGCGACCCGCGCGCTGCGCAAGCAGAAATAGCTGAGAACGCAAGCCGGAGTTCACCGGGCACTGATTTGAAACTGAAAAGAAAAGACCTCGAGCAGGCGGTGGCGCTCGTTCATTCCGTGATGCCGCCGACGCCGCAGTTCTCCTGGCCGCTATTGAACCGGCGCGCGGGCTGCGAAGTATGGGTCAAGCACGAGAACCACACCGCCACCGGCGCCTTCAAGATCCGCGGCGGCATCGTGATGATCGACGCCCTGCAGCGGGCCAATCCGAAACTCTCCGGCGTGATCAGCGCGACGCGCGGCAACCACGGCCAGAGCATCGCCTGGAGCGGCCGGCGCCATGGCGTGCGCACCGTGATCGTGGTGCCGCACGGCAACAGCCGCGACAAGAACGCCGCGATGCGCGCCTGGGGCGCGGAACTGATCGAGCACGGCCGCGATTTCGACGAAGCCAAGGACCAGGCGGCGATGCTGGCGCGGGAACAGGGGCTGGAATCCATCGGCCCGTTCCATCCCGAGCTGGTGGCGGGCGTGGGCAGCTATGCCTTCGAACTCTTTTCGGCGGTGTCGGACTTGGATGCGGTCTACGTGCCGATCGGCTGCGGCTCCGGCATCTGCGGACTCATTGCATGGCGCGACGCGCTCGGCCTGAAGACGAAAATTATCGGCGTGGTCTCGGACCAGGCCGACTGTTATGCGCTTTCATTCGAAGCGGGCAAGCCGGTCGAGACGAAAAGCGCCAACACCTTCGCCGACGGCATGGCGGTGCGCGTACCGGTGCCCGCGGCGCTGGACATTATCCGCGCGGGCGCCGAGCGCGTCGTGCGAGTGAGTGACGACGAGGTGAAGGCGGCGGTGCGGCACTTCTACACCGACACTCACAACCTCATCGAAGGCGCCGGCGCCGCGCCGTTCGCCGCGCTTCTCAAGGACATGAAAAAAAAGGGCGGACGCTACGCCGTTATCGCCTCCGGCGGCAACATTGACCGCGAGGCCTATCTGTCAGCCCTGTCCTCGTAACGTGCTCGTAACGTGCTCGTAACCTACGCGGCTGACAGCAGATCGCGGCCGATACCCTCCAGCGCGAGCAGCGCGCGCTTGCGCTCCAGGCCGCCCGCGTAGCCGGTCAGCGAGCCGTCGGCGCCCATGATGCGGTGGCAGGGCACGATGATGCCGACCGGATTGCGGCCGGTCGCGGCGCCCGCGGCGCGCGCGCTGCCCTCATGCCCCGCGCGGCGCGCCAGCTCGCCGTAGCTGATCGTCTCGCCGAAGCCGACTGTCGATATCGCCTTCCAGACCGCGCGCTGAAACGTCGTGCCTTCGGGCGCCAGCGCGACATCGAAGCGCTTGCGCCGGCCCGCGAAATATTCCAGCAGTTCGCGCTTCCCCTGCTTCAGCAGCTTGTGCTGCGGATCCCTCTTCCAGTCCTTGCGCAGGCCGGGGTGGTGCTTCTGGCGCTCGAAGTGAACCCCCGCCAGGCCCTTGTCGCTGGCAACGATGAGCATTGCGCCCTGCGGGCTTTCGAAAATATCGTAGTAAACCATGATCATTCCGTCCGGGTTATTCCTGCGTTAGGGTTTGCCAGAGGTGCATCACCGCGTAAGCGCGCCACGGGCGCCAGGCTTCGCCGGCAGCGAGCACGCCGGCCGGGCGCGTTTCGCCGAGCGCCTTCATGACGCCCAGGTCGGTATGCGGAAACGCATCGGGCCAGGCGAGCGCCCGCATCGCGATGTACTGCGCGGTCCATTCGCCGACACCGGGCAGCGCGCGCAAATTCTCAAGCGTGGCTTCAATATCCGCGTTCGGCATCAAGTCCAGATCGCCGTCGGCCACCGCTCGCGCGAGTGCGAGCACCGTGCGCGCGCGCGCTCCGGGCATACCCAGGCGTGCGATGCGGCCATAGGGCAATCCGGCGATGTGCTCGGCTGCGGGAAAAATCCTGTTCAAGGTTTCGAAAGGCGTGTCCAGGGGTTCGCCGAAAGCCGCGGCGAACCGGCCGGCGACCGTGCGCGCCGCGGCAACGCTGACCTGCTGGCCGAGGATCGCGCGCACCGCAACCTCGAAGCCGTCGAAGGCGCCGGGGACGCGCAGGCCCGGATGCCCCTTCGCGAGCGCACCCAGCGCCAGCGCGACCTCCGCCGGATTGCAGGCGAGATCCATCAGCGCCTTGACGCGCGAAAGCACGGGCGGCAGCGTTTTCGCCAGCGACGCGGAGACCGTGACGCGCAACGCCGGCTTCCTGGGCGACGGCGATACTTCGATCCAGCCCGAGTGCGTCTTGCCCTCGAGAGTGATGCGCGCCGTGCGCCGGTAGCTGCCGCCCTCCACCGCCTCGACCCCCGCGATCGCGCGCGCCCCGAGAAACCCGCTTATCGCCGGCCAGTCGTAAGGCGGGCGGAAG
>Ga0315281_10006272_pt1 | contig 16949 bp, 20 predicted proteins | sample YL17G07_0_MG_FD_204540 | JGI IMG/M metagenome (GOLD analysis project Ga0315281, IMG submission 204540) | Sediment microbial communities from Yellowstone Lake, YNP, Wyoming, USA - YL17G07_0 | ecosystem: Environmental > Aquatic > Freshwater > Lake > Sediment | place: USA: Wyoming | collected...
TAAATTGACTCATCCCGACCACCAGAGGTAAGATAAAAACGTCCAGCTTCGCTATGCTCCTACACTGGTCACAATGCTCCGGAACTGATGGTCGCCATCACCGGAATACGCAAATAGGGGTCGCATCGATTAGCGGGGTCGTTTCCCCCATATATGGTGTATTCGTATTGTTTAATGGGAAAGTCAATATGCCTAACTTCCTCTTTTTCATCTGTGTTTGATTGTATTTTGTCACGTTGCGATGACAGCCAATCATATTGATTAAAGCCAGTGCGTGGATGAAACACATATGTCAATTTTGCTTTAGCCAGTTCCTTATCAATAAACCAATCTCCGCAGACGGCCTCCTGTTCTTCAGTCATACCAGCAAGAGTTGCTTCTATTTTGACTTCCGGGAAAGCTATCTGACCGCCAGCAACAACTTTTCCTTTAAATGTTTGAATGCTCTTATAATTGATATCATCCTGATCAAGAACTCTGTTTCTAAATGCAGTAATATCTTGGCTGAATAGCAGTGATAGGGCGGTCAGTAGATTCGTCTTTCCAGAATTGTTTTCGCCGATAATGAGGGTAAACGGTTTCAACTCCATCTCAAAATCTTGCAGATTTCTATAATTTTGAATCTTGATATGTGAGATATACATTTACTACAACTCTCCCCTGAACGCCTTATCTAAAAGTGCCGGCATAAGTGCTGATATGTCGGTGGTGATTTTTCCATGAAGTTTAACCAGCTCTTGTGCCTTGTCCAGCTTTGTGATAGTGCGCTGCTGCTCCTGCAAGTCAGGAAGACAAGATTTGACAATGATACCGCAGTCCTATTCATGTTCTACCCACTATGAAGCGATCTCCCCAGTTTACGTATAGCCGACTCTTCAACTGATTGGCTTCGTCTTTCTTCTCAAAGGCGCTGATTACAAGATTGCCGATCTTGGTTTGAATATTCTTCGGAGCATTTGAATTTGTTGTGCAACTAAATAAAGATTTCATTTTTCATATTTCGGTTCACCACCGATCCATATCAAATGGTTGATACCCTAAGCTTGTGCTTTACTATCATAATCTCCCCTTTCCACTTCAGATAATGGAGATCTGTCCCATTTCATAAGAACTGTTCTTGTGCCATTCATTCGGATAATAGAGCAATGCTTCTTTTTAAAACTTTTTCAATTTCACGCTTCCATGCTGGAGCTTCATGTGATACGCGGGGCTCACTGCATGAGTCAAGCAGTTCTCGTATGTAGTTAGGATTACTCTTTCTTGTGATGAATAGTGTTTTAAAGAAATCACGAAATTGCTCAAGTGTAATAGGCACGATATCAAGCCGCATCTTTTCATCGTCTGATTTATACCACATGCCAATCCGAAAGGTTTCCGCAGTATTGGAGTCTATTCTCTTCGCGATAAACAGACCATAGACGGGTTTATTATGGTATCGCTCAGTTATATTCGCAACGTGGCGGCGTACCGGCTCGCCCTCAGTTGCCTCTTGCCGTGAACTCTCCGTCAGAGTAACCTCGACAACAAGTACGAAGTCATCGAATTCAAACAGAAGATCTGGGCCATTACCAGGTGCTGTGCAAACTGGGAGAAAATCCTGGTCAATCTTAAATTTTCGTGCAGCGTAAGGCTTGTTTTTGAGATGATCAATAGCAAGAAATGCTCGCCAGAGAGTCCATTCAAAATAAGCTGGCGCTTCAGATTGTGGAATTCCTATTTCCTCGCCGTTGGGACGGATTTTTGAACGGCGTCGAGAGATGAGAAGCTCCATATAATCGACAATCTCCTCCCAAAGCTCGGCTTGCTTAGCAGCATACTCCTCTTCCTCAAGTTCAAACAGCATCGCTTCAATTTTATGCCGCTCAATGGCTATATTGGCCGCGTTATTAAGTAACTTGCCTTTAACGTCATACGTTATTCCGCGGGCTTTAAGGCGATGGACTAAATCTTCAAGGACAACCAAAGCTCCTTCTTTACGGTCGGTCGGCAAATTAGCACCGGCACAGAGTGCCTTGTAATAATCTAATGGATTAGCTGGCAAGCTGGTATCCTTGACAAGTTGCTCAATGAGCGCTCGTTTATCCTGAAAAATGGATATACCGCGCCCCTTTGTCTGTACAAGCCCAGTTGCTTTTAAATAACGAAAATTAGCGTCTGCATAATCTCCCAAAGTGCTTTCTTTATACTTTCTGCATAATCTCTCATTGGCTACTTCCATTTTTACTTTGGAATCGAAGCCACGCTTGCTCTTAGCAGCAGCTCTCTTGGCACGGAAATCAAAAATACGCTCGACAATATTCTTTATGCCGTCATCAGGGCTTGTGGTCTGAACAATAACAGCCATCTCCATAAAGTCTAAACGGTTACTGCATGATGCGATCAATTTCTTTTTTCCATGTGGGCGCATCAAATTGTCGAAATTGTAGGCAGCTCAATAGTTTCTCTCGTATAATGGATGCGTTTAATTGCGGCTGTTCAAAAAATCTTGAGAATGATTCATATTGGGCTCCTGTCAAGGGGATTACAGTAAATGGTATTTTTGAATCATCAGGGCGATACCAGAATTGGCGTTGAAATATCGCCATTGAGTTGTAATCAATGTTTTCTGATACGAATATCCCGTATGCTGATTCCCCAGTTTCATTAGCATACTGATCAATTATATTTGAAAATCGCAACAGCGCAGGCTCGACACTTGGAAAAGCCTGGAGATTGTAATTAGTTGCATCGGATATTACAACAACGGCAAATTCTTCTAACTTAATTATTTCCTGAGTTTTATTATGCATATGCTCCTACTGACTATCTAAATTATATTGACTTTCTATGCTAATAGTTTGAAATGTCTTGGTGTGCAACTCTGAAAGATCATTGTAGGACATGAATTTCGTCCTGCTCTTGATGTCGACGAAGGCACCATATGATAATTTATTCTCAAATTCATATTTTCTTTTTGAATCCGCTACAATGAAAAAATCCACAAAAAAATCTTGGAGATCAACAAACTTGAGCAATGAATTCTGAATATCTGTAGTGTGTTCAACTTCAAATATCTTTGATGGCATCTTTCTCCGATTGAACCATAAAACATCAACAGTACCGGCTCTTTTCAAAATAGAATCATAGCAAAAGCTATATACCTTTGTAAGAGTAACAATATCACATAGTTTTTTGCCGAGGAATGGTTTGTTCTTATCTTGGTTCGGAACAAACGTATCAAATTTTTTTAAGTTGCCCATTTCTACCAAAAGCCCCTGATAATAGGAGTGATTGTATTCGATTTGGGCCTTACGAGCTTGTGGAGTTGTAGGCAATATATCTTGCGGAAGCCGGTCTTTGTATGATTTTAGAGCCCACAAACCTGGTCTGATCTTAAAGAAATACCTCTCGTCTTGGACAATTCTTCGGACACTCGCAAAAGGCGTTCTGGTTTTCCATTCACAATTCGCTACCTTGAAAACTTCCTGATTTAGAAAACCAAGTGTCGCATATCCGCCATTTGCTTCCATTGTTTTTATTACCGCTTCATACTGTTTCACAATAGGTTCTCCGAAAAGTGGAATTTTGTCCCATCCTGCTTTCGGACAGAATAAAACATTTCTTCATTATTTTCATAATTTTTTAGACTTTCTATAACTAACTCAGTTTTTTCAGCCACCATACTATAAAGATTTATCAGCTCTGGGCTACTATCCGAAACTATTGAGTTCTCAGCTTTATAGTGAAAGAATAAGGCCCCACCACCAAAAAAAGGTTCTATGTATTTATTAAAACTCTTGGGGATACGACAAACCAATTCAGCAAGCAGTTGTCCCTTTCCGCCTGCCCATTTAAGAATAGGTTTAGGACTTTTTAGGACAGAGTTATCGTCATTTCTATGTTGTGATAATTCCATATATACCTACACTTTTCAGGAAATTATACCACGTTCGTGTAACCAACATATAGCTATCAAAAATCTATTTAATACGTACACAGTCCATCCATTTTGATACCCCCAATTTTCAAAGGTGTTAAATCCTTGTAAGGTCTGAGCATTGTTGACTGCCTTGGCTTCAACCGTGGCTATTGGAAAAGATTCGGTATACCGTAACAGATAATCGGCTTTTTTCCCCTTGCGTCTCCGGTGGCCGTCCCCCACCAGATAAATCTGCCCGTCAGTAAAATAATGCTGCTCCGCGATTCGCCAATGCGGATCGCACCACCCCGCAGCTTTTAAGGCAGGCGTTATATAGATGCGGCAAGTATCCGCTTCGTTCAGTCCCGGCAATTCGTCTCCCTCTTAAATTGCGTATTGTTTATTCTTTGCCCGTGAGTCCAAGCTGTTTATTGATTAATTTACAAAGGCTGTCTTTAATTTCCGGATGACGCGGGACAGGCGCTTTTTTTCCGTTTTGGGAATTTACAAAAATATCATGATTTGAACCATGCCTTTTCAGGTAGCAGTCGTGATCCGACAAAAACCTGATAAATTCCTGTCGCTTCAAACCATAACCTCTATGTCTTTTTCCTGGGTCTTAACCCATAAAGGCTCCTCTTCCTCCATCATAAGTTTGTAGGCCTCCCGGACATTCCTCTCAAGTTCCTCCAGGGTCTCAGCCTGACTGAATACGCCTGGAATCTCTTTCAGTCTCCCTACATACCATTCATCATCGATCCAATATTCAAGAGTAAAATGTCTTAACATTTTCAACACCTCCTCAATTATTTTCGCTTATTAGAGACACATCCCCTTTTTCTCATCCTCCGCCTTCCCCACTGCTCCGCAATGTCTCCGATGTCCGTCCCCCACCAGATAAATCTGCCCGTCGGTAAAATAATGCTGTTCAGCGATTCGCCAAAGCGGCTCGCACCAGCCTACCGACTTCAAGGCAGGCGTTATATAGACACGACAAGTATCCGCTTCGTTTAGTCCCTGGCAGTTTAAGCATTAACAATCTCCCAATGTACGCCCCAAGGGCAAAGGCAGTGTCATTCTAACCCTTTCAGGAATTCAGCGCCGTTAATGATCCTTACGGCTTTGTATTTCCCGACTTTCAGCAAATCACCGTCTCCGCTGACGATATAGTCAGCCAACGCCGCCAAGGCGCAGGCGATAAATTTGTTATCGTCAGAGTCCCCGCATACTCCTTTGATAACTTGACCGGTTTGCACTACTTCAAAATACGGCAGGACTTCTTTCTCGATGATTGCGCCTATTTCCTGCTCTGAAAGAGAGCACTTCGGATAGCCAAGAACATTTCTGAACTCGTCAAAAGTCTCCCTGCTGAACACCGGAATGAATTCACCTGCTTTCCAGTGCCCGACCAGCTTGGAAAGTTCGCCCCTGAACAACAGGGCCGATACAAGCACATTTGTATCGAGAACTACCTTTTTTACCCCTTCTTCTTTCTTGCCCATGCTATGGCCCCGGATACGTCTTTTGTCGTGATGCCGAGTTTTTCAATCTTGTTCCTGATGCCTTCAAGGGTTGTGTCAGCATGGGTTATTCTGACCGGCATGAGAATTATTTTTCTGTCTTGTACGGAAACGTCAAAATAGTCAGTGTCAGGAAACGACTTGACAACCTCTTTCGGCAGGGTGAGTTGGTTTTTTGATGTCTTTTTCGCAAGCATAATTCCTTACCTCCTTACTGTAAGGATACCTTTATTTGCGTATAAATTGCAATTCGACTGCCATGCCACACGTCTATTTCCTCCCGGAGACCCGAATTCTGGGGTCCACGAGTGCATATGAAAGGTCGGCTATCAGATTGCCTATAAGCGTCAGCACTGCGCCGATTACAAGGATTCCCATTATCGTCGGATAGTCCCTTGACATGGCGGAAGAGTAAAAAAGCCTGCCCATGCCGGGGATGGCGAATATGGTCTCAAATATCACGCTTCCGCCTATCAGGCCCGGCACCGAAAGACCGAGTATGGTGACTATCGGCATCAGGGCATTCCTGAGCGCATGGCGAACAATTATGGCTGATTCCGAAAGCCCCTTTGCAGCGGCGGTCCTGATGTAATCCTGTCGTATCACCTCCAGCATGCTGGAGCGGCTGTATCGGCTCAGACCCGCTATTCCACCGAAGGCGCTTAGGCCCACCGGCAGGACGAGGTGCTTGGCCCAGTCGGCAAGTCTGTCTAAAGGTCCCATGCCAGATATGTCTATGCTCTGGATGCCGGATATGGGGAGCAGGCCGAGGCTGACGCCGAAGATTATCATCAGTATCAGTGCCAGCCAGAAAGTTGGTGTTGAAAAGCCCACAAAGACAAAGACCGTTGTGAGTTTATCAAAAATCGAGTACTGCCTGGTTGCCGACAGGACACCGATCGGGATGGCTGTCAGTATTATCAGCAACAGGGAAAGGAGATTTATGGTCAGCGTAACGGGTACGACCTCTGCAATCTTGTCAATGACCTTCTTGTCGTCCACAAAGGACCTGCCGAAGTCCAGCCTTACGAACCTGCCGAGCCAGTCTGCATACTGCTCATGTAGTGGTTTGTCCAGGCCGTAGAGCTTCTTGAGATTCTCACGGGCCTGTGCTGAGGACTTAAGGGACATCTCGGTGGCAATCTCCACCGGGCCTCCGGGCGCAAGGTGAACAACCAGAAAGGTCATGAGGGTAATCCCGAAGGTCAGAGGAATCATGAGCAATAGACGTTTAACAGTATAAGCAAGCATACAGATAAATTAATTGATGGGAGGATTAAAGTCAACGTGGATTGGATGTAGTCGCGAACCGGCAAGGTTACATATCTCACGAAAGCTTCCCATACATGGCCTTCATTTCGTCCGTGTAGCCGCCGTCAGGTGTATAGATGACGAGCGGACGCTCCACCTTCATGCCCGTCCGCCCTCCCTTGACCGCCTCGATTAAAACCATCTTGGCATCCCCGTCGGCAAAGGAATGTACAAACCTGATACGTTTGGGTTCCATATCATCCCCCCTCATGGCGGTAATAATCTCCGCCAGTCTTTCCGGAAGATGGATCACGCAGAACCTGCCGTGGTGCCTTAACAATGATGAAACCGCCTTTGTAAGATCACGCAGGGACATCCTGATTTCATGTCGGGCAGCCGCCTTTTCGTCATCAGGGCTTATCTTCCCGGTCTTCGGCCTTCTGAACGGCGGATTAGATACCACAAGGTCGAAAGAAAAGTCCGTTGGTTCGAGGTGTTTTATATCCGCCCTGACAACACTGACCCGGTCCTGAAGATTATTTAATGCGACATTTTCCTTTGCGAGTTCGGCAAGACCTGCCTGCAGTTCTATGAGTGTAACAGCAGCCTTGGGATAATCACGGGCCAGAAGCAGACCTATCACGCCAGAGCCAGCACCGAGGTCGGCGATCTTTTTCAGGCGGGGCAGGTTTACGAAGGAATAGACCAGCAGGGCGTCCATCGAAAAACGATAACCTTCTTCATTTTGGAGTATCTTTATATCCTTGAGAAAATCCGAGGCGCCCATATCTACTTCAAATACCTCCCGACAACCTCCACCGCCCTCTCTACCGCGCCCGCGTTCTTTTCGTACAGACTCTTTGCAGTCAGTCCCATTAAAGAAATCCCTCCGGGGTCTTCCAGAAGTCCCTTCAAGGTCTCATAAAGGGTTTCACTGCTCACCTCAACCGCGCCTCTGTTTTTATAAAACTCTCCGATAAAGGGAAAGTTTTCCATGTGCGGTCCGCAAACTATTGCCTTGCCCCAATAAGCTGGCTCAAGGGGATTCTGTCCGCCATGCTCTATAAATGTTCCGCCCATCACGGCAATGTCCGCTGCTCCGTAAACTGATGACAGGCAGCCCATGACATCCATAAGGACTACAACCCCTTCCGTTTTGCCCAGATTTTCACGTCCTTCAAGTTGAGAAGCCCTCAGATACGGCGCATTGCGACTCTTCAGCAAACCCTCAACTTCGTCGAACCGCTCTGGGTGTCTGGGGGCAACGATAAGGTTAAGGGCGGGGAAAGCGTTCTTAAGCCTGTCATACACCCCGATGATCAATTCCTCCTCAGTCCTGTGAGTGCTGCCAGCTATGATAACCGGCCTGCCAAGTATGTTTGTCCAGGCCGGGACCGGAGACGAGGGGCGGGTGTCAAACTTGAAGCTTCCTATTACAGCGACTCTGAGAGGGTCTGCACCCAGTTCGATTATCCTTTCCGCGTAAGCCTCGACCTGCATGCAAAAGAAGTCAATCTTTTTCAGGATAGATTCAAAAAAGAACTTCAGCTTCTTATAGCCCTTGAAAGATTTTTCGGAAATCCTCCCGTTCATAAGGAGCACCCGGAGGCCGTTTGCCTTGGCAGTCCTGATAATATTCGGCCATAGTTCCGTCTCCATGATTATGAGCAGTGAGGGCTTGAAATGCAACAGCATCCTTATTAATGACGCGGGCAGGTCAAAAGGGACATATATTACCGTTGCGATGTCGCAGGCTTGTTCCATGGCCACCTTTTGTCCGGTGTCGGTTACTGTAGACAGGATTACCCCGAGGGAGGGATGCCTTTCTTTAAGCCTTCGGATAAGGGGGACGGCGGTTATCACCTCGCCGACTGAAACCGCATGGACCCATATCGTCCCGCTGCTGACGGTCATTTTTTCATAATAGCCAAATCTCTCCCTCAACCACCTTGCGCGCAACCCGGCCGGCCTCTTCATGTACTCAAGTGGAAGCATGAGGGTCAAGACTATGAAATAAAGGATGTCGTAAATGAAGAACATAGCCGCCATCGTGCCTTTCTTTATAAATATTAAGCTGTGCCGTCCTTCGGCATCCGGCTTCAGACCGGATTGTCCGGGTTATCCGATGGGGCGGGTAACGTCCTGCCCCGCCAACTCAAGCACCATATCCGCAGCTCTTGCCGAGGCATTTTTGTCGCTGAAAAGCCTTCCTATCCCGTCAAACTGGTCCAGCATAGCGCTTCTGTATTCGGGATCATCCAGCAGCCTTGATATCTCTGCAAAGATGTTGCCTGCAATCACGTCATCCTGAAGCAACTCCTTTACGCGAAGCCCCGATTCTCCCTCAACGGAACTTTCAAGCAGGAGGTTCGCAAGGGACATGTACTTCACCTTTATAATGAGCCTCCCCATGAAATAGGTGAAGGCCGAGAGCCTGTACACGACTACCATAGGGACCTTCAGGACCGCCGCCTGCAGCGTTGATGTGCCGGAGGCTATTGTCGCCGCGTCCGCCGCAAGAAGCGTCTTTATGGAATCAACGGTTATGTCCGCCTGTATGTCCGCCGCTGCATCCTTTATAAGTGAAAGTGATTCTCCGTCCAGATTTGGCGCTATGGGCACTGCAAAACCCAGGTCTGGATATCTCGTCCTCAACTCACGGGCACTTTCCTTGATAAACGGCAGTAATCTTCCCACCTCGTGATGTCTGCTTCCGGGCATAAGCACCACCAATCGTCCGTCAGGCTTGAGTCCAAGCTCTTTTCTCATCCTCGCCTTAAGCGCTTCCGAACCGATATCCTCCATTCTGAAACCCGCGCCGGAAACCTTCTCCCTTATCTCATCCAGCAGAGGATGTCCCACAAACTCGCAGGGCAAGCCGCTACCTTTATAAACCTCTTCCTCAAAGGGAAGCACAACGGCCATCCTGTCCGCCAGGGATGAAATGGTCTTTACCCGCCCCTTTCTCCACGCCCAGACCTGGGGGCTCACATAATAGAGCGTCCTGATTCCCAGCTTTTTCGCCTCGCTGGCACAGCGCAAGTTGAAATCTGGATAGTCTATGAGGACAAGGACATGGGGTTTAAATTCCCTCAAACAGGATACGACTGCCATGAAAGTCTTCTTTATCTCGCCGATGGTCCGCAAGGCCTCAACAAGTCCGAAGGATGCGGAAAAGCCGGATATTATGTCTACGCCCGCCGAACGCATCCTTTGTCCGCCGACACCTTTTATGACAATCAGGGGGTCTCTTTTCAGGAGTTCACCTGCCAGGAAGGCCCCGTACATCTCCCCGGAACTCTCCCCGGCAATGATCATCACCCTCGCAGGCATTCGTGGATCACTTCGGATGTCAGCCTTATTTCCGCCTCATCCAGTTCCGGATACATCGGAAGGGAGAGCACCTCTTCGGCTGCCCTTTCCGCCTCCGGGAAGTCGCCCTTTCCGTGACCTAAAAAAGCCAGGGCCTCCTGGAGATGGAGAGGAATTGGATAGTAGACCACGGAAGATATGTCCTTTTCCTTAAGACTCTGCTGAATATAGTCCCTCCTGGAACTTCTGATGGTGTATTGGTGAAAGACATGGTAAGCCCCTTCTCTTTCCATCGGACAGTCGACAATGTCCGAAAGAAGGCTGCAGTACAGGGATGCCTTTTCACGCCTCTTTCTGTTGTATTCGTCAATACGCTTGAACTTGACCAAAAGCACTCCGGCCTGGATTTCATCCAGTCTGCTGTTATAGCCGACGCATTCATGCCTGTAACCGCCCCTTGATCCATGGTTTCTGAGCTTTCTTATATTGGACGCAATCTCTCCGTCGTTCATTATCACCATGCCGCCGTCTCCATATGCGCCAAGGTTCTTGCTCGGATAGAAGCTGAAGCAACCGGCATCTCCGGAACCGCCCGTCTTTTTACCGTCAAGAGACGCGCCGAAGGATTGTGCACAGTCTTCTATTACCTTCAGGCCATGCCTCTTTGCAATTGACATTATACCGACCATATCGGCCGGGTGTCCGAAAATGTGGACCGGAAGAATCGCCTTCGTCCTCGGGGTTATCTTCTCCTCAATAAGAGAAACGTCAATGTTGTAGTTATCCGGCTCTATATCCACAAACACCGGTTTCGCTCCTGCATACAGGATGGCTTCCACTGTTGCAAAAAAAGTGAACGGGGTGGTAATCACCTCGTCTCCTTCACCTATGCCGAGGGCCTTTATGGACAGATGCAGCGCATCTGTGCCGGAGGCTACACCCACGGCATTTGATACGTTGTGATAGGTCCTGATCTTCTCCTCAATTTGTTCCACTTTCCTGCCAAGGACATACTGCGAACTCTCCATTATCTCATTCAGGGTATCCAGGAGTTCGTCCTTGATTTCAAGATACTGCTTGTTTAAATCCATCATCGGTCTCATATTCTTTATGCTCTCCAATGTTTCCTTATTTTTTCACCTATCATCAGGGACAAATCCAATGCGTTTCTGCCCTCTTCCGCTGAGACCTCCGGCCTGCCCCTGTTGACCGTACATTGTAGAAAATGCCGGAGTTCCTCCTTGAGGGGTTCGCTTTTAAGCACAGGAAGCGTTTCAGAGATGAGGTTTTCCCCTTTCCCTGAAAAACGCCTGAGTTCCATGACCTGATAGTCGGCTGAAAGACAGTGTCCGTTCTGATAGACGGTAAGGGTCCGTCCCTTGTCAGAGGATGTCCTGTTGGCGGTCAGCGAGGCGGCGCAATGTTCGCCGAATTCCAGCCATGCATGGGCACTGTCTATATTAGACGTCAGCAATCGCGCACCCGCAGCCCTGATTTCGGTAAGATGCGGGCCGCCCGCCCTTTTTACGAGAGCAAGGATTATGTCGATGTCGTGTATCATCAGATCAAGAGTAATATCTACGTCCGTACCTCTGCCCTGGAAGGGGGACAATCTCCGGGCCTCGATGAAGACCGGATTTTCTATCAGTCGCATGAGAGCGACAATGGCCGGGTTAAAGCGCTCCAGGTGGCCCACCTGGACTATGACTCCGGCCTTTTCAGCAGCCTCAATCAGCGAATCCGCCTCTGCAAGTGAAACCGTTATGGGTTTTTCTATCAGGATGTCTTTCCCGGCCCGGATGCATTCAAGAGCAATGCCGTGGTGAAAAGTTGTCGGCGTTACAATGCTGACGGCATCCGCCAGAGGCAGGGCTTCCCGAAAATCCGCATAAGCACGGCAACCGTAAGCTGCCGCTATTTCTTCAGCCCGAACCCTGTCGGGGTCTGCGACTGCGACAAGCGTGGCACTGTCCAGTTCCGAATAGACCCTGGCATGGTGCCTTCCAAGATAACCAACACCTATGACCGCAACCTTAACGGGCATGTCCCGTCTTTTTGCCGGCAAGGCGGCAGGCCTCATTAAAACATGCCATCACAGCCTCTGTCGTTTTTGCGGCCCCGTCTGAACGCAGAGACTTAAGGACGGAGTGTGAAGCGCTATCTATCAGGAACTTCTCTCTTGCCATCTTGTCGGGTAGTTTCCTAAGCGCCTTTTTCCTCAGACCCTTAAGAAAGACCGTAAATGAAGCAAAGTCCCTGTCATACAGCGTCTCCAGTTCCTTTCTGATGGAGGCGGCCATTGCAGGGCTTGCCCCTGATGTGGATACGGCAATGGTCAACGGTCCCCTTCGCATGACTGAAGGCAGAATGAAATTGGACAGACCTGGGACATCCACGACGTTGATCAGACAAGGCGCGTCCTCCGAAACCTTCCTGTTGACGATTTCATCGGAGGTAGCAGCGACAACCAGAAACGATCCGGCAAGGTCCCCTCTTCTGTAACGCCTTTTTACATGGGTTATTAGACCCCCAGCCAGTTTTCTTTCAAGGGCGGCAGTGATCTCCGGGCTTATGACTCTGACACGGGCGCCGGCAATGAGTAGTGAGCACGTCTTTCTTTCAGCAATCCGCCCTCCTCCTACCACAACACATTCTTTCCTGTCCAGATTGATGAAGGCGGGATAATATTGAAGACTCACAATTCTTTCTTTGCCTCTGAGGCAGACTTGCTCGAAGGGAATTTCTCTATTAGCTTCGTTAAGGTCTCTTCGGCCTTGTCCTTCATCTTGAGGTTTTTGTAACTCTTGCCGAGAAGCAGCAGTGCCTTGTCCATGTCCTTGTATAAGGGGAACTTCAATATGAGTCCCTCAAGCCTAAGCTTGGCGGCATTATAAGAATCCTTCTTGAAGTAAAACTCGGCCACCATGTATTCTCCATCGGCGATGACGTCGAGGCATTTCTTAATCCTGAGGTCCACAGCCTCGTTATAAGGGTTCCTTGGAAAGAGCCTCTTCAGCAGTTCAAACTCCAGCAGGGCCTTCGCAGCAGTGCCGGCGCCGCGGTCCGGCGATTCTATCTGCTCGAAATAGGTCATGGCGATGCGGTATTGAGCATAAGGGGCGTTTTCGTTGTCAGGATAAAGCTCGATGAATTTCCTGTACTCTTCTATCCCCCTGTCCTTTTCCCCGTCCAATATATATGCCTCAGCAGTCCTGAGACGCGCCAGAGGGGCATATTTTCGTGAGGAATCCCTGTTCTGCACCTCAAACAGGGTCTTGCGTGCCTCTTCATAATTCTTCTCATCCATTTGTTTGCGGGCCAGTGCCATGTACTTTTCGGAATCGTACGTCTCGCTCTTTACCTCCTTATTGCCACATGAGGCAAACAGAAACAGGAAGGCCGCCGTCACGATAATAAGGCCGGCAGTCTGAAAAGGCCCTGATGCAAAAGAGTTATTATTCATGATTTTCCCCTTGTTTTTCATAACCTATATTAAAACTTTTAAATCCGGCATTAGTCAAGGGGAGAAATGAGCGCAGTAGTTTTTATTTGCAATCCGTGTGATAATATGTAAATATATCACAATCACCGACTGACCGTTGGAACACATTTATTCCCGGGGAGCATAATATCATAGTATGGATATAGCCGCATTATTAGGCCTTATTATCGGCATAGGCGCCATTGTTGGCGGCAATCTTCTCGAGGGCGGCAGTATTGCCAACCTCGTACAGATCGCCGCCGCCCTGATAGTCATGGGCGGCACCTTCGGCGCGACCCTGCTGAGCTTTTCCATGAAAGACGTCTTTAATGCCGTCAAGGCCCTGCGTTTGGTTTTCGGCGGCAGGTCATACGATACTGCCGAGACTATAGAAGAGGTCCTCGGCATTCTGGTCAAGGCCAGGAAGATGGGTCTTATCGCGATGGAGGCGGATGTGAATAACGTGCGAAACCCATTTTTAAGAAAGGGCCTCAGTCTCGTAGTGGACGGCATGAATCCCGCCATGGTAAGAGAAGTCCTGAACCAGGAGATTGATACCTTCGAAGAAAAGGTCAAGAGGTCCTCAAAGGTATATGAATCAGCCGGTGGATATGCGCCCACGATAGGTATACTGGGGGCCGTACTTGGTCTGATTCAGGTCATGAAGGATGTATCCGATCCCTCCAAGATAGGCAGCGGAATAGCGGTGGCCTTTGTCGCAACAATTTACGGTGTTGGCTCGGCAAATCTTATTTTCCTGCCTATGGCCAAGAAAATAATAAACAGGCTGAACGAGGAGATACTCCTGAGGGAAATGATCATAGAAGGCGTAATAGGCGTAGAGAGCGGCGTAAACCCCTATTTCCTCAAGGCAAGGCTTAACTCCTTCCTCGATGAAAAAAGGTCAGCGGGGAAATCCCGCTGACAACAGGCCTGCCGAATATCCGGAGAAACAAATTTGAGAAGAAAACGCAAGACTGGTGAGGAACACGAAAACCTGGAAAGGTGGCTGGTTTCATATGCTGATTTTATAACCCTTCTGTTCACTTTTTTTGCGGCCTTGTACGCCTTGTCCTCAGTAGACAAGACTAAGGTTGAAAGTTTCTCCGGATCCCTGAGACAGGCCTTCAAGGTTATCGATCAGCCCATTATCGCCTACGCAGACAATAAAAAGTCCCTGCTGGAAAACATAAGAAATACCATAAAAGACACGCCCGGGATCTCGGCGAGGACCGAACCAAGGGGGACAGTGGTAACCTTCACCGACGATGTGCTTTTTTCTTCGGGGTCTGCCGACCTGAGACCAGAGTCTTACAAGGCCCTTGAGAGCGTTGCCAAGACGCTGGCAGAGGTCCCCGGGAAGATAACTATAGAAGGTCACACCGACAATGTCTCGGTATCTGGCGGGAAGTATTCTTCAAACTGGGAGCTCTCCACTGCCAGGGCTGCCGCAGTTCTGGCCTTTTATTTAGGACAGGGGCTCGATCCCAACAAGTTTTCGCTGTCAGGATATGCAGAATACAGACCATTGATCTCAAATGCAACCCCTGAAGGCAGGGCCGGCAACAGGAGGGTTGAACTCGTTATCGCAAAGTAATAAGAGCCCGGAGGCGATAAATGTTCAGCTATAATTTGGGTCTCTGGACCCGCTTAAAAAGACATATATGTTATAATTTATTTAATCAGAGGATACTATGGACAAGACAGAAAACGAAAGTCAATTAGCGAGGGCGCGTGAATTTTCCAGGGTGGACGCCAATATCCCCCTGGCGTCAAGGCTTGTCCCGCCGGATGAAAATAAGGACTTGCGACCCAGGGTTATGGGACAGATAGACACTGCAGAGTTCCGCTCACTTCCGGACGTTGAAGACAAGGCGCTTAACAACTGGATGAAGATGCTCAACGCGAAACTCGATGCAATCATCAACATGATTACTTTCCAGCGTGAGGGCTTCTCATCACTGCCGTTTACCAACGTCAACATAAGCGGCGGCGGGCTGAGTTTTTATTCAAAGGACTGGTACAACGTCGGGGATATTTTGGAACTGAAGATGCTGCTGCCGCTCATGCCCCCCACAGCCCTCTATCTGTACGGAAAGGTCATGAAGGTGGAAAAACCGGCGGAAGGCTATCTTATAGGTGTGAAATTCCTCGACCTCGACGAAGACATACAGGACCTTATCGTCAGATTTGTTTTTCAGAGACAGCGGGACATCCTGCGTGAAAAAAGAAAGTAGCGGAGAGTCTATATGTTCGCCATCATAGGCGCTTTAGTAGTCCTCGGATGTGTCATTGGCGGATACCTGCTGGAGCACGGCAATCTTTCGGTGATATTCCAGCCGGTAGAACTGCTCATTATTTTCGGCGCGGCCATCGGCGGTCTGATTATCGCCTCTCCCCCTAAAGTAATGAAGATGGTCATAGTCGGCTCGCTCAAGATAGTAACCGGCAAGTCCTATTCCAAGGCTGATTATGTGGAGGTGCTCATGCTGATGGCCGAGATATTCGCCAAGATAAGGAAGGAAGGCCTTGTTTCGATTGAGGGCGACGTTGACAATCCCAAAGAGAGCAAGATATTCAGCAAGTACCCCAAGTTCCTCAAAAACCACCATGCTCTGGATTTGGTTGCCGATACCTTAAGGACTGTCATGACAACGAGTATCGCTCCCCATGAACTGGAGTCCCTGCTTGATGCGGAACTTGATGCCCATCACGAGGAATCCTTAATCCCAGCCAGGAGCGTTGCCAACACGGCGGACTCCCTTCCCGGTCTCGGCATCGTAGCCGCAGTCCTCGGCGTCGTCCTCACTATGGGCAAGATCAGCGAACCACCTGCAGTGCTCGGAGAGAGTATCGGTGCCGCGCTGGTTGGGACCTTCCTGGGCGTCCTTATGTGTTACGGCTTCGTGGGTCCTGCAGCGAGAAACCTTGAATTCCAGGCCGGCGAGGAAAAAGATTTCCTTAACGTACTTAAGGTCGCCCTGGTCGCTTTTGTTGGAGGGACGGCACCTCAGATTGCCGTGGAGTTCGGAAGACGTGTAATCCCCGGAAACGTCAAACCCTCCTTTATTGAAGTGGAAGATGCGTTAAGGGCTGCGAAAAAATAACTTGCGCATCATCAGGTCGGCGGATCAATAATAAACTTTTATTATTTCTTAACATCAAACTTATCAGTAAAAAAAAGGGCCCGGTTCTATCCGGGCCCTTCTATAATCCGGCGGCTACCTACTTTCCCATGACCTCGCGGTCATAGTATCATCAGCCAAGGAGGGCTTAACTTCCGTGTTCGGAATGGGAACGGGTGTGACCCCTCCGGTATAACCACCGGAAACTGTATATACATTAACAAATTCCACAGCAATTTGCAATAAAAAAGGAACAATGAAGGGGAGAAAAAAGGAAGAAGAGAGGAGATATGGTCAAGGCTCACGGCCTATTAGTACTGGTAAGCTGAACGCATCACTGCGCTTACACCTCCAGCCTATCG
>Ga0315281_10006273_pt1 | contig 16949 bp, 17 predicted proteins | sample YL17G07_0_MG_FD_204540 | JGI IMG/M metagenome (GOLD analysis project Ga0315281, IMG submission 204540) | Sediment microbial communities from Yellowstone Lake, YNP, Wyoming, USA - YL17G07_0 | ecosystem: Environmental > Aquatic > Freshwater > Lake > Sediment | place: USA: Wyoming | collected...
CGGCAGCGGCCGCTTTTTTTCCGCATCGAAGAGCCCCTCCCGCTGCAACCGGTCGCGCAGGCGCACGAACGCCTCGAACAGCGCGCCCAGGCCTGCCCGGCGCATGGTTTCGACGCCAAGCTGGAAATCCCCGCGCGGCTCGTACAGGGTGACCAGAGCCTGAACCTCGACCTTGAGGCCGTCGCGCGGAACCCAGTCCAGATGCTGATTTCGGTGCCTGAACATCACGCATCGAACCTGCGCGTCCTGATCCTTGAGTGAGAAGTATGCGTGGCCGGAGCGGGCAAGCGTGAAGTTGGATATCTCGCCGCCAACCCAAACCAGCGGATAGCGGTGCTCAATCAGATCCCGCACGCTGCGGTTCAGCGCGGAAACCGTCAGAATCTCCGAGGCAGACCCTGTGGAAACCCGCGCCAAATATGGTTCTTTGGCCATCGGCGCATTTTAACCTATCCACAGCGCTCTTCTGTCGGGCGGCGCCTGCTGCGAGCCGAGGGGCGTGCAAGGGGGAAAATGGCTCTAACCTAATGATTTTGATGCTATTTTATCCGTGTACAAAAAATAACCAAAGTGAAAAAAGTCCTTATGCGCAACCGACTTAGCCACACAATTGGCATTTCATGCACATGCTTATCCACAGGAAATGTGGATAAGCGCAGCGGCTTCTCAGCACGGATCACAAATACGGTGTCCGGGCGGCCGCGATTTCCCATCTTGGTTGACGGGCGAGGGCACCGTCGTGCTCTCGGTTGGCAGTAGCGCGACTGCCTTGCTGAAACGACTTGCGCAAGCTAAAGTGACGGCCGTCGTCACGCGAAGGGAAGAAGTTGTTCGAAATCATCAAGGGCGCGGGCTGGCCAATCTGGCCTCTGCTGATCGCCTCGATCATCGCGGTGGCGCTTATCATCGAGCGCTTCATCACGCTGCGAAAGAATAAAATTATCCCCCAAGGCCTGCTTGAGAAAGCCGTTGCGGCCTATCAGAGGCAGGGCATCACAGCGGAACTGGTCGCCGGGCTCGCGAAGGATTCCCCTCTCGGGCAGGTGCTCGCGGCAGGACTGCGCAATCACAAGAGCTCGCGCTACGTGATGAAGGACGCCGTCGAAGAGGCGGGACGGGGCGTGACGCACGAACTCGAGCGTTTCCTCACCACGCTCGGCACCATCGCCTCGATCAGCCCGCTGATGGGCCTGTTCGGCACGGTGGTCGGAATGATCGAGATCTTCGGGTCGCAGGGTCCGACCGGCGGCAGCCCGACGCAACTCGCGCACGGCATTTCCGTCGCGCTATACAACACCGGCTTCGGCCTGGTCATCGCCATCCCTGCCATGATTTTCTTCCGACATTTCCGCGGCAAGGTCGAGAGTTTCGTGAATGAGATGGAGCAGCAATCGAGCAAGCTCGTTGACGTCGTGCATGGCGAGCGCTTCGATTTCGGCGGATCGCCGAAGCAGCAGGGCTAAAGCCCCTCATGGATTTCCGCGGGCGTACGAAGGAAGATCCCGAGATCAACCTGATCCCGCTGATCGACGTATTGCTCGTGATCATCATCTTCCTGATGCTCACGACCACTTATTCCAAATTCGCCGAACTCCAGATCAGCCTGCCTACGGCGGAGGCCGAGAAGCAGTTGGAGCGGGCCAACGAAATCAATGTTGTCGTCAGCGTCAGCGGGCAGTATCTGATACAGCGCAAGCCGGTGGCATTCCGCGACGTCGCGGCGCTGGCCGAGGAGCTACGCCGCGCCGGGACAAACATCAAGGACCCCATCGTGGTGATCAATGCGGACAACAGCGCAACGCATCAGTCGGTGATCCGGGTAATGGACGCCGCGCGCCAGGCCGGCTACGGGCAGGTCGCGTTTGCTGTGGAGCAGGCGACCCGTTAACACCGCTCGCCGTTCGACGATGAGCCCGTACATTTAATGCATTTAACACCGTTCACCGTTTTACGATGAGCCCGGGGTTCGCGGCGAGGCACTGGTACCGGCTGAGCCCGGTGTCGCTGCTCCTGTTTCCGTTCGGCCTTGTCTATGGGCTTCTGGTTCGGCTGCGCCGGCTGCTATATCGCCTGAACATGTTTTCTTCGGTCAGGCTTCCTGTTCCGGTGATCGTCGTGGGCAATCTGACAGTTGGGGGGACCGGCAAGACTCCGCTTGTTCTATGGCTCGCCGCGGAACTGCAACGGCAAGGCCGGCGGCCGGCGATCCTGTGCCGCGGTTACGGCGGTTCCGACGCGGGACCGCGCGCGGTCCTTGGTAATGACGACCCCTGGCGCGTTGGCGACGAGCCACTGCTGCTTGCAGTGCGCACCGGCTGTCCGGTGTGGATCGGGCGGGATCGCGCAGCCGCCGGCGCCAAGATGCTCGGCGTGCATCCGGACCGGGATATCATCATCTGCGACGACGGGCTGCAGCATTACCGCATTCAGCGAGACCTCGAGATTGCGGTCGAGGACGAACGCGGGCACGGTAACGGCCTGTTGCTGCCCGCTGGGCCCCTGCGTGAGCCGGCCAACAGGCTGGTCGATGCAGTGGTCTTGAACGCCGAGCTGACCGACGCGGAAATTGCCGGATGTGAACAGCAGCAGAGGCGCGAACAGCAGGGGGCCGGACACAGCGGCGCAGCGACATCGTTCAGGATGCACCTGGAACCGCGGGGTCTTTGCTTTGTCCACGATCCCGAACGCGCAGTAACCTTGACCGAGCTCTCGGGCAAGCGCCTTCATGCCGTGGCAGGCATCGGCAACCCGCAGCGGTTTTTTGCCCTGCTTGCGCGGCTCGGGCTCGATCCCGTATGCCACGCCTTTCCGGACCACCATGCATACTCCGCGGCCGATCTCGAGTTCCCGGATTGCGACCTCGTGCTTATGACCGAGAAAGATGCGGTAAAATGCAGCCGCTCTGGCCGATCGGATCTGGTCGCCCTGCGCGTTGAGGCCATGCTCGATCCCGCCTTCCCGGATTTTCTATCAATGAGGCTCCATGGACGCGCGTCTGCTTGACATTCTGGTCTGCCCGATCTGCAAGGGACCGCTCGTCTATCGAAAGGCCGAGAGCGAGCTGATCTGCAAGCCCGATCGTCTGGCCTTTGCGATTCGAGACGATATTCCCGTGATGCTTGAGGACGAAGCGCGCAAGCTCGACCCCGGCGAGGAAATCGAGTAGGCGGGCATGTCCCGCGTAGGCTTCAGCGTGGTGATTCCGGCGCGCTTTGCGTCCAGCCGGTTGCCGGGCAAGGTCCTGGCCGATATCGCAGGCAAACCGATGATCGTGCACGTCGCCGAACGCGCAAGGGAAAGCGGCGCGCTGCGCGTGTGCGTTGCCACTGACCATGACGGGATCCGCGAGGCGGCCGAGCGGCATGGTTTTGCGGCCGTGATGACGCGGCCCGACCATCCCACGGGCACCGATCGCATCGCCGAAATTGTCCAGTCTCAGCATTTCGATCCCGAGGACATCGTGGTCAACGTCCAGGGTGACGAGCCCCTGATCGAGCCGGGCCTGATCCGCGCGGTTGCCGGCCTGCTCTCGGATGCGCCCGAGTCTGCGATCGCCACCGCCTGTCACCCGATACACTCCGCCGCCGAGATGTTCGACCCGAACGTGGTCAAGGTCGTGCTGGATCACGAAGGATATGCGCGTTACTTCAGTCGCGCGCCGATCCCCTGGGCCCGCGACGCGTTCGCCGGGTCGACCTCCGCTTTGCCGCCCGGGCTTCCGTGCTACCGGCACATCGGCGTCTACGCGTATCGGGCGCGGTTCCTGACGACTTTCCCGCGGCTTGCGCCTTCGCCACTGGAACAGTTCGAGGCGCTCGAGCAGCTGCGCGCGCTCTGGCACGGCTTTGCCATCGCGGTCGCCGTGCGCCACGATGCGCCGCATCCGGGGGTGGACACACCGGAAGACCTGCAACGCGTACGCGCGTGGTTTGACCGGCCCCCTGATAAGCGGTAAGTTTTGAGCGGCCGTGCCGAAGTGCATTGACCAGGGAACGCGCGCCGAATCGACCATCGTCGCATCGACCACCCACTTTACTCAAGGGGACACACATGAGGCTCATCCTTATCGGACCGCCAGGCGCGGGCAAGGGCACCCAGGCCAATTTCATCACGACCAAATACAGCGTTCCGCAGATCTCCACGGGTGACATGCTGCGTGCGGCGATCAAGGCAGGTACACCGCTGGGCGTCGCCGCGAAGAAGGTCATGGACCAGGGCGCTCTGGTTTCCGACGACCTCATCATCGAGCTGGTCAAGGAGCGGCTGAAGCAAGCGGACTGCCAGCGCGGTTATCTCTTCGACGGTTTCCCTCGCACCATTCCTCAGGCCGAGGCGATGCGGGCGGCCAGTGTGAAGCTCGACTTCGTGCTCGAGATTGACGTCCCCGACGAGGAGATCGTTGCGCGCATGGGCGGGCGGTGGGTGCATCTGGCCTCGGGGCGCACTTACCACGTCAAGTTCAATCCGCCCAAGGTGCCGGGCAAGGACGACGCGACCGGAGAGCCGCTCATCCAGCGTGACGACGACAAGGAAGAGACGGTCCGCAAGCGCCTGCAGGTCTACCACTCCCAGACCCAGCCGCTGATTGCCTACTACGGCAAGTGGGCCGCTCAGGGCGATCCGCTAGCACCCAAGCACAGAAAAATTTCGGGGACCGGCGGCGTGGAGGATATCCGGGACCGGGCGTTTTCGGCGCTTGCCTAGGGCGCCGACGACGTTTCCGGAAGTGTCCGGTTCCGGCCGTCTTCGCGGCCGCGGGCGGTTCCACTTCGCCCCCCGGATCCGCTCGCGATACCGCGACCCGTATTGCTATAATTCAAGGCTTTACAAAATGACAGGGCCGGCGGTGTAGCGGTCCCCAACAGCGGAGGAATCATGGCATCTGGACTTTGGTTTGCGCTCGTCTGCGCGGTGATCGCGATTCTTTACGGCGCGGTCTCGATCAAGTGGATTATGGCCCAGCCCACGGGCAACGACCGTATGCGTGAGATCGCTGCAGCCGTGCAGGCCGGGGCGATGGCCTATCTCAACCGCCAGTACACCACGATCGCAGTCGTCGGCGTGATCCTCGCGGTGGCCATCGGCTTCGCGCTGGACGGCTATACGGCCGCGGGCTTTGTGATCGGCGCGCTGCTGTCGGGTGCCACCGGATACATCGGCATGAACGTTTCAGTGCGCTCAAACGTGCGCACGGCCGAGGCGGCGCGCACGGGCCTGAACGAGGCACTCACGATCGCTTTCCGGGGCGGCGCCATCACCGGGATGCTGGTCGTGGGTCTGGGTCTGCTTGGTGTCGCGGGCTACTTCGCCTTTCTCTATGCGAACGCCGCCAACAAGGCAGACTTGAGCCACATCATCCACCCGCTGGTGGGCCTGGGCTTCGGCGGTTCCCTCATATCGATCTTCGCCCGTCTTGGCGGCGGCATTTTCACCAAGGGCGCTGATGTCGGCGCCGACCTCGTCGGCAAGGTGGAAGCGGGAATTCCGGAAGACGATCCACGCAATCCGGCGGTGATCGCGGACAACGTCGGCGACAACGTGGGCGACTGCGCCGGGATGGCGGCGGACCTTTTCGAGACCTATGCGGTCACCATCATCGCAACCATGTTGCTCGGCGCGCTGCTGGTGAAAACGACCTCGGCGGCCGCGGTGATCTACCCGCTGGTTATCGGCGGCTTTTCGATCATCGCCTCGATCATCGGCACCTGGTTCGTCAACACGCGCCCCGGCGGGAAGATCATGAACGCGCTCTACCGTGGCCTGATCGTAGCCGGTGCCCTGGCGGCGATCGCGTACATCCCGATCACTTCTTGGATCATGGGCGACGTGCTGAAGGAAGTGCCGTTCGAGTTCGCCGGCGGCAAGCAGATAATCACCCAGTGGAACCTTATTGGCGCCGCGTGGATTGGCCTCGTCCTGACGGCACTCATGGTGGTCATCACCGAGTACTACACCGCGACCGAGTATGGGCCGGTGCGGCACGTGGCACAGGCTTCAACGACCGGGCATGCGACCAACATCATTGCCGGCCTGGGTGTGTCGATGCGCGCGACGGCGTGGCCGGTGATCGCGGTCTGCGCGGCGATCCTGCTGGCCTACAAGCTGGCAGGCCTGTACGGCATCGCCATCGCCGCAACCTCGATGCTTTCGATGACCGGCATTATCGTCGCGCTCGACGCCTACGGCCCGATTACCGACAACGCCGGCGGTATCGCCGAGATGGCGGACCTGCCCGACTCCGTGCGTGCCATCACCGACCCGCTCGACGCCGTGGGCAATACGACCAAGGCCGTAACCAAGGGTTACGCGATCGGCTCCGCGGGTCTGGCAGCTCTCGTGCTGTTCGCCGACTATACGCACGCGCTCGAGGCGGCGGGCAAGTCGTTCACCTTCGACCTGTCCAACCATATGGTGATCATCGGCCTGTTCATCGGCGGCCTGGTGCCCTACCTCTTCGCCGCCATGGCGATGGAAGCGGTGGGCCGGGCCGCGGGCTCGGTGGTGGTCGAAGTGCGGCGCCAGTTCAAGGAGATTCCCGGGATCATGGAGGGCACGGGCAAGCCCGACTACTCCAGGGCGGTTGACTTGCTGACGCGCGCCGCGATCAAGGAAATGATCGTGCCATCGCTGCTGCCGGTGCTGGTTCCGATCGTGATCGGGCTTACCCTCGGGCCGCAGGCCCTCGGCGGCGTGCTGATGGGCACCATCGTCACCGGCTTGTTCGTGGCTATCTCGATGACCACGGGCGGCGGCGCCTGGGACAACGCCAAGAAGTACATCGAGGATGGCCATTACGGCGGCAAGGGTTCGGATGCGCACAAGGCGGCGGTGACCGGCGATACGGTTGGCGATCCTTACAAAGACACGGCCGGGCCGGCTATCAATCCGCTGATCAAGATCATCAACATCGTTGCGCTGTTGATCGTGCCGCTGATCGTGTAAGTGCCCTTGCCGTTCCGGCGAAGCAAGAAAGGGCAGCTTCGGCTGCCCTTATTGATTCCGCCGCGGCGGTGTGGTTGGGCGGCATACCAAAATCACTAGAAATCTTCCGGCGTTAATCCCGTGCGCTTCGCGACCCGCGCAAGCATTCGCGGTCCTATCTCTTCGCCGTCATGAAATGCGAATACGTAGTCAGTCCAACCAGGACGGGAAAGCGTCTTGTGGGAGCCGGACCTGGCGCTTGAACGCCCAGCCGATTCGGTACAGCGCCGCGAGTAGGCGCTGGGCCTTCGTCGACGGCCACGCCGTCATGCAGCTGTAATGGCGATCGAAATAGGTTGAGGCCCGGTTTCGTTGTGTTCCAGACGCTCTGCTAGAACGCGCAATGCAAGCACCTCGGCTTTCGCCATGGCCTCCTCGGGCGTAGCGCCATAAGCGAGAACTCCGGGCAACTCAGGAACGTCGGCGATCCAACGCCCGTCGTCCTCTTGTTCGTGCTCAATGGTGAAATTCATGCCTCACCCATCGGTTCGTAGACTGCTATGTTACTCCTGTCGCTGTTCTTGCTACCCAACTTCCATTCCATCCGAGCACCCTGCCGGTGGCGGGATTCCATTGAGCGGTCCATTTCCATCGCAATGCGGGGCGTGGCATCGCTCATCGGGGCCTGACCCCATGTTAGTGTCGACTGCCCCCTCGTGGTACTGCGCCCACCCGCGCGACCCCGACGGAGCAAGTCTTACGTCGCCAGCTCGCGTGTGGCGATCTCGTGCACTTGGCGCGGGGCGTCCTTCGCAAGACAATCGACGACGACAATACCCTCCATCGCGCGCAGCCAGGTGAGCTGGCGCTTGGCGAGCTGGCGCGTGGCGTAGATGCCGCGGTCGTGGAGTTCTGCCTTGGTGATTTTTCCTTCGAGGAATTCCCACGCCTGTCGGTAGCCGACACAGCGCATCGAAGGCAGACCGGGGCGCAGGGCGTAGCGCTTCTGCAGTGACCGCAGTTCCTCGACCAGTCCCTTGTTCAGCATGGCCTCGAAGCGCGCCTCGATGCGTCGGTGCAGTGTTGTGCGGTCCGAAGGCAGGAGCGCGATCTGTACCAGGCGATAGGGAAGGGGCTCCGCGTCGCGCCGTCCCAGGAGCTCGGACATCGGCCGTCCCGTGACGCGATGGACTTCGAGCGCGCGCTGGATGCGCTGCGAGTCCACGGGCCTCAGTCGCGACGCTGTCGCAGGATCGACCCGCGCCAGTTCCGCATGCAGCGCCGGCCAGCCCCGCGCAAGCGCCTCGGACTCAATTGTCGCCCGCACCGCGTCATCGGCCTGCGGAAGCACCGAGAGTCCTTCGCGCAGCGCCTTGAAGTAGAGCATGGTTCCGCCGACCAGAAGCGGAATGCGGGCACGAGACGTGATTTCGCGCAGCAGCGCCAGCGCATCGGCCCGGAACCGGGCGGCGGAATAGCTTTCCGTCGGTTCGATGATATCGATCAGATGGTGGGGTACGGCAGCACGATCTGCCGCGGAGGGCTTGGCCGTCCCGATATCCATGCCGCGGAACACCTGCGCCGAGTCCACGCTTACGATCTCCACCGGCAGGCGCGCCGCCAGATCCAGCGCGACCGCGCTCTTGCCGCTCGCGGTCGGGCCCATCAGCAGGATCGCCGGCGGATTCACTGGCCGCGCAGGAACAGCTTGTCCAGGTCCGCGAGACTCATCTGGTACCAGGTCGGCCGCCCGTGATTGCACTGGCCGGAGCGCTCTGTTTCCTCCATGTCGCGCAGCAGGGCGTTCATCTCGGCGACGCCAAGCGCGCGGTTTGCGCGCACCGCGCCGTGGCAGGCCATGGTGGCGAGCAGCTCGTCGCGTCGCTCGGTGAGCACGCGGCTGGCGCCGTATTCGCGCAGGTCGGCGAGCACCGCGCGCGCGAGTTCGGCGATGTTCCCGCCGGCGAGTTCCACGGGCACTGCGCGGACCGCGAGCGCGGTGGGAGAGAGCGGTGCGAGGTCGAATCCGAGTGTGTGCAAGGCGTCCTGGTTTTCCTCGACGGTCGCGACGTCGAGCCGGTCGGTGTTGAAAGTCACCGGAATCAGCAGCTTCTGCATCGCCAGGGTGCGCGCATCGAGCGCCGACTTCAGCCGCTCGTAGACGATGCGCTCGTGCGCCGCGTGCATGTCGACCAGCACCAGCCCCTTGGCGTTCTGGGCGAGGATGTAGACACCGTGCAGTTGCGCGAGGGCGTAGCCCAATGGGGGTGATTCGGTGGGCGGTGATTCCGTGCCGGCGGGCAGCGGCATTCGCTCGGTGTTTCGCGCTTCGCGGAACATCGCCCCATAGCTCGCCACCGGCTGGGCGATGCCAAGCGAGCCTTGCTTCATTCCGCCGCCGCCCGGCGGCCTGGACGGCATTGGGGCGGCATACGCGACCGGCGCATTGCCCGCGCTCGCCGCCAGTGCCTTCGACACGGCGTGATAAACGAACTGATGCACGGCGCGGGAATCGCGAAACCGCACTTCGATCTTGGCCGGATGCACGTTGACGTCGACTGCGGTCGGATCGATCTCCAGGAACAGCGCGTAGGCCGGATGGCGGTCGCCGTGGAGCACGTCCCGGTAGGCCTCGCGCAACGCGTGCGTGAGCACCTTGTCGCGCACGAAGCGGCCGTTGACGAAGAGATACTGCGCATCGCGCGAGCTCCGCGTGTAGTTCGGCGAGGCGACGAATCCCGAGAGCTGCAGGCCCGCGATCTGTTCCATGACCGGGCGCGCCGCGGCGGCGAACTCGGCGCCGAGGATCGCTTCGGTCCGTCGCGGCAGGTCGGAGGCGGCCAGGTGCGAGATCACGCGGCCGTTGTGGCGCAGGCTGAACGCGACCTCGGACCGCGACAGGGCGGCGCGATTGAACACTTCCTCGCAGTGCGAGAACTCGGTCGCCTCGGTCCGCAGGAATTTGCGCCTTGCCGGGGTATTGAAGTACAGGTCGTCGACTTCGGCCGTCGTGCCGGTTGCATGCGCTGCCGGCTGCAGCGCGCCTGTCTGCCCGCCTTCGGCGCGCAGCGCCGAGGCGTGCCGCGCGTCGCGCAACCGGGAGGTGAGAGCGAGGCGGGCCACAGAGGCGATGCTCGCCAGGGCTTCGCCGCGGAACCCGAGCGAACGCACCTGCTCCAGATCGTCGAGCGTGGTGATCTTGCTCGTGGCGTGGCGCGCGAGCGCAAGCGGCAGGTCGTCGGCGTCGATGCCCGCGCCGTTGTCGGTGACGCGGATCTGCTTCACCCCGCCCTGCGCGAGGCTGACGTCGATCGAGCTCGCGCCGGCGTCCAGACTGTTCTCCAGCAGCTCCTTTAGCACCGACGCGGGGCGCTCGACCACCTCGCCCGCGGCGATCTGGCTGATGAGCGTGTCGGAAAGAATTCGAATCGAAGCCATGAGGCGAGAATTATATAGGTGTCCCGGCAGGGTAAAATGCGGCGATGGAATTCGTGCTTTTTCTCTGGGACGTCGTGGTCCATCTGGACCAGCATCTTGCCGTGCTGCTGCAGCAGCACGGCACGTGGATTTACGCGCTGCTGTTTGCGATCATATTCTGCGAGACCGGGCTGGTGGTCACCCCGTTTCTGCCGGGGGATTCGCTATTGTTCGTCGCCGGCGCGCTGTGGGCGACCGCGGGCATGGATGCCGCGGCGCTCTGCGTGACGCTGGTTGCCGCGGCAGTGAGCGGTGACAACGTCAACTACTGGATCGGGCGCTACCTCGGCCCGCGTGTATTCCGATGGGAGGGTTCGCGCATTTTCAACCGACGCGCGCTTGATTACACGCGCGATTTCTACGCGAGGCACGGCGGCAAGACGGTGGTGATCGCGCGCTGGCTGCCGCTGGTGCGCACTTTCGCGCCGTTTGTGGCGGGGATCGGCAGGATGGCGTACCCGAAGTTCCTGCTGTTCAGCATCGGAGGCGGAACGCTGTGGGTCGTGGCGCTGGTCTATCTCGGCGTATTTTTCGGCAACCTGCAGATTGTGAAGCAGAATCTGACGATTGCGATCTTCGCGATTATCGTCCTGTCGCTCGCCCCGCTCGCAATCGAGTTCCTCCGGCAGCGGCTCAAGAAAGCCTGAGAGCTCGTTACAAGTTATTGAAGCGTCGCGAGCGTCGAGCGCGACAGCGGCGGATTTCTGGCGAAGTAACGCTTGATGCCCCGGAACATGGCGTGCGCCATCTTGTCCTGGTAGGCGTCATCGTTGAGTCGTTGCTCTTCTTCCGGATTGCTGATGAACGCCGTTTCGACCAGGATCGAGGGGATGTCGGGCGCCTTCAGGACTGCGAAGCCCGCCTGCTCGACATCGTCCTTGTGCAGGCTGTTGACGCCTCCGATCTCGTTCAGCACGGCGCGAGCCAGTTTCAGGCTGTCCTGAATGGTCGCCGTTTGAGACAGGTCGAGCAGCGTCTGCGCGAGATAACGGTCCTTGACATCGAGGTTTACGCCACCGATCAGATCCGCCTCGTTTTCGCGTTTGGCAAGCCAGCGCGCCGCGGCGCTGGTTGCGCCACGCTCTGAAAGTGCGAACACCGACGATCCGCGCGCGTGCGGGCGCACGAAGGCGTCGGCATGGATGGAGACGAACAGGTCTGCTTTTACGCGGCGCGCCTTTTCGACCCGCGTGCGCAGCGGAAGGTAGTAATCGCCATCGCGGGTGAGCACGGCGCGCATGTTGGGCTCAGCGTCGACGATCGTCTTCAGTTTGCGTGCAATGGTAAGCGTCACGTGCTTTTCGCGGCTGCCGCCTCTGCCGCGGGCGCCCGGATCCTCGCCGCCGTGCCCGGCATCCAGCGCAATTGTGACCAGCCGCGTGACCTCGGGTCGGGCCGGCACCGCTGCCTTTGGCGGATCGGGGAACGGGGCCGGCCTCGCTACGGTCTCGGGCTTCGCCTCTGCCGGGGCCGATGCCGGCGCGGGGCGCGCTTCCGTGCGCGGCTCGGGCTTGTCCAGCAGCGCCATCAGGGGATCGATGGGCTCGACCGGATAAAGGTCGAGCACCAGCCGGTGCCCGTACTCACCGACGGGCTTTAAGAGGAAAATCTGCGGCTTGACCTCCTGCTTGAGGTCGAGGACGAGCCTCACCACACCGGGCATGTAGCGCCCGGCACGCAGGTTGGCGATGTAGGGATCGGAAGCGAGCACCTTGTCCGCGATTTCCTGCTGAACGCTCGCGTACTCGATTTCCTGCAGGTCGAGCACAATGCGTTCGGGATTCTTCACCACCAGCAGGCTGTGGCGGATCGGCTGCCTGGATTCCAACGTGACGCGCGTGTAGTCCTGCGACGGCCAGATGCGCACCGCGCGGACCGGGTCGGATGCGCGCGCGGCGGCAACGAAAAACTGGGAAAGAAACAGCGCGAAAAAACCAAGCAGCGCGACCCGCACGAGGACGTTCACGCTCAGGAAAAGCCGTCCTGCGATTTCAGCCCAGATGCGGCCTCTAGGCACTTTTCTCCCGCTTCCGTGTGCGCAGTGAGAAATGCGTCGCGACAAGCGCCGGCCGTCGAAAGGAGGATTTCAATGTCCGGCGTTGGCAGGACATCTCCGGCCTTTTCAGGCCATTCGACCAGACAGACCGCGGCGCCGCTGAAATACTCCCTAAACCCGGCATCTGACCACTCCTTCGGCTCACGGAACCTAAAAAAATCAAAGTGGTATAAGTTTAATCTAGAAACGGTATAAAGTTCAACCAGGGCGTAACTGGGGCTCTTCACACGGCCCTGGAAGCCCAAGGCGCGCAGCAACCCGCGGGCAAGCGTTGTTTTCCCGGCACCGAGATTGCCGCGCAGATAGATGCGCAGGCCCGGCGCGAGCGTTGCCGCGAGGCATCTTCCCAGATGTGCTGTCGCCGCTTCGTCGCGCAAGTGCAGACACAGCGGGCGGTGGCTATGATGAGTCGAATGAGTCACTCAGAAAGCGCCGACGGCACGGTAGACACAGGGGGTACGGAGGGCATCGATTTGTCGGGGCTCGCCGCCACGATCAAGGCGTGGGGGCGGGAACTCGGCTTTCAGGCGGTGGGCATCGCCGATATCGATCTTGCTGGGGCCGGGGCGCAGCTCGCCGAATGGGTTGGCCGTGGTTATCACGGCGAGATGGATTATATGGCAAAGCATGGCAGCAGACGATCGCGGCCGGACGAACTCGTGCCCGGGACTACGCGGGTGATCTGCGCGCGCATGGACTACAAGCCGGAATCTGCCGACAGCAAGGAGGTGCTCGGGGAAGGCGGCAAGGCGTTCGTGGCTCGCTACGCCCTGGGCCGGGACTACCACAAGGTCGTGCGTGGGCGGCTGCAGAGCCTGGCCGTGCGCATCGCGCGGAAAGCCGGATCCCTGGGGTATCGTGTATTCACGGATTCCGCGCCGGTGATGGAGGTCGAACTGGCACGCAAAGCCGGCCTGGGCTGGCGCGGCAAGCACACACTGCTGCTTTCGCGCGACGCTGGATCGCTTTTCTTTCTCGGGGAGATCTACACCGATCTGCCGCTTCCGGTCGACGGGCCCGTGACCGGGCATTGCGGCGACTGTATCAGGTGCATCGATGCCTGCCCGACGGGTGCGATAGTCGGTCCCTACCGGCTCGACGCGCGCCGGTGCATCTCTTATCTCACTATCGAACTGAAGGGCAGTATTCCCGAGCCGCTGCGACCGCTGATCGGCAATCGGGTCTATGGATGCGATGACTGCCAGCTCGTGTGTCCATGGAATCGATTCGCCCGCTTAAGTACGGAGCCGGATTTCCGAGTGCGCAACGGACTGGACGCCGCGGAACTCGCCGAGTTGTTCGTCTGGAGCGAATCGGACTTCAGGCAGCGCATGGCAGGAAGCGCCATCCGCCGGATTGGCTACGATCGGTGGCTGCGTAATCTTGCCGTCGGCCTGGGGAATGCGCCGCCCGGCGAACGCGTGGTCGGTGCGCTGAGGGCGAGAGCGGGCGATGCCTCGCCGCTGGTGCGCGAGCATGTCGCCTGGGCGCTGGCACGCCATGAGGCAGCATGACCGAAGGAGCGCGTGTATCGCCGGATGCCGGTCCGCAGTTAAACTGTACGTTCTTGGCGCATGAGCCGCACGCAGGCATCACCATGAAGCTGCATCAACTCAGGTTGGATTACATCACCGGGCATGACCGGCTGCTGCTGCGCATCTCCACTGACGATGGCAAGGAGGTGCTGGTTTGGCTCACGCGCCGCTGCGTGAGGCTGCTGTGGCCGCTGCTCGTGGACATGGCGCGATCCAGCCCGAAAATCGCACTGCAGGGCAGTCCGGAGGCTCGCGCGGCATTGCTTGGGTTCGAGCACGAGCAGGCACTGCGCGGCGCGAATTTCTCGCGCCCCTATGAGAAGGCCGAGCGCGAACGGCCGCTCGGGGCCGAGCCGCTGCTGGTCGTGCAGATACAAAGCGGCAAGGACGGGGAAGGCAACCACGTGCTGTCGCTCGCCCCGCCCTCGGGTCAGGGCGTCAACGTCGCGTTGGATGACACGCTGCTGCATTCATTCTGCCGGCTGCTGCAGAAGGTTGTGGCCGGAACCGACTGGGATCTCACGCTGTCGCTGCCGCAGGTATCCGTTCCAGATGCGCAGCGCGTGGCGCGCACGATTAACTAGTTGTCACTGGCTAGGTATCGACTGCCAGACGCTCGATGTCCTCGTGGAGCCTGATCCAGTCCGCTTCAAGCGTTTCGATTTCCGCGCGTATTTCCGACTGGCCGAGGATGGCGGCCGCCAGCTGCTCGCGCTTCTCGGGGCCATAGAGGTCTTCGGAGGCCAGCAGCGCCTCGACGCGCGCCAGGTCGCGGGTGCGCCGGCCCAGATCGCGCTCGAGCCTCTCCATGCGCGCGAGCAGGGGCTTGCGCTGCTGTGATCGCGCCTGGCGGGCCTCGGCCGCGAGGCGCCGCTCCTCTCGCCGGCTCATTGCGGCGGGTGCCGCTGCCGGTCGCTGGCGCCGGCTGCGCAGCAGCGTGCGGTAGTCGTCCAGGTCGCCCTCATATGGGCTGACACGGCCGTCCTCGACCAGCAGCAGCGCGTCTGCAGTGGTGCGCACCAGATGGCGGTCATGGGAGACGAGCACCAGCGCGCCCTCGTATTCCAACAGCGCCTCCGTGAGCGCTTCACGCATGTCGATATCGAGATGGTTCGTAGGCTCGTCCAGCAGCAGCAGATTGGGCCGCTGCCAGATGATGATCGCCAGCGCCAGCCGTGCCCTCTCACCGCCAGAGAATGCCCGCACCGGCGACAGCGCCATGTCGCCCGGGAAGCCGAATCCGCCCAGATGATCGCGCAACACCTGCTCGCGCGCGCGGCGGTCGATCCGAGCGAGATGCAGCAGGGGACTCGCCTCGAGGTCGAGTGCCTCGAGCTGATGCTGCGCGAAATAGCCGATGCGCAGGCCCTTGCCCTCGATACGCTCTCCCGCCATGGGTGCCAGCACACCGGCGATCAGCTTCACCAGCGTCGACTTGCCTGCGCCGTTGCGGCCGAGGAGCCCCAGTCTCGATCCGGCCTGAATCGAAAGCGACACCCCCGACAGCACGGGGATGCCGCCGTAGCCCGCCATAGTGCCATCGAGCACCAGAACCGGATCGGGACTCGCCGGAAAATCGCGAAAGTGAAACGCGAACGGCGAGTCGACATGCGCCGCGGCAATCGTTTCCATGCGCGCCAGAGCCTTGATCCGGCTTTGCGCCTGGCGCGCCTTGGTGGCCTTGGCGCGGAAGCGCTCGATGTACGAGCGCAGGTGCTCGATCTCTCGCTGCTGCTTGCGCCAGGCCGCCTGCTGCTGCGCCAGTGCCTCGACGCGCTGACGCTCGAAATCGGAATAACCGCCGGCATAGAGCTTGAGCCCGCCATTGTCGAAATGCAGCACGGACGAAACGGTGGCGTCGAGGAATTCTCGGTCGTGCGAAATCACGAACAGCGTGCCCGACCAGGCCGAGAGCCACTCCTCGAGCCAGATCACGGCATCCAGGTCCAGGTGATTGGTTGGCTCGTCGAGCAGCATCAGATCGGCGCGGCGCATCAATGCGCGCGCCAGGTTGAGGCGGACACGGAATCCGCCCGAGAACGCGGCAACGGGCCGCTCGAATTCGTCGGCGCGAAATCCCAGGCCGTCGAGCACTACGGCGGCGCGCGCCCTGGCCGACCAGCCCCCGAGTTCCTCGTAATGCTGGTGCGCCGCAGCCATGCGCTCGCCGTCATCGGAGTGCTCGGCCGCTTGGATGCCGGCCTCGGCGGCACGCAATTCGACGTCGCCGTCGAGGACGTAATCGATCGCCTGCCGCTCGCTCGACTCCACCTCCTGCTCGACGCGCGAGACGAGCCAGGATGCCGGCACTTCGACGTCCCCCGCATCGGCATGCAACTCGCCGCAGAGCATCGCGAACAGCGAGGTCTTCCCGCACCCGTTGGGGCCGACTACGCCGAGCTTCTGCCCGGCGTGGACCATGAGGTCCGCATTCTGCAGCAGGAGCTTTTCTCCTCGCCGGAGGGCGACGTTGCGCAGCCGAATCACAGCAGTACCCGGGAAAAGCGAAAGGCGCGAATTGTCGCACGAAGCCGGCGCGCAGTCCCTCTCTGCTATAATGCGGCGCAGTTTTTCCTACTGGCCGTCCGCCCGCTCGTTCCCGTCCTCTATCGGTTCGATCCCTGCCCGGACTGCCGGGCTGAAGGATTTCTCATTGCCGAGCTTTGCTGAACTGGGGCTGATCCCCGAACTGATGCGCGCCGTCGCGGATCAGGGGTACACCGAGCCCACGCCGATCCAGGCGCAGGCCATCCCGCTCGTGCTCCAGGGGCGCGACGTGATGGGCGCGGCGCAGACGGGCACGGGCAAGACGGCGGGATTCACGCTGCCGCTGCTGCAGCGGCTGGCGCCGCACGCCAACGCGAGCGCCTCGCCCGCGCGCCACCCCGTTCGGGCCCTGATCCTGACGCCCACGCGCGAACTCGCCGCGCAGGTCGAGGAGAGCGTGCGTACCTACGCCA
>Ga0315281_10006274_pt1 | contig 16948 bp, 13 predicted proteins | sample YL17G07_0_MG_FD_204540 | JGI IMG/M metagenome (GOLD analysis project Ga0315281, IMG submission 204540) | Sediment microbial communities from Yellowstone Lake, YNP, Wyoming, USA - YL17G07_0 | ecosystem: Environmental > Aquatic > Freshwater > Lake > Sediment | place: USA: Wyoming | collected...
CGATGAAGCCGATGACCTTGTCCGATCCCAGCCGCAGCACTTCTTGTTCGAGTTCGCGCGCGAGGCGCCAGCCGTAGTCCGCGTCGCCCTCGCCTTCCAGCTTGCCGCGATAGGCATAACAGGGCGATACATGCGAAACCTCGACGAGCAGCGGCTCGAACTGCTTGCGACGCCACAGATTACCCCCCGCGGCGAGGGCGCCCAGCGTATTGCCGTGATAGCTTTGCCGGCGCGCGATCACATGGGCGCGCTGCGGCTCGCCGATTTCGACAAAATACTGGCGCGCGAGCTTGAGCGCCGCCTCCACCGCTTCCGAGCCGCCCGAGCAGAAATACACGCGGTCGATGCCGACAGGTGCATGTTCGACCAGCTCGCAGGCCAGGTCTTCCATGGGCTGGTTGGTGAAAAAAGAAGTATGCGCAAACGGCAGCTGATCCAGCTGTGCCTTGATCGCTTCGATCACCTCGCGATCGCTGTGTCCCAGGCACGATACGGCCGCGCCGCCGCTGGCGTCGAGGTAGCGCTTGCCGCTGCGATCGATGACATATGGTCCGTCGCCTCCGACCGCGACCGGATAGTCGTGCTTGGGATTGCGATGGAAAACCTGGCCCATGAGAATGCGCTCAGGGCGCGAGGCGCGCTTGCAGCAGCTGGCGTTCGCGCGCCAGGGGTTGCGGCAGCCTGTCCTTGAGCTTGGCAAACAGCTCGTCATGCGACTTCAGCTCGCGCATCCATGCGTCCCGGTCTATGTTGGTGACGCTGGCGTACGTGTCGGCGCCGAATTCCAGCCCCTGCCAGTGCAAATCATCGAATTGCGGCATCCAGCCGAGCGGTGTCTCGATGGCGTGGGCCTGGCCTTGGCAACGCCCGACGATCCAGCTCAACACCCGCATGTTTTCGCCGAAGCCCGGCCAGATGAATTTGCCCGCAGCATCCTTGCGGAACCAATTGACCTGGAAAATGTGCGGCGGATGCTTTGCGTTCTCTCCCACGGCCAGCCAGTGCTTGAAATAATCCCCCATGTGGTAGCCGCAGAAGGCGAGCATCGCGAACGGATCGCGGCGCACCACGCCGACCTGGCCGACGATGGCCGCCGTGGTTTCGGAACCCATGGTCGCCGCCTTGTACACGCCGTCCTCCCAGTTGAAGGCTTCGACCACCAGCGGCGCGGTATCCGAGCGCCGCCCGCCGAACACAAACGCGGAGATCGGCACGCCGTTCGGGTCGTCCCAGGCCGGATCAAGCGACGGGCATTGCGTCGCCGTGACGGTAAAGCGCGAATTCGGGTGCGCCGCTTTGCGTCCGCAATCCGGGGTCCAAGCTTGCCCGGTCCAATCGGTGAGCCTTGCCGGCGGCGTGGCGGTCATGCCTTCCCACCACACGTCGCCCTCGGGCGTCTCGGCAACGTTGGTGAAAATGGTGTCGTGCTCGATCGACTTCATGCAGTTGGGATTGCTGTGGATATTGGTGCCCGGCGCAACGCCGAAATAGCCTGCTTCGGGATTGATGGCGTAGAACTTGCCGTCCTGCTGGGGCTTGATCCAGGCGATGTCTTCGCCTACGGTCTCCACCTTCCAGCCTTCGAAGCCTTTAGGCGGGACCAGCATCGCGAGGTTGGTCTTGCCGCAGGCGCTGGGAAACGCGGCAGCGATATAGTTTTTCTGCCCGTGCGGATTGGTGATGCCGAGGACCAGCATATGCTCCGCCAGCCACCCCTGGTCGCGCGCCATGACCGAGGCAATGCGCAGCGCCAGACATTTCTTGCCGAGCAGCGCGTTGCCGCCGTAGCCGGAGCCGTAAGACCAGATCTCGCGCGTTTCGGGAAAGTGGACGATCCATTTTTCGGCGTTGCAAGGCCAGCGCGCGGATTTCTCTCCGGCGGCCAATGGCATGCCCACCGAATGCATGCAGGGAACGAAATCGCCATGCTCGCCGAGCACTTCATAGACCGCCCGCCCCATGCGAGTCATGATTTTCATGCTCACCGCGACATAGGGGGAATCCGATAGCTCGACGCCGATGTGGGCAATGGGCGAACCCAGCGGCCCCATCGAAAACGGCACAACGTACAGGGTGCGGCCGCGCATGCAACCGTCGAACAGCCGGCCGAGCGTGCCGCGCATTTCCGCCGGCGCAACCCAGTTATTCGTCGGGCCGGCGTCATCTTGCTGCTGGCTGCAGATGAAGGTGCGTTCCTCGACCCGCGCGACGTCGGACGGGTCCGACAACGCGAGGTAGCTGTTCGGGCGCCGCTTGGGATTGAGGCGCTTCAACATTCCTGAGGCGACCATCTCAAGGCACAGGCGCTCGTATTCTTCCGGCGAGCCGTCGCACCAGAGGACGCGCTCGGGCCGGGCGAGCTCGACCATGCGCGCGACCCATTCCTTCACGCCGCGGTGCCGGACGTATTCCGGTGCGTTTGAGACCGCGGCGCTCCCGCTGGCGCGTGTGTTCATGTTGTGCCTACTTGATGATTGAGAAAATGCCGCGACGACCTGCGCGTCAAGATCTCGACGCGCCATCCATCTTCGGAAAAAATGTCTCGCATTCTACAACGAACCCCCGTAGGAGAGCCTGAACGAGGGCCTAAAGCACGGCGACGATGAACAGGCGCCGGAATGGAAACAGGGTGTTGCCGTCCGCCTGGCGCGGATAGGCCTTGGCCACGAGCTCCCTATACGCGGCTTCAAAGGCTGCGCGCGCGTCCGCGGCGAGCGCCGCCAGCAAAGGCGCGAGCCAGGTGCCCTTCGTCCACTCCGCCACCGGATTCTCGCCTTCGAGGATTTGCAGGTATTCGGTCTCCCAGATGTCGAGCGAGCGGGTGCGCGGCGCGAGGAGGCGATAGTAGGCAGCCCGCTCCAACACCGGCATAGTCCGGAGTACGTGCGCGAGCGCGTCGCGCCAGGGCGGGCTCGAGGCCAGTTGATACATGAGCGTGTGCGAAGGCGCGCCAAAATTGCGCGGCATCTGCACCGCCAGCACGCCGTCTGGCGCGGTGTACCCGGCAAGGCGCGCGAACAAGCCCGGGTGATCGTCCAGCCAATGCAACGCGGCGTTGGAAAAGACCAGATCGTATTTCCCCTGCGGATGCCAGGCGCCGAGTTCGGATTGTTCCCAGCCGATGTCAGCCGGCTCCTTTCTCGCCTCGGCCAGCATCTGCGCCGAGCCGTCCACACCGGTGATGCGCGCTCCGGGCCAGCGGCTGCGCAACAGCCGCGTGACATTCCCGGTGCCGCAGCCCAGATCGACTACGGTCTGCGGGTGTTCCAGCGGGATGCGCGCAATCAGGTCCAGCGCCGGGCGCAGACGCTGTCCGGCAAAGCGCGAATACTGCTGCGGATTCCAGCTCATGGGTTGTTTGGAAAAACGCCTTGGCCGGGGCGATACAGCGGTCCGGCGGAAGTCGCTCGAATCAACACGCGCAAGCTCCGTTCACTTGCCGATGCAGAAACGGGAAAAGATTTCCCCGAGCAGGTCATCGGCCGCGAATTCGCCGGTGATGCTGTTGAGTTGCTCCTGCGCCAGACGCAACTCCTCGGCGAACAATTCCGGCCGGCCAAGATGCTCGGCGGCAAGGGCTGCGTGCTGCGCGGCCTGGCGCAGCGCCACCAGATGCCGCTCGCGCGCCATGAACAGGTCTTCCGCGCCTTGCTGCCAGCCGCAGATACGGAGCAACTCGGCGCGCAGCAAATCCAGCCCTGCCCCGGTCTTGGCCGAAACATAAAGACTGGTCGCGGCTGCGTCGCGCTGCACCCGCGGCTCGGCGCCGGCGAGATCGATTTTGTTGTGTACGAACACGCGCTGAACGCCCTGGGGAATGCGCGTCACCAATTCCAGATCCCGCCCGGTCACGCCCGCGCGCGCATCCACCAGCAACAACACGACATCGGCTTTGCCGATCTCGCTCCAACTGCGCGCGACGCCCAGCCGCTCCACCTCGTCCTGGGTGTCGCGCAGGCCCGCGGTGTCGACGATGTTAAGCGGCACGTCGTCGATCTGAATCGCCTGGCGCACGCTGTCGCGCGTGGTGCCGGCGATCGCGGTGACGATCGCGAGTTCCTCCCCCGCGAGGCGATTCAGCAGGCTGGACTTGCCCACGTTGGGCTGGCCCGCCAGCACCACCTGCAAACCGGTGCGCAGCAGGCTTCCTTGCCGGCTTTTTGCAAGCGCAGTCTCAAGCGCCTGCAGCAAGCGCGCGTGTCGTCCCTTGGCGTCGGCGCGGTCCAGGGGATCGAGCTCTTCTTCGGGAAAATCGAGCGTCGCCTCTACCAGCATGCGCAATTCGATCAGTTGGCGCAGCAATTCCTCGATCGCGGCAGAAAACTCGCCGCGCAGCGAACGCAGCGCGCAGCGCGCAGCGCTTTCGCTAGCCGCTTCGATCAGGTCGGCCACGCTCTCTGCTTGGGCCAGGTCGAGCTTGTCGTTGAGAAACGCGCGGCGGGTGAATTCGCCGGGCTCGGCCGGACGCGCCCCCAGCTCGAGGCAGCGCTTGAGCAGCATCTGCATCACCACCGGTCCGCCGTGGCCGTGCAGTTCCAGCACATCTTCGCCGGTATAGGAATGCGGTGCGGGGAAATAAAGCGCGAGGCCGTCATCGATGGCGGCGCCGCGCGCATCGAGGAACGCGGTCTTGAAGGCGCGGCGCGGCGCCGGCACTTTGCCGAGCAAGCCTTGGGCGAGCGGCGCCAGCTGCTTGGCCGACACCCGCACTACGCCGATGCCGCCGCGTCCGGGAGGCGTGGCAATTGCCGCGATCGGGTCATCCGGCAGGGTCACGGGCTAGCCCTCCTTCAAATGCGCCATTCCGGAAATCGCATCCCTTTCGGGCGGAATCGGCAGCGTCAGCGCCGCGCCGGCGTCTTTCCGCCCTCGATCATGCGGGTAATTTGCCATTGCTGCGCGATAGAGAGAATGTTGTTCACCAGCCAGTAGAGCACCAGGCCCGCAGGAAAGAAGAAGAACATCACGCCAAACGCGAACGGCATGATCATCATGACCTTGGCCTGCACCGGATCGGGCGGAACCGGATTGAGCTTGGTCTGGATCACCATCGAGCCCATCATCAGCAGCGGCAGCACGTAATAGGGATCCTGCGCCGACAAATCGTGGATCCATAGATAAAAAGGCGCGTGACGCAGTTCGACGCTGGCGAGCAGTACCCAGTAGAGGGAGATGAACACCGGGATCTGCACCACGATGGGCAGGCAGCCGCCCAATGGGTTGATCTTCTCGGTCTTGTATAGCTCCATCATGGCCTGGTTCAGGCGCGCGCGGTCGTTGCCATACTGCTCGCGCAGCTTGGTCATGCGCGGCGTTACCAGTTTCATCTTGGCCATGGACTTGTAGCTCGCCGCCGACAGCGGAAAGAAGGCGGCCTTGATCAGCACCGTGAGCAGGATGATGGCCACGCCCCAGTTGCCCACCCATTTGTACAGGAACTGCAGCAGCCAGAACAGCGGCGCCGCAACCACGGTGAGCCAGCCGTAATCGACCACCAGGTCCAGACCCGGGGCGATGCTCTTGAGGACGTCCTGCTCCTGCGGCCCGGCGTAGAGCGAAGCCGATACGCTGCCGCTGCTGTTTGGCGCGATCGTCGCGACCGGCAGGATCACGCCGACAGAGTACAGATTGTCCTCCAGGCGCTTGGCGTAATACTCGCGCTGCGTCTTTTCCTTGGGCAGCCAGGCGCTGACGAAGTAGTGTTGCAGCATGCCGATCCAGCCGTTGTCGCTTGCCTTGGGAACGCTGGCCTTGCCCTTGTCCAGATCTGTAAAAGCGAGCTTCTGGAATTTTTCCTGCTCGGTGTAGCTCGCCGCGCCGGTGTAGGTGCTGACCATGGCGCTGTCGCCGGGCGGCGGCTTGCCGTCGCGCAGCAACTGAAAGTAGGCGTGGGCGGTGAGCGGTACCGCGCTACCATTGACAATTTCATGGTTAACGTCGATGGCGTAGCTGGCACGATGAAAGGTCAAAGTCTTTGCCGTTTTCACGCCTTCTGGACCCGGAGCTTCCAGCCGCACACGCAGCGTATCTTGCCCGTCTGTAAGCACATACTCTCGCGCATCCGCTGTATAGATAGCCTTATGCGTAGGCAATCCAGAACCGATCAAGCCGCTTTGCGCGGCATAATGATGCTCGGGCGCAAACAGCACGAAATTCGCTTTCTCGTCCAGCGTGTCCTTTTGGTGCAAGAATTCCAGGCGCACGATATCGCCGCCTTGCAAGTCGATATCCGCAAGGAAACTATCGGTCTTGACCCGGACCATCTCGCGCTTACCCTGGGCCGCCTTGGCCGGCGGTATGGCGGCGCCTAGCTGTTGCTGCGGCGCGGGCGTTGCCTGCGCCGGTACGCTTGGGCTAGGCACATTCGCCTGCGCGGCGCTCTGCTGCGCGTTTTGTGCGACCGCCGGGACGGGCGGACGGTGCTCCTTTTGCCAGGCATCCCAAAGAAGCAGCAGCGAAAACGAAAACACGAAGAACAGAATCAGACGTTGCGTATCCATGGGCGCTCAGGGAACGGGGTCATAACCACCGGGATGCCAAGGGTGGCAGCGTGCGATGCGCTTGAGCGCGAGCCAGCTGCCGTACCCGGGACCGTGTTTGTCAATCGCTTCAGCGGCATATTCCGAACAGGAAGGCAAGAAACGGCAACTGGGCCCGAGCAGCGGACTCAGGCCGTATCGATAAGTCTTGATCAGGACAAGCAGAAGCTTGCTCACGCCTGCCGCTCTCCGTCCGTCTTGCACCAGGCCGCGAGCAGCTTCCCGATCTCGGCGCCACTCGGCTCGCCGCGCTGCGGATTGCGCACCCTGACAATATAGTCGCGCGCTTGTAAGCGATGCTGCAGCAAGCGGAACGTCTCCCGCGCCAGGCGTCGGAAGCGGTTGCGATCGACGGCGCGGGGCCAAGCGTGCCGCCCGGCAATCACCCCCAGGCGCGGACCGCTCGGGCTAGGTATCGAATGCAATTGCATGCCGCCACTGCCTGTGGCGCGGCCGTGCGCGAGCACTGACGTAATTTGTGCCTTGCGGCGTAGTCTTTGCTCCCGGGAGAAGCCGAACTGGGAGCTTGACCTCAAACCGAAAGGCGGACTCGGCCGCGGGCCCGGCGTGCGCGAATGACGGCGCGACCGCCACGGGTGCGCATGCGCACAAGAAAGCCATGGGTGCGTTTTCTGCGAACTACGGAGGGCTGATAGGTGCGCTTCATTTTCGGATTCTTTCGTGCTTACGACAGAACCCAGCATTTAACCTCAAAACGCCATTTTGTGTCAATGCCGGCGTGAGGTTCGCCTGAATAAATGCCTGTGGATAACTTCCTGCCGACAGGCTAAAATGCTCGCTTGATTTCGTCTCCAATCCCAAGCTTCTTTAGATACTAAAACAGGGCCATGGAAAGATTCTGGCTTTCCTGCCTGAGCCGCTTAGAAAAAGAGCTCCCGGCACAGCAGTTCAACACCTGGATCAAGCCCCTACGACTCGACAGCAAGACGCCTTCCGGCCAGATTGCCCTGCTCGCGCCGAACCGCTTCGTCCTGGACTGGATCAAGAACCGCTACCTCGCCCGTATCGAGGCGATGGCGGCCGAGTATTTTTCCTCGCCCATACGCGTAAGCCTGGCGATGGCGCAAGCGGAGGCGGCGGCTAAACCGGCCGATACGCCTTCACTCACCCAGCCCGCGCGCCGGCGGTCCGGCGGCCACGAAAAAGCCGGCCTGATTCCGGAGTTCACCTTTGACAATTTCGTCATCGGCAAGGCCAATCAGCTGGCGCGCGCCGCGGGCTTGCAGGTGTCCGAGCACCCGGGGACATCCTACAATCCGCTGTTCGTCTATGGCGGCGTCGGTTTGGGCAAGACGCACCTGATCCACGCGGTGGGCAACAACGTGCTGGCGCAGCACCCCACCGCAAAAGTGCGCTACCTGCACGCCGCACAGTACATCTCCGACGTGGTGCGCGCCTATCACCAAAAATCATTCGACGAGTTCAAGCGCTACTACCATTCGCTCGACCTGCTGCTGATTGACGATATCCAGTTCTTCAGCGGCAAGGACCGAACGCAGGAGGAATTCTTCTACGCCTTCAACGCGCTGATCGAAGCGCACAAGCAGGTAATCATCACCTGCGACACCTACCCCAAGGACATCAGCGGCATCGAAGAGCGGCTCAAGTCGCGCTTTTCCTGGGGCCTTTCGGTGGGCATCGAGCCGCCGGAGCAGGAAATGCGCGTCGCCATCATCCTGAAAAAGGCCGAGGCGATCTCGGTGCGCCTGGAAGAGGAGGTCGCCTTCTTCATCGCCAAGCACATCCGCTCCAACGTGCGCGAACTGGAGGGGGCGTTGAAAAGCGTCATCGCCTTTTCCCGCTTCAACGGCAAGGACATTTCGCTGGACCTGGCGAAAGAAGCGCTCAAGGATCTGCTGTCCGTGCAGAACCGCCAGATTTCCATCGACAACATCCAGAAGACCGTGGCGGAGTTCTACAAGATCAAGATCGCCGACATGCATTCAAAGAAACGCAGCCGCAATGTCGCCCGGCCGCGCCAGATGGCGATGGCGCTCGCCAAGGAACTCACGCAGCATAGCCTTCCCGATATCGGCGATGCGTTCGGCAATCGTGACCACACGACCGTGCTGCACGCCTGCCGCACGATCGCTTCATTGCGTGAAAAGCACACCGAGATCAACCACGACTATCACGTGCTGGAACAGGTATTAAAAGGATGAGAACTTGCGCTGACAACTTCCCGGCTTCCTGTGGATCAATCGGCGGTTTGCACCAAAGCCGATTGTGTCCACAAAGCATAAAGAACAGCGCACAGGCTTATACATGCGAAAGAACCAGGTTAGTGGCAGGAATACAAAGGGAAATGGCGAGATATCCACGGAAACAGGCTGCATTATCATCATTATCAGGAATATATAATGAATACTACAATTAAGATAAACAGAGAAACATTACTCGAACCCCTCAATGCTGTTTCCGGCATCATCGAGCGCCGCCACACGCTGCCCATTCTTTCCAACGTGCTGTTGGAACGCAAAGGCAACGACATCATCATCGTGGCCACCGACATCGAGATTCAAATCTCGGCTCGGGCTGTCTGCGCCAACCCCGGCGAGACTAAAGCCATTACCGTCGGCGCGCGCAAACTCCTCGACATCCTGCGCGCCCTGCCCGAGCAGTCCGAGGTGACGCTGACGCTGCAAGAAAAGAAACTGCAGGTAAAAGCCGCCAAGAGCCGATTCAACCTGCAGACGCTGCCGGCAGAGGATTTTCCCAAACTGTCCCTGGCCGAGGGCGAGAGCACCAAAATGACGCTCCAGCAAAAAGTGCTGAAGCAGTTGTTCTTGTCGGTGCAATACGCGATGGCGCAGCAGGACATCCGCTATTACCTGAATGGCCTGCTGTTGGTGACCGGGGGAGACAAGATAACCGCCGTTGCCACGGACGGGCATCGGCTCGCGCTCGCGAGCGCGGCGCACAAGACGGACGGAGCCCAAGAGGTGATCCTGCCGCGCAAGACCATTCTCGAGTTGTCCAAGCTCATGTCCGACAGCGAAGATCCAGTCGTGGTGGAATTGTCCCCGACCCAGGCGCGTTTCTCTTTCGGCGGCATCGTTCTGATCTCCAAATTGGTGGATGGCAAATTTCCCGATTACACACGCGTCATCCCGACGACACACACCAAGAAGTTGCTGCTCAATCGGATCACCTTGCTGCAAGCGCTGCAACGCGCGGCCATTCTCACCAACGAGAAGTTCAAGGGCGTACGCTGGATGCTGGCCGATGGCAGCCTCAAGATCATTTGCAGCAACAACGAGCAGGAAGAAGCGCAGGAAGAACTCGATATTACCTATGCCGGCGAAGCGCTGGACATCGGCTTCAACGTCAACTATCTACAGGACGTACTCAATAACCTGGATTGCAGCGAGGTGGAGTGCGCTCTGGGCGACGCCAACTCAAGCGCTTTGATTACCGTTCCGGGAAACAACAATTTCAAGTACGTCGTCATGCCAATGCGCATTTGACAGGGTTTTGCTTAGAAACTGCCGCAACATTTTTTGGATCCAGCAAGCCTGGCGCATAGGCCGAGAGAAAAACAGCAATGAACGACAAGACGAATCCGCAGCACGTCGGCAACGGCGACTACGAAGAGAGCAGCATCAAGGTGCTGAAAGGCCTGGATGCGGTGCGCAAACGCCCCGGCATGTACATCGGCGACACCTCGGACGGCACCGGACTGCACCACATGGTGTTCGAAGTGGTCGACAACGCCATTGACGAGGCCCTGGCAGGTTATTGTGACGACATCACCGTAACCATACATACCGATAACTCGATCAGCGTCACCGACAACGGCCGCGGCATTCCCACCGGGACACATCCGGATGACGAACAGGGGCGCTCGACCGCCGAAATCGTCATGACCGAGCTGCACGCAGGCGGCAAGTTCGACAACAATTCGTACAAGATCGCAGGCGGCCTGCACGGCGTCGGCGTATCCGTGGTCAATGCGCTGTCAGAGTGGCTGCGCCTCACCATCCGCCGCGAAGGAAAGACCTACAGCATGGAGTTCCGCCACGGCGTGCCCACCGCGCCGTTGCAGCAAACCGGGACGACCGAGCGGCGCGGCACCGAGGTGCACTTTCTGGCAAGTACCGGCACCTTCAGCGCGGTCGAATATCACTACGATATCCTGGCGAAACGGCTGCGCGAATTGTCCTTTCTCAACAACGGCGTCAAGATCCGCTTGGTCGACCAGCTCGCTGGCAAGGAGGAGAACTTCGCGTTTTCCGGCGGTGTGCGCGGTTTCGTCGAGTTCATCAACCGCAACAAGACGGTGCTGCATAACAACATCTTTCATGCCGTCGGCGAAAAGGACGGCATCATCGTGGAAGTCGCGATGCAATGGAACGACTCCTATCAGGAACAGGTGCTTTGCTTCACCAACAACATTCCGCAGCGCGACGGCGGCACCCATCTCACCGGGCTGCGCGCGGCGATGACGCGCACGCTCAACCAGTACATCGAAGCTCAGGAGCTGGCGAAGAAAGCCAAGGTCGAGACCACCGGGGAGGACATGCGCGAGGGCCTGAGCTGCGTGCTTTCGGTGAAGGTGCCGGAGCCGAAATTTTCCTCGCAGACCAAGGACAAGCTGGTGAGTTCGGAAGTGCAGCCGGTGGTGCAGGAGGTGGTCGCGGCGAAGCTCGCCGAGTTCCTGCTCGAGCGGCCCGGGGATGCGAAGACCATCACCGCCAAGATCGTCGACGCCGCGCGCGCGCGGGAAGCTGCGCGCAAGGCGCGCGAAATGACGCGCCGCAAAGGCGTACTCGACGGCATGGGTCTGCCGGGCAAACTCGCCGACTGCCAGGAAAAAGACCCGGCGCTGTGCGAAATCTATCTAGTCGAGGGCGATTCCGCCGGCGGCTCCGCCAAGCAGGGGCGCGACCGCAAGTTCCAGGCGATCCTGCCGCTCAAGGGCAAGATCCTCAACGTCGAGAAAGCGCGCTTCGACAAGCTCATCTCCTTCGCCGAGATCGCCACCCTGATCACCGCGCTCGGCACGGGCATCAAGGACGACTACAACCTCGGCAAGCTGCGCTACCACCGCATTATCATCATGACCGACGCCGATGTCGACGGCGCGCATATCCGCACCCTGCTGCTTACTTTTTTCTATCGGCAAATGCCCGATTTGGTCGAGCGCGGCCACATCTATATCGCCCAGCCGCCGCTGTTCAAGGCCAAGATCGGCAAGGAGGAACGCTACCTCAAGGACGAGCACGAACTGTCTCAGTACATGCTCAAGCAGGCGCTGGTGGGCGCGATGCTGATGCCGCGGCAGAACGGCCAGACGGTCGCGGGCGAGGCGCTGCAGCAGCTGGCAAACTCTTATTTGCTCGCGCGCGCCGTCATCGACCGCATCGCGCGGCTCATCGACCGCGACGTGCTGGTTGCAATCCTCAAGAACGGGCTGAAACTGGAACTGCGCGACGCGGAAACCGCGCGCGCGAGCGCCGAGCGGCTGCAACAGGTGCTTGCGGACAAGGAAATGACGGTGACGCCGCGCTTCGACGAAAAACACGAGCGCCACCGTCTCCTGATCGAGCGCAGCGTGCATGGCAACAGCCGCAGATGCGCCATCGAGGAGGATTTTCTGCTCTCCGGCGACTATCAGCAACTGCTCGCCACGGCGCAGTTGCTCGAGGGTCTGATCGGCCCCGGCGCCTTTGTCAACCGCGGCGAGAAACGGCAGGCGGTGAAAGATTTCGGCGAGGTGATGGCCTGGTTGCTGCAGGAAGTGGAGAAGAATGCCGCGCTGCAGCGCTACAAGGGCCTGGGCGAGATGAATCCGGAGCAGTTGTGGGAGACCACCATGGACCCGACCAAACGCCGCTTGCTGCGCGTGCAGATCGAGGACGGAATCGCCGCCGACGAGATCTTCTCGAAACTCATGGGCGACGACGTCGAGCCGCGCCGCGCGTTCATCGAGAGCAACGCCCTGATCGCGCGGCTCGATATCTAGCCGAATCGAGCGGAACCCGGCGAGGCCGCGGCCTGGCCACGGATCAAACGATATTCAGGTGCTCGATGCCCGCGCTCAAGTCCTGGTTCTTCGATGCTTTGCTGTGCAGTTTGATGTTGAGGCGCAGGTCGTTGACCGAGTCGGCGTTTCTGAGCGCGTCCTCGTAGCTGATCTTGCCTTCCTCGTACAGGTCGAACAGGGCCTGGTCGAATGTCTGCATGCCGAGTTCGCGCGATTTCTTCATGATTTCCTTGATTTCGTGCACTTCGCCCTTGAAGATCAAATCGGCGATCAGCGGTGAGTTCAGCATGATCTCGATCGCGGCGGCGCGCCCCTTGCCCTCTTTCAAGGGGATCAGGCGCTGCGACACCAGCGCCTTGAGGTTGAGCGAAAGATCCATCAACAACTGTGCCCGGCGTTCCTCGGGAAAGAAATTGATGATGCGGTCCAGCGCCTGGTTCGCGCTGTTGGCGTGCAGCGTACCCATGCAAAGGTGGCCGGTTTCGGCGAAAGCCACGGCGTGCTCCATGGTTTCCTTCGAGCGGATTTCGCCGATCAGGATCACGTCCGGCGCCTGCCGCAGGGTGTTGTGCAGCGCCGCCTCCCAGGAGGCCGTATCCACGCCCACCTCGCGTTGTGTGATCAGGCAATTGACGTGCGGATGCACGTACTCGACCGGATCTTCAATCGTGATGATGTGGCCGTGGCTATTGTGGTTGCGATAGCCGATCATCGCCGCAAGCGTGGTCGATTTTCCCGAACCGGTGCCGCCCACCATGATCACCAGGCCGCGCTTGTTCATGACCACGTCTTTGAGCACCGTCGGCAGGCCCAGGTCTTCGAATTTGGGTATGGTCGTGGTGATCGTGCGCATCACCATGCCGATCTTGCCTTGCTGCACAAAGCAGTTCACGCGGAAGCGGCCGATGCCCGCGGGCGCGATTGCGAAATTGCATTCCTTGGTCGCCTCGAATTCGGCGGCTTGCTTGTCATTCATCATCGCGCGCACCAGGTCGGCGGTATGCTGTCCGGTGAGTTTCTGGTCCATCACCGGCGTCATCTTGCCGTCGAGCTTCATCGCCGGGGGGAAGTCCGCCGTGATGAACAGATCGGACCCCTTCTTGCTGAGCATCAGCCGCAGCAGGTCGTACATGAATTTTGTTGACTGGCCACTATCCATATTTCACCTCGCTGACAGTTTCACTCAAATATACCCGCAAATCCTGTCTCCGGCCGGGCGACGTTTGCCCGCCTTCGACCGTGGCGGCACCGAATTCTAGCCCGAGAGGCAGCCTGCGCAGCCGCGCTAGCCGCCGGGGAAGTTGTCCTTGTTGGCGGCCTTGCTGCGCGCTTCTGCGTTCGAAATCACGCCTTTCTTTACCAGATCCTGCAGGTCCTGGTCTAGCGTTTTCATGCCGAACTGCTGGCCGGTCTGGATGGCCGAGTACATCTGCGCAATTTTGGCTTCGCGGATCAGATTATTGATGGCTGGCGTGCCGATCATGATTTCGTGCGCGGCGACGCGTCCGGCGCCGTCCTTGGTCTTTAACAGTGTCTGCGAAATGATCGCCTTCAGCGAGGTGGAGATCATCGCGCGGATCATGTCTTTCTCCGCGGCCGGGAACACGTCGACGATGCGGTCGATGGTCTTCGCTGCCGAGCTGGTATGCAAGGTGCCGAACACCAGGTGACCGGTTTCGGCGCCAGACAGCGCCAATCGGATGGTCTCGAGGTCGCGCATCTCACCCACCAGAATCACGTCCGGGTCCTGGCGCAGAGCCGAGCGCAGCGCGTTGTTGAACGAAAGCGTGTGCGGGCCGACTTCGCGCTGGTTGATCAGGCATTTCTTCGATTCGTGCACAAATTCGATCGGGTCCTCGATGGTGAGGATGTGACCTTCTTCCGTTTCATTCTTGTGATTGACCATCGCCGCCAGCGTGGTCGACTTGCCCGACCCGGTCGGCCCGGTCACCAGCACGACACCGCGCGGCTGATCCGCGATACTCTCGAAGATCTTCGGGCACTTCAGATCGGCAAGCGACAGGATCTTGGACGGAATCGTCCGCATGACCGCGCCGGCGCCGCGGTTTTGCACAAATGCGTTGACGCGAAAGCGCGCCAGGCCGGGAATGGCGAAGGAAAAGTCGCACTCCAGGTTTTCCTCGTAGAATTTGCGCTGCCCGTCGTTCATGATGTCATAGATCATGCCGTGCACATCCTTGTGATCCATCGGCGGCAGGTTGATGCGCTTGATGTCGCCGTGCACGCGGATCATGGGCGGCAGGCCCGACGAAAGATGCAGGTCGGACGCCTTGTTCTTGACCACGAAGGCAAGCAGTTCAGAGATATCCATTTATAATCGCTCCATGCTGAATGACGCGCCAGGCGAGATTGCAACTGACCGAGTGGGTGCGATTTATCGCCGGTTTTGCGCGTTCACGCCCGCGCCAAATTATGTCCACAATCGAGAGTAACTTGCAAGCCGTTAGAGGGCGCATCGCCGCGGCAGCGAAGGCCGCCGGGCGCGAACCCGGGGAAATCGCGCTGCTGGCGGTGAGCAAGACCTTCGCTGCAGGCGAGGTGCGCGCCGCGTACGCGGCCGGGCAGCGCGAATTCGGCGAGAATTTCGTCCAGGAAGCGCTGCAAAAGATCGCCGCGCTGTCGGTTTTGCCGCTCGTCTGGCATTTTATCGGCCCGATCCAGAGTAACAAGACGCGGGCCATCGCCGAGCATTTCGATTGGGTGCATTCGGTCGCCCGCGCGAAAATTGCGCTGCGCCTGGCCGAGGCGCGTCCGCAGGCGCTGGGTCCGCTCGATGTCTGCCTGCAGGTGAATCTGAGCGGGGAATCGAGCAAGAGCGGCGTGGCGCCGGATGAAGTGCGCTCGCTGGCAGAGGCGGTGCGCGGCTTGCCGCGGCTGAGGCTGCGCGGCCTGATGGCGATTCCGGAGCCCAGCGACGAGATCGACCTGCAGCGCCGGCGCTTCGGCGGCCTGCACCTGCTGCTGGCCCAGCTTAATAGCGCCGGTTTCGGCCTCGATACCCTGTCGATGGGCATGTCGCAGGATCTGGAGGCGGCGGTGATGGAAGGCGCTACCATAGTTCGGGTTGGTACCGCCATATTCGGCGAAAGGGTGAAGGCGTGAACATTACATTTATCGGCGGTGGCAATATGGCCGCGGCCCTGCTCGGGGGGCTCGTCGGCAAGGCCCAGGCGCCAGCCGGCATCCGCGTGGTCGAAATCCAGGCCGAGACGCGCGCTCGGCTCGCCGCGCAGTACGGCGTGGTTTGCGTGGACACAGTGGCCGCCGCCGCGCCGCTGGGCGACGTCGTGGTGCTGGCAGTCAAGCCGCAGCAGATGCGCGCGGCGGCTCTGACGCTGCAACCGCGGCTTTCGCGCGAACTCGTGATCAGCATCGCCGCCGGCATCCGCCTCGCTGATTTGTCGCGTTGGCTCGGGGGCTACGCCACGCTGGTGCGCTGCATGCCCAACACGCCGGCGCTGATCGGCGCCGGAATCACCGGCCTGTACGCAAACGGCGGGGTCGACGCCGACCAGCGCGCCCTGGCCGAAGCCATCCTCGGGGCGGTGGGTGCGACGTTATGGGTGTCGGAGGAAGGCCTGCTCGATCCGGTGACGGCGATTTCCGGCAGCGGCCCGGCTTACGTGCTCTATTTTGTCGAAGCGCTGCAACAGGCAGCGCAGGAGATGGGCTTTTCCGCCACGGACGCGAGGAAGCTCGCGGTCCAGACCTTCCTCGGGACCGCCAGACTCGCAGCGCAAAGCGCGGAGAACGTGGCGCTACTGCGCGAGCGCGTCACCTCCAAGGGGGGAACCACGGAGCGCGCCCTCGCCAGCATGGACTCTGACCGGGTCAAGGATTTGATCGTGCGCGCACTGCATGCGGCCAACCAGCGCGCTCAGGAGTTGGGTGACCAATTAGGCGCGGACGAATGATGCTGTAGCAAATCAGGCGCGCCGTTGCGCGCGAAGCAAGATGCTTGTCTTTCATTCGATATTCCCTGATGATCCATCGTTGTCTCTTTCCTCGGTTGAGATGAATGTTTAGCCAGATTCTGCATTTCCTGCTCGAGACGCTATTTGGCTTCTTTGTGTTCGTGCTGCTCGCACGTTTTTATCTGCAACTCATGCGCGCGCCGTTGCGCAACCCGCTGGGACAGTTCGTCACCGCGTTGACCAATTGGCTGGTGCTGCCCGGGCGGCGCCTGATTCCGGGGATGTTCGGCCTCGATCTGGCGAGCTTCCTGCTCGCCTGGCTGATCGAGGCGCTGCTGCTGTTCCTGCTCTACCTCCTAAAGGGGGGCAGTCTCGGCCCTGCTTCCGGGGTGCTGGCCGGCGTCTTTTTTACCCTGGCACTGCTCGAATTGGCGCGATTCAGCCTGTATCTGTTGATTGGCGTCATC
>Ga0315281_10006275_pt1 | contig 16946 bp, 13 predicted proteins | sample YL17G07_0_MG_FD_204540 | JGI IMG/M metagenome (GOLD analysis project Ga0315281, IMG submission 204540) | Sediment microbial communities from Yellowstone Lake, YNP, Wyoming, USA - YL17G07_0 | ecosystem: Environmental > Aquatic > Freshwater > Lake > Sediment | place: USA: Wyoming | collected...
TGATAACAACCCACGGAAGTCGTAGGGCGCGGTCCCCGAACGCGCCGCAGAACATTTCCGTCGAACAGCCGGCGCGCTCGGGGAGCGCGCCCTACGACTTACTTATTCAATAAATTATCTTAGCGGCGATGTGTCTAATGTCTTTTTCAAAATTTGCCGGAATAATTGATCCGCACGCTCCGTTCGGCATTACGGCCGGCGGCGCCTATGTCCCGGCCGGTGAGATCGATGCTCAGATTGTCGGCAATGGCCATGCGCAGGCCGATATTCAGCCTGCTCTGCGGGAGATAATTGATATCGTCGTACTCGGTCAGCAACAGAAGTTTATCTTCAACATTGAATGTAAGGTTTGCAAACCCATACATCGTATTCGTTCTAAAATCGGACATGTCGGCGCCGAGGTTCAGATCAAGGCCGGGGATGAACAGCTCGCGACCAACCACGAAAAAAATACCTTTTTCCCGCTGGAGGAATTTGTTGGTATCCTTATCGAAGAAGTAGCCCTGGCCGTCATACCCGAAAGCGATGGACGGCAACAGCATGTCGCCGGCAAAAGGCCGAATTTTGAGATACAATGCCGGAGGACTGACCGTGATATTCTGGTCTCCGATGACCCGGCTCACTTCCCAGCCCACCCCCAGGTTCACAATCTTGAAAACACCGAAGTTCAGGCGCGTTAATATGCCACCGTCTTTATATAGCCGGAAATTAAGGTCATAGGCGCTGTAGTCCAACATGCCGGTATTGAGCGTGTCGATAACGCACGTCGTCTCGGCATTACCCCGCGAGACACCTCCGATCACACAGCATATACCGATAAGAAGAACGGCACAACGGCAGAGGTAAGGGCGTTTCATCTGTCCACCTTATTTCTTTTGTTTGGCGGGTGTTTTCCTGGATGGAATATTCGACGACGGCGGCGGCAGGCTTGCTTTGATTTTCAGCAAAGAATTCTGCGCGACCTGCTGAACGCCGGGATCCGGATCGGTCTTTGCTTTCTGCAGGGCGGCCCCGGCCTCTTTGCCGCCAATATCACCGAGCACTTCCGCCGCCTGCATTCTCAACGACGCATCGGCATCGGCAACGCCCAGCACAGCTACGGAAAGCCCGTCCTTGAGACCTGTTTTCGCCAGAGCCCCTGCGGCGGAAATTCTTACCTTCTTATCCGTATCTTTCAAGGCATCCTTAAAGGCGCTTTCACTGTCTTTATCCTGCAATATACCGCAAATGCGGACAGCTTCGGCGCGCATGTACGGATCCGCATCCTTGAATAATCCCCGCAAGGCCGGGATACAGGATTTATCTTCGATACGGCCCAGGGCATTCAGGCACGAATGCCGCATGCCGGTATTAGTATCCTTCAGTCCTTCCACCAATGCCGGCACCGCGGCCGGAGACCTGAGTGACCCGAGTGTATTGGCTGCCGCAAACCGCGTACCATCGTTCTTGTCTTTCAGCGCCCCCATTAGCGCCGGCACCGATGTCTGATCCCCGATGTAGTTAAGGGCCACGGCCGCGCTCTGGCGCACCCCGGCTTCCGGATCGTTTGTCAACATTTCGACGATATCCCTGGTTGCCGGCGTGGCGCGGAGAAGGCCAAGGGAATCGAGCGCTGCCGAACGAACGAACGGGCTTGTATCTTTTAATACCCGACGCAGGGGCTCGATCGCCGCCGGGTTGCGCAGCATACCCAGCGATTCAACTCCCTGCCTGCGGACGGCGGCATCTTTGCTTTTCAATTTTGATATGCCGTCGCTCAAGGGGTCTGACGGCACGCTTGCCTTCACATCGGATACCGGCGCCGGCTGCCCGTACACACTCGCGCCAAACACGGACAATGCAACACAGATCATGCAAATCAGTTTTTTCACTTCATCCTCCCTGCTATTTCTTCCAGTTACAACGAGAAAGAAAGTCATTCAGTTCCCCTTCCGTCCGCACACGGCAAAACACCGCATAAAACCGGCGAGGGTTGTTTCATTTTACATTTTTGACGGGGCATTGTCAACGGCGCGTCGGCCAACCGACGTTTGTTATTGCCTTCTTTAGCAATAAAACGTAGAATATCAAAACGGTAACGCAGGAATGCATCAAAGGCGGGCTTCTCCGAAAGGCCTGTGCCGCGTGTAAAACAACAATGAATAATATAACCCCCTACCTGCTGCAATATGGCTATCTTGCTGTTTTTGTCATCATTCTACTCGAGGATTTCGGCATGCCGCTCCCTGGCGAAACCGCGCTCATCGCCGCTGGAATCCTGGCGGGAAAGGGACATTTTAGTATCCTCATCATCCTTCTGGTTGCTTTTCTCGGCGCGGTTATCGGCGACAACATCGGCTACGTCATCGGCCTTTACGGCGGACGACGGCTCGTGCTCCGCTACGGCGGGTATGTCTTCATCAAAGAAAAACACCTTGCCGCCATCGAGATATTTTTTAAGCGCTACGGGAACGAGGTGGTGGCCTTTGCCCGTTTTTTCAACGGTGCGCGGCAACTGAACGGCATTATTGCCGGCATCGGCAACATGGTCTGGTACCATTTCCTGCTGTTCAACATTATCGGCGCGGCCTTGTGGGTGGGGGTATGGGGAAGCCTGGCTTATTTTGTCGGCCGAAAAACACGCGGTATCCTGGCCGTCGTCACTCAGTTTGAAACCGAATTAATCTATCTGGCGGCAATCGCCCTTATCCTCTATGTCGGCGTGCGCTTTTTGCGAAAACGCGCGAAACATACAAAATAATCTTTACTTCCTACGCAGAGTAACGTATAATATACCCATGACAGATAATACTCATCAGAGTTTCTACGGCCTGGGCATTGCTCCCGGTTTGCTCGAAGCAATCGATACGATGGGCTTTACGGTACCGACCCCCATTCAGCACAAAGCCATTCCGATAGCGATCGAAGGAAAAGACGTCATCGGTATCGCGCAGACCGGAACCGGAAAAACCATCGCCTTCGGCATTCCGTTGATCCAGCGCCTGGCGCAACAAAAAGGTACAGGGCTTGTGCTCGTGCCCACCCGTGAGCTCGCGCTCCAGGTCAACGATATCTTGAAGAAATTTACCCCGGCTTTCGCTATGGCAACGGCGGTGCTTATCGGCGGAGAGTCCATGGTAACTCAGATACAGGCGCTGCGAAAAAACCCTCGCATCCTGGTTGCGACGCCCGGCCGTCTCATCGATCACCTGCAACAGCGCCGCGTTCGGCTCGATACGGTGTGCGTGCTTGTGCTCGACGAAGCCGACCGTATGCTCGATATGGGTTTTGCTCCGCAGATCGAGCAAATCCTCCGGCTTATCCCCCGCGACCGGCAAACCATGCTTTTCTCGGCGACCATGCCGGGCAAGATACTGAGCATTGCCTCTTCCCACATGCGGCTCCCCGTACGCACAGAAATAGCTCCCACCGGCACGATGGCGGCTGGCATATCTCAGGAAATATTCATAGTAAAAAAGGATCTGAAGGGAACACTGCTGGAAGAACTACTGGGGAAATATACCGGGACGGTACTGTTGTTCTCACGGACAAAACGGGGGGCATCGAAAGTCACGAAGTTCATACGAAACCTGGGGCACACCGCGGCTGAAATTCACGCCAACCGCTCGCTCGCGCAACGAAAGGAAGCGCTGGGCGGATTTAAATCCGGAAAATACCGCATCCTTGTGGCAACCGATATCGCAGCGCGAGGTATCGATGTCACAGGCATCGAACTGGTCATCAACTTCGACCTCCCCGACGACCCCGAAAACTATGTTCACCGGATCGGCCGGACCGGGCGGGCAGGACAGGAAGGCCATGCCATTTCCCTGGCGACGCCCGAGCAGGGCAGCGATGTGCGGAGCATAGAAAAGATCATCAGAACTACGATCCCTGTCTCCGAGCATCCCTCAATCCCTTCTGAACGTTTCCACCATTTCCCCCGCGCCGCCGTCTCGCCGGGCCGCCGCCCCGAGTATCAGCAGGCAAAAAGCGGCCATCCCAGCCAACATCATCGGCGCCGCAACCGGCACGGACGGTATTAATGCTATCGTGTCAGTTTGAATGCCAGCCATAAACCCAATACCGCGCCTGCGCCGCTTCCGAACAAAGAGGTAAAAGAAAATGAGTCCGCTCCCAGGAGCGTGGGAACATACCCTCCTGCTATGGAGCCAAAGATTATCCCTACAGTAACCGCAAGAGCATGTACTTTGGCCATGCCAGTCATCGGTTTTCTCCTTGCCAGTTCCGTCCCGAAATCGCTCCACCGGTATTTTGCATATTCATTCCCCTGTCCCCGCAGGTTCGGCCCGCCTGATTGCGTTTACGAACGTCTCGGCTAACGCGGGATCGAATTGTGTGCCCACGTTCTGCAGTATCTCTTCCAATGCTTTCTCGCGCGAGTAAACCGCGCCGTAAGGCCGTGTGTGCGTCATGCAGTCATAGGCGTCCAAAATCGCGATAACCCTTGACAAAAATGGTATCTCATCTTTTTGCAGCCCTTTCGGGTAACCCTTCCCGTCCCAACGCTCGTGATTTGAAAGTATTGTTTCGGCCAAATGCATCAACCGGCTCGAAGAACGGGCAATATGATAACCGCTCTCCGAATGACGTTTAACTATGATCCATTCTTCAGGCGTCAGCCGTTCCGTTTTTTGCAGTATCGCGTCGGGCACCATCACTTTGCCAACCTCGTGGACTGCGACAAGGAGCGTCAGTTCGTTCATTTGTTCACTCGACAGCCCCATTATTCCACCGACACGACTGATAAGTTGTTGCAACCGTTCGACATGCCCGACGCTCACGGGAATTTTTTCGCTTACTTTGGCCAGTAACGATGCGATTACCTTTTCCTGATTCTCGTTGCTCTCCCTCACCTTCTTGTTGTACATCATCTCTTCCGCCTGCCTCAGAACGCGGTAAAGGTTTTGCCTGATTTCCATTTTTGCGGCGACACCCAGGGAAATAGCGGGCTGTACCGTCATGTTTTTGATCTCACTACACCCGTGGGTAATCCTCTCCGCGATAGCAGCGGCGGTCGCCTCATCGGTCCTGGGCAGGATGACGACGAACTCGTCGCCTCCCCACCGCGCGATGATGTCGGTCGCGCGGCAGGACGCCCTGAGTATGTCCGCGATCCGCAGCAGAAGCATATCCCCTTCCTGATGGCCGAATGCGTCGTTGACAAGCTTCAGATTGTTTATATCGCCCATGATCAGACTTATCGGCAATTCCCGTTCCGTATCGATCCGCCGCAGTTCTTCCTCAAAATAGTTTCGGTTGAAGAGCCCCGTCGGCTGGTCGTGAAAGCTGATGTAGCGCACCTGCTCCTCGACCCGTTTTCGCTCGGTGATATCGCGCGCTATAACCATCACCGATTCAACTACGCCTTCTTTGCTGACAAATTCCGGGATGACCCTGCCCAGGAAATAGCGATTGCCGTATATACCCGGGAAATCAAACTCTGCCCTCTGTTCGTACCCGGTCCTGAAAACCATTTCTACAACTGATCTCCAATACGCCTCCCGCTCTTCGGGCATCCCCAGTTCACGGTCGGTCTTGCCGATAAAGGTATCAGGCGGGATGCCGGTGATCTGCTCTACCGCCGGATTGACGTACAAATGACGCAAGTTGCGGTCAAAGCGCAAGATGATATCGGGAGAATTTTGAACCAGCGTGCGGAACTCGATCTCATGGCGCCGCAGCAAATCTTCGGACCACTTGAGATGGGTTATGTCACTTCCTGCCACCAAAATCTCTGTCAAATTCCCTTCCTGGTCGCGGATCGCCTTATTCGTCCACTGCACCCATACCCTCTCACCGTTTTTTTTCATGTTCTCGCATTCAATTTTTGAATACTCTTCGGGATTTTTGATAGCGGCGGCCAGAATAACGCCCATGTCTTTTCCCGCACTGTCTTTTTCAGGTATAATTGTGCCTACAAAGTTTCGCTGCAGAAACTCATCTTCCCGGTAGCCGAAAAATTCAAGTGCGTAGCGGTTGGCAAAGTTAACGACACCCCGGGTATCTATTACGATGATAAACGTCGTGATGCCATCCACCAGATCCTTGTACTTTTTTTTCGCACCATGCAGGGCGTCCTCGGTTTTCTTGCGCTCGGTAATATCAACGGCAAGCGAGGCATACAGCGCATCGCCCAGATGGCACACCGTCACCAGATAATATTTCTGCAACGGAGCGAAGTATGTCTCGAAGGTTTTGGGCCGATTATCGGCGCAGATTCCCGCCGCCATGTTCAGGTAAGGCTTTAAAACGTCCCGGCCGATCAAGTCGCTCATACGCTTTCCGACAACTTCTTCCCGCCTGATATTCAGTCCGCTGAGGTACGCCGGATTCACATCATTGATAATAAGGTCTTCTATATCCCCTCCGTCGTTGGGCCACGGAGAATAGATGCCGATCGCTTCGGCCGCGTTTTCAAACAGGAGGCGATACGTCTCCTTTCCTTTCTCAATCCCCTGCTCCATGTTGTGCCCCCAAAATGAATGCACTCTTTTTTATATTTTATCTTATTATTTATCATATATCAATTAGATGAATTTGCACATTATATTATGCATGTCGAGCAGTTGGAAATCAAAGATATTCCGTCTTGAGTTTTTCTCCGGTTTCCGCTTGATTCCCTGATTCAAAAAACATATAATGACACACTACTGTCCCACACATTTTGTCATTCCCGCATGTCGTTAGCGGGAATCTATCATTATCGACGACAATTAATTCCCTGGATTCCCGTTTTCACGGGAATGACACCTTTTTGAATTGAAATCGATTTGTGTGTTTTCCGTCGCAAAGTGCAATTTCTGCGGGACACCAGTGATAATGACATTATAAAAAAGCCATCAGCATACCCGACATTCCACACCCCATGACACATTCACAATTCGTGCATTTGCATAACCATACCGAATATTCATTGCTCGATGGCGCCTGCCGTCTTACGGACGACCGGGGCAAGCCGGCCGAATTGTTCAATCTCATCGCCAAAGAGTTCAAGATGCCGGCCCTCGCGATCACCGACCACGGCAACATGTACGGGGCCATGGAGTTTTATTGGGCCTGCCGGGAGATGGGCGTCAAACCCATCGTCGGCTGCGAAGTGTACGTTGCTCCGGGGTCGCGTTTCGACCGCAAACTCGAGCGGGGCGGCGACGCGGGCAACTATTATCACCTGACTCTCCTGGCCAAAGACATCACCGGCTATCAGAACCTGATGCATATGGTAAGCCTCGGCTTTTTGGAAGGGTTCTACTACAAGCCCCGCGTGGACAAGGAACTTCTCCGCAAATATCACGAAGGCATCATCGCTCTGTCGGGGTGCCTGGCCGGCGAGATAGCCGGCAACCTCCTGAAAGAAAAGTATAAAGAGGCCGAAAAGGCCGCGCTGGAATACAGGGAGATGTTCGGCAAGGATAATTTTTACATCGAGGCCATGGACAACGGCCTTGAAGAACAGCAACGCATAATCCCCCATTTGATGGAACTTTCCAAAAAATCAGGCATCCCCCTGGTGGCCACCAACGACTGTCATTTTCTGAAAAAGGAAGACGCTTACGACCACGACGTACTGCTCTGCATCGGCACCGGCAGAACGCTCGACGACCCGGGCCGCATGAAGTTTTCTTCCGACCTGTTTTACTACCGGTCGCCGGAAGAGATGATAAAGCTTTTCAACTACATCCCCGAGGCAACCAGGAACACGATGGCCATCGCGGAGAAAGTGAACCTCGACATCAACTTCGATCAACTGCTGCTGCCCCACTACCCGGTGCCTGAAGGCGAGACCGCGGAAACGTACCTGTCCAAACTGTGCAATGAGGGCCTTAAGACACGCTACGGCGCGCATGTTACGGACGTACACACCCAGCGCCTGGCCTACGAATTGAGCATTATCAACAAGATGGGCTTTGCCGCCTACTTCCTCATCGTCTGGGATTTTATACACTACGCGAAAACGAACGGCATCCCGGTAGGCCCGGGCCGCGGGTCCGGCGCCGGCTCCATCGTCGCCTACACCCTCGGAATCACCGACATCTGCCCGCTGCACTACGGCCTGCTGTTCGAGCGGTTCCTTAACCCCGATCGCCGATCCATGCCTGACCTGGACATCGATTTTGCAGATACGGGGCGGGACCGGGTAATCGAGTATGTCCGCAACAAATACGGCCACAAAAACTGCGCCCAGATCATCACTTTCGGCTCCATGCAGGCGCGGCTGGTCATCCGGGACGTCGCCCGCGCCATGGGGTTTATGCCGTCCGAGGGCGATAGAATCGCCAAGATGATCCCCTTCGGTTCCAACGTTTACGCGGCCATACAATCCGTCACCGAACTGAAAGCCCTGGCAAAATCAGACAAGCGGGTGGAGAAACTGCTCAGCACCTCTATGAAGCTCGAGGGCTTGAAACGCCATACGGGGGTGCACGCCGCCGGCATGGTCATCGCCAAGGAAGAGATAACGAAGTTTTCACCGCTCGCCAAGGGCAGCCGCGACGTGGTCACGACCCAGTACGACGGCAACATCCTGCCGAAACTGGGGCTGCTTAAAGTCGACTTCCTGGGCCTGCGCACGTTGACCGTTATCGAAAACACGATCAAACTCATCCGCGAAAAGGTTAAACCCGATTTTTCTATCGACTCTATTGCGCTGGACGACCCGGCAACCTTCGCATTGTTTCACGAAGCAAGGACACCGGGCGTGTTCCAGCTTGAATCGCGCGGCATGCGGGACCTGTTGCGGAAACTGAAACCTACCACCATCGAGGACATCATTGCCCTCATCTCTCTCTACCGCCCCGGCCCCATGGGGTCCGGAATGATCGACGATTTCGTCGCACGCAAGCATGGAACAACCAAGGTTAAATACGACCATCCCGTCCTCGAGCCCATCCTCAAAGAGACCTACGGCGTCATCCTCTACCAGGAACAGGTGATGCGCATTTCCATGGACATGGGCGGCTTTACCGCGGGACAAGCCGACGGCCTGCGCAAGGCCATGGGCAAAAAGATCCCCGAGGAGATCGAAAAACAACGCGAGAATTTCCTGAACGGCGCCAAGGCTAAAAACATCGAGCGCAAACTCGCGGAGAAAGTCTTCGACAACATCGTCAAGTTCGGCGGCTACGGTTTCAACAAATCTCACGCCGGCGCCTATGGCATCGTTTCCTACCGGACGGCATATCTTAAAGCCAACTACCCCCTGCAGTACATGACATCGCTCCTTAACTCGGAGATCGGCCACTCGGCAATCGGTAAAGAAGATGAGGAATGCAAGCTCGTCACCTATATCCAGGACGCGGAAAGCATGGGGATCACCATCCTGTCGCCAAACATCCAAACGTCCCTGAGCCATTTTTCTATTGACGGCAACACGATCCGCTTCGGCCTGCTCTCTATCAAAAACGTGGGAGAGGGCGCGGTTGAATCAATTGTCGAGTCGCGCACACAGAAAGGACCGTTCAAAACCTGGGAAGATTTTATCAGCCGCATCGAACTACATGCCGCCAACCGCAAGGTGCTCGAATCGCTGATCAAAGCCGGCGCCTGCGACTGTTTCGGCGAAAGCCATGTCTACACCCGGGCGGAACTTATGGCAAAACTGGAAAAATCCCTGGATTGGGCCGGCAGCCAGAAACAGGACCTGTCCGCCGGCCAGGGCCTTTTGTTCAACGCACAGGAACTCTCAAGCGGCCTGGATACGAACGTAAAGGTTGACGCATGGTCCGAGCACACCGCCCTTTCCAACGAAAAAGAAGTGCTCGGTTTCTACCTGTCCGGCCACCCGCTGGCACAACACCAACTGGACCTGATCGCCTATTCCCAGTACCGGCTCGACCGCCTCCCGCCGGCGCCGGCCGACCCCCGCGGAGCCCCGCTCATCCGCCTGGTAGGCATGATTACCAGCGCCAAAAAACTGGTGACCAAAGAAAAAAAGGAGCAGTACGCCCGCTTCAAGCTGGAAGATATGAACGGTGAGATCGAGGTCGTCGTTTTCCCGAAAAGCTACCAGAACGGCCTGGCAAAATATATTACGCCGAACAACATCGTGGTCGTCAAAGGACGCCTGTCCGGCCGGGATACACAGAACGAACTATTGGCCGAAGATATCATGACGCTCGAAGACGCCAGGCGCATCCTCCCGTCGTATGTCGGCGCCATCCGCCTGAAACTTACATCCACGGGACTGGAAGACGAAATGCTTGACCGGGTGAAGGCGGTCATCAAACAGCATCCCGGCCAGTCACCTGTTTTCCTCGACATCTCCATACCCGGCCAGGGCGATTTCACCATCGAAACCAACCTGAACGTCAAATACGAGAAACCGTTTTTTCAGAAAATTGAGGGGATACTCGGCCCCGAGTGCTGGGAACTCAAGTAACGCCTAACCCACAATTATCAACATGGAGAGGTCGATGATAGCCGGTACTTCATCATAAAAATCCAAGGAAGTCGTAGGGCGCGCTCCCCGAGCGCGCCGGCTGTTCGACGGAAATGTTCTGCGGCGCGTTCGGGGAACGCGCCCTACGACTTCCTTGTGTTGTTATCATCGGAGTACCTGGAAGGTACGACTTCCTTAGATTGTTATTAATTGGAGTACCCGCTCTTGCGGGTACACAGTACAGATTATCTTAGTGGCATAGGGATTCAGGGGGATTTGGGAGGAGAAATCCATGAACGAGTTTTCCATCAGCGAAGCAAACCGGAAAGAACTTCTTAAGATAGCACGCGCATCGGTGGAAGAATACCTGAAGACAGGCAATGTGCCGACAGCCAGGGCAAGCAACCCCGAACTGGCACGGGAAGCGGCCGTATTCGTAACGTTGACCGAGCGCGGAAAGCTGCGCGGCTGCATAGGGACAACCGTTCCCCGGGAACCGCTCTACCGCGCCGTCGCCGGCATGGCGATCGCAGCGGCAACGAAAGATTCGCGGTTCAATCCGGTGACCATCGGCGAACTCAAAGATATCCGTTTCGAGATATCCGTGCTCTCGCCCATGATGCCGGTTAAAATCGCCGACGAGATCAAACAGAACCATCACGGCGTCCTGATCCGGCAGGGAAGCCGATCCGGCCTGTTCCTGCCGCAAGTATGGGAACACTTTAAAACAAAAGAAGATTTTCTGGGCGAGCTGTGCTGGCAAAAGGCGGGGATTGAACCGACGGCCTGGCAGGATAAAGACACCGAACTTAGCGTCTTCACCGTTGTAGCGTTCGAAGAGTGACGCTCCTCCGGCTGAAGCCGGGGGCTTCTTCAATAACGCGGCCTACTGCGACTTCCTTAAAATTCCATGGAGTACCGGCTCTCGCCGGTACGACATCATTTTGCATTCATCCCCCGACATAAGAGACTGTGTCGCAATCTATTTTTTGACTTTCGTAGGGGCGGGTTTACCCGCCCGTTATCGTCGATACAAGGCTGGACGGGCGGACAAGTCCGCCCCTACAACACCCATTGCGACACAGTCTGATAAGTCGGGGGTTTTTATGTCGCATGTAATAAAGTGATAGAAAACCATGAGCTTCCTTTACCGCCTGCAAAAAGAAAACCGCTTCAAGCCGCTTCTTGTCGGCGTACTGCTGTTTATCTGCATTAATCTTTTCTCATTGGCCTTAATGAAAGGACACGCCGATTTTGTTATTGTTATCGCTACGCTTGTCTACTCGATAGCTGGCTACTGGTTATTCCGGAACGGCAACCCGCTTGTCTTTCAGGGCATGCTTGCCGGGGCGCTGTCATTATGCGTCTTTGCGGCATTCAAACTGATGACCGGTTTTATTCCACTAAGCCCCGGTATCATCTTTACGGTATTGTTCGCAGCCATGCTGTTCCTGCACAAAGTCGCCCGCACACTCCCGTCCTCATCGCGAGTCCTTTTCCTGTCACTGCTTATCAGCGGCCTGGTTTCAACACTAATGCTGCTCAGCCTTTAAATTAAAATTTCAAATTTGAAATTTCAGATTTGAAATAACTGCGGAACTATCCTATGGCCTCGTTTCCCATTTCGCCGGTGCGGATACGGATGCACTGATGCAGATCGAGAACGAATATCTTGCCGTCGCCGACCTCCCCCGTCCGCGCACCGCGGATAATGGCGTCGATGGTCTTTTGCACGTAATCCTCGTTCACGGCGATCTCCACCTGCACTTTCCGCAGCAGGTTCCCCGTCTCCTTTACACCGCGGTAGACTTCCGTCACACCCATCTGGCGACCGTGGCCGAGCACTTCCGAGACGGTGATAAGGTTTATATCGGCCTTGTACAACTCCCGTTTGACGTCGTCAAGCTTATGCGGCTGGATAACAGCAACAATAAGTTTCATGATATATCTCCTTATTCCAGAACGGTATAGGCGCCTTCCCTGTGCTGTGTAAGATCAAGTCCCATAACTTCTTCCCGCTCGCTCACCCGGACACCCAGGGTAACGTCCACAAGTTTATATATTACAAAAGTAACGACCAGGGTATACAGAGCCGTGACCGATACCGCGGTTGCCTGAATAATGAACTGTTTCGGATTGCCAAAGAACAGGCCGTTCGCACCGGTCGCATTCACGGCTTTCGAGGCAAACAGGCCGACCAGCAAAGTGCCCAGAATCCCGCCGACACCGTGTACGCCGAAGGCGTCGAGCGAGTCGTCGTAGCCGAGCTTTGGCTTAACGATACCAACGGCAACGAAGCAACAAACGCTGGCCAGGATACCGATGACCAGCGCCGACAGCGGACTGACGAACCCGGAGCCGGGCGTTATCGTAGCCAGGCCGGCGATGGATCCCGTGATGACACCGAACGTCGTGGGTTTACCGTTATGTATCCATTCAAGGACCGCCCATGTAAGCCCGGCGGCCGCCGCCGCAGTGTTGGTCACGACAAAAGCGCTGACGGCGATACCGTTTGCGGCCAAAGCGCTGCCGGCATTAAAGCCGAACCAGCCAAACCACAGGAGCGCCGCGCCCAATACCGTAAACGGAAGGTTGTGCGGCGGGATCGGCTGGTTATTGTATCCCTTGCGCCGACCGATGACAAGTGTTGTCACCAGCGCCGCGATGCCGGCCGTGGTATGCACCACGATGCCGCCCGCAAAATCGAGTACGCCGAGGTTCCGCAGCCAGCCACCGGTACCCCAGACCCAGTGGGTCACGGGGTCATACACGCAGACCGCCCACAGAAGACTGAACAGGAGGAACGCGGAGAACTTCATCCGTTCCGCGAACGCGCCGATGATGAGCGCCGGGGTAATGATCGCGAACATTGCCTGGAAGATCATGAAGGCCTGGTGCGGAATAGTGGCGCTGTAATCGGCGAACGGCTCGAGGCCGACACCGTTCAAAAACGCCCACTGCAACCCGCCGATGAAGCCATTGCCGGGGGCAAACGAAAGACTGTACCCAAAGAACATCCACTGCAAGCTTAAGACACACAATATCGTGAAACATTGCATCAAAACGCCGAGAATGTTCTTGCGCCTGACCATACCTCCGTAGAAGAAGGCCAGTCCCGGCGTCATCAACATTACCAGTCCTGCCGAAAGAATGACAAAAGCCGTGTCACCTGAATTTATCATTGCAATACCTCTTGCCCAATCGCCCCGAAAAAAATGAAAGGGACAAAGATTATCCCTTTCGGGAACATCTTTGTCCCTTATTTTTTTGTGCCGGCACAACACTGTGCCTGCTGGAACGATATAAAGTATTTGTGGCCGGCCCCCATAATAGCATTTTTTTCGGGGCCATTGCAAGAGGCACTTACACTACGTTCAGGGCAATCGCACTGAACCTCCGCGCAGCAAGCTGCGCGGTATCAATGGTAGAATGTTGTTCATCCTCTCCCTCGACGGGAGAGGATTGAGGTGAGGGTGATCGGAAAGCTATCGTTCTCGATTTTAGCCCCCCCATCCCAACCTTCCCCCGCCAGGGGGGAAGGAGTATTGTGGTTTGATGATGTAAAACCATATCCCCGATAGTGGCACTCGGGGATGACAGAAATTATCGACGACAATTATTTTGATGCGATTGCCCTGACACTACATTCTATCCGATTGCCGGGCCGCCTTTTTCGCCCGTCCGTATCCGGACGCAGTCCATCAGGTCAAGGACAAATATTTTCCCGTCCCCGACCTCGCCGGTGCGGGCACCCTTGATGACGGCATTGATCGTCGGCTGCACGAAATTTTCGTTGACGGCGATCTCCAGCCGCACTTTCCGCAACAGGTTGCCGTTCTCCTTGACGCCGCGGTACACTTCGCTGACACCCATCTGCCGGCCGTGGCCCAGCACCTCGGAGACGGTGATCAGGTTCACATCGACAGCGTACAGTTCCTTTTTGACTTCGTCAAGCCGGTCCGGTTGTATGATTGCAATGACAAGTTTCATGGTATTCTCCTCGTTGATGTCGAGTCTGTAAAAAACACCCGCTCATCGCTCTTCTCGACGGTGTAGGGGCGGCTTTAGCCGCCCGTTACCGATGATCAACCCTACATCGGGCAGCTAAAGAGACTGTGTCGCAATTGCTAAAAGCTGTCATTGCGAGTGACCGAAGGGAGCGCGGCAATCTCAATTTTCCGTCGAAAGGCGAGATTGCTTCCGTCACTTTGTTCCTTCGCAATGACACAAAAAATGAATTACGACACAGTCTCAAAGCCGCCCCTACGAAAAACTTTTTCAACTGACTGAACTTTTATTCCAACACTGTATAGGCGCCCTCGTGATGCTGCGAGAGGTCGAGGCCGGTGATCTCGTCCTTTTCCGTTACACGGACACCAACAATAATGTCGATGAATTTGTAGATAATGAAGGTCATGACGGCGCTGTAGGCGATGGTGATGACGATCGCCTTGAACTGAATCATGAACTGGGCCGGATTGCCGAAGAACAGGCCGTCCGCACCCGCCGGGTTGATGACCTTGGTGGCGAAAAGGCCGGTGGCCAGGGCGCCCCAGATACCGCCGATGCCGTGCACGCCGAAGGCGTCGAGCGAATCGTCATACCCCAGTTTCGGTTTGACGAATGCAACCATGATGAAACAGATGACACTGACCAGCGACCCGATGATGATGGCCGGTATTATGCCGACAAAACCTGAAGCCGGCGTGATGGCGACAAGGCCGGCCACCGCACCGGTTGCTACGCCGAGCGTAGTCGGTTTATCGTTATGGAACCATTCGAGCAGAGCCCAGGCAAGGCCCGCCGCCGCTGCCGCCGTGTTGGTAACGACAAAGGCGCTCGTCGCCAGGCCGTTGGCACCGAGCGCACTGCCGGCGTTGAAGCCGAACCAGCCGAACCACAGGAGACCTGCACCCATCACCGTGAACGGCAAATTATGCGGCGGGATGGGCACATTTGCGTACCCTTTCCGTTTCCCGAGCATCAGAGCAGTAACGATAGCCGCCACACCGGCATTGATATGAACAACCGTACCGCCGGCAAAATCAAGCGCACCCATACTTCTCAAAAAACCGCCGACACCCCACACCCAGTGAGCGACCGGATCATAGACAAACGTCGCCCAGAGAATGCTGAAGAGCAGAAACGCCGAGAATTTCATCCGCTCGGCGAATGCCCCGATAATGAGCGCGGGCGTTATCACGGCAAACATCGCCTGGAAAATCATGAAGGCCTGATGGGGGATTGTCGGCGCGTAATCGGCATAGGGTTGCAGGCCGACACCGTTCAAGCCCAACCACTGCAGCCCTCCCCAGAATCCCTTGCCGGGGCCGAAGGCCAGGCTGTAGCCGAACAGAACCCATTGCAGGCTGATGACGCAAAGCATGATACCGCACTGCATGAGGATGCTGAGAATATTCTTTCTGCGAACCAGTCCGCCGTAGAAGAAGGCCAGGCCGGGCAAGGTCATCAGCATGACAAAGGCGCTGGAGGTCAGCACCCAGGCCGTATCGCCCGTATCCACTTTCGGGGCCGGAGCGCTTGGCGCCGGGACCGGAACGACAGCCATTACGGGCGCGGCCTCTACCGCGGGTACCGCCGTCAGCGCCGCGGCCTGCTTTTCCCCGGCAAGCAGCGTGCCGGCGGTGAACAACAACAATCCAAAAATCGCAGTGCGTAATACATTCTTCATTGTATTCTCTCCTTACCCGTATTCATTAGAAGTTAATATCGAGCTGGGTGGTGAACTGGTGATTCTTGTTGATAGCCGGATCCTGATTGTTGTACACCACGTACCCGAAGATGATGCTCGTGTTCGGCGCAAAGGCGTACGAAAAACCGTAGCTCAAGGAACCGTAATAGCTCCTGCCCGAGGCGTAGTCAACCGCGACCCACACCTTGTCCGTCACCTGTTTGTCCCACGTCGCGATCATCCCTGTATTGGCCGTGGCTCCCTTCTCGTCAACCAGCAGCTTGTCGTTGCCTGAATAGTACCCCACCGAGAATCGCCCTACCGGTTTGAACGTCCTGGCCGCCACGCCGTAAAGAATGTCGGCGTCCGTCCCGTTGACTTGCGCGCCGCCAGCGTCGTTCTCCGTCTTCTTCGTCCCGAAGTTCATGCCCCCCAGCGCCACGGCCGGCATCATGTCCCCTTCCGGCAAGCCGTACTTCGCGTTGAACATCAGCGGGTCGGCGCCCGGCCCCATATAGTCCACCCCCACCTCGACATTCTTCACCAATCCGTAGGTCAACCCAACGTCGGTGGGAAAAGCGTACGATTTAGTCTTGTTGTCCACCACCGAAAAGTAATTGTCGATGCCCAGATGCCAGCTCTTCAACCCCTGGATGTCCGTCGACGGATTCCATATCTGCGTCGAAGGAGTGGCATGGAGCGCGCGTCCCGCGGCGAGTCCTGCAACGAGGAATAGAAACCAGGTTAACTTTTGTCGAGTAGACATTTTAATAACCTCCGGTTATTTAACGCCCCTCACAGAACCGTGCTTGAAGTTTTCCCTCACACGGCTCTTCAGGGATACATCCTCAGTACGAGGACAAAGTATAGGTCAAG
>Ga0315281_10006276_pt1 | contig 16944 bp, 30 predicted proteins | sample YL17G07_0_MG_FD_204540 | JGI IMG/M metagenome (GOLD analysis project Ga0315281, IMG submission 204540) | Sediment microbial communities from Yellowstone Lake, YNP, Wyoming, USA - YL17G07_0 | ecosystem: Environmental > Aquatic > Freshwater > Lake > Sediment | place: USA: Wyoming | collected...
TACGCCCATCGCCATGGAAAAGGGTCTGCGCTTCGCCATCCGCGAGGGCGGCCATACCGTCGGCGCCGGCACCGTCACCGAGGTCATTCAATAAGCGGGTACTGATGCTACATCAAAAAATAAGAATTCGGCTGAAGGCGTACGATCACAGGATTCTGGATCAGTCCGCGACGGAGATCGTTTCAACCGCCAAGCGGACAGGAGCGCAGGTGGCAGGGCCGGTCCCCTTGCCGACGGTCAAGAACAAGTACTGCGTTTTGCGCTCGCCCCATTCGGATAAGAAGTCGCGCGAACAGTTTGAAATCCGAACACACAAGAGATTGATAGACCTGCTCGAGCCCACGCCGGCGACCATCGAGGCGCTGACCAAGCTGGATCTGCCGTCCGGAGTGGATATCGAGATCAAGGCGTTTGGAAAAGAGCACACGAAGTGATGGGGGCTGGGCGAATAGCGGTCGATTGATTCCGAATCCCGGACCTTGAATCGCGAGAGACGAGCATGGTTGACGCTATCCTGGGAAAAAAGCTGGGCATGACCCAGATCTTCGCCGACAACGGCGACGTGGTGCCGGTGACCGTCCTCAAGGCCGGGCCTTGCGTCGTGGTGCAGCGCAAGACCGCCCAAAAGGACGGGTACGAAGCCGTCCAACTCGGACTGGTTGAATTGCCCGGGCCGAAGCGCCTGACGAAGGCACTGGAAGGCCATTTCAAGAAGGGTGGCGCCAACCCCGTGCGTTTTCTGCGCGAAGTGCGTTTGAAGTCCGACAGTGGCGAGGTCAAGGTCGGCGACAAGGTTCTGGTGGACAGCTTTGCGGTCAACGAGCTCGTTGATGTAATCGGCGTATCGAAGGGGAAGGGCTTTGCGGGAGTTCACAAGCGGCACCACTTCGGCGGTGGCGGGGGGAGCCACGGCTCAATGTTTCATCGCGCCCCCGGTTCGATTGGCGCCTCGGCGTTCCCTTCGCGCGTGCTGAAGGGGATGCGCGCCGCGGGGCATATGGGAACGGACCGGGTGACGACGCGCAACCTGCGCGTCGTGCAGGTCCTCGCTGATGACCACACCTTACTGGTTAGGGGCGCGGTACCGGGGCCCGATGGCGGCTACGTTGTCGTTCGCCGAGCGAAGGCGCCACACAAGTAAGGTGGCAGATAGCAATACGCAGAAGGCAGTCGAGACTATGGCGACGGTTGAAGTCAAAAATATCGAGGGGCAGACGGTAAGAGAGATGCAGTTGGCAGATGAGGTCTTTGCCGTCAAACCCAACCAGAGCCTACTCTGGGAAGCGGTGAAGGCCTATCTGGCCGGCCAGCGGCGCGGGACGCATTCCACCAAGAGCCGCGGGGAAGTGAGCGGCGGCGGCAAGAAGCCGTGGAAGCAGAAGGGGACGGGGCGCGCTCGCGTGGGCAGCACGCGGAGTTCGCTTTGGCGACACGGGTCAATTGCCCACGGGCCCAAGCCGCGCGATTACGCCTACAAATTGCCTGAGAAGATGGTTCGCGGCGCACTTCGCTCCGCACTGGCGGCCAAGTACCAAGAAAACAAGCTGACGGTTGTTGACCAGTTTGACCTGAAGGAGCCCAAGACAAAGACCTTCGCGGATGTCCTCCAGAAATTAGGAATCGGGAAGAAGGTCCTGGTCGTCAGCGACCAGGCGAATCGCAACCTGGAATTCTCTTCGCGAAACCTTGAGGGCTGCGAGCTGGTTCGGCACCACCAGGTGCATCCCTATCACGTCGTGAGTCACGACCGGCTGTTGATCTCCGAAGGCGCCCTGACGCGCCTGCAGGAGGCGCTGCGATGACGAAGAATCCGTACCAGATCCTGAAGAAACCCGTGATTACCGAGAAGAGCGTGGATGCGCGGGACCGCGCGCGGACGCTCTGCTTCCAGGTCGATCGTCACGCCACCAAAGTGGATATCCGCCAGGCCGTGCAGACGGTTTTCAAAGTTAAAGTGGATTCAGTGCGGACCGCGGTTTATGAAGGCAAAACGCGCCGGCGTGGCCGCACCATGGGACACCGGCCCGACTGGAAGAAAGCCTACGTCAAGCTCAAGGCCGGGGAGAAGATACCCGAGTACGCGGAGACGACGTAAGAGAACGAGGAACGATGAATGATGAGTTGATTGAGTTCGAGAATTCAACATTCATTGTTTGAAGCTATTATGGGAATCAAAACCTACCGACCCTATACGGAAACTCGGCGGTTCCAGACGGGGCTGACGTTTGACGAGATCACGACCTCGACCCCGTACAAGCCCTTGCTGGAGCCCAAGACGCGGATTTCAGGCCGCAACAACCAGGGTGAAATTTCTATTTGGCACCGCGGCGGCGGCCACAAGCGGATGTATCGCGTGATCGATTTCAAGCGTGATAAGACGGGAATCCCCGCGCGCGTGGCCACGATCGAATACGACCCGAACCGCTCCGCGTTCATTGCGCTTCTGCACTACGCGGATGGCGACAAGCGCTACATCCTTTATCCGCTGGGACTGAAGGTGGGCGATAAGGTGGTTTCCGGCCCCGACGCGGACATTGTGGTGGGCAATGCGCTGCCACTGAAGAATATTCCGGCTGGAACTATGATTCACAATATTGAGATGCGTCCGGGTAAGGGCGGGCAGCTGGTGCGCTCTGCCGGTGGCGCAGCCCAGTTGCTGGCGAAGGAAGGCGACTACGCGCAGGTCCGGCTGCCGTCCGGCGAAGTCCGCAAGGTCTTCATGGATTGCATCGCCACCGTGGGGCAGGTCGGGAATCTCGACCACGAGAATATCTCAATCGGCAAAGCGGGACGGAAGCGCTGGATGGGAATCCGCCCGACGGTCCGTGGCGTGGCCATGAACCCGGTCGATCATCCGCTGGGCGGAGGAGAAGGCAAGACCTCCGGCGGCCGCCATCCGGTCACGCCTTGGGGCAAGCCGACGCGTGGTTACAAGACGCGCAACAACAAGCAGACTGACCGGTTCATCGTCAAGCAGCGCGAGAGGAAGTAGGCGGGAGGATACTTTGGGCAGGTCGTTGAAAAAGGGTCCCTTCGTGGATGATCACCTGATTAAGAAAATCGAACTGCTTAACCGGCGGTTCGAAAAGAAGGTGATCAAGACGTGGTCGCGGCGCTCCACAATCATTCCTGAAATGGTGGGACACACGATCGCGGTCCACAACGGCAGGAAGTTCATTCCCGTTTACATTACGGAAAACATGGTGGGCCACAAGCTGGGCGAGTTCTCGCCGACGCGCATGTTCAAGGGGCACGGCGCGAGGATGGCCGCTGAGAAAGCTGCGGCAGCGGCAGCGCCTCCGCCGGGCGTAGCGCCTGCCGCGGCGCGACCGGCACCGCCGGCGGGTGGCGCCACCAGTTAGCGGATGCCCGCATCGGGAATCTGGAATCGGGAAGAGACGATGGAAGCACGAGCCACAGCCAAATACATTCGGGTTTCGCCCCAGAAGGCGCGTTTGGTCGTTGATCTGATCCGCGGCAAGAACGCGGGCGAAGCGATCAACATTCTGAGGTTCACCAAGAAGCGCGTCTCGCACGAAGTCGAAAAGGTCCTGCGTTCGGCCATCTCGAACGCCGAGCAGAAGTCGGAGAACCTCGACGTGGACCGGCTGGTGGTTTCGCGCGCCTACGTGGGGGATGGGCCGCGCGCCAAGCGCATCCGGCCCGCGCCCCAGGGCCGCGCGTTCCGCTACCAGCGCCGCATGAGCCACATCACGGTCGTGGTGGAAGAGGCCGAAGGCTAGTTGCGGCGGGACGGCACTCGGGCCGCGTCCCGGAGAGAAGCACGAAAGCCGGCCCGAGATTGGCCCCGCTGGTATCGGGGTGAGGGAGGGTTGCGGTGGGTCAGAAGGTTCATCCTTATGGATTCCGCCTCGGTTACACCAAGACGTGGAAGTCGCGCTGGTTTGCAAAGAAGGACTACTCCGAGCTTCTGCACGAGGACTTGGAACTGAAGAAGCGGCTCAAGGACCAGCTTCGCAGCGCGGGCGTGGCCTCCATCGAGGTCGAGCGGCCGGGGAACAAGCTGAAGATTACCATCCATACGGCCCGGCCGGGCATCATCATCGGCCGCAAGGGAGCGGAGATCGATCGGCTGCGCCAGGAGATCCAGAAGCGCACGGGGCATGAGGTTCTGCCCATTAACATCCAGGAAGTGCACCGTCCGGAACTGAACGCCCAGTTGGTGGCTGAATCGATTGCGCTGCAACTGGAAAAGCGGGTGGCCTTCCGCCGGGCCATGCGCAAGGCGGTGGATTCTGCGCTGCGCTTCGGTTGCAAGGGTATCAAGGTGCGCTGCGGCGGTCGCTTGAACGGCGCGGAGATCGCCCGTTCCGAGTGGTACCTGCAGGGCCGCCTCCCCCTGCACACGCTGCGCGCGGATATTGATTACGGGCTCGCCGAATCGATGACGACCTACGGCGTGATCGGCGTGAAGTGTTGGATCTACAACGGCGAGATCCTCGAGCAGCGGCGGCGACCTGAAAAGGTCGAGGAGCCGGTGAGCGCCCCGGTGGCGTGAAAACAGTATTCAGTTGTCAGTAATCAGCTATGAGTTAAGACTGGATTGATGACAACTCTCGATGGCTGGCTGTTTTCAAATGAGAACTGAGAACTTCTTCTATGTTGATGCCCAGCAAAGTGAAGTATCGGAAGCAACAGCGGGGCCGGCGCCGAGGCAAGGCCTGGCGGGGGTCCAGTTTGTCGTTCGGAGATTACGGGCTCAAGGTCATGGAGGCGGGGTGGATTACGAGCCGCCAGATCGAGGCGAGCCGCGTCGCCATCATGCGTTTTATCAAGCGCGGCGGAAAGCTCTGGATCCGCATTTTCCCCGACAAGCCGGTGACCAAGAAGCCCGCGGAAACCCGCATGGGCAAGGGCAAGGGTGCGCCGGAGTTCTGGGTGGCGGTGGTGAAGCCTGGCCGGATTCTCTTCGAGATGGAGGGCGTGACGGAAGTGGAAGCGCGCGAAGCCATGCGCCTGGCCAGTCACAAGCTGCCCCTCCCTACCCGATTCGTGGCGCGTTCGATGGCCGCCTGATGTGCCCTGGGAGTTGATGGCATGAAAGTGGAAAAGAAGTTGACGGCGGAAAAGATCCGGGAGTGGAGCGCGGACGAGCTCAAGAACAAGGAGCACGAGTACGCGGATCAACTCTTTCGGCTGAAGTTCCAGTTCGCGAGCGGACAGACGGATACGCTGCCCAACCTGCGCCTGCTGCGCAAGCACCTCGCCAGGGTGAAGACGGTCCTGCGGGAGCGCCAGATCGCGGCGGCGGGCCGAGAGAAATCCTAGGGGAACTCCGGCAGGCCGGAGGAGCCCGGCAGAAGGTTATGGACACAAGGCGAAAAGAAAAAGTTGGCATCGTCACGAGCAACAAGATGCAGAAGACCGTGGTCGTGACCGTGGAGCGCCGGTTCAAGCACCCCTTCTACAAGCGCGTGATTCGGCGTTCCAAGCGCTTTCTGGCCCACGATGAGAAGAACCAGTGCCAGGTTGGAGACACGGTGCGGATTGAGGAGACGCGCCCCCTGAGCGCGCGCAAGCGTTGGCGGGTGATCGAGGTGGTCGCCAAGGTGACGCAGGTCGCCCCGGTCCTGGAGAGTGTCGTATGATTGGGATGCGGACAATCCTTCAGGTCGCCGACAACTCCGGCGCGCGGCGGTTGGCCTGCATTCTGCCGCTGGGCGGCGACGTCGGGCCGCAGGCGGGACTCGGCGATGTGGTGACGGCCTCCGTCAAGGAGGCGGCGCCCGACAGCGCCATCCCCAAGGGCCAAGTGGTCAAGGCAGTTATCGTCCGCATGCGCAAGGAACAGCGGCGGCGCGACGGCAGCTATATCCGCTTCGACGAAAACGCGGCGGTGCTGATCAACGACGCTGGCGAGCCGGTTGGAACGCGCGTCTTCGGGCCCGTCGCCCGCGAATTGCGCGAAAAGAAATTCCTGAAGATCGTTTCCTTGGCGCCCGAGGTTTTGTGATGGCAACGAAGATTGACATTCGAAAAAACGACCAGGTTCACGTGATCGCGGGACGCGACAAGGGCAAGACAGGCCGGGTCCTGGAGGTTTTGCCGCGGAAGAGCCGGGTGTTGGTCGAACACTGCAACATGGTGAAGCGCCACACGCGCCCCAATCCCGCCAAGCAGATCCGCGGCGGGATCCTCGAGAAAGAGGCGCCCATGCACGTTTCCAACGTGGCGCTCGTTTGTGATGAGTGCGGACCCACGCGCATCCAGCACCGGAAAAAGGCCGAAGGCAAGAAAGTGGTCACGGTGCGGGTTTGCGCCAAGTGCGAGAAAGTTCTGGATCGTTAAGGGTCAGGGAGGCATCGAACCGAAATCATGGTGCCGCGATTAAAAGAACGATACCGAAATGAAATTGTTCCGGTTCTGATGAAGGAACTCAATGTCCGGAACCCGATGGCAGTCCCGCGGCTGCGCAAGGTCGTGGTGAACATGGGCCTGGGCGAGGCGATTCAGAACGCCAAGCTGCTCGACTCGGCGACCCGGGAACTGGGCCAAATTACCGGCCAGAAGCCGATCATCACGCGGGCGCGCAAGTCGATCGCCAATTTCAAGTTGCGCAAGGCCATGCCCATTGGCGCGATGGTTACTCTGCGCGGCGACCGCATGTACGAATTCATCGACCGCCTGATGAACGTGGCGCTGCCGCGCGTGCGGGACTTCCGCGGGCTGTCCACCCGGGCTTTCGACGGCCGGGGCAGCTACACCCTGGGCTTGCGGGACCAGTTGGTGTTTCCCGAAATTGACTATGACAAGGTGGACAAAACCAAAGGCATGAACATCTCGATTGTAACTGACGCTCGGACAGACGCGGAAGCTTTGGCGTTGCTCCGGCACCTGGGCATGCCATTCCGTGCCGAAGCCCAGCGCCGCCAGGCGGCCGCTGAGCCGCCGGGTGAAAAGGCAGGAGGGTAATCCGTGGCGCGTACTTCTCAGATGGCCAAGCTCGTGAGGAAGCCCAAGTACAAGATTCGCCACAGGAACCGCTGCCGCATCTGCGGCCGGCCGCGCGGCTATCTGCGCAAGTTCCAGATGTGCCGGTTGTGTTTCCGGCAACTGGCGCTGAAAGGCGAGATCCCCGGCGTGGTTAAATCCAGTTGGTAGGCTGGAGGTTCGGCGAAACGCATTTTTGAATTCTGGAGCCCTATGTCAGCTATCAGTGATCCCATTGCCGACATGCTCACGCGAATCCGGAACGGGCTGACCGCCCGCCACCCGCGCGTGGATATGCCCTCCTCGAAGCTGCGGGTCGAGCTCGCGCGTATCCTGAAGGAAGAGGGATATATCGCCAATTACAAGGTGGCCGAGGAGGCGAAGAAAAGAGTGCTCAAGGTCTTCCTGCGCTACGGCCCGGACGGGGTAAGCGTGATTTCAACGCTGGACCGGGTCTCGAAACCCGGCCGGCGCGTTTATGTTGGCGCGCACGAGATTCCGAGAGTCATGGGTGGACTGGGAATCAACATCCTGACCACGCCACGGGGCCTGATGACGGGGAAGAGCGCCCGGAAGGCTGGCGTAGGCGGCGAGTTGCTTTGCAACGTCAGTTGAGATCCTGGCTCCGGCATGGATGAAGGCTTATGTCGCGAATCGGCAATAAAGTTATCGAAATACCGTCCGCTGTCAACGTGACGACGGAGGGATCGGTGATGGTGGTGAAGGGTCCCAAGGGAACTTTGCACGTCCCCCTTCCGCCGGGCATCCAGGTTGAGAGGCAGGATGGGCGGCTCCTGGCGCGCCGCGAGGATGATGACCACGCGGCCCTGCATGGACTGGCGCGCAGCCTGCTGGCGAACGCAGTGCACGGGGTGACGAAGGGATTCGAGAAGCACCTGGATATCGTCGGTATCGGCTATCGCGCCGAGAAAAAAGGGAAAAGCGTTCAGTTCACCCTGGGTTACTCGCATTCCATCGACTTTCCGATTCCCGAGGGGATTGAGATCGGCGTGGACGCCAAGCTGACGCATGTCGTAGTGAGCGGCGTGGACAAGCAGCGCGTCGGCCAAGTAGCAGCGGAGATCCGCGCGCTGCGCCCCCCCGACCCTTACAAGAACAAGGGCGTGCGCTACACCGGCGAGCGCCTGAAGAAGAAGGTTGGCAAGGCGGTTGCTGCTGCCGGTGCGACCAAGTAGTCAAGCATGCGGGGATCAAGAGAGACCTTATGTTGAAGCTGGCTTCCAAAAATGTGACACGACGCCGGATTCACTTGCGAATTCGCTCCCGGGTTGCAGGCCGTCCACACGTGCCGCGACTCAATGTTTATCGGTCCCTGGGCCACATTTACGCCCAGATCGTTGACGACACGCAGGGGCAGACGGTGGTGTCGGCGTCCAGCGTCGACAAAGAGATTCGCAAGACTCTGAAGGGCGGCGGTAACGTCGCCGCGGCCAAGACGGTGGGAAAGATTCTGGCGGAGCGCGCCAAGGGCGCAGGCATCGCGCGCGTGGTATTCGACCGCGGGGGTTACGCATATCACGGGCGGGTCAAGGCGCTGGCGGACGCAGCGCGTGAAGCGGGTTTGCAATTCTAGCGGAAGTCGCAGGGGAGTGTCGAGTTGGCCAATCGGATTGATCCCAATACGCTGCAGTTGAAAGACCAGGTTGTTTCCATCAACCGCGTCACCAAGGTGGTGAAAGGTGGAAAGAACCTCAGCTTCTCGGCCCTGGTGGTGGTCGGAGATGGCGCCGGGCACGTCGGCCACGGCTCGGGAAAAGCACGTGAAGTGCCTATGGCCATCCGCAAGGGCATTGAAGCCGCGAAGAAGGCGCTGGTGAGAGTCAACCTCTCGGCGACGACCATTCCCCACACGGTCCTGGGGCGGTTTGGCGCCGGGAAGGTCCTCCTGAAGCCCGCTCCGGAAGGCACGGGGGTTATTGCCGGTGGCGCGGTGCGTGCCGTGGTCGAAGCCGCGGGGGTGCAGAACGTCCTCACCAAGTCACTGGGCACGACCAATCCGCACAACGTCGTCAAGGCAACCATGGACGCTCTCCAAAAACTGCGCGACCCCGAACAGGTGGCAGCCTCGCGCGGCAAGACGAGGGAAGAAATCTAAAGGGTGAATTGAGTCGTGACGGAAAAAGCTCGGAGAACGATACACATCAAGTGGGTGCGCAGCGGGATCGGGTTCACCTATCGGCAGAAGGGGATGGTGCGCAGTCTCGGCCTCTTGCGGCTTAACCAGGTGGTGGAGCGGCCCGACACGGCGCAAATCCGCGGTCTGGTGGCGCGGATACCTCACCTGGTGGAAATTGTCAGCGAACCGCCCAAGCTTGCGGCCTGGGCAGCCATTCCGGAATACACTCTCAAGGCTCCGGAGGTTGTGCCCGCGGAGACGGCGGCTGTCGATGCGATAGAAGGCGGCGCAAGTGCGCAGGGGGAAGCGCCGCAGACGGCGGCGCGCGAGGCGGAAGCAAAATCGCCGAAGAAGGCTGAAGCTCCGGCCCCGGCAAAGACGAAAAAGGCCGCAAAACCAGCGAAAGCCGCGGCTGCAAAGACCAAGGCGGGGAAAGAGGCGGAAAAGAAGAAAGGCAAGCCTGCCGCAGCCAAGAACGCCAAGTCTGCCAAGACGAAGAAGAAATAGGCAATAGGATTATGGCTATCCACATTGGAACAATTCGCCCTCCGCGTGGCGCGCATAAGCGCAGCAAGCGCATTGGCCTCGGAATGGGTTCGGGACACGGCAAGACCGCCACGCGCGGCTCCAAGGGCCAGCGTTCAAGGGCGGGATCGCGGATGCGCCCGGGCTTCGAGGGCGGACAGATGCCCTTGCACCGCCGCTTGCCCAAGCGCGGTTTCACCAACATCTTTAAGAAGCATTTTGCGCTGGTTAACCTGCGAGACCTTGCGAGCTTCAGTCCCGAGGAGAAGATTACTCCCGAGCTTCTTATTCAGCGGGGAATGGTGAAGAAACTGGGAGACGGTCTTAAAGTTTTGGGGGACGGTGAACTGAAGTCGCCCCTCAACATTTCGGCGCATCATTTCTCCAAGTCCGCCCTGGAGAAGATCCATAAGGCGGGCGGCACGGCCGAGGTTATCCGGGCATGATGGAGCAGCTCAAGAGCATCTATGAAATTCCCGACCTGCGGAGGCGTATTCTCTTCACGATCTTGATGCTGGCGCTGTACCGGTTGGGCTCATTCATTCCTACCCCGGGCATCAACGCCAGCGTTTTCGAGCAGGCTTTTGAGAACCTGGCGGCGGGACTGCTGGGCCTGCTGTCGATGTTTTCCGGCGGCAGCCTGCGACGACTCACGGTGCTCGCCCTCGGAATCATGCCGTATATTACGGCGTCTATTATTCTGCAACTCTTGACGGTTGTCTTCCCACACCTCGAAAAGCTGAAGAAGGAAGGTGATCTGGGCCGCCGCAAGATTACTCAGTACACGCGTTACCTGACCGTGGGGATCAGCGCCTTCCAGGCATTCGCCATCGCCGGGGCTCTGCAAAAGGCGACATCGGCGGGTACGCCGCTGGTGACCACCCCGGGGCCGGCGTTCATTATCCAGACGGTGCTCACGCTCACCACGGGGTCGCTCTTCGTGATGTGGTTGGGCGAGCAGATCACCGCGCGCGGCATCGGCAACGGGATGTCGTTGCTTATCTTTGCGGGCATCGTGGTGGGATTGCCGCGAGCCATCGCCGACTTGTATGACAAGGTCTTCGTGAGCCGGACCTGGAACCTTGCCATTGTGCTGGTGTTGCTGGTGTTCATGCTCGCCGTGGTGGCCTTCATTGTGCTGGTCGAGCGGGGGGAACGGCGCATCCCGATCCAATACGCGCGCCGCATCGTGGGCAGAAAGATTGTGGGTGGTGTCTCGACGCACCTCCCGCTGAAAGTCAACAGCAGCGGGGTGATGCCGATTATCTTCGCAGTCTCGATCCTGACTTTTCCGCAGACCATCGCCCTGTTTGGGAATTTGAAAAACAACCGGGTGATCGGTTGGCTGCTGACGAGCTTCGCGTGGGGCGAACCGCTTTACACGATCGCCTATGTCGCGCTGATCCTGTTCTTTGCGCATTTTTATCTCTCGATTGTTTACAACCCCGACGAAGTCGCCGACAACGTCCGCAAACAAGGCGGGTTCATTCCCGGCATTCGTCCCGGCAAACGCACGGCCGATCACCTCGATGAGGTACTGACCAAGATCACCTGGGTGGGAGGCGTCTATCTGGCGATCATCGCCCTGATACCGGAGATGATGCTGGCGGGCTTGCGCGTCAACCACCTGCCGGGCTCGGTGGGGTTATGGTTCGACGAACACCTGCCGACCTGGCTGCTGCACGGGCTCAACATCAACTTCTATTTCGGGGGCACGTCGTTATTGATTGTGGTCGGGGTCGCCATGGATACCGTTCAGCAAGTGAACGCGCAATTGATCATGCGCCACTATGAAGGGTTCATGAAGAAAGGTCGCCTGAGAGGACGTCGCCCCACAATGTAGGAGAAGCGAGGGAGCCATGAAACCACGCGCCTTGATTTTTCTGGGAGCCCCGGGAGCCGGCAAAGGAACGCAGGCGAGAGAAGTGTCGAAGGAATTCAGCATCCCGCAGATTTCGACGGGCGACATTCTCCGCGAGGCGGTGAAGAAAGGGACGGCGCTGGGCCTGGCCGCCAAGGCGAAGATGGAGGCCGGGCAACTGGTTCCGGACGAGATCGTCTGTGGCATCGTCGATGAACGAATCGGTGAGCCCGACTGCGCGGCGGGGTTCATCCTGGACGGTTTCCCGCGCACCATTCCTCAAGCCCAGTTCGTGGATCGGGCGCTGCAGGCAAAGGGCAAGGGGAGCCCGCTGGTTATCAATATCGCGGTTGACCAGGATCTGCTGATGAAGCGGCTGACCGGCCGCCGCACTTGCTCGGTCTGCGGGGAGATCTACAATATCTACTTTGGTCCTCCCAAGCGGGAGGGCGTCTGCGACAAGGATGGCGGCAAACTCCTCCAGCGCGCGGATGATAACGAGAACACCATCCGCCAGCGTCTTGTGGCTTATGAGAACCAGACCAGTCCGCTCATCGAGTACTATCGTAAGAAGAATCTGTTGCACGACGTGAACGGCAGTCGCGACCCCGAGCCCATCGCGAAGGAGCTTATTCAGTTCTTGAAGGGCGCATGAGTATCGACTGCAAGTCTCGAACGGAGATTGAGAAGCTGCGGCGTGCGGGGCAGTTGGTAAGAGGGCTTCTGCACGAGATCCGGGACCGAGTCCGGCCGGGCATTACGACCCTGGAACTGGAGAGGTACACGGAAAAGCGACTGGCGGAGTTAGGTGCACGGCCGGCCTTCAAGGGTTACCGAGGTTATCCGTGCTGTCTGTGCACCTCGGTGAACGACCAGATCGTCCACGGTATCCCCTCCGACCGCCGGCTAAAGGAAGGGGATATCCTCAGCCTGGACTTGGGAGTGGTTCTAGACGGGTATTACGGCGACTCGGCCATCACGGTTCCGGTGGGACAGATTTCAGAACCGCTCCGAGAACTCCTCCGCGTCACCGAGGAAGCCTTGGAGTTGGCAATCCAGAAAGCGCGCCCCGGCAACCACTTGGGCGATATTTCGGCGACGGTGCAGCAGCACGCGGAAGAGAACCACTACACAGTGGTGAGGGAGTTCGTGGGACACGGGATTGGCCGCGAGCTGCATGAGGAGCCGCAGATTCCGAACTACGGCACCCCAGGTCACGGGCCGGTCTTGAAAGAGGGCATGGTTTTGGCCATCGAACCGATGGTCAACTCGGGTGGCGCGGCCGTGCGGGTTCTGGACGATCGCTGGACGGCGGTGACGGAGGACGGCGGCTATTCCGCCCACTTCGAGCACATGGTGGCGGTTACCCACAACGGTCCGGATGTTCTGACAAGGTTGTAGTCCGCCGAGCCTGTTCCCTTCGGAATGCGGGCGCGCGGGCGGGAAGCGCATCAGTCAGTTTATGGCTAAGGAAGAAGCAATCGAGGTCATTGCAACGGTGGTTGAGCCTCTGCCGAACGCGATGTTTCGGGTTGAACTGGATAATAAACACCGGGTCCTGGCGCACATCTCGGGAAAGATGCGGAAGAATTTTATCCGCATTCTTCCCGGCGACAAGGTGGCGGTGGAACTTTCTCCTTACGACCTGACACGCGGACGGATCGTTTACCGGTACAAGTAGCTCGGGAGGGGAACAATCAACGCTGGAAGAATTTGACTCCCGGCTGACCCCTCCGGTCCCGGGCAGGTGGTCGAGCGGAATTGTCCGCGGAGTGGGAATCAATGAAAGTTCGCTCTTCAGTTCGGAAGATCTGCGCCAAATGCAAGATCGTGAGACGGCGGGGCGTGGTTCGGGTGATTTGCGAGAACCCCAAGCATAAGCAGCGGCAGGGGTGATCATCGAAACTCGAAACTGGAAACTCGAAATTCGTCGGACCGCCACCCGGGTAGGATTTCGACACCATTCCGAGTTTCGAATTTCGGTTTTCGAATTTCGGGTGTAGGAGAGGAAGGTCATGGCAAGAATTGCCGGTATCGATCTGCCGCGGACGAAGCGGGCGGAAATCGGGTTGACCTATATTTTTGGAATTGGCAGGACGCGCTCCATGTCCATTCTGGTGCGGGCGGGGGTCAGCCCCGATAAGAAGGTTAAGGACCTGACCGATGACGAAGTCAACAGGATCCGCCAGATCATCGAGGAGGAGGGGGGAGTCGAGGGGGATCTCCGCAAGGAGACCGCCATGAACATCAAGCGGCTGATAGAAATCGGCTCCTACCGGGGCTTCCGGCATCGTCGCAATCTTCCTGTTCGGGGTCAGCGCACCCATACCAATGCGCGAACCCGCAAGGGACCACGGCGGGGAACGATTGCCAACAAGAAACGGGCGACGGCCAAGACGTAGGCTTGTGGTGGCGAGCCCCATCGAGTATTACTGAGGGAAAATGGCGAAAGCGGCTGCGAAACCAAGCAAGAAGAAGGTCTTCAAAAAGAAAGAAAAACGGATTGTGCCCGTGGGGATCGTGCACGTGCACGCGACGTTTAACAACACGCAGATTTGCGTGACGGATCCGGATGGAAAGGTCATTTGCTGGGCCAGCTCCGGCTCCATGGGCTTCAAGGGCTCGCGCAAGGGGACTCCCTTCGCGGCCCAACAGGCGGCGCTGCGCGCGGCCAATGCCGCGCGGGACCATGGTATGCGGACCGTAGAGGTGCGCGTGAAGGGCCCGGGGTCCGGCCGCGAGTCGGCCATCCGCGCGCTGGCCACTGCCGGCCTCGACGTGCGCATGATCCGGGATGCAACCCCGATCCCGCACAACGGCTGCCGGCCCCCCAAGCGCCGCCGCGTGTGAGTCTTACAGGGAGGTTGATTTGGCAAGATATCGTGACGCAGTATGCAGGCTCTGCCGCCGGGAAGGCGTGAAGCTGTTCCTGAAAGGGCAACGTTGCCTGACGGACAAGTGCGCCATCGAAAAGCGCAACTTCGCTCCGGGCCAGCACGGCAAATCGCGGCGGCCCAAGCTCGTCGGGTACGGTTTGCAGCTTCGCGAAAAGCAGAAGGTTCGCCGCCTTTACGGCATCCTGGAAGATCAGTTCCGTTCCTATTTTGAGAAGGCTGCGGCCATGAGGGGCATCACGGGCGAAAACCTGCTCCATCTGCTCGAGCAGCGCCTCGACAACGCCGTTTACCGGCTGGGCCTCGCCACCTCACGCGCCGCGGCGCGCCAATTGGTGCGCCACGGGCACATCGAGGTTGCCGGCCGCAAGGTGAATATTCCCTCTTTCCAGGTTGCGCCAGGCCAGGAAATCGTCGTGCGGGAAAGAAGCCGCAAGGTGCCCGGCATCCTGCATGCATTGGACCTGATGGGCGGCCGCGGGATTCCCTCCTGGCTGGAATTCGACCGCGTGAGCATGAAGGGGAAAGTCCTCTCGATGCCCAAGCGTGAAGACGTGAATTTCCCCATTCAGGAGCAGATGATCGTCGAACTCTATTCGAAGTAGCGCCGTTCCAAAAGAACGGACGCGCGTGTATGCGCATGCAGTTTCAGTAAAGGCGCGGCATGCTGAGCTCTTACAAGGGAGGTAAGAAAGCGATGCTCTGGAAAGGATTTCAAAGACCCAAGCGCCTGGCGTGCAATACCGATACGCTGACCGACAAGTACGGGCAGTTTAATGCCCAGCCCTTCGAGCGCGGCTTCGGCACCACCATTGGTAACGCGCTGCGGCGGGTGCTGCTTTCCTCGATCGAGGGGGCGGCGATCACGGCCGTAAAGATCGAGGGCGTCTTGCACGAGTTTTCCTCCATCCCTGGGGTCGTCGAAGATGCCACGGACATTATCCTCAACCTCAAGCAAATTCCCCTGAAGATGCACGTGGAAGGGCCGAAGACCCTCTACCTGAATGTCGATCAACCCGGCGAGGTGACCTCCCGCGTGATCCAGGAGGATGCCGACGTCGAGATCCTCGACAAAGATATTCCCATCGCCACCGTGAGCGAGGGCGGCAGCCTGCACGTCGAGATGCGCGTCAAGGGGGGCCGCGGCTACGTTTCCGCCGAGAAGAATTTCGACGAGGATCTGCCCATCGGCTACATCCCGGTGGATTCCGTGCACTCACCCATCCGCAAGGTCAACTACACAGTGGAAGCGGCGCGCCTGGGCCAGATGACCGACTTTGACAAACTTACGCTGGATGTCTGGTCAAACGGCGCCGTCGCTCCGGCCGACGCCGTGGGCTTGGCGGCCAAGCTGCTCAAAGACCACATGAACATCTTCATTAACTTTGATGAAGCCCCTGAGGTGGAAGAGGTTCCTGCGACAGAAACGTCGGCGGTGCGCAACGAGAACCTGGACCGGTCGGTTGAGGAACTGGAGCTGTCGGTCCGATCGTACAACTGCCTGAAGAACGCCAACATCTCCACCATCCGCGAGCTGGTGCAGAAAAGCGAGCAGGAAATGCTGAAGACCAAGAACTTCGGCCGGAAGTCTTTGAACGAGATTAAGGAGATTCTCTCCGCGATGGGCTTGAGCCTGGGGATGAAATTTGACGAGAAGGGCACTGCCATCATGCCCCCGCAGGAAGCGCAGCACCCACAGGTCTAGCGCTCGGGCGCGGACAGCGGCGGTGCAGGCCTCCGGTTCACGTCATCGTGAGTGAAGGGATGGATCGCCGGCAATCGCCACATCGGTAAGTCCAGCAAGAGGAAGCAGAACATGCGTCATCGCAACTACGGCAGAAAGCTGAGCAGGAATACCGAGCACCGCCGCGCCCTGCTGCGCAACCTGGTGACCTCACTGATTCTCGAGGAACGCATCGAGACGACCGTGGCCAAGGCCAAGGCCGCCCGCGGACTGGCGGAGGAACTGATTACCCTGGGCAAGCGCGGTGATCTCCACTCCCGGCGACAAGCCGCGAGCTTCTGCATGACGGCCCCCGCCGTCAAGAAACTCTTTGAGGATGTCGCCAAGCGTTATACCACGCGCCCCGGCGGCTACACGCGCATCGTCCGCACCGGCTGGCGCAAGGGCGACGGCGCTGACACCGTGGTGCTGGAATTGGTGGGGACGGAGGTCCTCCAGAAGCGCGCGGAAGCGCGAGCCAAGAAGGTTGAAGCCACGCGCAAGCGCCAGGAGGAAGCCGCCAAGGCCGAACAGCAGGCTGCCCCGCCCGACGAGGGCGAGAAGAAGTAGCCAAGCATCCTCGAAAGCCTTAACATCATCCCGGCCCGGGAGAATAGAGTCCCGGGCCGGGATTTTCTTTTCATTCCATGCCGCCTGATTCTCCCGTTCAGCGCGACGCTCCGACGCACCTTCCACCTGAATGGCCGCGCAACGTCCGCGCCCTCGGTTGGGTGGCGTTCTTCAACGACACCGCCACGGAGATGAGCTACTGGCTCCTGCCCCAGTTCATGATCAGCGTGCTGGGGGCGGGGCCGATGGCCTTCGGACTGATGGAAGGCGCGGCGGAAACCGT
>Ga0315281_10006277_pt1 | contig 16942 bp, 14 predicted proteins | sample YL17G07_0_MG_FD_204540 | JGI IMG/M metagenome (GOLD analysis project Ga0315281, IMG submission 204540) | Sediment microbial communities from Yellowstone Lake, YNP, Wyoming, USA - YL17G07_0 | ecosystem: Environmental > Aquatic > Freshwater > Lake > Sediment | place: USA: Wyoming | collected...
CGGCGGAAGTATTCGGCGTCCTTGGGGTTCGAGCCGGGGAAGCCACCTTCGATCCATTCGAGGCCGAGTTCATCGAGCTTGCGCGTGATGCGCACCTTGTCTTCCACGGAGAGAGAGATGCCCTCCATCTGGCTGCCATCGCGGAGCGTGGTGTCGTAGAGCTGGACGCGGTCGGTAGGCATGGCGCTTCCTCAGGATTGTGTCGCAGGTCGGGAAAGGACGGGAGGGGCGAGGAGCGGCGCTAAATGGCAGCCCCGCGGGATTGCCGCGGGGGGTGTATCACCGTATAGAGGGTGGGCAAGAAAGCCATCGGCGTTATGGTAGCACGCCACTGTGGACGGGCCAGCGTGGAGCGGTGGGGTCGGAGCCGCGGACTTCTCAGTCGTCGGCGGGGAGAAGTCTGAACGCGCCTCCGCCGAGCGGTTGGAAGACCCGGAAGTGGCGGTCGAAGGTGAGGATGCGCGCGGTATCGAATCGGGCCGCCAGGACGATGATTGAGAGATCGGCGAGGCCGGGCCTCAGAGCCTCGTATCGGTGTTCGAGTTCCACGACGGTCCGATAGTCGGCCGAGTCGAGGCACTCGACACGGAAGAGCCCATCAGCCAGGTCACTGAGGAAATTCCTCGCGGCGGCCGCGCCGATCCGCGCATTGAGCATGTAGTCGATCTCAGCGGTAACCGGCGCGGGAATGATGAGCCGGCCCACATTGGCGCGGATAACGCGTGCAATGCCCGGCGCCTCACGGTCGACCCGGTCCGCCACGGCCAGGACCGCGTCGGTATCGACGATGACTAGCTCGTCACGGATGGTTCATCGCTCCACGCGTCATCACCGAAGCCTCGTAGCAGTTCTTCTTCCGGGATGTCGACGACGGACGTACCGCCGCCCTTGCCTTCGAAGCAACCGATTATCGCGAAGTCCCGCTTCACCGGGCGCCTGCGCCCAGCGGCGTACTCAGCGAGCGCTTCGCGCAGAACGCTCGCCTGCGACGAACCCTCTTCGGAGGCGACCTCCGCGAGGAGGCGCGCTTCGGCTTCGGTCAGATAGACGCTGGTCTTTCGCATACTCACCTACGTAGGGTACCACGTAGGGCACCTATGGTGATAGTCGCGTCGCCCATGTTCGCCCGATAGCTGGGGCGTGACTGATAGCGAGGACGAGCTAACTCAGCGACGTACAGGATGATTGTATACAATCATCCTGTACACGGTGGAGACCTGCACCACTATGGTTGCCAGCTGGCTGACATCGCCCAAACCGGGCGCGCACGATTCGATCGACGGGCCGGATTACTACCGCGACGCCTATCCTTACACGCTCCCGCCGATGGTCCAATTCGAACGCGAGCCGGTAGCGCTCGACCCGCCCGAGCGCATCTGGGTCACCGACACGACCTTCCGGGACGGCCAGCAGAGCCGCGCGCCGTACACAGTCGAGCAGATCGGACGGCTGTTCGAGATGCTCCACCGGCTGGGCGGGCCCCAGGGGATGATCCGCCAGTCGGAGTTCTTCCTCTATACGAAGAAGGACCGCGAGGCCGTTGAGCGCTGCCAGGATTACCGCTTCCCGTTCCCCGAGATCACGGCCTGGATCCGCGGCACGATGGCCGATTACCAGCTTGTCCGGGCCTCCGGTCTGAAAGAGGCGGGCATCCTGTGCTCGATCTCCGACTACCACATCTTCAAGAAGCTGAACTCGACGCGGGAGGCGGTAATCGCGAGCTACCTGGAGGTGGTGGATGCCGCCCTTGCGGACGGGGTGATCCCTCGCTGCCACATCGAGGACAGCACCCGCGCCGACTTTTACCACGTGGTGCTGCCGCTCGTGCGGGCGCTGATGGAGCGCGGCAAGCAGGCCGGGATCCAGGTGAAGGTGCGCTACCCGGACACCATGGGCGTCGGCGTCCCGGACCCCCACGCGGCACTGCCGCGGGGCATCCCCCGACTGACGCACCTGCTCAAGACCGAGGGCGGAGTGCCTTCCGAAGCGCTGGAGTTCCACGGCCAGAACGACCTGAACGCGATCATCCCGAACGCGGTGGCGGCGTGGTTGTACGGAGCCTCATCGAACAACGGCACGCTGCTGGGGATCGGCGAGCGGAGCGGGAACACACCGATCGAAGCGCTGGTGTTCTGGCTGATCGGCCTCACGGGGCAGACGCAGGGGATCGACACGACGGTGATCTCGGAGATCGCGGACTACTACCGCGCCATCGGCGAGGTGGTGGACCAGCGACTGCCGTTCGTGGGCGACAACTTCAACGTGACCCGCGCGGGCATCCACGCCGACGGGATGATCAAGGACGAGGAGATCTACAACCCCTTCGATACGACGGGGCTGTTGAACCGTCCGCCGGGGGTGGCGATCACGGACAAGTCGGGCGCGGCGGGGCTGCTGATGTGGATGCAGAAGCACCGGCCCGTCGAAGCTCATGGCCTGGGGAAGCGGGACGCGCGCCTGATGCGGGTTTTGGACCTTGTGATGGCCGAATACGAAGACGGGCGCGTGCTTAGCATGGCCGAAGAAGAGGTGGATGCCCTGGTGGACGCGGCTTTTGCGAATGACGCGGTGAAGTGGGCGGGCGGGAAATGAGACTTCTCCCGGATCCGCCCGTCGCACGGCGTAAGCTGGTGGGGTGGCGATAGACAGAGCTCACCGGACGAAGGCGGAGGCGGTGTACGAGGCGCTCCAGGGGGCGATCCTCTCCGGGCAGTTACAGGCGGGGGCGCGCCTGCGGCAGGAAGAGGTCGCTGCGCAGTGGGGCGTCTCGCAGACGCCAGTGCGCGAGGCCTTCCGGCGACTGGAATCGGAGGGGCTGGTTGAGCACGCCCCAAACAAGGGGATCGTCGTCCGGGGGATCCCCTGGGCGCCGCCCGCCGCGCCTATCAGTGTGCTGGCACGGCGCTGGGCGGATTTGATCACGGATCCAGAGTCGTTGCCGGGGAGCGACTTTCCTTAGGCGTACGGCGACGGACAGCCTTGCCCAAGGTCGGGCGTCCGAACCAAATCCAGTCGCCCCGGTGAGCGACGGCTACCGACGATGGTTCACCCTACGCCGCTGAGCTTCTTCTTCTTTTGGGCGACGTAGTCCACGAGGATGTACTCGCCGAGCTTGTCGGGGGTGGTGTAAAACACGCGGCCCTTGTTGATCCGAGCGACCTGGTTCACGAACTCTTTGAGGTAGTAGTTCCGGTCCAGCATGAAGGTGTTGATGGTGATCCGCTTTTGGGTGCAGCGTTTCACCTCCTTCAACGTCTCTTTGATGGTGATCGGGCTCGGGGGATAGGCGAAGTAGCTGCGGCCGTTCTCAAGGTGCGCGGTGGGCTCGCCGTCCGAAATCATGATGATCTGGCGGGTGCCCTGGGTGTGCTTCGCCAACAGCTTCTGGGCGATCATGAGCGCGTGGTGCATGTTCGTGCCGAGGACCGATTCGTCCCAGCGGACGTAGGGCAGCTCGTCGGCCTTGAGTTCGCGGGCGTAGGCGCTGAAGCCAACGATGTAGAGGCTATCGCGGGCGAACTGCGATGAGATGAGGTTGTTCAGGGCGAGGGCGACCTTCTTCGCCGCCTGGAAGCTGCCGCGGAGGGCCATCGACCAGCTCAGGTCGAGCATGATCACGGTCGCGGTCTGGGTCATGAGTTCGGTGCGGGCGACTTCGAAGTCGTTCGGCGCGATATGCACAGGCGTGCCCGGCCCTTCACGCAGCATCGAGTTCATCAGTGTCTTCTGGATATCGAGGAAGAAGGGGTCGCCGAACTCGTACTTCTTGGTCGCGTCGGTGCGTTCGCCGCCGCTGCCGCTGTCGCGAATCTCGTGCTTGCCGAAGGTGTCCTTCTTGAGCTGCGAGTAGATCTCGCGGAGGGCTCGGTTGCCGATCTTGCGGGTGCCGCGCGGGGTCAGCTCGTAGCCGTTGCCCTTCTTCCGGATGTAGCCGGCCTCTTCGAGGATTTCGAGGAACTGCTTGAGCTGGTCGAGCGTCTCGCGGGCCTCCGGGCCAAGGAGCTCTTCGAGCTTGTCCGCATCGATGTCGTCGATCTCGCCGCCGTACTGCGTGCGTTCGAGCTGGCGCTCCACCTCGTCTATCGACTGCATCTGGTTCATGAGCTGCATGGCTGATTCAAGATCCAACTGCTCTTCGCCGCGGAAGGGGTACTGGTTCTTGAGGTCGCGCATGGGGTAGAGGTACTCGAGGTTCTGGGCGAGGTCGTTCATGACCGACTGGAGGTCAGGGTCGCCGATCTTGTCGGAGAGCAGATCCTGTAGCTGCTGGCGCATCTCGCCGGGCAGGCTGTCGAGGAGGCTCTGCATCTGCCCCATCTGATGCTGCATCTGAGAAATCAACTCATCGAGTGACTGCGGCGGGTTGTCGCCGAAGAAATCGCCGTGCTTCTGCATGAACTCATCGAAGTTCGGCTCTTTGCCGGCCATCTTGTCCTGAAGCATCTGGTTCAGGTCGCGCATCATGTCTTTCATGCGCGCGAGTTCTTCGGGGGACATGTTGGCGATCTGGTCGTACATGTCCTTAAAGAAGGTCTCCATCATGGCCTTCTTGAGGGACTCGAGGAGTTCGTTGAACTTCTCCTGGGCCTCGGGGTCCATGAACTCGTAGTTCTGGAGCTGGCGCACCTGGCTGCCCACGTCTTCGGGGAGCTGCTGGAGGAAGTCCTTCTTCTTGTTGGCGATGTTCCGGAGCATGTCGGCGAATTCGCCGGGCTGGTTCGGCTGGCCGGGTTGCTGTTGTCCTTGCTGCCCCGGCTGTTGCTGGCCGGGCTGCTGCTGACCCTGTGAGCGCTGGCCCTGCTGGCCGGCCTGGGGCTGCCCCTGTTGGCCGGGCTGCTGCCCTTGTTCCTGACCCTGCTGTTGCTGGCCGCCTTCCGGCTGGCCATCCTGCGGCTGGCCGTCCTGGGCCTGCGAACTGTCCGCCTCGTCGATACGCCGATCGAGGGTGGTCTGCTCCATGTTCACGATCTCTTCGAGCTTCTTTTTGATGTCATCGAAGACGGAGCTGAGGTTGAACTTATCGAGCTGCTGGCGGCGTTGCTGGCGAAGTTGCTGAAGGAGGTCGCGAAGGCCCTGCATCCGCTGGTTGTTGGGGTCGCGCATCCCGCGCTGCATGAGGTTCCGGAGGGCGTGCTGAAGGTCACCGAAGTTCATCAGGTCGTCGGTGAGGTTGTCGAGGATCTCGTCGGCTTCGAGGGGCGGGACTTCCTGGGTACCATCCCACATCGAATACCGGTACTTCATCGCCATGCCGGGGGCCTCCAGCGCAGGCACCGCTCGCAGGCGTCGCCTGAAGGTACGGTAGCGGAATCCGAGAGGGTTGTCAGTCGAGGGTCAGCGCCGCACTGGTGGTGCCGCCGCGGGGAGACCGACCGTGCGGCCGCCTTCGACGGCCATGATCTGGCCCGTGATGTACTCCGCATCATCCGAAGCGAGGAAGGCCGCCATGGCGCCAATGTCATCGGGGGTGGCCATGCGGCCCAGGGGCACAGAGTTGGCCATGTTCTCGCGCATGCCCATATCCAGGATGTTCGGGGCGTTAAGCATTTTGCCCCAGATGGCCGTATCAACGAGGCCCGGGGCGATCGAATTCACGCGGATCCGGTGGGGCGCGAGTTCGACGGCAAAGCAACGGCTGAGCTGCATCACGGCCGCCTTCGAAGCGCAGTAGGCCATCAGGTTTGGCGAGATCCCGTTGAGGGCGGCTATGCTGGCGATGTTCACGATGGCGCCGCCGTGCCCCTCTTTAATCATCTGCCGGGCCGCCGCCTGGGTGCTGAGCACCACCCCGAGTCCATTGATGTTCATCGTGCGGTTCCAGGTCTCTTCGGTGGTATCCATGCCCATCTGCCCGATGGCGATCCCGGCGTTGCCGACCATGACATCGAAGCGGCCGAGCTTCTCGACCGTTGCGGCAACGAAGCCGTCGATCTCCGCTTTGCTGTTCACATCGCATTTCATCCCGAGGGTGCGGGCGCCGGTTTCTTCAGCGATTTCGTTGGCGGCGGCGCGGGCGCCGGCTTCATCGATGTCTCCGATAGCGACCGCGGCGCCTTCGCGGGCGAGCCGGTAGGCGATGCCCTTCCCGATGCCCATTGCGCCGCCCGTGACCGCCGCGACTTTACCTTCGAATCGAGCCACGTCTATTTCCCCCGCCGAAGATTTGGCAAAGGTTACAGATCCGGGGCATGAGCGGCGAATGCCAGTTCAGGTGAGGGCAGGGCACCCGACAATGTAGGAGATGAAGGGCAAGGATCCGAAGGAACTTATCGCGAGGGTGACGGACATTCCGCCGTTGCCCGCGGTAGCCACGCGAGTGATGGGCCTGGCTGATAGCGACCGGACGAGCGCACCCGAACTGGCGAGCGTGCTGAGCGCGGACCAGGGCCTGACAGCGCAGTTGATCCGCGTGAGCAACTCGGCGTACTTCGGGGCGGGCCGCCAGGTCGGCTCGGTACGGGAGGCGGTGGTCCTGCTGGGGTTCCGGCAGGTGCGCCAGCTGGCCGTAGGGGCGAGCATCATGAACAACCTGAAGCGGCCCCATACCCAGCCCGACGGCTTCGATATCGACCTCTTCTGGGGCCACAGCGTCGCGGTGGCGATCGCGGCGGACGCGGTGGCGCGCGCCACCCACACAGCCAAACCCGAAGACGCGTTCACCGCCGGGATCGTGCACGACATCGGCCGGCTGGTACTCCGGCACGCGATGCCGATCGAGTTTCGCGAGGCAGTGGCGATGGCCGCTGCGGGTTCGGTATCGCTGCACGATGCCGAGTTGGAGGTCACGGGATACTGCCACGAAGAACTGGGCCAAGCGCTCGGCGAGCAGTGGAGGTTCCCCGCCCACCTGGTGGAGGCGATCGGGCGCCATCATGAGCAGGGCCTCACGGTGGCCAACGACGGACTGCCGGCCCTGCTGGCGCTGGCGAACGAACTGGCGCACTCCTACGGTCTGCTCTGCGGATACGAGATACACGACGCGCCGAGCGTGGCCATCCCGCAGCACCTCGAAGCGTTCGAGCGGGAAGTAGGCGGGATGGATCGGCTGCTGGAGAGGGCGTTCGGGTTTATCGAAGGGGCGTCCGGCGCGCCGAACAGGTGGTTCGCCCAGGCGAGCTAACTTTTATGTTGACCCGGCCCTTGCCCGAGTCAGAAGATGCCCCGCATGACTCTCGGAGGCGGTTTTCGCGCGGCGCGTGAACGGGCGACGTTCGCGGTACTCGGGGTGCTGGTAATCATCGGCGCCGGGGCGCTGGCAGCCGCGAACATTGATGTCGCCGGTGGGCCAATGGGGGGCGACGCGACCGCGGTCGCCGGCCCTCCGCATCCCGCGCCGCTAACGTACCGGGGCCGCCCGCCGGCCAGCCTGGTACCGCTGGGCCTAACCACGAGCGCAGACCCGGCGACCGCGGACTTCGAGTTCGAGTGGGGCTCGCCCGAAGGCGTAGTGGACCGCGAATTCGTACCTGTCGCGGCCCTGGGGACGGGCGTGGACTCGCTGAGCGCGGGCGACCTCCAGGGGCTCATCGAAGGCCGCCTGACGAACTGGCGCGACGTGAACGGGGTCCCGGGCGGGGTGACCTTCGTGGTCGCCGGGCCGCGCGAGGACAGCGACGTCGTTGGAACGTTTACACGAGGCGCCCGGCCGAAACAAAAGTTCGAGAGTTACGCGGCCCTGCGCGAACAGATGGGCATCTTCTCCGGGATGGTGGCGTTCGTGCCCCTGGATGAGGTCTGGCCGGGCGCCACGGCGATCGCCATCGGCGGGGTCGATTTGGTCAGGGGGAAAGGCGACCCGACGAACTGGCCGTTTACCGACCGTGTGCTGGTGCGGGGCCTAACGGACCGGGGGAAGGACCTGGCGCCGCGGCTACAGGCACGGATCCATCTGACGTTGCCGAAGGCCACAACCATTGTGGCGACGGGCGACATCCTGCTTTCGCGGTGCACGCTGGCGCGCATTGAAGCGATCGGCGATTGGGCCGCGCCCTTCCGGGGCCAGGTTGGTGACTACCTGCGGGGGGCAGACCTCGCCCTCGGATCGTTGGACGGGAGCATCCAGGACATTGGCACGCCGTTCGGCTGCGAGGTGACGACGAACCTCACTTCACCACCGCAGGTGCTCGAAGCGTTGAAGTTGGCGGGTTTGGACGAAGTCACGATTGCGACGAACCACGTGTTCGACTGCGGCCGCCAGCCCTGCGAGGACCGTGCCTTCCTGCGCACGATCGATCTCTTGAAGCAGGCGGGGATCAAGCCGGTTGGGGGCGGACGAAACCTGGAGGAAGCGCTCGCGCCCGGGATCTTCGAAGTGAACGGGGTGAAATTCGGCGTACTCGGGTTCGACGACGTCGCGGCGCAGGACCTGGAGGCGACGGCGACCGAACCAGGCACGTCGCCCTTGGATGACGACTACAAGGAGGAGCGCGCGGCCGGAGAGCCCGCGTTCTTCCGGCCAGCCGAAGAGCTATCGCTCACGCGCTTCAGCGACCGGATTCGGAAGCTGAAACGAGAGGTCGACGTCGTGGTCGTGCAGGTGCAGAGCGGGACGGAGGACACCCACGACCCGAGCCCGCGGAGCATCAAGGCGCTGCGCGCGGCAGCGGACGCGGGGGCTGATCTGATCGTCGGGAACCAGGCGCACTGGGTGCAGGCCGTGGAGACGCGCCCGGCCGCCTTTATCGCGTACGCCCTCGGCAATCTCGTGTTCGACCAGGTGCAGACGGCCGAGCACGGCGAGGGCTATCTGCTGGAGGCGACCTTCTGGGGCTCGCACCTGGCGAACGTGCGCCTCGTGCCGTACCGGATCGTTGACCGGCACCACCCGGAGTTCCTGGGAGGCGCCCCCCGGGCCAAGGTTCTCGGAGATGTGTTCGCGGCGACTCGGAGCCTGCCGCCGCTGAAGTAGCAGCGCTACTTCACCTCGAAATCGAGGCGCATGCCCTGCTTGAAGTGATCGACAGTGCTGCCTGCTTCGCCGGGGGCGATGAGGCAGGCGAACACGTATTTCCCGACAGGCAGGTCAAGGAGGATATCGCCGGACTTTCCAGGCGCGATGTTTTCGACCTCGCCGAGATTTTCGAATGACCCGTCTGCCTTCGGGCGAAGGATGGCGAGTTCGTGGATCTGCGACTGGCTGGTGTTCCGCCCGACGAAACGGATGGCCCCCGCGGCCACGAAGGATTTGTCGGCGGTGATCGAATACTCGATCAGGCTGGCGGTGACTGTTTCCTTCGGGTCGATGACGTTGACTTCCACGATGACGGTGCTGCCGCCGGGGACGTAGCACTTGAGCTTCTGGACGCCCTGGTTCGAGGGGGCCGTCCAATCGATGTTGCGCGTGCGGCCCGAAGGCACAAGTACTTCTTCGAACTTCATGCCCTCGATGCCCTCGACCTCGCGATCCTTCTTCCCGTCGTTGGTGACGGCGAAGGTGATGCGCTCACGAGGCGTGACCACAGGGCGCTGCGGGATGCAGGCATCATCGGTCTGGGTGATGCCGATGGTGCGGCGGGGGGCGTCGTCGCCCCCGCAAGCGGCGAGGAGTACAGGGACTACGAGAGCGACGAGGAAGAGGAAGCGGGACATTGCGAAGCGACTCCATGAGTGGTGATGAGAAGCCAGGACGGTGAAGGTCACGGCGACGGCGCCCCGCCCGGGGCAGGGCCGGGCACTTCTGCAGGTCGGGGTACGCGCCGGGCCGAGGGGAGGAAGAGGTAGAGCGCGCCCATACCGAGGAGGTAGAACCAGTAGAGCCCGATCTGGAGGGTGGAGGGGGCGGAGTCGTAGCCGAGAAGGGTGTTGAGGAACTTGCCCGGCGTCGAAGTGATGGAGACGAGGTGCTCGGTATCCCAGGGGCGGTCGCCGAGGTTAGTGATGATGGCGGCGGAATAGAGCTTCGTGACTGAGGTCGCGAGCAGACCCGCGCCAAGCACGATGACAACCAGCCCGGAGGCAAAGAAGAACTGTTTCAGCGGCAGGCGCGAACTGCCGTGGTAGATGGCGGCGCCGATGAGGGCGGCAATCGCGAAGCCGAGGAGCCCCCCGGCGATAAAGGGCACCCCGGAGGAACCGTTGGTGGAGCCCGCGAAGAGGAAGAGGGTGGTCTCCAGGCCTTCGCGGCCCACGGAAGTGGCGGCGAGGAGGACGATGGCCGTCATCGAGCCGCGGCTGAGAGCGCGATCCAGGTCTTGGCGAAGTTCGCGCGACATCCCGGCGGCCTGCCGGCGCATCCAGAGCGCCATGCCGGAGAGGATGACGACGGCGAAGATCATGGTGAAGCCTTCGAACGCTTCGACGACCCGGTCATCGAGTTCGCGAGAGACCAGTTCGAGCGCCGTAGCGAGGAGGACGCAGGCGGTCGCCGCAACACCCACGCCCATCCAGACGGCGCGGAACTGCCTTCGCTGGCCCAGCGAGCGCAGGTAGCCGAGGAGGATGGCAACCACAAGGGCCATCTCAACGCCTTCGCGCACGGTCACGAGGAAGGAAAACGTCATGATGCCTCGCCCGGCTGGGAGGTTATTAGCTATGCCTAATAGTGAAACATCGGTCGCACTACTGTCCAGTACCAGTCAGTACACTTGGCGTCGCCGGGTGGCCAGGGAGGGGACGGGCGGTGACAACCGTGGAATAAACGCCAGAACGCCAGGGGATTCCCGAACTTCGTTCGGAAATGTCTATCCGCGGTTGCGGCCCGTGTCTATACTTCTCACATTCCGAATACGGTTCGGTTAGGGGGAAGCACATGTCGAGCGCGCTGGCGGAGCAGATCCGCGAAATGCCTTCACGGCGGGAGCCGCCGTACCGGCCACAGATGCTGCAGACCGACGCGGAGCGCGCGGCGCTGGCGAAGAAGCTGGGCGACGCCGCGAACTATGAGACGCAGTTACTGCGCGTGCTGGTGGCTGAGGCCCCGGAGAACATCGAGTTCCGCAAGGCGCTGGTGAGCGGGATCGTCAGCGCGGAGTACGCGGGCATCGACGCGTTCAGCCGCAAGGTCTGCGAGTGGCAGACGTGGTCCGTGCCGTGGGAGCTGATCATGGCGATGGCCCGCCAGACGTGGGACGAAGTGCGCCACGCGCAACTGGGCACGCGCCTGCTCGAATCGTACGGCGGCGTGCTTGGCGAATACCCGGACACACTGGCCGGTAGTTCGGGCGCCGCGGCTGGCGGACCGGCAGGCGCGGGACGCCCGGGCGGGATGATGGCAGGACAGGCACAGGAAGTTGCCCCCGGCGATGCGCAGGGCAACATGCGCGACCCGCTTATTAGCCTGGCGGTGACCAACGTTGCGCTCGAAGGGCAAGCGCTGGACCTGTTCCGTGGCACCTCGGAACTGGGCCACAAGGTCGGCGATGACCTGATGGAGTTGGTCTACGACTACAACTGGGCCGACGAAGTCACGCACACCGCGATCGGAGACTACTTCGTGAAGGGCCTGTGTGAAGCCAAGCCGGGCGAAGAGCAGCGGGCGCTGCGCGCCCACGCCATGTTCGAAGCGAACCGGGCGCGCCTTTCCGGCGACCAGGTGGAAGAGATCAAGGCGTTCTTCGCGGAAGAAGTTGAGCGCGGGAACCTCGCGCTGGCGGGCTCCGGCCCGGCTCGTCCCGCCGGCTACTAGGGTGGCCGTCCGGATCGAACTCGAACCGTGCATTAACTGCGGGCTGTGCCGGCGTCACTGCCCAACGGATGCCATTCACTACTTCACCACGCAGCACCGGACGCACGTGGTGGAGCCAGCGGCGTGCATCGACTGCGACCTCTGCGTGAAAGTCTGCCCGGCGTTCTGCATCGTGCCCGACGAGGCCTACGTGCATGACCCGGCGGAACGCGAAGCAGCGAAAGCGAAGGCGCGCGCGTGGGCGGCGAAGCAGAACCAGGTGAAGGCACGATTGCGGGCGCGAGCAGGTGCGGCGATTTCGGCTTTAGGCGCCCGTTAGCGCTCGATCGTTCCAAGCCGCGGAGGGCGGGCGACCACGTTTACCGAGGGGGACTTTGAGATGCCTGAGCTTGCGATCGACCCGAGAGACGTGGGCGGGGCCTTCAGTGTCGACGAATGCGCGCGGCGCATCATCCATTACCGCTTCGCCGAGAACGTGTGCATGACCACCGCGGCGGGCTGGGCATCGACTACGCCGAAGGTAAAAGTGAAGCTGGCGCTGGGCGAACACTGCTATCACGACAGCATCCATTCGTTCTGGTTCGGGCAGCGATTACCGGAACTCCGGGTGACGGAGCAGATGGACCTCGAAACGCCGCCGACGCTGCGCGTCTCATACAAAGCGGAGCCGCCGAACGAAGCGTTCCTGAAGTTCTGCGAGGCGATGCAGCTCCAGACGGAAGAGCTGCTGCGCGTGGTGGGGCTGTACCGGGTGATGAAGCCGCACCTGTGCGTGTACTACCGACACCACCGGCAGGTAACGGACCAGGTCTCGGACGCGCCCACGGTCCGTATCATCGACCACATCCTCCTGGAGGAGGAGCAGCACGTGAACTGGGGCCAGGCCATCTATGAAGAGCTGGCCGACACGCCCGAGCGGAGGCGGACGGCGATGGAATGGCAGATGCACCTGGAAGATCTGCTGATCAAGAGCGGCGGGGTTACCGGGGGCCGCTAGCCTCCATCCTCCCGACCGGCCTGTGCTAGGATGCGGCACCGCCCGCAACCACGAGGTTTCGCGATGCCTGGACCACTCGACGGCCTGACAATCCTCGACCTCTCGGAGTACGTCTGCGGGCCATACGCAACCAAGCTGCTGGCCGACTTCGGCGCCGACGTAATCAAAGTGGAGCGGCCCGGCGGCGACCCGGCGCGCAAGCTCGGGCCTTTCCCGAAAGATGTGCCGCATCCTGAGAAGAGCGGGACGTTCTTCTACTTCAACACCAACAAGCGGTCGATCGAACTTGATCTGCAGTCGGCCGCCGGTCGCGAGACGTTCCTCGCGCTGGTGGACCGCGCCGATGCCGTGGTGGAGAGCTTTCGGCCGGGGGTGCTCGACGCACTAGGTATCAGCTGGGACGCGATCCACGCACGCAGGCCGGACCTGCCGCTGATCTCGATCACCAACTTCGGGCAGGAGAGCCCGTACCGGGACTACAAGGGCACCGAACTGACGCTGTATGCCCTCGCGGGTGAGATGTACACGATGGGCGTTGCCGAGCGCGAGCCGGTGACGATGTACGGGACGGCGTCGCTGGTGGAATCGGGCGCAGCCGCGGCAACGGCCACGTTCGCCGCGATCCTGGCTTCGAAGGAACAGGGCATCGGCCAGCACGTGGACTATTCGATCGCCGACAGTCACTTCCTCGGCGCGGACCGGCGACACGTCGGGACCATCGCCTTCGAGTTTTCGGGGCGGCGGACTCCACGCGCTTCGCGCTCAGGAAGGGCAGCGCTGACGGGGGTCTACCCCTGCGCCGATGGCTGGGTCGAGTTTTCGGCGGCCTCCACGCGCATGGATCGGTTCGCGGTCATGCTCGGGAGTCCCGATTGGCTCAAGGATCCGAAGTGGGCGGTACGCGGAGCGCTGCTTGATCCGGAGAATGTCGCAGAGCTTGAAGGGTATTTCTATGCGTGGCTGGCGGAGCACACAAAGCGGGAGATCTGGGCCCTGGCCAGGGAGGCGCGAGTGCTCTGCGGGCCACTCTTCGATGTAGCGGAGATCAACAGCGACCCGCACTTCAGAGGGCGCGGGTTCTGGACGAAGGTGAAGCACGCCGCGATGGGCGAGATCGAGATCCCCGGCAGGCCGTTCACGATGCCGAAGTCGCCGTGGGCCATCCGGCGGGCCGCGCCGTTGCTGAATGAACATAGCGCCGAAATACGGGCCGAACTTTCGAAGGGCACCCGATCGAGTCCGGCCCCGGCGCCGCCCGCCAAACCTCGGCTGCCGCTCGATGGGCTGCGGGTGATCGACCTGTGCGTAGTATGGGCGGGGCCATTTTCGACACTGTTGCTCGGCGACCTCGGGGCGGAGGTACTGAAGGCTGAGAACGTGCACCTGATGCAACCGATGACGCGTGGCACCATGGCGCGACCTTCGAAGGAGCTGATCAACCGGATGGCCCCGGCCGCGGGAGGCTATCCGAACAACGACCCCGGCCTGCGGCCCTGGAACTACAACCCCACCTTCGTTCAGTTGTACCGGAACAAGAAGAGCTTCACCGTCGACCTCCGCACCGAAGAAGGCCGGGAGATCTTCGGGCAGGTGGTGGCGCAGGCCGACGCGGTAGTGGAGAACAACGCCACGGAGACCATGGACGGCCTCGGGATCACCTACGAGTGGCTACGAAAGTACCGGGACGACATCATCATGGTGCGGATCCCGGCGTACGGCTCCACGGGGCCGTACAACCAGGCGCGCGCACTTGGGGTGCACCTGGAAAGCGTGATGGGCCACACCCTGCTGCGCGGTTATGCAGATGCCGACCCCTCGGAGAACTCGGCCATCTTCTCGGGCGATTACCTGGCCGGGGCGCAGGCGGCGCTGGCTGTGATGATGGCGAAGTGGCACCGGGACAGGACCGGCGAAGGGCAGCTGATCGAGATCGGGCAGGCGGAGAACGCCTCGGCCATGCTGGCGCAGGCGTTCATGGAGTACGCGCTGAACGGGCGGGTGCCGGAACGGATCGGCAACCGGTCGCTCTATGGGGCGGCGCCGACAGGCATCTACCCGTGCAAGAGCCCCGGCACGGCCGCCGATTGCGGTGACCGCTGGATAGCGATCGGGATCGGCAGTGACGAAGAGTGGCATGCGCTCCGGACAGCGATGGGCGAGCCCGCCTGGGCGATGGCCCAGGAGCTGGCCACCAATGCCGGACGGCTGGCCGCGCATGATGCGATCGACGCGGAACTGGGGCGCTGGACGGCTGGATTCGACGACTACGAGCTCTTCCACCGGCTGCAAGCCGTAGGAGTCGCCGCCGCGCCCGTGCTCGAAGGCTCGCGCGCGTTCGACGACGCACATGCGCTCGCTCGTGGGCTTTACAAGCCGCAGACGCTACACGATGGTGTTGGGCCGTATCGGTTCAACACGCCGTTCCTCGGCCTTTCCGAGCCGCCGCTTGGCGTGCGGCAGCCGGCCGTGGCACTGGGCGAGCACAACGAGTACGTCTACAAAGACCTGCTCGGCTACAGCGACGAGGAGTACCAGCGGCTGGTGGATGCCGGACACATCGGCATGGACTTCGACGCCTCGATCGCCTGACGCCGCCGCCGGGTGGCGTGTCGGGGTGCTGACGAGCTTTACGGCGGTCGTGACACGCGGCCGGTAAACTAGGGCCGTGCGACACCTCGCTTTCCGCCTTCTCCCCCTCGTCTTGCTGATCGCCCTCGTGGCCGCCGCGTGCGGCGATGACGCGCAGACTCCGAGCCCGGCTTCGGTTCCAGCCGCCAACGGGACAGCTTCCCCTGCGGGGAGTCCCGCCGCGGGCGGGACGACGACCAGCGATGCCCCGGCAAAGAAGCTCGGCACCTACAGCGGCGTCGCGACGACGACGAAGGCGCCTGATTTCACGGCCCTGTCGGGGGCGAAAGCGTCGTTCGGAAAGCTGGGCTCCGCGGTCTATCGCATCGAGATGCCGGACAAATGGAACGGCGAACTGGTGCTGTGGGCGCACGGCTACCGCGGCTCGGGGACGGAGCTTTCAACGGAGAGCCCTCCGCAGGCAGTACGGAAGCAGCTTATCGACCAGGGGTACGCCTGGGGCGCCAGCAGCTACAGCGAAAACGGCTACACCCCGGGCATCGGGGCCGACGACACGCTGGCGCTAAAGAAGTTCTTCGTGGACAAGTTCGGGGCGCCGAAGCGGACCTACCTTACGGGCGCATCGATGGGCGGAAATGTGATTACGCTCTCGCTCGAGAACTTCGGGAACGAATACGACGGGGCGCTGGCGGTCTGCGGTGCGCTGGCCGGCGAAGAGGAGATCGACTACCTCACGTCATGGGCGATGGTGGCCGAATACCTCAGCGGCGTGACCATCCCGCTCGGGCAGGGGGCGCAGGCGGTGACGCAGGCTCTGCTGACGAACATGGGCACCGCCCTGGGCGCCGCGCAGACCCCAACGGACAAGGGGAAGCGCTTCGCGAACGTCATGCAGAACCTGACGGGCGGGCCAAGGCCGTTCTTCAAGGAAGGGTTCGTGGACCAGTACCTCGTGAACTTCGGGCTGCTGATTGCCGACCCGAACCGGCAGGGGCTGACCTCACGAGCATCCACGAACGAGGGCGCGAACTACCACATCGACCCATCGTTCGGGTTGACCGATGCCGCCCTGAACGCGGGCGTGCGGCGGCTGACAGCGGATACCAGCGCGCGGGACGCGAACGCCCACCCGGACGCGGCTCCGACGACGGGGCGTATTACGAAGCCGTTGCTCACACTGCACGGCACCGGCGACCTGTTCGTGCCGATCACCCAGGAGCAGTCCTACCAGGCCAAGGTCGGGGCGGCGGGGAAGAGCGACCTGTTCGTCGCGCGGGCCATCCGTTCGGCGGGGCACTGCAAGTTCAGTGACGAGGAGTACACGACCGCCTTCAACGACCTGACGAACTGGGTGACGACCGGGAAGAAGCCGGCGGGTGATGATATCTCGGGCGACCTCTCGGATATCGGGCGGAAGTTCACGACGCCGCTGCGGCCGGGCGACCCGGGGAACAAGTAGTGCGGGCGATTCCCGACTTGCGATTCCAGCGCCGGCAGCCGAAAGTTCCCCTGTGAACATCTTTTTCGATGTCGATTCGACGATCATCACCTGGGACGTAAAGCTGCGCCCCGGCGTGAAGGAGATCTTCCAGAAGTTGCGGGACGAGGGCCACATCCTCTATCTGTGGAGCGGGATGGGGAAACGGTGGGAGATCGTGAAGCGCTTCGACCTCCACGAACACATCGTCGATTGCTTTTCGAAGCCGTTGTACAACCACCACGAGCGCCTGGAA
>Ga0315281_10006278_pt1 | contig 16941 bp, 12 predicted proteins | sample YL17G07_0_MG_FD_204540 | JGI IMG/M metagenome (GOLD analysis project Ga0315281, IMG submission 204540) | Sediment microbial communities from Yellowstone Lake, YNP, Wyoming, USA - YL17G07_0 | ecosystem: Environmental > Aquatic > Freshwater > Lake > Sediment | place: USA: Wyoming | collected...
TTGCCAATCTTTAGCCTGGACAGGCCAAGCCGCTCGTACATAGGGAGCATGTCTGGTATAAGAAATGCCACCAGCCATCCATTGTCAGAACAGAGGCGCAGAAACGCACGGGCAGTATTTTCCAGTTCCTCCTCAGGCCCTACAGGGTCTCCCAGGCTAAAAGCCACACTTCTGACTACTTTGTATGAGATGAAAGAGCTGCGGGTGCTCGAAAAGAAATATGACTTATCCCGCCAGACCTTGAAATAGTCATAGGACGAACGACCATACTCTGCCAGGATAGCCTTTGCGTCTGCAATCTCTTGAGGCACCACCTGGAGCTTGTACGCAACAGGGCGGAATATGCTATAGGCTGAGAAACCGAAAGCCAGAACCCCCATAAGATCAAGCGAGTCCATAAACCAACGGGCATAATGGCTGTGCGTCACCAGGTCAGTGTTACCGACGAAGAAGAACTCACGCAACGTTCTGACTAATGCCCCTCCAAAACTGAAATTGACGCCAAAATCACGGCGGTCAAGGAAACTGAAGCCTACAATCCCGTACATTACCGCAAACAACACGACAAAAATGGAAAGTGCCAAACCCCGTGTTATGCTGTGGCGTTCAGTGCGCACGGAGAACCGTCTGCGGAAGATGAGCAGGAGGGCCAATGTCACTGCCGGAGCCGGGGCTTCATACCAAAGCTGAAAAACGATGTGTATGACCAGAGCGAGAGATAGACTCACAATGGCGAGCCACCAGGCCACCCTGCGGCGCTGAAGGAGGCGAAAGGACAGATAAACAAGAACGAACCCTATTGCTACGGTTATCGAACGGCTAAAGTGGAACACCCCGAAAGGCAAGACCGTATTGAAAAGAAGAGGATGCTCATGGAAACGTGTCAACAATGTCTGGAAGATGAGTAGCAGCCCATTAGCGAGAATGGCGAGGCAAGTGAGCCATATAGGCCACTCTTTCTTAATAGCTTCCCACAACAAGCGCCGCCAGGTTACCGCAATGCCCGGCGGAGGTATCGGCAGATTCTCCATCAATTCCTCGTTGTTTCTTTTTAGGCAAGTAAGTCAAATATAATCAATGTCAGAGAATGTAAGGGAAAAGGGTTAACAAGTCAACTGATTTGGGACTTACGAAGAACCGCCTGCTTCCAGACAAAGTGTTTGGGGAACGATATAACGGCGACCCGGGGGTTCTCCTCGGTTGCGGTTGGTACGATTTTCTCCGTACCAGCCGAGGGGGGGCAACCAATGAATAGGTTCCTGCGGTTGTCCCGACTTTCCCTAGTTATCATCCTTCTAATATCTGTGTGCGCCCTTGCCTCTGTTGCATACACACAGCACGAAGCACAACAGTATTGGAAAAGCAAGTATGAAGATGCTGTTGTCCAGATACCAGTAACACTAGCTTTATCTCATTTTACTAATCCAACAGATGTTGATAAGACTGAGTTCATGGACAGCCTTCATCAAAAGATTGAGCCAGTAAAGATTGAGATGCACAGCACTTGGCATGCTGTGGCATTTTGGTTCAAAAAATGTGATGTGGGCAATGGAACAATCTTGCTTCATTTACCAAGTTATAGCGAAAACAACTATGAGCCTATTGACGTGCCCTTCTTTGATGTAAGACTGTGTGTACCGCCATATAAGTAGAATCGGGGAAGGTTATGGATAGACTAGGGAACAACCACAGCAATACAATCCTCAAGATTGTATTTGTCGATGATTTCTTGAAACAAAGCCGTGGCAGGATGTGTCGTACTACTGGTCTGTGGATTTGCTACCATAGATAAGATTTGTTGCCCATCGTTGAAAGCGTTAGGGAAGCAAGTATGAACATAACCGTTAATAATGATAGGAGCTTCGGAATGACCCAATACGGCTTCCCAATACGAAACAAGTTGAACATAGTAAAAAGCGATGTCCAACTGTTCATAGGTATCATTGCCTTCGCCACAGGCAAGAGAAAACAGAGTCGGAATCCTGTGAGCGTAAAATTCCCTTTCGACATTAAAACCATACGATGCCAGTATGTTATCCCTGACTGGTGTTGTCATCATATCAAACAAATCTGTCGCAAGATTTGTACAAGGTGGTTTGAGTGGCTTCAAATACGGAAACCCATTGGCGAAAAGCCCAATGCTTGCCAACTCATGCGCAACAATGAAAGCGAAATCATCATTGGGAGTGATGTTACCCAGTTTGACCCATGCAATATGGTTTTGGGTATCCACCGTTGTTTGAGCATCAATGCCAGGTGGCAGGTCTGGGTTATACAGGTAGTGAATGGTATAACCGTATGGCTTTACACCTTTATCATAGAAATCTGCGAATGGCTTGTATTGAAGCAATGGGTTAAGAAGTTTAGCAGGGTCATACTCATTAGAAGCTGAAGCAGAGTAATTACATTCCCAGATTCCAGGAGGATAGAATCTCCAAGAATCAAAAGGACAGTTTGGAGTAGGCGCAGAAGAATGGCAAGCAGCTCCCACAATAACTGCTGCTAGGAGGAATAAGATTACAAGGGCTTTCAGCATGACCACAGTAGTATACGAACCTAGAAAGCGAATGTCAACCAAAACACAACAATAGATTCGAGTAAACGGAACATATTGAACTAGCCTTTCGTCTGAATGTACTCAGACGGAGGTTAGTATGAAACGAGCAATCTGGAGGGTATGGAGTCGAGTGGGCAAATGGAGAGGTTTTAAGCTAATGAGAGTGATATACGAGGACTTCAAGTGTAAAGTATGCGGCTCTCGGAATGTCGTGAAGTACGGCAAGCTGAGGGGCATACAAAGGTGGTGGTGTAAGGACTGCCATCACAAATTTGCCGATAATGACGCACTCCCTGGTATGAAGACACCCACAGAGCAAGTGTCCTCAGCCTTACAGTTGTATTATGAGGGAGATTCCTTACAAGTTATCCGAAGAAACCTAGAGCAACAGTACAACAGCCACGTTTCGGATTCCACCATCTATGATTGGATTGAGAGGTTCACCAAGATAGCTGTTGATAAGGCAAAGACCTACAAGCCGAACGTGGGTGACGTTTGGGTTGCCGATGAAACAGTCTTGCGTATAGAGGGTAGGAAGCTATGGTTTTTCGATGTCATAGACTCCAAGACTCGGTTTTTATTAGCTTCCCATCTATCCCGCTATCGTGGCATAGCCGAGGTTAAAGCAGTCATGCAGAAAGCCGCCGAAAAAGCAGGCAAATCCCCTAAGTACGTTCTCACAGACAAATTGGCGGCTTATCCAGACGGGATAGAGCAGACCTTTGGCTCAGAAACTAAACACATTCAAAGCAAGCCGTTTACAAAGGAAAATTCCACGAACCTAATTGAACGTTTCCATGGAACGTTAAAAAGCCGCACCAAGATTATGCGAGGGCTAAAGCATCTAGATACTGCCAAACTATTCTCTGAGGGGTGGCTAGTCCACTACAACTTCTTCCGCCCACATGAAACGATAGGCAAAACCCCAGCCGAGAAAGCCGACGTTAGATTCCCTTACGCTAATTGGGCAAACGTTGTGAACGAACCCACGATAGCGATTATGAGGGTTGACGTTAGGGATACGGCTGTCGTGCCGTTTGAGCCCAAAGTGAGGGCTTCTAGACAGGCTGTAGGAATACGTCCTCGAATACCGAGGCAAAAACCGATGCCCGTAAGAGGTGTTTTCTACGAAGGGCGTGGCATGGTATCAAGCCGTCCGTTTGCAGGCGGCAAACGACATAAGGGGAGAGTGATATGAGATTTCCCAACACTACCACAATATATCGAAGCTATTTGGCTAATTTTAAGTCTTTAATGGCTTTCTCTACTTTAGTGAGTCTATCATGGGTCTCGGTAAGTTCTACACCTAACTTTGATATCAGGGCAATCGTAAAAAGACAATATTCTAGGATTAAGCTATTATCTGGTGGTTTGTGGGAGGCTAAACTCTGGTATTTTCCCAATATCGAAATGACCCACTTGTTTATAGATTTCCAATCCTCTTCCTTCTTTAATTGCGCAAGTGCATCTTTAAGTGGCTCAGGTTTAGAAAGTTCGCCTGCTAATTGCTTAAGCCCACGTTTAATTGGTTCAGGAACTGGCTCTTTCTCTTTAGCCATGACCATACCTTCCTTTCTTATACGCCGATTATACAGGAAGTCAATACATGAATCAACCGCAACCGAGGAGAACCAACCCGGGAAAACGCTTGACATCAGGGGCTACCTGCGCGGTTAGCGGTACTTGTAGATAACCTTGCCGCCTGTGATGGTGAGGCCCATGCTATGAAAAAATCCACCCAGCATCTCCTCCGGCGCAAGGTCAGCTACCTCTTCTACGGCTGACTCGAAGAATTTGAGGTCCGCGTCACCCGCCCAGACGTCAGCCACTCTGACGTCTGAGACCTGGCTGATGGCAAGCTCATGCACCGCTGGTCTGGCAGGGTCTTCGATATCGGGGAAATGACGCATCAGGTAAAATCGGACGGCCGGTAACTCCGAGGCCACAGCCTGACGAGTGAAAACCAGGGAGCCTTCTACTATTCTTTCACCGTGCGCCTCACAGATGCCTTTCACCTTCGCTCCAACGCGCTTGCCACCTATTTTGGGATTCAGCTCGCTGAGCTTCGTCCGATAGATGCGGGCCAGCTTCTTGGGGAATCCCTGCACAAAGCCGCGCATCAGGGTGAAATCGTTATCCACCCAGATATAAGGCACTATGTAGCCTGGTTCTCCCCGGAAACTGCACTGAATCATTACCAGGCACTCCTGGTAAACGGCTCGCTCCGGGTTGATAAAGGCCAAGTCGGGATTTGATTCGCTCACCGAAACCCATTCTACAAACCACACGATTCCCTTTCCCGGCTCCGGTCCTATCTCCAAAGGCGGCGGGATCAACTTCCTGGCCCGCTTCACATCGGTACGAAAGACTAACTGCATCACCTCACCGCCGTAATACCAGGGCGGTGGTTCAACTATTGACGAATGGCCCCGGGGGGTTAACGGCAGGGTGTATCCCTTCAGCGGAAACTGCTTCGATGCCATAGGAGCCTCCTCTGGTCATTACCTTACTGCTTTTCGTGCGGTGGCGCAACTCGAAAAGCAGCTAATGGGGGAACGCTTCTTATGGATAAGAGACGAGTTCCTGTTTGAGAATATCATAAAACCTGTCTCTGGCGCTGCGTTCTAGCCAGGGGCGGTGGCCGCAGTTCTCTAAGAGGATAAAGCGTAAATCTTTCAGAATGCGAGAAAGAGGCTCAACGACCCCATCGGCGGGATGGGGGTCGTAGTCGCCGTGGATGGCGACTACGGGGCAATGGATTTCCCTCCCCAACTCAAGAAGATGGCCACTGCTTCTGAGCTCGCCGGCCTGTTCCCAGACACCCTGAAAGACATCGTAGCGGCATTCCAGTATCTCGTCGTCATGGAGCAAGGGATCGTACGCGTCGGCTTGGGATAGCAGCTTGCCCAGCCGGGCCAGGGGCGTGTTTCTGTCTACAACGGCGGGGTCGTTCAGGGTATGCATCAGGGAAAAGGCTTGCTCACTTTCCTGCTCACTGAGCCGACTCAGCCGAGTCTGCGTAATATTCAGGGCATACTTTTCCTGGTAGGGGGCACTGCTGATGAGTATGAGCTTTTTCACAAAGGAAGGGTGGCGGGCGGTGAAAATAAAACTGAGCAGAGCGCCCCAGGAGAACCCAATCAATGTGACGGGAAGGGCTGCGTGCTTTTCTAAGACAGCCTTCAGCTCGCGGACCTGCCCTTCAAGTGTGGTCGCTGTTTGAAGCGGCTCCAGAACGCTCATAAGAGAAGACAGCTCTCGAGCTACCGGCGCCATTTCTCCGGGTGCACCCGGTCCGCCGTGAATAACAGCCACACGGTAAGGCGCGTTGCCGTATTTTCTGAGGTTGTTCATAGTTTGTAACAAGTTTAACCTGTTACTAATCTAAAATAAATGGGGGCGTTTTGGGGGAGGTAATTGAGTAATGAGGGCACGGCATGCCGTGCCCCTACGGATTGGAGCAGATGCTCCAAGCTACCCGAAATAACTCACCACTCCAGACCCAACTCTTTAGCCACCTTTTTCACAGGTACCCCTTTTGCTTGGGAAGATAAAGAGCGCTCAAGCCTTTTCTTAAGCTCTGCTTTTAACTCCAGTCCACGCTCGTCTACAAAGCGAATGCTCTTGGTTCTGAACTTAGCTTCTATGTCCATAACGAGGGAACTCTACCTTCTTCGGGAAGACTTGGTTATCTCTTTCTTTATTTCTACCGGCAATAAATGCGCCAAATCTACGTGTTCGGATGCTGAAAGGACCTCTATCCCAACCAGTTTCCCCTTCGCATCCATGTCCAGAGTTATATCCTCGTCCACTTCCTTGCAGAGGACTTTTTCGGCCTCCCCAATCTTCAAATAAAGGGTGTCGTACTTCGGGTCATAACTAATTCTCATGATTTACCCCCACCTACATAAAATACCTTAACTGTAATCACCACTATCTCGTCGTTTTCCTCAGTATACACCACCTCGACCTTTTTCCGGAGATAGTGTTTGCCCAACCAATCCTTATTATACTCGAAAACCGACTCTTTACTTTTTCGACGTTTCTTCAGTTGAATTTCCCTATCGCTCGCTAGAACCAATCCGATTTCTTCTTCAGTAGTTCCTCTCTCCTTAGCTCTCTCCCTCGCATGTTCTGTAAGCTTAATTCTCAACTGAGCCTCCCGATATAGATAAGCCGCCGCTTGATTGACTATCGAGTAATCTCTTTGTGGGATTATATCGTAAACGATTGAGGAAAGAAAGGGCGGGTTTGAAACCCGCCCCTACGTTGTTGAATTAGCTGCGTTTTATCAGGCAGGTACTTTCTCGACGACCTTCTCTACCCGTACCGCGCAAAACTTGAGCTCGGGGATTTTTGATACGGGGTCTAGCGCGGGATTGGTGAGCAGGTTGGTGGCGCTCTCGGCGAAGTGGAAGGTCATGAAGACCACGCCCTTCATTAAGCTTTTCGTTACCTTCGCTTTGGCTATCACCTTGCCCCTGCGGGAGATGACCCGCACCTTATCGCCATCGGCGATGCCGAGGGCTTTGGCGTCCTGAGGATTTATCTCCAACTCCTCCTCACTCTTCAGCTCGTTGAGCCCCTTCGATTTGCGGGTCATGGTTCCGGTATGATAATGGAACAGGCTGCGCCCTGTGGTGAGCACCAGGGGGTAAGTATCATCAGGCCGCTCCTTGGGCGGCTTGTACTCCAGAGCAGCGAACTTGCCTTTGCCCCGACTGAACATGCCCTCGTGGAGATAGCGAAGGCCGGGATGGTCCTCCGTGGGGCAGGGCCACTGCAGGCTACCGTTCTCCAGCCTGGCAAAGCTGATGCCGCCGTAGGAAGGCGTGACATCGGCGATCTCCTTCATAACATCAGCAGCGGTGGCGAACTCGAAGCCCTTGCTCCTCATGCGCCGGGCTATCTCGCAGACTATCTGCCAATCCGGCCGGGCTGTGCCCACAGGGGCGATAGCCCTACGCACCCGCTGCACGCGGCGCTCAGTGTTGGTGAAGGTGCCGTTCTTCTCGGCGAAGCTTGCCCCGGGCAATACTACATGGGCGAACTGCGCCGTCTCGGTGAGGAATATGTCCTGTACCACCAGGAACTCCAGCTTGCTCAACGCTTCTTTAATATGCCTGGCGTCGGGGTCGCTGAGCACCGGGTTCTCACCTATTATGTAAGCCGCCTTGACCTTGCCCTCATCCATAGAGTGGAACATATCGGTGAGCACCATCCCTGGCTCCGCGGGCAGAGTACAGCCCCAGGCAGCCTCGAACTTCGACCTGGCGCTGGGGCCTGCTACCTGCTGATAGCCGGTAAACACGTTGGGCAAAGCGCCCATATCGCAGGCACCCTGCACATTGTTCTGGCCGCGCAGCGGGTTCACACCTGAAGCCCACTTGCCCACATTGCCCGTGAGCATGGCGAGGTTGGCTACAGCCAGCACATTGTCTGTGCCGTGGGAGTGCTGCGTGATGCCCATAGCGTAGAGTATGGAGGCAGGGCCATTGGTGGCATATACCCGGGCTGCCTCAGCGATGGTGGCAGCGGGGACGCCGGTGATCTCGGATATAAGCTCTATGTTGAAACCCTTGAGAGAATTCTTGAACTCCTCGAAGTTCTCGCAACGCTGCTCCACGAACGCCTTGTCCAATAAGCCCTCGTCGAATATCACGCGACACAGGCCCATGAGCAGGGCTACATCGGTGCCGGGACGGTGCCGCAGCCAGATATGCGCCATGCGGCACAGCGGTATCTCGCGTGGGTCGGCGACGATGAGCTTGGCCCCCTTGTCCACCGCCTTCTTTATCTCGAGGGCGATAACCGGATGATCTTCAGTGGTATTGGTTCCGATAGCGAGGATGCATTTAGCATCCGCAATCTCCTCAATGGAGTTGGTCATAGCGCCGCTGCCGAAGCTTGTGGCCAGACCGGCCACGGTGGGCGCGTGTCAGAGACGGGCACAGTGGTCTATGTTGTTGGTGCCCATCACCGCCCGCGTGAATTTCTGGAAGACATAGTTGTCCTCGTTGGTGCACTTGGCGGAGGATATGGCGGCGAACTGGTTGCCTTTGTATCCGGCCAGCCTGACCGTTATCAGGTCATACGCCTCGCCCCAGGTGGCCTCCACAAACTCGCCGTTCTTCTGCTTGATGAGAGGCGCGGTGAGGCGCTCGGGGGAGTTCACGAAATCGAGTCCGAATTTGCCTTTTACGCAGGCCTGACCCTTGTTGGCAGGCCCTTTTTTATCAGGGACAACGCGCATGATTTTGTCATTCTTTATCTCGAGCTTGAGCTGGCAGCCCACGCCGCAGTAGGGGCAGATGGTGGTCACCACACGGTCCGGGGGACTCATACCGATGGCGCTGCGCTCCATAAGCGCCACAACCGGGCAGGCATCCACGCAAGCGCCGCAGAACTGGCAGTTGGCCTCTTTGAGGTTGAGTTTATTGGGAGGAGCGATAACATTGCACTGTAAGCATCTTTGCGACTCTGCTATCGCAATATCTTTGGGTACCTCCAGCTCGACCTCATCGAAGTTGTGGATTCTGTCTTTGGCGTGAAGATGGGAGAAGACAGCCAGTTTCTCCGGCGGAAGGTCTTGCTCCGTGAAATAGATAGCCTCTTCAGCGGCGACGAGCGATTCCGAGATGTCGCCTTTGCCGCCCAGGTAGCGGTCTATGGTTTCGGCGGCTTTCCTCCCTGCTGCTATGGCTTCGATAACGGTGGCAGGGCCGCTGACGCAATCGCCTCCGGCGAAGACGCCCTGGCGACTGGTCTGCAGGTGAGCATCCGTCTTAACTACGTTCCCTTTTCCGGCCTCGACCTTGAAGCCAGCGGGAATGTCGGTGCGCTGCCCGATAGCGGCGATCAGGGTATCAAGCTCAGTAACAAACTCACTGCCTTTTATGGGGACAGGACGCCGTCTGCCGCTGGCGTCGGGCTCGCCCAGCTCCATGCGTATGCACTCCAGCTTCAGCTTGTGTCCCTCGCAGGTAACCTTGGAAGGGGCAGCCAGATAGGTAATTTCGATGCCTTCCTCCAGTGCTGCATCCACCTCCTCGGGGTTGGCGGGCATCTCAGCCCGGGTGCGGCGATAGATGATTTTCACATTCTTAGCACCCAGGCGCAAAGAAATGCGGGCTGCATCGATAGCGACATTGCCTCCACCGACCACACCCACCTCTTTGCCCACGTTTATCTTCTCACCCAGGTTAGCACGGCGCAGAAACTCCGCCGATTCGATAACGCCCGGCAGGCTATCCCCCTCCACACCCAGATTCATCCCCTGATGCGAGCCCAGGCCAAGGAAGATCGCGTTGTAGCCCTGCTCGAAAAGGGAATCGAGAGAGTCGACCTTCGTGTTCAGTTTAATCTCAACCCCGAAGCTCTTGATATCTTCGATCTCGCTTCCCAATATATTGCGGGGCAGACGGTACTCGGGTATACCCACCCTCATCATGCCGCCGGCCTCGGGGAGAGACTCGAAAACGGTCACTTTATGGCCCTGCTTGGCCAGATAGTAGGCAGCGGTCAGTCCCGCAGGGCCTGCACCCACGACTGCCACGTTCTTGCCGGTGGGAGGGAGTTTCCGGGCGCGCTTCTTCCAGGAATCATCGCTGTTATCGGCAGCGTAGCGCTTCATCATTCTGATGCAGAGCGGCTTGTCCACCTCTTTGCCGCGCTGACAGGCCTGCTCGCAGGGATGCACACAGACACGCCCCAGGGAGCCGGGGAAGGGGACCCGCTCCCGAATCACCGCCAGGGAAGCTGAGGGCCTGCCTCTAGCGATAAGACGCAGGTAGCGAGGGATATCTATGCCGGCAGGACAAGCCTTATGGCAGGGGTAGGCGAACTCAATGGCCCTGGCCCCTCGTATATCGTCGCAGACACGGACGCAGCGTTCGCAGAGGATACAATAGTTATTATCACGAATCCAGAAGGGGCTGTCCTCTCGGATGGGCAGCTTTGGGGGAACATATGCAGGCAGCTCGTCAAGCCCGATATGGTCGATGGCTCTTTGCAGCTCGCCATTATCACCCTTGAAGCTGGTTTCGTATGGGGTGGCATTCCCTCCTTTAAGGTGAGCATTGGGGTATCTCGAAAGCATGAGCTTCAGGCTGTGATAGCGCAGTTTTTGGAGCCGCAGTTTGTTGGTATGGACAACCATCCTTTCGGTTACAGGGGTGATACAAGCCAGTTGGGGCTCAGCGACGCCTTTAACCTCAACGACACAGAGGCGGCAGGCCCTATCGGGCTGTAACTCAGCCAGAGGTTTCAGGCCGGGGTAGTTACACAGCGCCGGTATGTAGATGCCAGCCCTCTCGGCCGCCTTGAGTATAGTTGTCCCCTCCTCCACCTTGACCTCTCGAGAGTCGATGGTAAGAGTGATCTCTTTCACTTTGCACCCCACTAGAGATAAATTAAGAATAGATGTTAGAGGTCTATCTCAATACCTTGTTGGTAGGACGATCGACTAAACTATGATAAGAGAGCGTTTGCCAATCACTTTTCAGCCCCCTGTGTCCCCCAATCTTGGGGGAATTTTGAAACTGGGGGATACCCCCAGACCCCCAGTCCTTCACAAGGGAAGGACCCCTCTGCACTCCCCAATTCAAAACTCTCTCTTAATGATGCGAAACCGGGTGAAACCCCTGCATAGAAAAAAGGAGCCCGGCCGACACAATAACAGCTATGCAGCCGAACTCCTGATACACATTATATAGAGCAACGATGGGCACCTCTCATTCCGCCACGGAGAGTGCCAGCATCTCAGCCAGCTTCGGACCGGATACCTGCGTGAAAGCACAATTCCAGTATCCAGTATACCTGTAAACAGGGTGCTTTTCAAGATTATGCGCCAGCGAAAGGATGAAGTTTATGCTTAGGCCGACTACATAGTAGTGACAGACAGTTTCAATTGTGCTATTATTGCATCTCGCCGGAGAATGTCGCAGTCACTCAATTGTGACGACATTAAGCCTTATCAATAGTATCACAGGAGGCGCTATATGTTAGCTAGTACATCGACCGCCGGCTTGGTCTACCGAAGGCTTGACTTGCACATACATACCCCAGCTTCCGAATGCTTCGAAGACAAGTCTGTAACTCCGGAAGCAATCATCAATAAGGCACTCTCGCAGAGACTTGATGCCATAGCTATCACAGACCACAATACGGGAGTGTGGGTTGATAAAATCAAGGCCGCGTCCAAAGGTAAGCTCGTAATCTTCCCTGGCGTTGAGGTCTCCGCAACAGGCGGTAAGAGCGGCATCCATATACTCGCCATCTTCGACCCCACTAAGACGACCAAGGATGTCGAGAATTTGCTAGGCGCTCTCGGGATTAAGGCTGACAAGTACGGCAAGCCTGATGCTCTCACTAGTCATAGTCCTAGCCAAGTCATTAACATCATCTCAGAACATGAGGGCTTGGCGATACTTGCGCATGCTAACTCGGACAAAGGTGTTATGGGTGACGTAGGCGGCCAGCAAAGAATCGATATACTTCAGAATCCTAACCTTTCAGCCGCTGAAGCAACTGATTTCGCTAATGCGGAGAAGCAGAAACGGAAAAGGAGAGTAGTCGATTTGCTCAATGGCAGTCACCCTGATTATCCAGAACTTGCAGTCTACCAGGCGTCCGACAACCTCTCGCTTGTCAAAGAAGGCAAGCACTGTGTAGACGCTATAGGCTCCCGTTTCACCTACTTCAAACTGGATGAGATTTCACTTGAAGGCTTGCGTCAGTGCTTCTGCGACCCATCTGTGCGCATCAGGCAGCACGATGAATACCGCCTGGTCAATTCCCCACGAATTGAGACCATGAAGGTATCCCAGGGGTTCCTCGAGCACCAAACTATCCATTTCCACGAAGGTCTGAATAGCATCGTAGGTGGCAAAGGTACTGGCAAGTCCCTCGTTGTCGAGTTCCTACGATTTGCCCTCCAACAACCCTCCGCTGACACGGATATACAACGCGACCACAGTCTCAAGCTACAGAAGCGACTTGAGCCATTTGGAAACGTGGTCGTAGAGTTTAGGCTTGATAACGGCACAAGCTATCGAGTCACACGCACTTATGATGGTACTTCCAACTTACTTGAGTGCTGCAATCTGGAGACTAATGAATCTTATGAAGGTGACCTTCAAGCCTTGTTGCCCATCCTTGCGTACAGCCAGAACGAGGTCATCCGAATAGCCGAAGATGAGCAAGCTCAGCTTAGATTAGTGGATTCATTCATCGATTCCTCATCTTACGACGACACAGTAAGGCAACTGCATCGCCAACTGAATAATAAAGCAAAGGAGCTTGCCGCCTCAATTAGGGCTTCGTCAGAGGTAGCTTCCTACAAGAAGGAACTTTCATCCCTTACTGAGCAACTAAAGAACATCGATAGGGCACTCAAGCACAAACTCTTCGAAGATATTAAGCAATGGGAGAACAAAAAGAAAGCATTTGAAAAATACGTTTCAATACATGAGTACATAGAACGCCGTGTTCAAGAATTCATGTCTGAATCCGATAGTGATATCCAAGTACCAGAAATACAACCCGACCTCATTGGCGATGCCCTAATAAAACGAGCTAAGCGTCTGACTGACAACTCCAAACAAGCAGTACTCCGCTCTCTAGATAAGGCAATGGCAATCTTGATCAAGAATAACACGGAGTTGAACAGACTCTTGAACGGTTGGCTTCCGGCGTTTGAGAAGAAAAACAAAGCGTATGAGCAAATGCTCATCCAAGCGGGAGGCGATAAAAGGAAGCTAGAAGCTGAGAGAAGAAAGCTTGGGAGGCATAAAGACGAACTCGAGAAGCAATTGGAGAAGTACACTCTGCAGCAGGATAAACTCACAGAGGCTCTCAGGACATGGAATGAGCTACTTGACCAGCTTGAAGCCTCGCACTTCAGCCACTACAAGGTCAGGGAGCGTAAGTTCGATGAATTCACGGCTCAATCAGGTGGTAGGCTCCGGCTGCGATTGGAGCATGCGTCCAATTCAGTCACTTTTAAAGAGGAACTGCTTGCACTAAGGAGAGGGACAAGGATTCGTGAGGCGGACATTGATAAAGTCGCGCAGAGCTTGATGCCTCGCAAACTTGTAGAACTCATCATCAGCGGTGATGCAAGGTCTCTTGCTCAAGCAGCTGACCTAGCTGATGAGAATGCAAGTAAACTCATCGATGCGCTTAATTCGCGAGAGTCCTTCGATGAAATCCTTTCCTTGGCATACAAATTCTATCCTGAGGATACTCCCTCCATCAAATTTAGGAAGGATGACGGCAACTACGAACCTCTTTCCGAGCTCTCCACTGGCCAGAAGTGCGCGGCTCTGCTCATAATAGCCCTGTCAGAAGGCACCAGACCGATTATCATTGACCAACCTGAGGACTCCCTTGATAACCCTTCCGTCTACGAGGATGTCGTGACCAAACTGCGTTCGGGCAAGGAGAAACGACAGTTCATATTGACCACACATAACTCAAGCGTTGGTGTTGCTTCTGACTCTGACAACTTCATCGTGCTGAAAAGCACATCAACCAGAGGAAGCATCGAGTGCTTTGGGGCCATAGACAGAGAAAAGGTCCGTCGCCAAATCATCCAGCATCTTGAGGGCGGTCCTAAGCCATACCGTCTCCGAAGCAAGAAGTACAACGTCAGGAACTAGACAAAATCCCTGTTTCACGGATGATTGCTGACTCAGAGTCATAGAGAGACTTTCTCTCGCTGACACCGTTTGCCAACATTTTTGCTAACGAACTTTTGTTCACCGTAACAAACAAGGTACTGCTAATAAGTGCCACAACAAGCTAATTCTTATGGACTAAGGTATCAACTTCTACATTTTGCTACTCTCTAGACAATCTATTGTATCTACTCCCCGCGACATTTTCCTCTTGACAGATTGAGAACTAATGTTCTGCTATTGCACCATTATATCGGGACTGACTGTACACAGATCCCGACCAATTCAAGAGCCGCAGCCGGCACCCGAAGAGCCTCACATTTGTGGGCTAATAGCTTAAAGGCCGATCGCTGGCTGCACCAAAGCTCTTGGCAAACCCTGGAAAACTGAATATGTGGGATTTCGTCTGTGGGATTTCAATCGGGGGATTCGCTCCTCACATAGGAGCCTTTTTTACCCGGAGGGTCCCCGCTGCGTTCAGCCGAAGCTGATCACGGCCTGCGAAATCCCAGCGTCCGGCGACCCCAAAATTGAATAATTCGCAAACCGCAAATCTCGGGCCGTGCTATGTTCAGTGAGGGCCAACACCCGAAGTAACCCAGTCCACCATCCATTTCATAGCATGCCAGTAACCCTGGCTCATAGGATGGCCGGATAACACCGGGAAGAACAAGGCGAAGCAGATAACATTAAGGGCAAGATAACCCACAACAACCCACTTGCCCCATTTGTATTTATTCCATAGCCACTGACTCCAGAGGGTGACAGCGAGGATCACGAAGAGCACGTTGGGGAAGAAGTGATAGATGAAAATCACGCGGTGAACACTGAGGAAGGCAAGCCACTGAATCAGGAAGGGTATAGAGATGAAAATAGCGAGCTTGTTCCTGTACCTTACCGCAAGCCAGAATGTGCCAAGTATTGCGGGTATGCCTGCCCACCAGAGCGCTGGATTACCCAGAGTGGAAATGTATCCGGTACTACCGTCAAAGCTGCCCAAATGCATCCAGACCGGGCGAAGCATCAAAGGCCAGCTCCACCAGGAGGAGCTGGCGGGATGAGTTGCTGTCAAATGGGCATGGAAGTCGTACATCCGGAACTGCAAGTTCCAGAAGTCATGCGCACCGTGACCCGCCAGGAAGTACGTTGTGTAGGACAGCATATAGATAGCCACCGCCGCCGCTACACCACCCACAAACCAGAATACTTCGCTCTTATGTATTACCGGCTTGCGCCATTTGAGCACAATCAGCAACAGCACCATGCCCACAAAGCCATACATGACGGTCCATTTTGTGGAGAACCCCAGCCCAAAAAACACTAGGCTTAGGAAGAGGTACTTGCCGCCGCGCCATGGGTCTTCCCAGTAACGGTAGAAGAAATAGAACATGGCGATAAGGAAGAAAAAGACATAGGTCTCAGGCACAGCAATCCGCGCCTCGACGAAATGCATGAACTCAAAAGTGAGCAGGAAGGCAGCGATAAGGCCAGCCCGGGAAGACTTGAATACGCGCTTGGCAAAGAAGTAGATAAGCAATATCCCGAGGGCAGCGAAGATGACACCACCTATGCGCCAAGCAAAGGGGTTGTGGCCGAAAACGGCTATGCCGGCGGCCATAATCAGTTTGCTTGTCGGAGGATGGTCCCACTGGGAAGGGTCTTGGAGCTTGAGGGTCTGCTCGGCAGTCCTGACGTAATATATTTCATCCCAGTAGGTGCCTGACGTGTGGCTAGCGGGGTTGCCAATAAGTTGCTGCTCATCAATGAGGGCTGAGACTGTGTTATCCTGATCCCCTACTATCCCGCTTATGTTCAATTTGTGGCCGTCTGTGAACAGAGCTACTTCGCCGATTTTTCCAGACGTAGCCTTAAAAACCAGGCGAACATACCTGGTTTCGCGATTTAGATACATTGCATCCCACTTCGCCCAAACGCCCGATTCAGTTAGGTTACTCTGGTAAGTCCAATTACCCGGCGAGCCCCAGTAGAGATCAACATTGACCGGGTTGGCATCCTGAACCAGCAAATACACATTTTCCACGCGGGTTGTTGTGCCGAGGTCCAGATAGACTTCCTCGGGGTCTTTTTGAGGAACCCAGTCAGACTTGGGGAAGCTGCGGTCCCCCAGATTCCAAAGGGACACGGATAAGAAGATAACGACGAGAAGCGCCAAGATAAGGGCATGCGTCCAAGGAATGGGTACTTTGGGGATAGGAGGCGGAGGCTCCTCCTCGGCTGCTTCGGGCTTCGGCGAGGGAGGAGAAACCGCTTTCGGCACCGCTTCAGGCGTCTCGGGTTCCGGCGGCCCTCCTTCCGTCTCTGGAGTGTTTTGCATCTTCCAGAAACTCCAGATAGCGTACAAGAACAGGATAATATTAATAGGAGCTAGAACGTAGAGTGACCAATGCCCATCCGGGATGAAGGCTTTGGCATTGAGCGTTGACATCACATAAACCAGGTTGGCAAAAAACGTCCCCGTGAGCCCCACATAGAGCCAGGGAGGGTGACGGGGGGAAAAGCTCATGGCGAGAAGCGCGAAGACCGGGAAGAGATACCGCTCGTGCATGCGGGTCATCAGCATAAAAAAGCCGAACGCTAGAAGAAAGACAGCGAAAATGGGTGCCCTGCCCCCGGGCTTGCGATGGAACTGCCAAATGACAAAGGCAGCGAAGATGACAAAGGCGATAATACCCCATGTCTGATAAC
>Ga0315281_10006281_pt1 | contig 16938 bp, 13 predicted proteins | sample YL17G07_0_MG_FD_204540 | JGI IMG/M metagenome (GOLD analysis project Ga0315281, IMG submission 204540) | Sediment microbial communities from Yellowstone Lake, YNP, Wyoming, USA - YL17G07_0 | ecosystem: Environmental > Aquatic > Freshwater > Lake > Sediment | place: USA: Wyoming | collected...
CAGTTGCGGGCTGCTCTCCGCCAGGCGCGCCTCGTTCCCTGGAGGCTGCTGCTGCGCCGCTGCTCGCCCAGCACAGGCCACTCCTGCCAGGAACAGGATGGCCCCTGCGGCGAATTGCCAGGTTCGATTCATCGCTCCTGATTGTAGAGGCAGGACGCTCCGGCGGGAATGGCAAGTTTTGGCGAGCGGGCTGCCCGGGGCGGCCAACAACATCCCCCTGTTCCTACCCCACGTCCAGATGCGGATCGGGGGAATTCCACTTGTCCGCTGTGCGCGTTATTTTACAGCGGAAGGAGTATCATATTTTCGCTATGTCCGAAACCAAGCAGCCTTACACTCTTCAGACTCTCAGTATCCACTCTGGCCGCCCAGTGGAGCCAGCCACCGGCGCCGTCTCGCTTCCCATTTACACCTCGACGACCTATGAGCGGGATGCGGATGGAGGATTCTCGCGCGAGTATGCGTACATCCGCGATGGCACTCCGAATCGCAATTCCATCGAAGATTGTCTGATGGCCCTGGAAGGCGGGGAGCAGGCCGTCGCTTTCAGCTCCGGTATGGCGGCAGCCTTTGCTGTTTTCCAGGCCCTTTCGCCGAAAGACCACGTCATCCTGCACCGCGATATGTATTTCGGAGTCCGGGAAGTCATACGCGGGGTATTTGCCCGCTGGGGATTGGAACACACCGTTGTCGATATGCGGGACATCCGTCAAATTCGCGAGGCTTGCCGTCCCGAAACGAAACTGCTCTGGCTGGAGACACCCTCGAATCCACTGATCGAAATTATTGACATTCAACCCGTCGCCGGGATCGCTCATGAAATCGGAGCACAGTTGGTCTGCGAGAACACCTTCGCGACCCCGGCGCTGCAAAATCCATTGGCGCTGGGAGCCGACCTGGTTGTGCACTCCATGACGAAATACCTCTCGGGCCACAGCGATGCCATGGGCGGCATGGTCGTCCTGAAGTCCAAGAGTGAATTGGGGCAGAGAATCAAGGATTATCAAATGAACGGAGGAGCGGTCTTGGCGCCGTTTGATTGCTGGCTGATTCTGCGCGGCATTCAGACTCTGGTTCCCCGGATGCGTCTCCATTGCGAAAACGCCCGTCGCATCGCGAACTTTCTCTCCACGCATAAGGCGGTGGCCGCGGTTCACTATCCGGGCCTGGCGAATGACCCTGGGCATGCCATTGCCAGCCGCCAGATGCGCGACTTTGGCGGAATGCTGGCTTTCGAGATCCATGGCGGGCGGAAGGAGGCACTTGCACTGGCGTCGCGCCTGAAACTTATCGTGCGGGCAACCAGCCTCGGCGGAACGCACTCGCTTATCGAGCATCGAGCCTCGATCGAAGGCGAGCACACGCGGGCTCCGGAATCGTTGCTCCGGCTCTCGGTGGGGCTGGAAGATGCGAATGATCTGATGCAGGACCTTGAGCAGGCATTCAGCACGGGCCTGTGAGGCGATGGTTCACCGCCTGGGCCTGTTCTCCCGTTACCTGTTCCCCCGTTGCCTTGACGGTGCCTGCTCCGGAGCGTACACTGAAATCGACAGTTGCAACTGATGTGCAACTGGGGGATTCATGCTTTCCGCCTTTCTCATTGCCCTGCGCGAGGGTGTCGAAGCCGCTCTCGTCGTGGGCATCATCCTGGTCTACCTCGCGCGCACGGGCCGCGCCGGACTGGCCCGCTACGTCTGGTCGGGCGTTGGCGGCGCTTCCGCGCTCAGCCTGGTGGTAGCCCTGGCCTTGGAAAAATGGCGCATTACCCAGGACGGCTTTGAAGGCATGCTCATGCTGGTGGCGGCTTTCTTCGTGGTCACCGTCATCGTGTGGATGAACCGCGTTGCCCGGCACCTCAAGAAAGAGATTGAATCGCGGGTGGAATCCTACGCCGGACGCGCCGCGGGCTGGGGTCTGCTGCTTTTTGTTTTTTTCATGGTGCTCCGGGAAGGCGTGGAGATGGCGCTGATTCTCCGCGCCGTCGAAGTCTCTTCCGAAGGTCTGCAAATCTGGATCGGGACGCTCTCCGGGATCGCCGCGGCCGTGGCCGTGGGCCTGTTCTTCTTCAAGGGCTCGCTGCGCGTTCCGCTGCACCGGTTTTTTGCCGTTACCAGCGCCATCCTCGTCCTGGTGGCCATTCAACTGGGCCTCACCGGGCTGCACGAACTCAGCGAAGCGCGCTGGCTGCCCTCGAGCAAAGGCGAAATGGCCCTCATCGGCCCCATCGTGCGCAATGATCTTTTCTTTTTCGTGTTTATTCTCGGCGCGGCCGCGCTGCTGGTGTTTCGCGAGTGGCTGACGCTGGCCCATGCCGCTCCTTCCTCTGCTCCGCCGCAGGAACCGCCCCCCAACGACGCCGAGCGGCGCCGTCTGGAATGGGATCGCCGCCGCCAGCGGCGCTGGATGATGGCCGCCGCGCTCGGCTGCCTGGTTGTGCTGATCGCGCTCACCGCCGAATTTGTTTACGCGCGGGCGGCCGCCGTTCCTCCGAAGGCGCGTCCCATGGAAGCGGTGAACGGCGAGGTGCGCATCCCGCTTTCGGAAGTGCAGGACTCCAATCTGCATCTTTTCTCCGTGAAAGCGAACGGCGCGTCGCTGCGTTTTCTGGTGATTCGCAAGCCCAACGGCTGGGGCACGGCGCTGGACGCCTGCCGCATCTGCGGCGCCGCGGGATATCACCAGGACGGGCAGAACGTGATTTGCCGCCATTGCGCTTCGGCGATTTATATTCCCTCGATCGGGGATCAGGGCGGCTGCAATCCGATTGGTGTACCCTATCGAGTGGACGGGGCGGATCTGGTTCTCGACGTTTCCGCTCTGGCCCAAGCTTGGACCGAGGTGCCCCAGTAAGCGCATTGCAGCCCGCGCCCCTTCGCCATGTTCCTCCGTCTCGTTGCCGATTCTTTTTCCCGCCGCGTCAGCCGTAAGATGCTCACCGCCGGCGCGCTGGCGCTGGGCATGGCCGTGGCCACGGCCGCGCTGAGCGTTTCGCTGGACGTGGGCGACCGCCTGGCGTCTGAATTTCGTAGCCTGGGCGCGAACCTGCTTTTGACTCCGCACGCCGATTCGCTGCCGCTGGAAATTGGCGGTGTGGACTACCGCCCGGCCAATGCCGGCGCGGATCTTCCCGAAGCTGCGCTCCTCAAACTCAAGACGATTTTCTGGCATAACAATATCGTCGGCTTCGCGCCGCTGCTGGACCTTCCCGTGGAAGCCTGGGCCGCTGCGCTGAAAACGGCTCCGGCCGCCGGCGGCGGGCAGCGCGCCCAGCTCATCGGTACGTGGTCCCGGCATCCGCTGGCGATTCCCGACGGGGGCACGTTCGTCACCGGCGTGGAAAAGACCAATCCCTGGTGGAACGTGGAAGGCCATTGGTTCGCCGAGGACATGCACGAGTGTGTCGTGGGGATTGGCTTCGCCCGCCGCGCCGCGCTGCGCATCGGCGATACAGTGCAAATTCGTGCCGGAGCGCAGACTCTCTCCCTCACCATCTCCGGACTGCTCACCACCGGCGGCGCCGAGGACGACGCCATCGTTGCTCCTCTTTTTTTCGCCCAGCAGCTCGCCGGGCGCCCCGGAACCTTTCGCCGTCTCTACATCAGCGCCATCACCAAGCCCGAGGACGCTTTTGGCCGCCGCGACCCCGCCGGAATGACGCCCGCGGAATTCGACCGCTGGTTCTGCACTCCCTACATCTCCGCGATCGCCCTGCAAATCGAACAGGCCCTTCCCGGCACCGACGCGCGCGTCATCCGCCGCGTGGCCGAGGGCGAAGGCCGCATTCTTTCGCGCGTGCGCGTGCTGCTCTGGCTGGTGGCCGCGGCCGCGCTGCTGGCTGCATCGCTGGCCGTGGGCGCTACGTCTGCCGCCACGATCATCGAGCGCCGCACGGAGATTGCTCTGATGAAAGCTCTCGGCGCCGGTTCTCCCATGGTCAAGAGCCTTTTTGCCGCCGAGCAGATTCTTCTCGCCGCGGTGGGCGGCGGCGCGGGCTACGCCATCGGCATACTTCTTGCGCGATTTCTCGGACAGATTGTTTTTGGCGCTGCCCCCGCGCCCAGCCTGCTGGTTCTGGCCGTGGTTATGGCTCTGGCTGTTTTCGTCACCCTTGCGGGCAGTTTCTTTTCCATGCGGCGCGCCGCCGGTTATGAACCCGCGCCCATTCTGCGAGGCGAATGATGTTCTGGCGGCTCATTCACAGACTTCTCCGGGCCAATCGCGGACGCCTGATTACGGTCCTGCTGGCTCTGGGCGCGGGCGCGGCCATTACCGCCGCGCTGCTCAATCTTCGCGTGGATGCGGACGCCCGGCTCACGCGCGAATTCCGGTCCTTCGGCGCGAACGTGGTTATCGCGCCTCCGCCCGCCGGTCTCGGTTCGGCGCAATCCGCGCAAAGCGCCACGCTCGATGAATCCGTTCTCCAGCGCGTTCCGGCTCAGTTCGCCGGCGCTCCCGTGGCTGCCGTTCCGTTTCTCTATCTCGTCGCGGATGTTTCCAATCCCGCCGCCGCTCTGCACACCGTCGTTCCCGCCGTGATTGCCGGCACGCGTCTTTCCGGCCTTGCGCACGTGGGGCCGGGCTGGCGTTTTGATCCGCCGTCGTCTTCTTCCTCGCAATCGATCCGTTGTCTGGTGGGCGCGCGCGTCGCTTCTCAATTCGCTGTGCATTCCGGCGCGACGCTGCTTTTGCAATACGCGGGCAGGGAAGAGCGCTGCCTGATTGACGGCATCCTTTCCGCCGGAGGCGCGGAGGACAATCAGATTTTCGTGGACCTTGCCTCGGCGCAGCGTCTGGCCGCGCAGCCCGGGCGCGTCAGCCTGGTGCAGTTGAGCGTCACGGGCAATCCTCGCGCCATCGAATCGTTTCTCGCGACTCTCTCCGCCGCGCTGCCGCAGGCCGCCGTGCGCGGCGTCCGCCAGTTCTCCGACGCCGAAGCAAAACTCTACGAACGCATTCGCGGGCTGCTCTCCGCCACCGTGGCCATCATTCTGGTCCTCACCGCGCTCTGCGTCATGGCCGCCATGACCAACGCGGCCATGGAGCGGCAGCACGACGTGGGTCTGATGAAGGCGCTGGGCGGGCCGCTCACGCGCATCCTGCATCTTTTTCTTGCGGAAGCCGCGATTCTCGGTCTTGCCGGGGGCGTCCTCGGCGCGGCCGTGGGCATGCTGATTTCCATCGGGCTGGGCTCGGCGGTCTTTGGCGTGGCGGCGCAGCCGCGCTGGATTGTGTATCCTGTTACTGTTTTCCTGACGGTTGCCGTCGCCGTGGCCGGGGCATTTCCGCTGCGGCGCCTCGCGGCGGTTCGTCCCGCGGTTATTTTTCGGGGAGAGGCATGAGCGTCCAGGTCCAGATCGAATCGCTGGTCAAACAATACGGCGCGCTGCGAGCACTGGACGGACTCTCGCTCAGCGTCAACGCCGGCGAATGGATCGCTTTGATGGGGCCGTCCGGTTCCGGCAAAACCACGCTCGTGAATATTCTCGGCGGGCTGGATACGCCCACATCTGGCCGCGTGCTCGTTGACGGACTGGAAGTCTCCCGGCTCTCCGAATCGGAACTGGTGCGCTACCGCGCGGAAAAAGTCGGCTTTGTTTTTCAGCAGTTTCATCTGGTCCCCTATCTCACCGCCGTCGAAAACGTGATGCTGGCGCAGTATTTTCACAGCGTCACTGACGAAGCGCAGGCCGGCGAAGCGCTGCGCCGTGTCGGCCTGGGCGACCGCCTGACGCATCTTCCCGCGCAGCTTTCCGGCGGCGAACAGCAGCGCGTGGCCATCGCCCGCGCGCTCATCAACCAGCCGCGCATCATCCTGGCCGATGAGCCCACCGGAAACCTCGACGAAGCCAACGAAAAAATCGTCATGGAGATTTTCCGCGAGCTGCACAGCGCCGGGCACACCATCTTCATGGTCACGCACGATTCCCTGATCGCCCGCGAAGCCGACCGCCGCGTCGAGCTGGCCCACGGACGCCTGCAGCAGATCTCCGCCGTTTCCGCCGAGGATCAGATGCGCTTCGACCATCTCCTCGAACAGATCTGGGTCTGCGGCGAAGAGGGCACCACCGCCAGCGTCGAGCGCATCCGCACTCCCGGCTCGGTGGACCCTGTTAAAACGCTGGCCCGCCTCGTGGACCTGAAACTCGTCGAACTTCACGGCCGCGATATTCAGCTCACCGAGCAGGGCAGCCGCCGCGCCCGCGACGTCATCCGCCGCCACCGCCTGGCCGAGCGGCTCTTCCGGGACACCTTCGCCATCAGTGATTCCGAAGCGCACACGCAAGCCTGCGAATTCGAACACATCATCAGCCCCGAATTGGACGAGCGCATCTGCTCCTTCCTCGGCCATCCGACGTCGTGCCCGCACGGCAATCCCATTCCTCCGGGCGACTGCTGCTCCGGAAAATCCGCGGCCAAATAGGAAATCCTTCGCCCATGCCCATTCCCCTCGACATCCGAAAAAAGCCCGCCGACGTCAAAATCCACGTCTCCTCCGGCGCCGGCGTGGACATCACCTGGGCCGACGCGCACTCGAGCCATTTCGATTTCGCCTACCTGCGCGAGGAATGTCCCTGCGCGGCCTGCAACGACGAGCGCCAGAAAAAAGTCGCGATTGCCGCGCCTTCCTCCTCGCCTCTGCTGCCCATTTTCAAACCCAAGCCCCGCGCCACTTCCGTCATCCCCGTGGGCAATTACGCCGTTCAAATTTTTTTCTCCGACGGGCACTCCTCCGGCATCTTCAGCTACGACCATCTGCGCTCCATCTGCCCCTGCGCGGACTGCGCCCGCGACTTCCGCTCCGTGGCTCCCTGACGCCGGACGCTCTCCCGATTGCCTCGCGCGCCGCTTTGTGAAATCCTCTGCATGGCTTTCCGTGGATTCACCAATTTCCGACGAGGTGGCTCATGCCCTGCGATCCCGAAGTCCTCAAGAATGTTCCCTTGTTTGCCCTGCTGGATAACGAGGAGATGGCCGTTCTCGCCGCGCAGGTGGAACTCCGCCAATTCGCCGCCCGCCAGCGCATCTACAAGATGGGCGAACCCGGCGGACGCGCCTATGTGGTGGCCTCCGGCCGCGTTCGCGTCACCACGCTCGACGAGGACCAGCAGGAGGTCATCGTGGACGAAACCGTTCCCGGCGAATTCTTCGGCTTCGCCTCCATGCTGGAAAGCAGCGCACACCAGACTTCCGCCGTGGCTCTCGAAGACTCCGTCTGCATCGAGGTGGACCGCGACGACATCACCGCCCTCCTGGCGCGCAAGCCCCACGCCGGCATGGACCTGCTCACCACGCTGGGCCGCCAGATTCATGCCGCGCAGCATCTGGTCCGCCTGCGCGCCTCCCGCAATCCCAACGTACTCATCGAAACCCGCGCCACTCTCGGCGAGCATGTGGCCGACGCCGTCGCCCGTCTCGGCGGCTCCTGGTTCTTCATCATCGGGTTTGGAATTGTACTGGTCGCTTATATCGCCACCAACGTGCGCCTGCATTCCTCCGCCTGGGACCCCTACCCCTTCATCCTTCTCAATCTTTTCCTTTCCATGCTGGCCGCCATTCAGGCGCCGGTCATCATGATGAGCCAGAACCGTCAGGATGAAAAAGACCGCCTGCGCGGCGAACTCGATTTCGACGTCAACCGCCGCGCCGAGTCCGAAATTCAGGGCCTCTCCCGCAAGCTCCATTTTCTGGCCGAGCAGGTCTCCGATCTCCAGGACCTCATCCGCGACTCGCTCTCCTCGGGCCGCTCCAGCTGAAGCGCTTCGCGCCAGCGCCGGCGCGGGAATCAATCATTGCCAATGACGGCGCCGCTCTTTTTTGTGACGGCAATCACTTACCCTTGTGACGCAGGTCACCTTGCCTCGGCCCCCCTTGGCGTTACTTTCATCCCATTCCATCTTTAGTCTTTAGGGGGACTGCGCATGCAATCAAAAGAGTTTCTGGCTGGGCGTGTCCAGGCAGGCTGGTCGGCCCTGTTGTCCCGAGTGGCCGCCGCCATCCTGCTCTTCGAGCTTCTCTCGGGCTTGGCCGTCACCTTTGGCCCGTTTCATCCCTCCGTGGAATGGAGCCTGCTCGCGCACACTGTCCTGGGAGTTCTAACCCTCGCTCCGTTGGTCTGGTATCTGGCCCGCCACTGGAAAGTCTATTCCGATCAGGCTCTTTCCGATGTACTCCTGCTCGGCTACGTCGGGCTGGCCGCATTGGCCGTCTGCCTGCTCTCCGGCCTGCTGCTCACCGCGCAGGCGCTGCTGGGCATTCGCACCTCTGCCGTATGGCGCTACGTGCACCTGATTTCCACTCTCCTCACCCTGGCGGCCGTTCTTCCGCATCTCTGGATTGCCTGGTGGCGACGGCGCAAGACTGAAGCCGTCCACGGCGCTCCGCGATGGCTCGCCCATGCCACTGCCGGAACCGTGGCGGGACTGCTCCTGGTTGCCGCGCTCACCCTGGCCTACTCCGGAACCAAATACCGCAATGAATTTCCCGCCGGCTATACGTTCCCCCTGGGAAAAGACCGACCCTTCGCCCCCAGCCTCGCGCAGACCTCCACCAACGGCGCCTTCGACCCCCGCTCGATGGCCGGCTCGGAAAGCTGCGGATCGAGCGGTTGCCACAACGAAATTTACGCCGAATGGAAAACCAGCGCGCACCGCTACTCCGCCATGGACCCCATTTTTCAGGGCATTCAGACCGTCATGGCCAAGCAGAACGGCCCGGAATCCACGCGCTACTGCGGCGGATGTCACGATCCCATTTCGCTGTTCTCCGGCACCAAGAACATCCTGGTGGAAAATCTCACTGGCCAGCTTGGCTATAACGAAGGCGTTTCCTGCGTGGCCTGCCATTCCATTCAGAAAACCGATATCCGCGGCAACGCCAATTACACCATCAACCAGCCCTCCGAATACCTCTGGCAGTGGAGTCCCGCGCGCTCTCTCGCTTCCGTCGCGCGCAATTTCCTGATCCGCTCCTGGCCCGGCCCGCACAACCGCCTCAGCAAACGCATGTTCAAGAAGCCCGAATACTGCGCCGCCTGCCACAAACAGTTCATCGACCAGGAAGTGAACCGCGTCGGCTGGGTGCAGCTGCAGAATCAGTATGACAACTGGGCCGCCAGCCACTGGAACAAAAAGGGCGACGCCCGCGCCACCGTCGAATGCCGCGAATGCCACATGCCCCTGGTGGATTCCCACGATCCCGCCGCCGGGGACACCGCCGACTACAATCGCACCGCCGACGACCACAAACACCGCAGCCACCGCTTCCTGGCCTCCAATAACTTTGTCCCTGCCCTGCTGCATCTCGATGGCGCCGAAGAGCAGCAGCGCCTGACCGTTCGCTGGCTCCAGGGCCAAGTCGAAGTCCCCGAAATTCGCAGCAAATGGGCCGAAGGCCCCGTCGTTAAAATTCGCATCGAGGCTCCGCCCTCGGCCGCTCCCGGTCAAAAATTTCCCGTGCGCGTCGTCATCACCTCCAACAAAGTCGGGCACGACTATCCCACCGGCCCCCTGGACATGATTCAAAGCTGGGTGGAACTGACCGTCCACGACGGCAGCGGCCGCGTCCTGTTTACTTCCGGGCAGCGCGACGCCCGCCATTTTCTGCCTCCCGGCACTTTTCTTTTCAAGGCCGAACCCGTCGACCAGTACGGCAATCTCATCGACCGCCACAATCTCTGGGAGATGGTCGGCGTGCGCTACCGCCGCTCTCTTTTCCCCGGATATTCGGACACCGTCGAATACAACGTCATGTGCCCCTCCGGCGGTCCCAGCATGCCTCTTCCCGATGTCCCGTCCGGCAGTAGCTTTTCCGTTCCCACCGGCTCTTCCAGCGGCAATTTGCGCGTGGACGCCATTTTGCAGTACCGCAAGATCGATCAGTTCCTGCTCAACTACGTCCTCGGCGAAAAAGCCGGCCTCACCGCGCCCGTCGTGGAGATTGCCAGCGCCTCGGCCACCGTCTGCGTGGCCCGCAGCGGTCAGGCTGTTTCATGCCGCTGAACGGCGGCTTGCGATTTTCCGCCGCCGGTTCGCGACGGCTTCGCCGTGTCGGCTGGACCGCCTCCATTCTTGCCGTCTTGATTCTGATTGGCGCCATCGTTTCCTGGCGCATCCGCCGCGAAAACGAACCCGTCGAATACGCTCCCGGCGAAGCCTCCAAGGACATCACTACGACCGTCAGCGACCGTGGCGCGCTGACATCCTCCGCCGGGCCTCAAACCGTCCGCCATGCCGTCGCTTCCCGCGACGTGGATCCCTTGCTCGACCCCGGCCACCCGCTCCCCTCCAGCGCTCCCGAGCCGCGCTTCACCGATGTGACTCGCTCCGCCGGGCTCTCCTCCTTCGTGCAGTTCAATGGCCCGCGCAGTTCGCAGTTGCCCGAAGACATGGGCTCCGGTCTGGCCTGGGGCGATTTCGATAACGATGGCTTCGATGACCTCTTCGTCGTTTCCGGCGGCGGCTCGCTCGATCTGCCCGATTCCCAGCTCGCTCCCTCGATCCTCTACCGCAATCTCGGCGACGGCCGTTTCGAAAAAGTTCCGGACTTCCCCGAACTGCGCATCCGCGGCATGGCCGCCGCCTGGGCCGACTACGACAACGACGGCTGGCTCGATCTCCTCGTCACCGGGTACAACACCATCCTTCTTTTTCACAACGACCACGGCCACTTCACCCAGGTAAAGGATTTTCCTTCTCCCAAAGGCTTTTGGGCCGGCGCCTCCTGGGGTGATTACAACCGCGACGGCTATCTCGACCTTTACGTTTGCGGCTACGTGCAATACCAGCCCGGCAAGGGAAAATCCTCCGCCAGTTCCAAGCAGTTTGATATCGAAGTCCCCTTCACGCTGAATCCCGCTTCTTATCCTCCGCAGCGCAACCTTCTGTTTCGCAACAATGCCGGCCGCTCCTTCACCGACGTCGCTCATCAACTCGGCGTGGACAACCCCGAAGGCCGCAGCCTCAGCGCCCTCTGGCACGATTTCGACGGCGATGGCTGGCCCGATCTGTATGTCGCCAACGACATTTCCGAAAACAAGCTCTATCTCAACCGCCACGGCAAATTCGCCGATTCCGGCCGCAGCGCCTGGGTCGAGGAGTATCGCGGCTCGATGGGCCTGGCCGCCGGCGATTTCGACCGCGACGGCGACGACGATCTTTTCATCTCCCACTGGATCGCCCAGGGCAACGCCCTCTACCAATCCCTCCTCTCCGAGCAGAAAAGCGCCTCCCTCGCTCCCCAACTACACTTCACCGATGTCGCTGCCAATATCGGCATCGGCCAGCCCTCCATGCAGGCCATTGGCTGGGGCGCCAGCTTTGTGGATTTTGATTCCGACGGCTGGCCCGATTTACCCGTCGCCAACGGCAGCACCTTCGAGCTGAAGGGCAGCACTCCCCGGCGCCTCGTTCCCATGCCTTCCTTTCTCTTCTGGAACGCCCGCGGCGAATTTTTCCATGACCTGGCCCCCTGGAACCGCTCCTTCTCCCAGCCGCACGTCAGCCGCGGCCTGGCCGTCGCCGACTACAACAACGACGGCGCCATGGACGTGGCCCTCGTGGACCAGGGCGAAGGCGTGCGCCTGCTGCGCAACGATATTCCCCAGGGCAACTGGGCCGAATTTCGTCTGCACAGCCGCGTTCCCGGAAATTCCGCTCCTGTCGGTTTCGGCGATGGCGCAACCGTCATCGCCTGGGTCGCCGGCGTTCCCCTGCGCCGCAGCGTCTCCAGTTCCTCGTATCTCTCGCAGGATTCCCGCCGCGTGCACATCGGCCTGGGCGCCGCCGCGAAGATCGATCGTCTCGAAGTCCGCTGGCCCAACGGCGTCGTGGAGTCCTGGAAGGACATTATTCCCAACCGCATCTGGGAAATCACGCAAGGCGATGCGCAGGCCCGGCCTTTTTCCCCGCATCTCCCCGGCGCCGCTCCGCTCGAAAAAGAAGCCCTCCTGCGCTTCTGGGAAAAACAGCATGCCGCCATGGACGCCATGAAGCGCGAGAACAATTGCGCAAAAGCGATTCCTCTTTTTCGCGAAGCCCTGGCACTGCATCCCGCTCACGAGGATTCGCACTATTATCTGGCCAATTGTCTGGTGGCCTCCGCGGACGTCCCCGCGGCCATCGCCGAACTCGACTCGCTCGCCCGCCTCAATCCCCAGAGCCATCGCGCTTTTCAGCGCCAGGGCGAACTGCTCGCTGCTTCCGCCCGCTCGCGCGCGCAACTGCAATTGGCCCGTCCGCCGCTGCTGGCCGCGCTCGCTCTCAACCCCGAGGAAACCGGCACGCTGCTGCTGCTCGGCCAGGTGGCTCTCGGGCTTGGCGATTTCGACGAAGCCGAGCAGCGCTTCGCCCACGTCTGCCAGGCCAATCCGCACTCCGCCAGCGCCTGGTTTTTCCGATCCTATATCGCCTGGAAGCGCCACGATGCCGTCCTGGCCTCGCAGTTGCTCCAATCCGCCAGCAAAGCCCGCACACAGGGCGGAAAGCCCGCGCCCGCCGGCGCCGCTCTCGAAGGCGATGTCCGCCGCCGCATGTTCAGCGAATCCGGCTTCCTCAACGTCTTCGAACTCCAGTGGGACGGCTCTTCCGCCCCCTCCTCGGCCTTTCCTCCGCTCGACGCCTACCTGCGCTCCCTCCGCTGAAGGCCGCTTCCTCCCGGCCGGCATCGAGTTTCCAGGAAAGAAGGATTGGCCCGTCCCGCTGCTGGACAATCCCCTGCAAACATGGGAACATTTTCAGTCGCTGTACCATGAAGACCACATTCCATGCCCTCTGAACCGAACGTACCTGGAGCAGTTCCGCAACCGAGCAGCAACGTCCCCCGCGTCATCGTCGCCACGACTGCTCTCCTTACCTTTATCTCCTTCTGGCGCGCCGCCTCCATCGTCTTGAACGACCTGGCCTCCTCGGCCTACTACGCCGGCGGCGAAGCCGAGCATTTCATCGGCAAGTCCGCGCCCTGGTTCATCCTGGCGGTCATGCTGTTTTCCTACGCCGTGCGCGCCGTCTACGTCGAGAGCTGCAGCATGTTCGTGCGCGGCGGCGTCTATCGCGCCGTCAAGACCGCCCTTGGCGGCACCCTGGCCAAGTTTTCCGTTTCCGCTCTGATGTTCGATTACATCCTCACCGGCCCCATCAGCGGCGTCGCCGCCGGCCAGTACCTCGCCGGACTCCTCAACGAGTCGTTTGAGTATTTCCATATCCAACTGCATCTCAACGTCAACGGCACCGCCGTATTTTTTGCCATTCTCGTGACCATCTATTTCTGGTGGGAAAACATCAAGGGCATTCCCGAATCCAGCGAAAAAGCCCTCAAGATCATGAAGCTGGTCACCGTCATGGTGGTCATGCTCATCCTCTGGTGCGGCTTTACCATCTACACCCGCGGCTTTCATCTCCCGCCCTTTCCCACCGCCAAAAACATTGTCTTTGGGGAGAACGCTCTGGGCTGGCTCCACGGCGTTAACTTTGGCTCCCTCTTCGGCTTGATGGCCATTTTCATCGGTCTGGGCCATTCCGTTCTGGCCATGAGCGGAGAGGAGTCTCTCGCTCAGGTCTATCGCGAAATCGAGCACCCCAAGCTTCCCAACCTGAAAAAAGCGGGCATGGTGATTTTCATCTATAGCCTGCTCTTCACCTCGCTGGTCTCTTTCTTCGCGGTCATGATCATTCCCGACGGCGTGCGCCAGGGATTCCTCCAGAACCTCATCGGCGGCCTGGCCATGAGTCTCGAAGGGCCTTTCATCGCCCGCCTCATCTTTCATGGCTTTGTCGTTCTTGTGGGCACCCTGATTCTGGCCGGCGCCGTCAATACCGCCATCGTCGGCTCCAACGGCGTCCTCAACCGCGTCTCCGAAGACGGCGTTCTCGCCGACTGGTTCCGCCAGCCGCACCGCCGCTATGCCACCTCCCACCGCATCATCAACATGGTCGTGGCCCTGCAGCTCATCACCATCCTGATCAGCGGCGGCAACGTCACCTTCCTCGCGAACCTCTACGCCTTCGGCGTCATCTGGAGCTTCGCGATGAACAGCTTTTCCGTGCTCGTTCTCCGCTACAAGCATCCCGGCGAGCGCGAATACCAGGTGCCCTTCAATCTCCACATTTTCGGCAAGGAAATTCCCGTCGGCCTCGGCCTGATCGCCCTCCTTCTCTTTACCATCGCCCTCGTCAACCTCTTCACCAAGCCTCACGCCACCATCTCCGGCGTGGCTTTCTCCCTCCTTCTCTTCACTGTTTTCTCCATATCCGAACGCGCTACTCACAGGGCCAAGGTCCGCGCCGGCACTTCGCAATCCGCCAGCATGGACCATTTCAATCTCGAGCAGGAAAGCGAACTCACTCCCGCTTCCGTCGGCGCCCGTCCCGGCAGCATTCTCATCCCGGTCAGCAGTTTTCACTCCCTCTATCAGCTGGGCAGCGTGCTCGACCGCTTCAAGCCCGAGCGCCGCGACGTCGTCGTTCTGCACGTCCGCGTTTTTCGACGCGCCGGTTCGGGCGAGCACGAACTCGAACCCGAGCAGCTCTTCGGCAGCATCGAGCAGCACCTCTTCTCCCAGGCCCTCTCCATGGCCGAAAAGCGCGGCAAGGGCATCCGCCTTGCCGTTGTGGGAACCAACGATCTATGGGAAGGCGTTCTGCGCGCTGCGCAAAGTCTCCAGTCTGCCACCATCGTTCTGGGCACCTCCGTGAAATGGACCATCGAGGAGCAGGCCCGGCAAATCGGTGAAGCCTGGGAAAAGCTCAGCGACCCCAAACCCCAGTTCAACCTGGAAATTCATACTCCCACCGGTGACAAGCTTTTCAAGGTGCTCGGCCCGCACGCCCCCAACCTCACCACCAACGAGGTCAACGAGCTGCATCAGATCTGGCTGCGTTTCAGTGAAGTTCTGGCACCCGAAGAGCTGCACCATCACGATGTCGTACATTTCGCGCTGGATGAATTAAATGACCAACTCGAGGCCGGCAAGGAAGACGACGTCGTGGCCCGCCTGCGCGCGCACATCGAGGAAAACAAGCGCAAGCGCAACCCGCCGCCCGCCAGCAGCTAGCCTGTTTGTTTGGAGAATTATGGGCGGGCGGGGCTGGCACCGCCCGCTTCGGCGCTTCTACTTCGGAATTCCGTCTTAGCTTCCCGCGGCCACCTGTGCCGTGCAATGCCCGCACCGGCTGGCCTTCGCCGGAATGGCCATCAGGCAATAGGGGCAATCCCGCGTCGCCGGCGCTGCCGCCTCCGCGGGCGGCGCCGTCCAGCGGTTCACCTGCCGCACCAACAGGAACACCGCGAACGCCACGATCACGAAATTGATCACCGTGTTCAGGAACAGACCGACGTTCAGCGTCGCCGCCCCCGCCGCTTTGGCCGCCGCCAGCGTCTCGTACGACTTCCCGCTCAGATTGATGAACAAACCCGAAAAATCCACGTGCCCGATCAGCCGCCCCAGCGGCGGCATCATCACATCTTCCACGAACGAACTCACGATTTTGCCGAACGCCGCGCCGATGATGATACCCACGGCCATGTCCAGCACGTTGCCCTTCATGGCAAAGGCCTTGAACTCTTTTAGCATGGTGATTTTCCTCCTCGCCGAATGGAACTTCCCCCGGGGAAAAACTCTTTCCTAAGGTTCTGTAGGGGCCGGCCTTCAGGCCGGCATTCCGCTCTTCTCCGAATCCCGCGCCGCCAGATACGCCCCGCAAACTCCCCGCAGCCCCAGCATAATCCCCGCCGCAATCAGCAGCGGCCCCGCCCACGCGAAGGGAACCCGCGCAATCGCCAGCAGCATTCCGCCCGTGAGCACCAGCGAAATCCCGCGGATGCGCTTCTCCCACTTCTGCCACCACTGCTCCGGCGCCAGCAGCGCCCGCAATCCCCACAGGATGATCGCCGCGTTCAGCGCGGTCCAAGTCATCGAGCGCGGGTTGAAATTATGGGGAATGCGCCCGCTCATGCCGATCCAGGCCAGGAACGCCCCCAGCAGCAGAAAAATCAATTCATTGGCAAATCGGAATAGACGTTCCGGCGTCAGCATGGCGATCGGCCTGGTCCCCCGTTCTCCCTCGGCGGCTCCTTCCGCGCGCCGCAAAATAAAAAAGAGAGCGGCAGGCCGGACATCCCGGACTCCTTGCCGCCCCCTCCGCTAATCCTTTCCGCGCGGTTTGTTCATCTCCCGCCGCGTCAGGCGATTCGTTCGATCTTTACCTTGTTCATCACCACCGGCGTCTTGGGCCGGTCCGAGGAGTCCTTCGGCGTGCCCACGATCTTGTTGACCACGTCCATGCCTTCCACCACTTCGCCGAAAATCGCATGCTTGCCGTCCAGCCACTCCGTCGGCGCCACGGTGATGAAAAACTGGCTGCCGTTGGTGTTGGGCCCGGCGTTGGCCATGGACAATTTCCCCGGCGCGGTGTGTTTGAGCGACGAGTTGAACTCATCCTTGAACGTGTAACCCGGCCCGCCCCGCCCGTCTCCGCGCGGGCATCCGCCCTGAATCATGAAATCGGGAATCACCCGGTGAAAAACAAGTCCATCGTAAAAATTGCGCTTGGCCTTCGCACCGGTCTTCTCGTCGGTGAACTCCTTGGTTCCTTCGGCCAATCCGGTGAAGTTGGCCACCGTCTGCGGCGCTTCCTTCTCGTACAGTCTGCACACGATGTTTCCCATCGTGGTTTCAAATATCGCATAGGTTCCCGCGGGGCGTGTCATGAGCTCTCCTTGGCTGCTACCGTATCCTACCTGAAATCCCGCAATTCGTGCCACACGCACCGACAGGAAGAGCCTAGCAGTCTGCGGAAAAACTCACTTTATATGTCATTCCAGTAGTGTCCGGTTAAAAGTCGAATAAAATCAATTGGTTACCGTCCGGCGATGAAACCGCCGTCTCGGTATCGCCCTGCAAGGCGCATGAAATATGGGTTTTCTCGAAAACCGAGACCGACAGAA
>Ga0315281_10006282_pt1 | contig 16936 bp, 16 predicted proteins | sample YL17G07_0_MG_FD_204540 | JGI IMG/M metagenome (GOLD analysis project Ga0315281, IMG submission 204540) | Sediment microbial communities from Yellowstone Lake, YNP, Wyoming, USA - YL17G07_0 | ecosystem: Environmental > Aquatic > Freshwater > Lake > Sediment | place: USA: Wyoming | collected...
CCGACCGGCTCGAGATCGTTGTGCGCCCCGCCGGCCCGCCCGCATTTCTGCGACGTCGTCGCGCGGCGCGACCCCAACGACGGGGCCTCCAGGCCAAGAAATACCTTTTTGAACTGCACCATCCCCGCATTCGTGAACAGCAGCGTCGGATCGTCTTCGGGGACGAGCGACGAACTCGGCCGGATGGCGTGGCCGTTGCGAGCGAAGTAGTCGAGAAAGCGCTGGCGAATCTCTGCGGCAAGCATCTCGGGAATATACCGGACCCCTGCTGGATCAGTCCCGGTCGGCGGCGTCTTTTGCCAAGCGGCGAACGACTTGGCCGATGGCGTCGACATCGTACCCGCGACGCGCCAGGAACGAGTAGAGGCGCCGACGCTTTGTCGGCATGTCGAGCTTCGCCAACGTCCGGATCTTCCGTTCCGCAACCCGTTCGATCGCGGCAGCTTCGTCCACGCCCTCGTCGGCAAACGTTTGCTCGATCGCCGCCGCCGCGGTGACCCGGTCGACACCGCGACGCGAGAGCTCGCGCTCGATCCGGCGGCGTGACAAGCCGCCGGTGACAGCGCGGTACCGGGTGAACTGGCGGGCAAACGCGCCGTCGTCAAGAAAACCGGATGCCGCCAGTCGCACTATCGCCTCGTCCACCGCGGCGACCGCCTCCCCTTTCAGAGTGAGCAGCCGGCGCAGCTCGCCCGACGCTCGTCCACGGGCGGCGAGCATGGTGAGGGCCCGGTCGTAGGTGCGGATTACTTCTGCTTCGCTGGCAATCATCGTCGCCAGGGACTCCGTCACTTCGAGACCAACATGGAGTTGCAGTCGCTCGATGCCATCGATCGAGAGCCGACCGACTGGCTCTCCGTCGACGCTCAGGTCGAACCTGCCAGCCGCCCGCGGGCTGGGGGTGATTGCGGTGATCCGCCCAGTCGGGATCACGATCGGCACCACATCGCGGTTTCGGGGCTTGGAAAGCATGACCGGAATATTGAGTAGCCCGAGCCATCAGCCGAGAGCCGACAGCCGCGCGGTGAGCCGCTAGCCGCGCGGTGAGCGGCTAACCGTAGCGGGGTAGCCGACAGCCGAGTGCCGTGGATGTAAAGACCGGGGAGCGCGCAGTCTGACAACGAAGGGATTTTCCGGGTCCCTACGCCACCAGATTACGTCTCCCCGGCCAGTACTACTCCTCAGCTGTATCCTGTTCCACCGCCACGATGGGGGCATTGATGCCGAGCACCCCTTTGACGAGCTCTTCGACCTCGGTCATCATCGCCGGGTTGTCCTTGAGAAACATCTTCGCGTTCTCACGGCCCTGGCCGATCTTCTGGCCCTTGTAGCTGTACCAGGCGCCTGATTTTTCGATGATCGCGGCTTCGGCCGCGATGTCGAGTACCAGGCTCGCGTGGCTGATGCCTTCCGCGTACATGATGTCGAACTCAGCCTGCTTGAACGGCGGCGCCACCTTGTTCTTCACGACTTTGACGCGCACGTGCGAGCCGATGATGTCTTCCTTCTCCTTCACTGGGCCAATGCGGCGAATATCGAGGCGGAGCGACGCGTAGAACTTGAGCGCTTTGCCCCCAGTCGTCGTTTCGGGGTTGCCGAACATGACGCCGATCTTCTCGCGCAGCTGGTTGATGAAGACCACCGACGTCTTCGAGCGGGCAATCGCGCCGGTGAGCTTCCGGAGGGCCTGACTCATCAGACGGGCCTGGAGCCCCATATGGGAGTCGCCCATTTCGCCTTCGATTTCGGCCTTGGGTACCAGCGCTGCCACCGAGTCGATGACGATGACATCGACCGCACCGGAGCGCACAAGGATGTCGGCAATCTCAAGCGCCTGTTCGCCGGTATCCGGCTGTGAAATGAGCAGATTCTCGACGTCCACTCCGAGCTTCCGCGCGTATTCCGTGTCGAGCGCATGCTCGGCGTCGATAAAGGCGGCAACTCCCCCGGCGCGCTGTGCGTTGGCGACGATGTGCAGGCACAAGGTCGTCTTGCCGCTCGACTCCGGTCCGTAGATTTCGGTGACACGGCCGCGCGGGATACCACCGATGCCAATCGCGGCATCCAGGTTGATCGCCCCCGTGGGTATGCAGTCGATGCGAACGCGCTGTTCGGCACCGAGTCGCATGATCGAGCCCTTTCCACAGGTCTTTTCGATCTGTGCGATGGCCAGACTCAAGGCTTTCTTCTTGTCGTCCTGCATTGCTGATACAGCCATTTGTTCATCCTCGCGTTGAGTGTTTTTCCACTCTGGCAACGCAGGCTAATCGTACCGGATCAGCCTACGCCTCGACACCCGAACAAACTACGAAGGGGCCTGGGCTAATTCAAGCGGACGCAGAAATCGTGAAGGCGTCCGGCACATGCCGGATTCGAACCCGATCGCCGTTCACCAACACGCCAACGACGTCGAAGCGATACTGATCTGGCGGCCGGCCGTGGCGGTCGATCCATACGTGGGCAGACTTCGTCAACTCCTTCTGCTTTCGCCAGTTAACAGCTGCGACCGGCCCTCCGAATTCTGATCCATTCCGGGCCTTGACCTCGACGAACGCGACCGTTCCGTCCCGCTCGACCACCAGGTCAATATCCCGGTGGCCGTTTCGGAACCGACGGTTCACCACGCTCCAGCCGTGCCGCCTGAGCCATCGCTCCGCGATCCGCTCCCCGAGCTCCCCGAGTGCCTGCTTTGCCGTGGACATGGCGACAACTTGCGGGTGCTGACCCGGTCGTCCGGCACCAAAAAACGGCTGATCGGACCGATTCGCTTTGCCGGCGGTCCCGCGGTGGGGCGGTCCGACGGCCATTCCGGGGACACCGTGGCGCGAGACACCACCGCTGGCGCGGACGCGGGCAGAATTCACCACGTGCAGCCACTATGTGCTAACACACTACAACACAACTAATTAGGGCTTATATCTCAAGTAAAACATCAGGTCACGGAGCCCTAGTTCGGCGAGTGCGTCCAATACGCCATGACTCCGCAATGTGCACGCCCCGCGTCCCGATATTCCATTGGAATCTGGTTACGGCCGACGAAGACCTCGATGCCGTACAGGTTTGGGCCTCGCTTCGTCAGGGCATCGTCGAGCTGGCGACCAGCGGCGCTCGCGTTGCCGGTCGAAAGGGTCGGCAGCCCATTGTGATATATCGCAAAGGAGCAGCACCCCCGATAGCAGAGCATCGCCTCCCCATTTCCGCGCCTGACGTCCATTCCGGGGATTCCGTTCGCCAGAGCGTCCTCAAGATCGCGGTACCGCGCCGCGATGATCGTGCCTCGGGTGATAAACTGACCGTGCCCATCACGTCGTCGCGCCGAAAATCCCTTCACCCGCGTCGTAGGGTCGCGCGTGTCCAGCGACAGGATCGAATCCAGCAGCTGGCCGTTTGCCTCCGGCCAGAGGTTCACCCGAACCGTGTCATTCGCCTTGACGTCCTTTGGAACGCTGAGAAACTCTTCATACCCGAGCCTGCGCGCCTTGACGATGTACCGGCCGGGCGCGGGAACACGTATCTGAAACTCCCCCAGACTATCGGTCCGCGCTGAGGCTTCCAGCTCGCGCTTTTTCGAGTCGAGCAGGCTGATTTGCGCCCCCTCTACCGGCTTGTCGCTCCGAAATTCCACGACTTTGCCGCGGATGATCTGCCCCTTTAGTCCAGCCACGGGCCACACAGTCGCGACCAATCCGGTCAGGCACAGCCATCGCACCATTTTTTGGGGGGACACCAAAGAACCAATCATATGCTCCATGGATCGCGGCACGTAGCCCGATTCAGCGCGGCCGGCGCGACCGCTCAGTGCGATACTCGAGTCAACGAATACTGCAGCACTTCACCGGATTCCGGCAGGACCTGGGAAACCTTGACGACGATTCGTTCGGTCTTGGCGACCCAGTAGTTCGTCTGTCCCACGTCCGTGGTCAGCCCGACAATCCAGCAATCGTAGCTACCCGCCGTCGTGACCACGGGTTCCTCGCCGGTCACAGTCAGAGCCCCCTCAACGACAGTCGTCTTCGCGAGATCGGTCACCACGACCGACACCGAGTCGCGCCATCCGGCCACGAGGGGGAGCGACCGCAGAGCGGTTTCGGTATGCGCGGCGGTGAGAAACGCCCCGCCCGGCATCGGCGCCATGATCGTTCGGCGCCCGGACGGCGCCGCAATCACGCCGATCATCGAGTCGGCGCGAAACTCGATCCCGATCCGCGCCGCCGCCAGTGTTCCGCTGTTCGGCATTTGCTGGGTGGCTCCCCAATGGAGCGGCGTCAGCGTCGCGTAATCGGTCACGAGAGTATCGACCGACGCGTTTGCCCCGGCGCCGTGAGTCTCGACGATCTCCCACGCCTGGTCGCCCCCGTACGTCGTCCGCGACAGCTGCACGCTCCGTTCCCCGATCGACCGCGCCGAGTCCGTGCCTTGGCGGAGCGTCGCGATGTAGGTCAACACGACCGGCTCCAACATCGATGCATCTGGCCGCAAACGTGGCGCAACGGTGTCCACCCGAATGAGCCCGACCTGAGATGCGGCAGGGCTGGACTCGAGAACGAATGCGGCGGCAATCAGGCCAAGCATCAGTCGGCTCATGTTCGTGGGCCACAGATCCGGTCGAGGTCGTCGAGTCCGATCAGGACGTCACGGGGCTTGGACCCGTCCGGCGGCCCAAGGATGCCGGAGAATTGGAGCTGATCGATGATCCGCGCCGCTCGGCCGTAGCCAACCTTGAGGCGACGTTGCAGCAGCGACGTTGACCCGAGCTGATGCTGAATCACGAGCTCAGCGGCCTCGCGGAACAACTTGTCACGATCGCCGACCTCGTCGGCGCCCTCGCCATCCGTCTGACCTGTTTCCAGGGCCTCGCGGGCCCTGATCGCCTCGAGAATATCCGGTTCGACGGTCGTCGTTTCTTCGAGGGTGAGACCCTGTGCGGCAAAGGCAGCCCGACGCGCTTCGCGGCGGCCGGCATACCACCCCATCAGGTGCTCCGTGTCCTCGCTTGATAGGTAGGCTCCCTGCGCACGGGACGGCTCCGACTTCCCGGGCGGAATGAACAGCATGTCTCCGTTACCGAGCAACATGTCGGCCCCGGCGCCATCGATGATCGTGCGGCTGTCGATCTGCGACGCGACACGAAAAGCGATACGACTCGGGAAATTTGCCTTGATCAGACCCGTTATCACGTTCACGCTTGGTCGCTGGGTCGCGAGCAGCAGATGGATGCCGATCGCGCGCGCCTTCTGCGCGAGCATCGCGATCGGTGTCTCGACTTCGCCCTGCACCGTCATCATCAGGTCGGCCATTTCGTCAATGACAATGACGATGTACGGCAGCAGCGATCCTTCGTACGTCGCGGAGTCGAGCCCGACGTCGGCCGATTTCGCCATCTTGAGCCTTGAACCCTCTTGTACCCGCTTGTTGAATTCCTGGATGTTGCGGCAGGCGTTTGCCGCGAGCAATTCGTAGCGTTCCTGCATCTCGAGCACCGCCCACTTGAGCACGGCCGCCGCGTCGCGGTTGTCGGTGATCACCTTGTGACGCAGGTGCGGCAACGTGTTGTACACCGACAGCTCGACCATCTTGGGGTCCACCATCAGGAATCGGAGCGTCCTTGGAGTGTGACGGTACACGAGGCTGGTAATGATGGTGTTCACGCAGACCGACTTACCCGAACCGGTTGCTCCGGCAATGAGCAGGTGTGGCATCTTGGCCAGGTCGGCGATAATCGGCTTCCCTTCCAGATCTTTTCCCAGCGCGATTGGCAGCGCCATACGGGCGCTGGTGAACTCCCGGGACTCGATCAGCTCGCGGAAGTAGACGATTTCCGGCGACGGATTCGGCACTTCGACTCCGACCGCGCCGCGTCCGGGAATCGGTGCGACGATACGAATACTCGCGGCGCGCATCGCCAGGGCGAGATCGTTCGACAGGTTCGCGAACTGGCGGACCTTCACCCCGGGCGCTGGCTCGACTTCGTAACTGGTGACGACCGGTCCCGTCGTACGGCCAACCAGTTCACCGTCCACTTTAAACGTGCGCAGGGCATCCATCAGCTTGAGCCCCATCGCATCGAGCTCGCGTTTCCCCTGCTCGGCGTTCCGACCCGGCGCCGGCGTCAACAGTTCCGGACTGGGGAGTTCGTCCACGCTGAGATCGCCCGGATCGGCCGGATCGGCAGTGGCATCAATGGCCGCAGCGATTCCCGCCGCATGGTCCGCTGCCACGTCCGCCTTGGTCTTCTTCCTCTTCTTCTTCGACGTGTCCTCCGCCAGAACGTCGGTCGGGGGCTCCATCGCGGCGAACTCGACAGCAGGCATCTCCTCCGGCGACGGCTCGAGTGATAACGCGAGGTCGGCACCCGAAACTTCGGCGGGCAGCGGCGTGCGCGATTTTCTCTTCTTTCCGCCAGGTGAGTCCGCGGTCGCATCGTCCTGGACGACGACCGGAGCCGCTCGACGTCCAACGAGCATGCGGATTGGATTCCAGCCGAGAGTGGCCGCCATGAGCACCGACAGACCGAGAATCTCAACGACCCACGCGCCGAAGATTCCAAACCACTTGGCGGTGTAGGTCCCGATCAGATCACCCCACAAGCCGCTCCATGGGCTGGTCAGCCCCGCCACGGGCGCCGGGAGCGCAAGGGCCGCGGCGATCGGAAGCAGAAACACGATTCCACCGAAAAACACCATCCACGAGCGGTCCGTCTCTGACTCCATGCGCCCAAACAATCGCAAGGCATGGACCGTCGGCACCACAGGCATCAACAAGGCGCCAGGCCACCCAAAGAACGCAACGAGCGGACGGGCGAGGAACCCACCCACTGATCCGACACTCGCCCGCAGATCGACCGGGGCGCGAAGCGTCGCCAGCGCAAACGCCGCCAGCGCCGCGGCGAGGAAGACACCGAACAACAGGAGCGCGATCGCCTGAAGCTCGCGTTTCAACTCGGCGCGCTTGGCCCCCGTTGCGGGGTCGACGGCGGGCGGCGGCGTCTTAACGATCGGGTCCGAGCCGCGTGATCTGTCGGTCCTGGTAGACCGGGAGGACGCTGTGTGAGTCAATATCGGCGCAGGCGACTAGGTCGTCACCCAACCCCGCTTCGCGAAGTGTGCGCCCATGTGAGGAGGCATCGAACAGTTTCATCAGATTATCGCCGTACTTCTTGTCGAGCAAGACACAGGCCTGCGCCCCGTCGTTGAGCCTGACCTTGGTGAGCCGCTTCGAGATATGGTGAGCAAAGCGGCCCGCGCACGCAGCGTCCTCGAGGGCAAACCGCCGGTCCTGCCCCGCGCACAGAAGAACGACGTCCGTGCCGGCGCGCAGCGCCCGTCGGAGCATGTTCATCGACACCGTAAAATTGACGTATGATGACACGATCACGTCACGGGCACCCTGACTTGCAGTGACCGCGCCGGTCCCGTTGGTCGTCGCCATGAGAATCGTCTTCCCCTCGACGGCTTCGCGGGTGTACTGCAACGGAGAGTTGCCGAGGTCGAACCCGGGGATCGGCTGACTCTTCCGTTCACCCGCCAGACGGACGTCGCCACGTTCAAACGACTTGGCGCGGCTGACGGCATCCTCGGAGTTTTCGAACGGGATGATCGCTCGCGCACCGTTGTCGAGCGCGACCGCGATCGACGTCGATGCGCGCAACACGTCGATGACGGCGACTGCGCGCCCCGCCACGTCGGCAGCCGTGATACCTGCCGGGCCGAAAAAGACGTCGATCTGCACCTACACCGGCCCTTTCATCAAATCGGTTTCCCGTTCGAGGAACTTGGTATCGACGTCCCCAGCGCGGAATCGCGGGTTGGCCATCACGCGAGCGAGGAACGGGATCGTGGTCGTAATCCCTTCGATGATGAATCCATCGAGAGCAACCTGCATTCGCGCGATCGCCTCGGCCCGATCGGACCCCTGACAAATCAGCTTGGCGAGCAATGAATCGTAGTACGGCGGGACCGTGTACCCATCATACACGTGGGTGTCGAGACGGACGCCAGGTCCGCCCGGCGGATGAAAAGCGAAGATCTTCCCCGGTGACGGCTGAAAATTCCGCGCCGGGTCTTCGGCGTTTACCCGCACCTCGATGACGTGGCCGCGAAGGGGGGGCAGCGTTGTCACCTTCATGGGGTAGCCGGCCGCGACCCGAATTTGCTCCTTCACAATGTCGATTCCGGTCAGCATCTCGGTCACCGGATGCTCGACTTGGATGCGGGTATTCATCTCCATGAAATAGTAGGAGCCGTCTTCGTCGAGCAGCATCTCGATCGTCCCCGCCCCGACGTAATTGATGGCCTTCGCTCCTGCGACGGCAGCGGCGCCCATTTTTTCGCGCAGCTTCGGCGTCATCGCCGGGCTCGGCGCCTCCTCGATCAACTTCTGGTGGCGGCGTTGCACCGAGCAGTCCCGCTCTCCAAGATGGATCACATTCCCGTGCGAATCCCCGAGGATCTGGAACTCGATGTGTCGCGGCCGGGCGAGATACTTCTCGACGTAGACTTCGCCGTTGCCGAACGCGGATAGCGCCTCCGACCTCGCGAGCTGGAACGAACGCACAAAATCGTCTTCATCGCGCGACACGCGCATGCCTTTACCACCACCGCCGGCGGTGGCCTTGATGATCACCGGGAAGCCGATCTCGCGCGCGAATCCGAGTGCTTCATCGGGGTCGTCCACCGGGCCGGGCGTACCCGGAATAATCGGAACGCCAACCGACGTCATCGTGCGACGAGCGGTGGCCTTGTCGCCCATGAGTCGGATCTGTTCAGCGGTTGGACCAATGAAAGCGATCTTCGACGCCGCACAGATTTCCGCGAACTCGGCGTTTTCGGCCAGGAACCCGTAGCCGGGGTGGATCGCATCCGCGCCCGTGATCTCGGCGGCGGCAATGATGCGCGGGATGTTGAGATAGGACTCGCGCGCTGGCGCCGGCCCGATGCAGACGTCATCGTCAGCAAACCGGACGTGGAGTGACTCGCGATCCGCGTCCGAATAGACGGCCACCGTCTCAATCTCGAGCTCGCGGCATGCCCGAATCACCCGAAGAGCGATCTCGCCGCGATTGGCGATGAGAACCTTCTTAAACACGCCCCGTCACTTCTTCTCGAAGGCGGACCAAGACGTGTCGCTGGAGCCCGCAATTCCCTGGGTACGCAGCGCGAATTCCGCCGGGCTCGTCGCGTAAAACATCGCGCTCTCGAACGAAATGATCTTCTGCGAGTACCACTGCATCAGTGATTGATCGAAGCTCTGCATGCCATACTGCACGGAGCCTTCGCGGATCAGGTCTGGAATGTTCAACGAGGATGCTGAATCCCGGATCTGGTCGCGCACCGCGGCAGTATTGATCAGCACCTCACAGGCGGCGACGCGACCCGGCTTGTCCATCCGAGGCACGAGGCGCATCGACACGACAGCCTGGAGCGCGCTCGCGAGCGCGAATCGCACTTCGGCCTGCTGGTGCGGCGGATAAAATGACAGGACTCGATTGATCGTCTGGGTCGCATCCGTCGTGTGGAGCGTCGCGAACACGAGGTGGCCGGTGTCCGCTGCCTTGAGCGCCGTATCGAGTGTCTCGAGATCTCGAATCTCACCGATCAGGATGACGTCGGGGTCCTGCCGCAGGACGCGCCGCAATGCCTGGCCAAACGTCGCGGTGTCCGTACCGACTTCGCGCTGGTTAATGTGACATTTAATGTCTCGATGCAGGAACTCGATCGGATCCTCGATCGTGATCACGTTCGCGCTGCGATTCTCGTTGATGTGCTGGATCATCCCCGCCATGGCGGTCGATTTTCCCGATCCGGTCACCCCGGTCACGAGAACCAGACCGCGCGGTTTCATCGCGATCTCCTCGAGGATCTTCGGCATGAAGAGCTCGGCCAATGTCCGGGCCTGATATGGAATCGCGCGCATCGCGTAACAAAGCGAACCGCGCTGTTGATACAGATTGACGCGGAACCGGCCAATGTCCGGAACGCCGATCGCAAAGTCGCATTCCTTGTCTTCTGCGAACAGCTTGATCTGCTTCGGCGTCATCAGCTGTTCCGCCAGTCGCTTCAGATCTTCGGGCTTGAGCGCAGGGTGGTCCATTGGCTCGAGCTCACCATTCACCCGGAATGTGGGCGGCCGCCCAACCTTGAGGTGGAGATCCGACCCATCGCGCGCGACCATCGCCTGAAGCACGGCCTTGAAGTCCATCGTGGTCGATGCCGCATCCGTCGCGGCCCCTTCATCGGCTCGGGGGGGCTGTTTAGCGCTAGCCATTTGGGGCGATCCGGAAAAGAACCTGGCCGTATTCCACTGGTTGCGCGTTCTGCACCAGCACCTCGCGAACCACACCCGAGAACTCAGACTCAATTTCGTTCATGATCTTCATTGCTTCGATGATGCAGACGATCTGGCCCGTTTTCACGCGGTCGCCCAGTGACACGTAGCCCTTGCCACCAGGCTCAGGCGACTGGTAGTACGTCCCAACCATCGGCGACTTCACCTCGAGCAACGTTTCCTTGGCTGCAATGGCTTCTTCAGGAATCGCCGGGACGCCATCGCCCGGGGTCAACCGGGGCGCAGCCTGCGGCATCGAGATCGGAGCCGCGACATGCACAGCCCCGCGATTTTGCGGACTCTTGGAGATCCGGATCTTGATCCCCTTATCCGAAGTGATCTCGATGGAATCGACGCTCGACTCGTCGATCATGTCGATCAGTTTCTTCACATACCGTAAGTCGATCATAGGGCTGTCTGGAAGGTCCGTTTGATCGGTGCTCAACCGAGTTCGATCAAATTACGCTCGAAATGCGTCAGGATTGACGGGCCGTTGGGCCCGAGATGGATGTCATCCTCGATTCGCACTCCACCCCACTCCGGCCGATAGATCCCCGGTTCAATTGTCACCACCGCACCTTCAGCGAGTGGGCCATTCGCGGTCTTCGCGAGTCGGGGCGCCTCGTGCACTTCCAGCCCCAGCCCATGACCAAGGCTATGACCGAACAGATCCCCAAGCCCGCGCTGCTGAATGTAGTCGCGGGCGAGTGCATCGGCATCCCGGCCGGACATTCCGGCACGAACATGCTCTGACGCCCGCTGATTCGCAACTCGCACTACCTCATAGAACGTTCGTTGCTCGGCGTCGGCGTGGCCAACCACCACGGTTCTCGTGACATCGGCACAATAACCGCCGATCTCCGCTCCGAAGTCCATCAGCAGAAAATCCCCTTGCTCGATCCGGCGCGATGACGACCGGGCATGTGGCAACGCCGACCTCGGACCCGACGCGATGATGGTCGGGAACGGAAAGCCCTCGCTTCCTTCATCGCGCAACGCCTTCTCGAGGATGCCAGCGACCTCGGTTTCACGCATCCCGACCTTCACTTGTTCCAACGTATGGCCGAGCGCCCGAGTCGCCACGCCGGCAGCCTGCTCGATCAACGCCAGCTCGTCGGCATCCTTTCGTTCGCGCAATGTCTCGACGACGTCCACCGTCGGACGCCATTGCCAACGCGCCCCATTCTCGAGCAGGCGCTGGAAGTCACGATGTGGCAAGTGGGCCGACTCGAACCCGATGGCCGCAAGGTGGGAAATCTGCGCCAACTGTTGCCACAGCCCGGTCCACAGGCTTTGCGGTTCAATCGTGATGCGAGCCAGATCCCCGATCTCGTCACGCACCTGCGTCTGATAGCGGAAATCCGTGATGAACACGACTTCGCGCCGGGAAACACACAGCAGGCCGCTCGATCCGGTGAACCCGGTCAGATAGCGGATGTTCGCGAGGCTCGTGACGAGCAGACCGTCGAGGTGAGCGGACGTCAGCGCGTCGACGACTGCGGCAAGCCGCGCCGGTCGGGAATCAGGCACGCGCCGCCAGTGAACGCAGGAGTCCGCGAAGCGCTAGCTCGTACCCATACGCTCCGAGTCCGCAAACCACTCCGACCGCCGCCGGAGCAAGCATCGAGTGCCGGCGCTCGGGCTCACGCGCGTAAACGTTCGTCACGTGAACTTCCACATAGGGCACCGCGATCCCAACCAGCGCGTCCCGGAGCGCAAGGCTGGAATGGGTATAGGCTCCTGCGTTGATAACCACCCCGTCGACGCGTCCACGCATCTCGTGAATCGCGTCGATCAGCTCGCCTTCGCCGTTTTTCTGGACGAACTCGATCTCGACGCCCGCGCCGGCAGCGACGTCGCGCAACGCGCGCTCGACGTCGGCAAGCGATTCACGACCGTACACATCGGGTTCGCGCACCCCGAGGAGGTTGAGGTTCGGTCCGTTGATGACCGCGATCGTCACTGGCTGTCCACGGCGAACACGGCGTCGATGCTGCCCGACGACGCTACGTATCCGCCGTCGAACGCACTGGCCAGCGGGCCAAGATCAGCCGTGACCGAATCAACTGAGAACAGAATGTCGATCGAGCCCGTTTCGCCTTGCCCGTCGCCACTCCCGTTTCCGCCACCGTTTGCGGACACCCCGTCGATTCCAAACAGGTCGCGAAGAACCGTTCGAATCGTCAGGCCCGGTTCAGCGAATTTTCGCCTCGGCTGCGCAACCGCCGATTGCCCACCCGCTAACGCAGGCTCACCGCCAGCCACAGGGGCCTGCTGAGCTTCCTTGTCAGCGCGCGGCGCGTCGGAGCCGCTGCCCCGTTCGATCGCCTCTAGACGGGCGCGGAGCTCTGCGTCAGCTGGGCGCGCCTCCACGAGTTGTCGATAGATATCGATTGCCTCGGCGCGGTGTCCCTGCCCGAGATAGAGTTGGGCCATCGTCTCCGTCACGAACGCAGGGGTCTGACGTTCAGCCGGAGCCTCGGGTTCACGTTGCGGCTGCCGCGAGGCGGAAATCTGCTCCATGACCTCCGCGACGTTTATTTGCTCGGTCGGATCAAGCGCAGTGGGCTCCACGGTGACGATCGACGGCTTCGTCTCGAGAACCGGACGGATTGCCGATTTCGCCGGATCGATTCGAACCTCTTCCATGACCACGGTCGGTATATCCCTGACGGACTCGACCTCCGCAGGAGGTAACTCGACGACCGCGTCCATCACGGCCAAATCCGGGATCAAAGGCGCAGCATTCACGATCGGATCGACGGCGCCGGGAATTACGTCCAAGTCGACCGCAGCGCGCCCCGCGTCATCAAGCGCGTCCATGACGATCGTCGGCACAGCCTCCGGAGGCGTGACGGCAGGAGCCGACTGAGCCGGCGGAATGTCGAACTCGAAATCAGATGCGGCCTCCGGTCCCGCCGCAGCCACGACCGAAGCCTGGCTCTCAGGCACCGGGACAATGATGTCAATCGTCGGTGGTGCCGGTGGAGCGTCGCCAGCGAACCCGAACGCTCCGAAATCCAGTGTGGCAGGGGACGAGGGCGCCACATCGGCGGCCTGCACCGGACTTCCGGCGGGGAGCGAGAAATCATCCAGCGTGATCGCGTCAAGGCCTGTCGGCGGTGATCCCGCGCCCACGGTTTCGGTGGGCTCGAGTCCGAGCAAACCACCGCTTGGAGCGTCAGGTGTTGCTTCGTGCGTCGTCGTCTCGAGACCTTCGAGCATCGCCGGTGCCGGCGACGGCACCGCTCTCCGCTCGACCGTCTGAAGGTCATTGAGGGTCGGCTGCGGGGCCGCAGATGCTTCTTGCTGGCGGGCGGCTATCCGTTCGCGGAGCAGCTCCTGAACGGCGGCGGCCGAGAGTTCGACCGTCGGCGCTGAGGGCGAACCGGCGTGGCCGGCCGACGGCGGCGTGTCTTGAACCACTGGCTCGACCGCGTCCGCAGCCGGAGCGGCGGCCGGCAAGTCAGCAGCAGGCATCGCGCTCATGATCGCCGCGATTTCCTCATTTCGCGGATCTGCCTGAAGAACTCGTTCGTACCAGGCTCGGGCGGCGGTCGTCTCACCGAGATCGCGCGAAATATCCGCAAGGTGCCGGAGCGCGATCAGGTTTTCCGGGTCAAGGGTGAGCGCCGTCTCAAATACGGTGCGCGCCTCGGCCAAACGCTTGGCTTCAAAGAGAGCTTGGCCAAACACGATGTGGCCGCTCATGTGCCCCGGCTGCTGAGGCAGGTATTCCTGGCAAATGAAGATCGCCTGGTCGAAATCTCCGACCTTCCGGTACTCGTTCGCCAAGGGGGCGAAATACCGCCGCGGGTTTTCGTCGAACTTCCTGCGGAGCTCGTCGATTCGAGCAGAGCTGGACATGCACGACGGGGGGAAAGGGCTGTCGGCGACCTGCGGCGAGTGGTACAAGTTACACGCCATTTCGCCGGCAAGTCAATTCAGAAGTTACGGACTCACTTGATTTTAGGTCATGCGAGCGCCTAGCTTTTTCAGCTTGCTTCAAGGCAGTTTCACCTCACGTGCGAGGAGTTCGACCCCGTGCTGCAACAGATGCGAAGCCTGGCGAAATACGTCTGGCTTTTGGTCGCCCTGGCATTCGTCGGTGGCTTCCTGCTCGTCGAGACATCCGGCCTGCTCGGCCGCACCAGTATCACCCCAACGACGGCCGTCGCCGTCGTGAACGGTCGGGACATCCTCTATTCGGATTTTCAGGCCCGGGTCCAGCAGCAAATCCAGCAACAGCATCAGCAGTCCCCCGGTCGAACGCTGTCGCAAGACGACACTCATCGGATCGAGAACGACGTCTTCGATCAGATGGTCATGGAGCTGTTGCTTGCCCAGGAATATCAGCGCCGGCGAATCATCGTCACCGACGACGAGATTCGGATGTACGCTCGCGAGCAGCCCCCGGAGTGGATTACCAATCAGGCCGAACTGCAGACCAACGGGCAGTTCGATGTCAACAAATACCACCGATACCTGGCGAGCTCGTACGCCAAGCAGTCGAATCTGCTCGTTGGGCTGGAGCAGTACTACCGCGCCGAAGTCCCGCGGCAAAAGCTGTTCGATCAAATCGCGGCCGGCATCTACGTGAGCGAGGCCGACCTGTGGCGCCTGTGGCAGGATCAGAGAGACAGTGTTACGGCGACGTTCGTCGCGTTTCGTCCGACGCGCGACCCATCCGCGGCGAAATCGATTCCGGACGCCGATCTTCGCGCGTACTTCGATTTGCACAAGGATGCATTCAAACATCCGGGTCGAGCGATCGTCTCGGTGCTCGAGATTTCACGGACGGTGACGGCGGCGGACACCGTGGCCGCTCGCGCAAAGGCAGTCGCGCTTCGGGCACAGATCGTCGGCGGGGCGAAGTTTGAAGATGTCGCTAACCGAGAGTCCGCTGACACGTCAGGCGGGAAAAACGGCGGCGTGCTGCCCCGCGGCGCCAAAGGGCGCTTTGTCCCTGAGTTCGACAAGGCCTCGTACGCGCTCAAGGTCGGCGAGATCTCCCAACCGGTGCTGAGTCCGTTCGGATTCCACCTCATTCGGGTTGACGAGAAGAAGGGTGACACGCTGGGCCTCCGCCACATTCTTGTCGCCATCACGCCGAGTGACTCGGCGACGAGCCGGATCGACCGCAAGGCCGATTCGCTCGCCACCATGGCGGGCAGCAGCGAAGATCCGTCCAAGTTCGACGCGGCGGCGAAGAAGCTCGGGCTGACTCCCATCCGCGTCGTGGCGATCGAAGATCAGCCGGCGCAGGCGGGCGGCAAGGTTGTGCCCAGCGTCAGCGCCTGGACGTTCGGCGGGGCGCGCATCGGGGAAACGAGCGACCTCTTCGATGACGAGAACGGCTACTACATCGCCCGGGTCGATTCACTTCAGGCTGGCTCGTTGGATGCGCCGGATTTCGCGAGCGTGAAGGAAGAAATTCGCGAGCGAGTACAGACACTGCGCGATCTCGATGCTCTCGTGAAGCAGGCGACTGATTTCGTTGCAACCGTCGTGCCGAAGGGTGTTGAAGTGGCTGCCGCGGCCCGCAGTCTCCGGGTTGAGCACTCGACGGCGTTCACGCGATCGATGTTCGTGACGGGTCTTGGTCAGGCCAATGAAGCGATCGGCGCCGCGTTCGGACTCCCGGTTGGAGCCGTCAGCGAGCCGATTCGCACCGAGGACGCGGTCGTCGTGCTTCGGGTGGATCGACGCGTCAAAGCCGATAGTGCAAGCTGGCTCGTGCAGATGTCCACTCAGCGCCAGCAGCGACTCGCGGGGATGCGCCAACAGGCCGTTCAGCTTTACCTGCAGGATCTCCGGGTATCAGCCAAGGTCGTTGACAAGCGAAAGTCGATCAACGCTGCAACCCGCCGACAGGCAACCTGAGCGAGTAGACCGAGGCATGACGGGGCGGGCATCGCATGATGCCCGCCCCGTTGCGTTCCCGCCCCCAGTTCAGGTGATCAATCGCTTCGGTTCTGGACGGGCCTCGTCCTGCTTCAGCGGCGATGCCGGCGGTTCGCCTGCTCCGAGTCGATCGGCTGTACGGGCTTGCTCGTCCGGCTTCCGAACCTGCTCGCCGACGTCGCTAATACTCCGCTTGAACTCGCGAATCCCCTTCCCCAGCGAGGCACCGATCTCCGGAACGCGCTTCGCGCCGAATAACACGAGGACGATCACAAGAACGATCGTCAGTTCCATTGGTCCCATACCGAACATAAGGTCTCCTAGAAAAGCGACCGCGCGATGAGGTACGCGATCAGGACGCCCAACAGGCTGAGAAGTGACACATCGATCGCCACCGGCCCAAGGGTCAAGCTAATAAGTATCAGGTCGATCTTCAGTGGGCCGAGGTACGGCGTGACACCAGCGGTCAGAAACTCCTTGGCGGCCCCGGCGGGCAGAAACAGCCGCGCCACCTCCTGGAGGGTCCCGCCAACGATGAACCCGATGGTAAGAATCAGGGCGTGAAACCCGGGGCGGTGCTTCGACGACCCACGCGGCGGGGGCATCAGGATCTACGCTCCATCACGTATCCGATCGCACCGATCAGCGCGGCGCGGATCGGTGACTGGGGAATGGCCGACAAGGCGTCTTCGGCTTCCTGAACGAATTG
>Ga0315281_10006283_pt1 | contig 16933 bp, 14 predicted proteins | sample YL17G07_0_MG_FD_204540 | JGI IMG/M metagenome (GOLD analysis project Ga0315281, IMG submission 204540) | Sediment microbial communities from Yellowstone Lake, YNP, Wyoming, USA - YL17G07_0 | ecosystem: Environmental > Aquatic > Freshwater > Lake > Sediment | place: USA: Wyoming | collected...
GTGCCCGCCATGTTGCGTACGGCATAGGTGTAATACTTCTTGTCAGTCAGGTTATTCCCGGCCAGAGTGAAAGTCCAGGACCGGGCGGCGTGGCTTAACTTTACATCGGCGGTTACGAAGGAAGCCATCTGCCCGGGAAAGGTATTGGATTGGTCGTTGTCGAAATGCTGTTTGCCGACATAGCCGAGCGCGCCGCTCACGCGCGTCGTCCCGGCAAGCTGCCAGGTGAGCCCCAGCTTGCCGGAACTGCGCGGCACCAGCGGTATGTTCTTGCCGCTCAAGTCGACGCTGATAGGATTGAAGTTCGAATCGAATCCATTGTATACGCCCTCCCGGAACACGGCGCGCGCATGGGTATAGCTGGCGAATAGGTCTAAACCCTTGCCTAACTTGCCGCTTCCTTCAAGCTCGATTCCCTCGCGTTGCGTCGGCGGCAGGTTCATGTTGGTGAAGGTAATCGCATTGAAGTGGATTTCGTTGCGCAGATCCATGCGATACATTCTCGCCTGCAAGCGTCCACTGTCAGACTTGTACTCCGCGCCGATTTCTTGGTCATGCGAGGTCTGGGGCTCGAGCGGTGTTACGACGGAATCGAAGACCGGGCCGCCAAACTGATTATAGATTTCGTCTACGGTCGCCACGCGAAAGCTCGCGCCGAGCTTGCCGAACAGGGCTAGCGCAGGGGTGAAATTGTGCCGCAGCGCCGCTTCCCAGGCGCGCGGACTGCGCGCCTGGGAGGTGTTCGCATAGCTTGCCGGGTTCGCGCGGTCATTGGCGGATATTTCCACGCGCTGCAGGCGCGCTCCCAGCGTGAGTTGGGTCGCAGTTCCGACCGCGGTGTGATTCTGCACATAATAAGCGCGGTCCTTTTGCTTGGCCACAAGATCGACCTGCGGCGCGGCCAGGAACTCGGGGCGGGCGGCGCGCAGCGAATCGTAATTCCAGATGTCGGCATCCATGCCAAGAATGAGAATGTTGTCACGCCCCAGATACTGATATGGCTTCTTGACGCGTGGCGTGAGCGCCCAAACCGTGGCATGGGTATCGACGAAGGTACTGAAACCGGCGCCAGTGTAGTCATCGAAAAAGCCGATGCGCTTGGTTTCCCGATACGAAAGGTCCACAGCGAAGTCGGCCGAGTCGAACGCGTAGCGGCCCGAGAGCGTGGCCTGCGCGCCCTCGCGCGAGCTGTAGTCGTTCGGCGTCGCAGTGCCACGTGGATCGGTTCCCAACTGTGCGGCAGTACGCGCACCGGGCAGGCGCAGGCTCTGGTTGTCCAGTCCAAACTTGAATACCAGGCCGGCGCGGTCTCCAGTCCAGCGCAGATCGCCCAGCACGTTTCCTTGCTCCAGGCGGTTGTTGGCCCGATAGTTGTCGGAGTTGTATTGGTTGGCGGTCAGCGAAAAGCCAGTGTTGGTACCGGCGACGTTGACCGTGCCGCGCAACTCGTTCGTGCCATAGCTGCCATAGCTGGCACCCACTGTCGCGCTCTTGTCGCCTGCGATCGGCGAGCGGGTGATGATATTAATTGTGCCGCCGGTGGCACCCGTCCCATACAGCACGGCACCACCGCCGCGCTGGATTTCGACGCGCTCTATCGCTTCGAGCGGAATCGCGGACCAGCGCACCGTAGTAAGCTCGATGTCGTTCAGGCGTTGGCCATCGAGCAGCACCAGCGTGTTCTGATCGCCGCTCATGCCGAAGCCGCGCATGTCGATCGACACATCCGGGCTGCCGCTGTTATTGCGCGTATTGATGCCGGCGTAGCGCGATAGCAGGTCCGGCAGGGTTGCTACTGTGCTGTTTGCGATTTGCTCACGGCTGATCACCGTGACCCCGACCGGGTATTCGAGCTGCTTCTCCGGAAAGCGTGTGGCCGTGACCACAACCGCCTCATCCGCGGCAAAGGTTTGCGTTGCCAGGGCAAGCGTGACGGCGGCAATAATAGATTTGGAATACAAGATTTCCCCCTCGCAGCGAGCGTCCCCGCAAGCTGCACAACTTGAACAACAAAGGAAACGCGGGGAGAAATCGGAACCGCAACCGGGGCACCGCGTCCCCGCAGTGTTTCCACCTGTCGTGCGAGGCCGGTCTCCGGGCTCGTGGGATTGGGCCTGTCGCCTTCCCGTAAGCGCTTGCTTACAGTGGCATCGTGACAGACCCGCGCTCACATACCGTTGCGGGGGCAGCACAGGCTTGGACGTGCGTGCACGCTGTACCTGTTTCCCGTTTCACCCGCCTGCAGGAATCGCCGGCGGACACCTTGAACGAGTGCAGTGATTTTACACAGTATCGCGGACAAATAGGAGAATACGCAGCCGCGAAGGCGCGAGAACATGTGGAAAAGGGCTCGATCGGACGCGCCTTCCGGCGCAGCCCGGTAATGAATCGACAGCCTCGAAATTCTGCTTTGGGTCAATCAAATAGGGCGGTTTATTCATCATGGAAAGAGCATTGAGAATTGCCTGTTATTACTTGACTTGTCACGATTTTTGAAATTATAGTGTGGCGATGGATGCGGAATTCGACACACTCGATGGCAAAATAGACCAGTTCCTCCAATTGTGCCAGCGCCTGAAAAGCGAAAACAAAGAACTGAGGCTACAGTTGGCGTCCGCACAAAACGAAGTCAAGCGCCTTGAAGGCAAGGTAGGCGGCGCCAAGACCCGCCTCGAGGCGCTGTTGCGCCAGATCCCGGAATGAGCGAAAAAGCCAAAGCCCTGGAGGTCAGCATCATGGGCCGCAATTATCGGGTCACCTGCGCCGATGACGAGCGCGAAGCGCTGCTTGCGGCGGTTGCCTATGTCGACAAGAAAATGACGGAAATAAAGGCGGCGAGCAAGGTTGCCGCCACCGAGCGCATTGCCGTCATGGCCGCGCTGAATATCGCCAATGAACTGCTCTCGATCAAACTCGGCACCGGCTTTGACATCGCGGAATTAAAGCGTAGAATGAATTCAGTGCAGTCGAAGCTCGATCAGGCGCTGTCGCAGCAGGATTCTCTGTTTTAGATCGCGCCCGGGCGGGCGAGACCGCGAAAAGTTTCCCTGCGATGCTCGTTTAGGCCATATATTCCTTGAACCAATATATGTGCTGAGGTTGCGGACCATAGCGCCACTTTTGTGCGCGTCCCTGCGCCTCGCGCGACTGTGGATGTACCTACGGTGGCCGGAACGCGACCACTCTGGACTGCAGGTTCAGAGGATGCGGGCCTGACGGCATTCGCGGGGAATCCAATACCTCATCAATCGCAGACCCCGGTCTGCGATTTTTGTTTTGGAGTTCCTCGCAATGCGGTACTGGCTGATGAAATCCGAGCCCGACGAGTTCAGCATCGACGACCTTGCGCGCGCCCCGCGCCGCAGCACGGCCTGGTTCGGCGTGCGCAACTACCAGGCGCGCAACTTCATGCGCGACCAGATGCAAGTCGGCGATCAGGTACTGTTCTACCACTCAAGTTGCGCGGAACCGGGAATCGCCGGTTTGGCGAAGGTCTGCGCCAAGGCGTATCCGGACGAGACGCAGTTCGACCGAAACAGCAAGTACTACGATGCCAAGGCCGCGCGCGACAACCCGCGCTGGGTAAACGTGGAGGTAAAGTTCGTGAAAAAAACCCGGCTCGTCGGTCTGGCGGAACTGCGCGAACACAAGGCGCTGGCCGGCATGCGCCTGCTGGCGCGCGGCAACCGCCTGTCCATTACTCCGATCGACCCGGACGAATGGAAGTTCATCACCTCCAGACTGCTCAAATGACATGACCAAGCTGAAGAACGACACGCTGATCCGCGCGCTGTTGCGCCAGCCCACGGAGTACACGCCGGTATGGCTGATGCGCCAGGCCGGCCGTTACCTGCCGGAATACAACCAGACGCGCAGCCGCGCGGGCAGTTTTCTTGGCCTGTGCAAGAATCCGGGCTATGCCACTGAAGTCACGCTGCAGCCGCTGGCGCGATTCGAACTCGATGCCGCCATTCTGTTCTCCGACATCCTCACCGTTCCGGACGCCATGGGCCTGGGGCTGTACTTCGTCGAAGGAGAGGGGCCGAAGTTCGAACGGCCGCTGCGCGACGAGTGGGCAATCCGCGATCTGACCGTGCCCGACCCGGGCGCGGAATTGCGCTATGTGCTCGACGCGGTCAGCGAAATCCGGCGCGCGCTTGCGGGCAGCGTGCCTCTCATCGGCTTCGCCGGCAGTCCTTACACGCTCGCCTGCTATATGGTCGAGGGCGGGGCCAGCGACGATTTCCGCACGATCAAGACCATGCTCTACGCGCGTCCCGATTTGCTGCATCGCATCCTGGAAGTCAACGCACAGGCCGTGACCCATTACCTCAACGCCCAGATAGAGGCCGGCGCACAAGCGGTGATGATCTTCGATACCTGGGGCGGAAACCTGTCGCATGCGGCCTATCGCGAGTTCTCGCTGGCTTACTTGCAGCGCATCATCGCCGGCCTTAAGCGCGAGCAGGCGGGCACGCGCGTTCCGGCCATCGTATTTACCAAAGGCTGCGGCAACTGGCTCGAAGACATCGCCACCGTCGGCTGCGATGGCGTAGGGCTTGACTGGAGCGTGGACATCGGTCAGGCGCGGGCACGTATCGGTGATCGTGTCGCGCTGCAGGGCAACCTGGACCCGGCTGTGCTGTTTGCGCCGGCAGAAGTGGTGCAGCGCGAAACCGAAAAGATCCTCGCTTCCTTTGGCCACGGCAGCGGCCATGTATTTAATCTCGGCCACGGCATTTCCCAATTCACTCCGCCGGAAAAAGTCAAAATTCTGGTCGATTGCGTACACGAATCGAGTTCGCGCTATCACGGCAACCCGGCTGACCCCCGCGCCAGCTAAGGATTTCCGCGAATTCCGCAAACCTTGACTTATGCACAACAGCGTGCGCTCCCTCCGTATTTCCCCGCAAGGTCCACGGGGTCTCTGGCGAGATCATGTAACATGATGTTTTTACAGCAGTAAAGGTCTCGCTGCAATTCTGAGCAAAGGCAAAAATTCCTTATGGAAAAGATGGTTACAGCGAGATTGCAAACTTACTCACAAAGTTACCCACAGAAATTGTGCACAACCGGAGTTCCCCTTTGGTAATAGGGTGATGCAGCAGTTTCCAGATAAATCGCTTCATCTTGCTCGCGTTGTTTCCTTAACCGTTTCTTTTTTCCTTGACGACGGATGAGCATACTGCGCGTCGCACTCGACCTGCCCGTGCCGCGGCTGTTCGATTACAGCTGTGCCGAGACGAGCAGCGCGGATATCGGCATGCGCGTGCTGGTGCCGTTCGGCAACAAGCAAATGGTAGGCGTGATCGTCGCCGTCGCCGACACATCGGAAATCGATAGCGAAAAACTGAAGTCGGCGGTGCGCATTCTGCGCGAAACCCCGGCACTCGGGCGCGACTGGCTGGAACTGGTGCGGTTCTGCAGCGACTACTATCACCGGCCTCTGGGCGAGGTCATTTTCAACGGGCTGCCGGTGCAACTGCGCAAACCCGGTGCCGCACTGACGCTCAAACAGGCGACCGCTTACCGCCTGAGCGCCGACGGACGCGAGGCGCTGGCGCAATTGCCCGCGCGCGCCAAGGTGAAGCGCGCGCTGCTCGAAGCTCTGTCGCAGTCCGATTGTACGGAGCAGGCGTTGCTGGCCAGGAGCCAAACCGCAAAACAAGCCCTGGCCGAGCTCGACACCGCCGGATGGATCGAGCGCTATCAACCGTCAGCGCAGGCGAGTGCCGGCAGTTTCGTCGAGAAACTTGCATTGAATGCCGAGCAGCAGGGGGTGTTGCGGCAAATTGAGAGTGCCGGCCCCGGCTACGGAGTCTTTCTGCTGCACGGCATCACCGGCAGCGGCAAGACCGAGATCTACCTGCGCCTGATCGCGCGCACCTTGGCGACAGGCGGACAGACTCTGGTGCTGGTACCGGAGATCAGTCTTACGCCGCGGCTGGAACAGGAGTTCCGCGAGCGTTTTCCCAATACACCCCTGGTCAGCTTGCACAGCGGCCTTGGCGACAGCGAGCGCACCCAGAGTTGGCTGCAGGCGCAAAGCGGCGTGGCGGCGATCGTGCTCGGGACGCGGCTCGCCGTATTTGCGCCCTTGCCGAAGCTGGCATTGATCGTGGTAGACGAGGAGCAGGATGCCTCGTTCAAGCAACAGGATGGCGTGCGCTACTCGGCGCGCGACGTGGCCGTATTCCGCGCGCACCAGGCGGGAATCCCCATCGTGCTCGGCTCGGCTACGCCGGCGCTCGAAACCTATGCGCATGCATTGTCCGGCCGCTACCAGCTGCTGCAGCTATCGCAGCGCGCCGTGCCGCAGGCACAGTTGCCGCTGGTGCAAACCGTGGACATGCGCAAGCACAAACTCGAAGACGGTCTGGCGCCGGCGGTGGTGGAGGCGCTGCAGGAACGCCTCGCACGCGGCGAGCAGAGTCTGGTATTTCTGAACCGCCGCGGTTACGCGCCGGTGCTGATGTGCCCGGCCTGCGACTGGGTTAGCGGCTGCAAGCGCTGCTCCACCCGGATGGTGGTGCATCTGGCCGATAAGCGGCTGCGCTGCCATCATTGCGGCGCGAGCACGTCGATCCCGCGCCACTGCCCGAACTGCGGCAATGCCGATATCCACCCCTTCGGGCGCGGTACGCAACGGCTGGAAGCGACGCTGGCTGCGCGCTTTCCACAGGCGCGCATCCTGCGCGTTGATCGGGACAGCACCCGCAACAAGGGCAGCTTTTCGCGCATGCTGGAGCAGATACACGGGGGCCGCGCCGACATTCTGGTCGGCACCCAGATTCTGGCTAAAGGGCACGACTTTCCCAACCTGACCCTGGTCGCGGTGCTGAACGCCGACAGCGCGCTGTATTCCGCCGACTATCGCGCGCCCGAGCGCCTGTTCGCGCAACTCATGCAGGTCGCAGGCCGAGCCGGACGCGCCGACCTGGCCGGGGTAGTTCTGATCCAGACCCAGTATCCGCGACACCCGCTGTATCTGGCGCTGGCGCGGCATGATTACGCCGGCTTCGCGCGAACGCTGCTCGCCGAGCGCGAGCAGGCCGGTTTCCCGCCTTACGTGTTTGAGGCGGTGCTGCGCGCCGACGCCGAGGAACTGAAGACCGCGCTCGAATTCCTGCGCGACGCGGTGGCCTTGGCGGGTCCGCCACCGCCGGGCGTCACGCTTTATGATCCGGTGCCGATGAGCGTAACCCGGCTGGCCGAGCGCGAGCGCGCGCACCTGCTCGCCCAGTCCCAATCGCGCAAGGCACTGCAGGCGCACCTCGCGGCCTGGAGCGCCAAACTGCATGCCCTGCCCCAGCGCGCGGTGCGGTGGCATCTGGACGTCGATCCCATTGAGTTCTGATAGAAATAATGCCTCGCCACGTGCGTCGCGCCTGCTGACGTTGCAAAGTTGCGGTTCTGTGCGAACGAAAAACCGTTCGCGCGGATCGTGCCGCGACCTTGATCAGAACTTCCCAAGCTATAATACACAACCTTTTTCGCCCTAAACTCCTTCCTCTTGTCCGCTGCAATCAAGTCCCACCTGATCGATCTGCTGACGCAGGCGCTGGCGCGTGTGGCGCCGCAGTATCCGGCGTCCATCATCGCGCTGGAGCGTCCGAAGCAGGCAGCGCACGGCGACTGGGCATGCAATGTCGCCATGCAGCTCGCGCGGGAACTCAAGCGCAGTCCGCGCGAACTGGCGCAGGCGCTGATCGCCGTCCTGCCCGCCTCGCCCTGGCTGGACCAGGCCGAACTTGCCGGGCCCGGTTTTATCAACCTGCGCCTGAAACCCGCAGCCAAGCTGGACGCGGCGAGCATGGCGCTCGCCGCCGGTGCGCGCTACGGACGCTCCGATGCCGGTCGGGGCCGGCCCATCCTGGTCGAATTCGTTTCCGCCAATCCGACCGGGCCGCTGCATGTGGGCCACGGTCGTCAGGCGGCGCTGGGCGACGCGGTCTCGGCGCTGCTGGAAGCTCTGGGTTGGAAGGTGACGCGCGAGTTCTACTACAACGATGCCGGCGTGCAAATCGACAATCTGACGCTGTCGGTGCAGGCGCGAGCATGCGAACTGCGCGGCGAGCAGGTGACTTTCCCCGAATCCGGCTATCACGGCGAATACATACGCGAGATCGCGGCGGACTATATCGCCCAAGGCGGCGATACCGGGGATGTGGGCGCAGTGCGCAGATTTGCGGTCGCCGCGCTGCGCCGCGAGCAGGACGAGGACCTTAAGGTGTTCGGTGTGAGATTCGACAACTATTACCTCGAATCGTCACTCTACGCCGAAGGCAAGGTCGACGCGGCGGTCAGCGCGCTCGTCGCGTCGGGCAAGACCTACGAAAAGGACGGGGCGCTGTGGCTCAAGACCACCGACTACGGCGACGACAAGGACCGGGTGATGAGGAAGTCCGACGGCAGCCACACTTATTTCGTGCCGGACGTCGCCTATCACCTTGGCAAGTGGCAGCGTGGTTTCGCGCGCGCGGTCAATATCCAGGGTTCGGACCATCACGGCACGGTAGCGCGGGTGCGCGCCGGCCTGCAGGCCTTGAGTTCGGTGGCGGGCGCCGGCATCCCCAAGGCCTATCCAGACTATGTCCTGCACAAAATGGTGTCGGTGATGAAAGGGGGTGCGGAGGTAAAGCTGTCGAAGCGCGCTGGCAGCTATGTCACCCTGCGCGACCTGATCGACGAGGTGGGGCGCGATGCAGTGCGCTTTTTCCTGGTATCGCGCAAGGCCGACAGCGAGTTCGTGTTCGACATCGATCTCGCGAAGTCGAGAACCGAGGACAATCCGGTCTATTACGTGCAGTACGCGCATGCCCGCATCTGCTCGGTACTGGCGCAATGGGGCGGAAACCCGCAGGCGCTTTCCGCCGCCGACCTCGCGCCGCTCACACTCCCGCGCGAACTCGCTTTGGCGCAGTTGCTGGGGGAGTTCCCTGAGATACTGGCTGAAGCCGCGCATGATTTCGCGCCGCACATGGTGGCGTTCTATCTGCGCGAACTGGCGGGGGAGTTGCACAGCTACTATAATGCCGAGCGCGTGCTCGTCGCCGAAGAGGAACTCAAGCTGGCGCGGCTTGCTCTGATCGCCGCCGTGGCGCAAGTACTGCAGAATGGTCTTGCGCTGCTGGGTGTGAGCGCTCCTGAAAAAATGTGAAAGGCCGTTTCGGATTTGCCGAAACGGCCCCGACTTAGGGGAGTATGAGGGGAAGCGCCCCGCAGGAAGTCCCCTCGGGGGATATCCCCTCATACTGTAATGAGCGATAAATGGCCAAAGACTATAAACCGAGGATGATAGCGAGGAAAAAAAGCGGCGGCGGAACGCTGCTCGGGATTTTTATTGGTCTCATCCTGGGCCTGGGCATCGCCGTCGGCATCACGTGGTATATGAGCAAGACACCGATCCCGTTCCTCGCCAAAGCGAAGCCGCCCGAGAAAGTTGCAACGGAACCGGGCAAGGCTCCGGTCAAGCCGGACGAAAAGACGACCCAGCAGGTGGAGAAACCACGCTTCGAGTTCTACAAAATTCTGCCCGGCGCCGAGGAACCGGTGACCGAACAGCAGATCAAGCAGGCTGCCAAGCCCGGCGCACCCGCCGAAAATTACCTGCTGCAGGTCGGCTCGTTTCAAAATCCCGCCGATGCCGACAACCTCAAAGCCCGACTTGCGTTGCTTGGAGTAGAGGCGGGCGTGGAGCCGGTTAATATTGCCGAAAAAGGTACTTGGTACCGGGTGCGGCTCGGGCCGTACAGCAAGATTGACGAAATAAATCGCCTGCGCCAGACTTTGGCGCAGAATGGAATCGAGGCTTCGCTGGTCAAAATCAAAGAATCCGCGCCGCATTAGACGCGGGGCACATTCCGGGAGATGCAAATGCTGAAGCACTTGATAGCGGGACTTATTGTGTTTTTCGCCGCGTGGTCGGCGCAAGCGCAGCCCACGGCGGGCGTCGAGTATCGGGAGTTGTCCCCGGCACAACCCACGGATACCGCCGGCAAGATCGAAGTCATCGAATTTTTTTGGTACGGATGCCCGCATTGCTACAATTTCGAGCCGGTACTGGATCCCTGGGTGAAAAAACTGCCCAAAGATGTCCACTTCCGCCGCATTCCGGCCATTTTCAACGACGAATGGGAGCAGGGAGCGCGAGCCTACTATGCGCTGGAGGCAATCGGCGAGGGCGAGCGTTTGCACAAGCCGCTGTTCGACGCCATCCACCAAAGCACCAAGCTCAAGGTCGCGAACGAAGCGGCGCTAACCGAATGGTTGGGTAAACAGGGGGTGGACACGAAAAAATTCGCTGCCGCTTACCGCTCCTTCAGCGTCGAAGGCAAAGTAAAGCGTGCCAAGCAACTCACCCAGGCGTACAAGATCGAAGGCGTGCCCGGAATGGCGGTGAACGGCAAGTACGTCGTCGTCACCGATAACATCAAGTCGTTCGAGCAGATGATCTCCGTCTCCGATTATCTGGTCGACCAAACGCGCAAGACAAGCGGCAAAGCCGCGCAGAAAAAATAGCCGCGCTGGTGCCGCCGAAGGTCTTCATCACCGGCGCCTCCAGCGGAATCGGCGCCGCCCTGGCGCGGCATTACGCCGCCCAAGGCGCAACGCTGGGCCTGGCCGCGAGGCGCGCGGCGCAATTGCAGACGCTCGCCGCCACTCTGTCCACGCAGGTTTCCATCTATCCGCTCGATGTAACCGACGGCGCGGCGCTCGCGGCAGCCGCGCAGGAGTTCATTCTGCGCCATGGCGTGCCCGATATTGTCATCGCCAATGCCGGCATCAGCGCCGGCACCCGGGCTGACCTGGCCGCGGACATCGGCGTGCTGTCGCGCATCATGCAGACCAACGTGGTCGGCCTGGCCACGACGCTGCAGCCTTTCGTCGCGCCGATGCGCGAACGCGGCAGCGGCACGCTGGTCGGCATCGCCAGCGTCGCCGGCTTTCGCGGCCTGGCCGGTGCCGGCGCCTATAGCGCCTCCAAGTCCGCGGCGATTACCTGGCTCGAGGCCCTGCGCCTGGAACTGCACGGCAGCGGCGTGCACGTGGTCACTATTTGCCCGGGTTATGTTGCCACGCCGCTGACCGCGGTCAACCGCCACCCGATGCCTTTCCTGCTCGAGGCGCCGGAGGCGGCGCGGCGCATCGCCCGCGCCATCGGGGCGAAAAAGCGCCTAGCCATCATTCCCTGGCAGATGCGCCTGATATTCTTCTTTCTGCGGCGCATGCCGAACTGGTTGTACGACCGCCTGTTCGCGCGCGCGCCGCGCAAACCCCGCGATCTGTCGGCCTAGTTTACCGATGTGGCGCGCGACACCTACATAGCGCGCTTCCGCTTCGCTTTCTCCGCGCCGAGGCGCAAGCTGACGTAGGAACCCGGCGCGTCCTCGATCACCTGGAGCTTGCCGTCCCCCGGCACGCGCGCCGCGACCTTGACGCCGCCGTTGTGCTCATCGATCCAGTCCTGCCAGTCGGCCCACCAAGAACCGTCGTGGCGCGCGGCCTTCCCCAGCCACGCATCCGGATCCTCGGGAAACGCCGGGTTGATCCAGTAGCAGTACTTGTTCGCCGCCGGCGGGTTGACGATGCCGGCGATGTGGCCGGAGCCGCCGAGCACGAAGCGCACCCTTCCAGACAGAACGCGCGCTCCCCTGTAGACCGACTTCCAGGGGGCGATGTGGTCTTCGGCGGTGGAAATGAAATACGCCGGGATCTTTATTTTGCTGATATCGACCGGCACGCCGTCCAGGCTGATGCCACCCGGATCCTTGAGCTTGTTCGCCATATACATATTGCGCAGGTAGAAACTGTGCATTTTCGCCGGCATGCGCGTCGAGTCCGAATTCCAGTAGAGCAGGTCGAACGGGAACGGGTCTTTGCCCATCAGGTAATTGTTCACCACGAACGACCAGATGAGGTCGTTCGAGCGCAGCATGTTGAAGGTGCCGGCCATCTCCGAACCCTCGAGATAGCCGCGTTCGTTCATGCGCCGTTCCAGGTTCTGCACCTGCTTCTCGTCGATGAATACGCCCAGTTCGCCGGGGATGGAGAAATCGAGCAAGGAGACGAAGAAAGTAGCGCTGGCGGCGCGCTTGTCGTTCTTCGCCGCCATCACCCCGAGCGCCGCGCCGAGCAAGGTCCCGCCGAGGCAATAGCCGATCACGTTCACCTGCTTTTCGCCGGTGGCCTTCTCGATCGCAGCCAGCGCCTCGTTCGGCCCCTGGTGCAGGTAGTCCTCGAACGTCTTGCCCGCGTATTCCTTGCCCGGGTTGACCCAGGAGATCACGAACACCGTGTGTCCCTGGTCCACGGCCCACTTGATGAAGGAGTTCGACTCGCGCAGATCGAGGATGTAGTACTTGTTGATCCACGGCGGAATGATCAGCAGCGGCCGCTGGTACACCTTCTGCGTGCTCGGCTGGTATTGGATCAACTGCATCAGGTCGTTCTGGAACACCACCTTGCCCGGCGTGGTGGCGATGTTCTTGCCCATCTTGAATGCCTTGGGGTCGGTCATGCTGATCTGCAACTGTCCTTCGCCGCGCTCGATATCAGCGAGCAGATTGTTCAGGCCGCGCAGCAGGTTTTGACCGCCCGAGTTGAGCGTTTCGCGCACTACTTCGGGATTGGTCAGGGCGAAATTCGTAGGCGACAGCGCGTCGATGTACTGGCGCGTGAAGAAATCCACTTTCTTGCGCGTGTCTTCCGGCAGGTGCTCCACCTTCGACACGGCCTGGTGAATATGGCGCGCCGCGATCAGATACGATTGCTTGACATAATCGAACAGGAAATGGTTCTCCCAGTCTTCATGGCGAAAGCGGTTGTCACCCTTGCGCGGCGCGGCGACCGGTTCCACTTTCTGCCCCATCATTTGCATCCAACTGCTTTGCCACAAGCGCGCGTAATCCCAGAACATGTTCATCTGCGCTTCGGCCAGGTGCTGCGGCTTGGCGAACATCAGCGCCGACAGGTCCATGAATGCCTTGGCGATCCCAAACTCGTCGGCGGCGACGGAGTTCTGCATTTCGGCCTGGCGCTTGAGAAAATCACCCATGATGCGGCTGGATCGCTGCGCCACCTCGGCAAAGACTCGCGCCGAGTCGGCGCCTGCCACGGCGGGTTTGGCTTGTCCCTTGCTCATGTTGCGGCTCCTTCGTGGAATGCAAGGTTCTGCAGGTAGCGGCCCCGGCCTGCGGCGAGCGGAATTTGCGGGATTTGCTCCGGGTCCATGTTTAAGCCGGGTCCAGCTTGGGCTAGAATGCGGTTACCGTCACACTCGGCAAGCTCCAAGTAAGTGTGATTTTCGCAAATATTTGCGATTCCTGCCATGTTATGTTGCCACGCAATATGAGCTCCGCCCCCCGCCACCACGAAGAAACGTACAGCATCAGCGACCTGGCGCGCGAATTCGATGTCACGCCGCGCGCCATCCGCTTCTACGAGGACCAGGGACTGCTCGCGCCGCAGCGCTCGGGCAGCCGGCGCATTTACCGCAAGCGCGACTACGTGCGTCTGAAGCTGATCTTGCGCGGCAAACGCCTCGGCCTTTCTTTGTCCGAGGTCGCCGCGATGTTCGATTTATACGATCAGGCCCGGGACGAGAAACCGCAGCTGGCGCAGTTCCTCGCGGCGCTCGCCGAGCGGCGCGAGCAACTCGAGCGGCAGCGCGCCGACATCGACGAGATGCTGGGCGAGATCGCTGTATTCGAGGCGCAAAGCCGCAAGATCCTCGCCGGCGGCCGCTCAGCGGGGCACAAGCGCAGCCTATAAAACCGGACGGATGAAACGATGATCGACTTTCCTTCCCTGCCCTTCGATCTCGGCGAAGACATCGACATGCTGCGCGACACGGTGCGCAGTTTCGCCGCGGACGAGATTGCGCCGCGCGCCGCCGAGATCGACCGCGCCAACGAATTCCCCGCCGACTTGTGGCGCAAGCTCGGTGCCCTCGGCCTGCTCGGCATCACCGTCGGGGAAGAATACGGCGGCACGGCGATGGGCTATCTCGCCCACATCGTCGCGATGGAGGAAATCAGCCGCGCCTCCGCCTCGGTCGGGCTCTCTTACGGCGCCCACTCCAACCTGTGCGTGAACCAGATCGCGAGGAACGGCGCCGAGGCGCAGCGAAAAAAATACCTGCCCAAGCTGATATCCGGGGAACACGTGGGCGCGCTCGCCATGTCCGAGCCCGGCGCCGGGTCGGACGTGGTCGGCATGCGCCTCAAGGCCGAGCACAAGGGCGGGAAATTCATTCTCAACGGCAACAAGATGTGGATCACCAACGGACCGGATGCAGAGGTGCTGGTGGTCTACGCCAAAACCGACGGCGCGGCCGGGCCGCGCGGCATCACCGCCTTCCTCATCGAAAAAGGTTTTCCCGGTTTCTCCACCGCGCAAAAACTGGACAAGCTCGGCATGCGCGGCTCCAACACCTGCGAACTGGTGTTCCGCGACTGCGAAGTGCCGGAAGACAACATCCTCGGCGGCATGGGCCGCGGCGTGAACGTGCTGATGAGCGGCCTCGATTACGAGCGCGCGGTGCTGTCCGGCGGGCCGCTGGGGATCATGGCCGCGTGCATGGACGTGGTCCTGCCCTATGTGCACGAACGCAAGCAGTTCGGCCAGCCGATCGGCGAATTCCAGCTGATGCAGGGCAAGCTTGCCGACATGTACACCACCATGAATGCCTGCCGCGCCTATGTCTACGCCGTGGGCAAAGCGCTCGACCGCGGCGCCCTCAAGGGAACCGGCGCGCGCAAGGACGCCGCCGGCGCCATCCTCTACGCCGCCGAGAAAGCCACCTGGATGGCGGGCGAAGCGATCCAGGCCCTGGGCGGCATGGGCTATATCAACGAAACCCCGACTGGACGCCTGTGGCGCGACGCCAAGCTGTACGAGATCGGCGCCGGCACGTCTGAGATCCGCAGAATGCTCATCGGCCGGGAGCTGTTCGGTGAAACAAAGTGACGCCGTCCGACGCGGCGCGGTGACGTCCCGCGTGAGCGGCATTTTCGATAATCTCTCTGATATCTTAAAGGAGCTGCCATGAACGATCCCATCGTCATTGTCTCTGCCGCGCGCACGCCCATGGGCGGGTTCCAGGGCGAACTGAAGCAATTCGCCGCCGCCGAGTTGGGTGCCGCGGCCATCCGCGCCGCGGTGGAGCGCGCCAAAATCAAACCCGAGCAGGTGGACGAAGTCATCATGGGCTGCGTGCTGCCCGCCGGCCAGGGCCAGGCGCCCGCGCGCCAGGCTTCGCTGGCCGCGGGCCTGCCGCTCGCCACCGGCTGCACCACCATCAACAAGATGTGCGGCTCGGGCATGAAAGCGGCAATGCTGGCGCATGACCTGCTCGCCGCGGGCACCAACGACATCATGGTCGCCGGCGGCATGGAGTCCATGACCAACGCGCCTTATCTGCTCGCGAAAGCGCGCGGCGGCTACCGCCTGGGCCACGGCCAATTGCTCGACCACATGTTCTACGACGGCCTCGAAGACGCCTACGAGAAAGGGCGGTTGATGGGCAGCTTCGCCGAGGATTGCGCCGCCAAGTACGCTTTCAGCCGCGCGGAGCAGGACAAGTTCGCGGTCGCCTCGCTCGAGCGCGCGCAGGCGGCGAACAAGAACGGCTCGTTCGCCTGGGAGATCACGCCCATGGCGATCAAGGCGGGCAAGGACGAACGCTTCATGGAAATGGACGAGGCGCCGTTCAAAGCCAATTTCGACAAGATCCCCGGGCTCAAGCCCGCGTTCAAGAAAGACGGCACCATCACCGCGGCCAATTCGAGCTCCATCTCCGACGGCGGCGCGGCGCTGGTGATGATGCGCCGTTCGATGGCGGAGAAGCTCGGTCTTTCACCGCTTGCCACCGTCGTCGGCCACAGCACCCATGCGCAGGAGCCCGGCTGGTTCACCACGGCCCCGGTAGGCGCGATCAAAAAACTCTACGACAAGACCGGCTGGAACACGGGCACGGTGGATCTGTTCGAAATCAACGAAGCCTTCGCCGTGGTGACCATGGCGGCGATGAAGGAGCACGGACTGCCGCACCAGAAGGTCAACATCCACGGCGGCGCCTGCGCCCTGGGCCATCCGATCGGCGCCTCCGGCGCGCGCATCGTCGTGACGTTGATCGGCGCCTTGCGCAAGACCGGCGGCAAGCGCGGCGTCGCCAGCCTGTGCATAGGCGGCGGCGAAGCCACCGCCATGGCGATCGAACTCATCTAAAACCGATACCTCACACGAAGGCGACGCCATGATTCTGTCCCAGGAACACCAAATGCTGCGCGACACGGTGCGCGAATATACGCGCGAGCAGATCGCCCCCAACGCCGCCGCCTGGGATCGTGACGCCACGTTCCCGAAAGAAGCGCTCAAGGGCCTCGCGGCCATGGGCCTGTACGGCATCGCGATCGCTGAGGAGTGGGGCGGCGCCGGCATGGACCACACGGCGCTCGCGCTCGCCCTGGAGGAGATAGCCGCGGGCGACGGTGCGACCTCCACCATCATCCAGGTAAACAATCTCGCCGCCGGGATACTCGCGGGCTACGGCACGCCGGCGCAGAAAGAGCGTTATCTCAAGCCCCTGGCGCGGGGCAACCTGATGGGTGCGTTCGCCCTCACCGAGCCGCACACCGGCTCGGATGCCAGCGCCATCCGCACGCGCGCCGAGCGCTCGGGCGACGCCTGGGTGCTGAACGGGGTGAAGCAATTCATCACCACGGGCAAGCACGCCGACATCGCCATTGTCTTCGCCGTAACCGACAAGAACGCCGGCAAGAAGGGCATCAGCGCCTTCGTCGTGCCGACCGCTACACCCGGCTACATTGTCGCCCGGGTCGAGGAAAAGACCGGGCAGCACGCCTCGGATACCGCGCAAATCCTGTTCGAGGGCTGCAGGATTCCGGGCGAAAACCTGCTCGGCGGCGAA
>Ga0315281_10006285_pt1 | contig 16933 bp, 16 predicted proteins | sample YL17G07_0_MG_FD_204540 | JGI IMG/M metagenome (GOLD analysis project Ga0315281, IMG submission 204540) | Sediment microbial communities from Yellowstone Lake, YNP, Wyoming, USA - YL17G07_0 | ecosystem: Environmental > Aquatic > Freshwater > Lake > Sediment | place: USA: Wyoming | collected...
GGCGCCTGGGGGAGCCCGACGACCTCGCCGGGGCCGTGATCTGGCTGGCTTCCGACGCCTCCGCGTTCGTGACCGGGACCGTGGTCGCGATCGACGGCGGGTTCAGCGCGTTCGCGGGCGTCTGAAAGGAACCCCGATGGAACGACGGGCGGACTTCGGGGTGATGGGGCTGGCCGTGATGGGGGCCAATCTCGCCCTCAACGTCGAGAGCCGGGGTTTCAGGTGCGCGGTCTTCAACCGGACGACCGAGAAGACCCGGGACTTCGCCGGGCGGAACTGGGGGCGCAACCTCGTCCCCGGGTACACGGTCCGCGAGTTCGTGAACTCGCTGAAGCGGCCGCGCCGGATCATTCTCATGGTGAAGGCCGGGGCGGGCGTGGACGAGACGATGGCTCGCCTTCTGCCGCACCTTTCCCGCGGCGATGTCCTCATCGACGGCGGCAACTCGCACTTCCGCGACACCGACCGGCGGGCGGCGGCCATGGCCGCGAAGGGGATCCGGTACCTCGGGTGCGGGATCTCGGGCGGAGAGGAAGGGGCGCTCAAGGGGCCTTCGATCATGCCCGGCGGCGATCCCGTGGCGTGGAAGCTCGCGGCGCCGGTGCTCAAGGCGATCGCGGCCAGGACCGAGGACGGCCCGTGCGTCGCGTACCTGGGCGCGCGGTCCGCGGGCCACTTCGTCAAGATGGTCCACAACGGCATCGAGTACGCGATGATGCAGATGCTCGCTGAGTTCTACGATGCCATGAAGACCGGGCTCGGGATGACGCCGGAGCAGGCCCAGCAGACGTTCGCGAAGTGGAATGCCGGACGGTGCGGGAGCTACCTCGTCGAGATCACGGCGCTGGTACTCAAGCACCGGGATCCGGAAACGGGGAAACTGCTTGTCGAGCTGATCCTGGACAAGGCCGAGCAGAAGGGGACGGGGAAGTGGACCTCGCAGGCGGCGCTGGACCTCGGGGTGCCGGTGCCGTCCATCACGGCCGCGGTCGAGGCCCGGATCATCTCGGGCCACAAGCGCGACCGGGTGGCGATCGCGCGCGTGTTCCCCACGAAGTCGAGTCGGCTCCGGGGCGTGAACGCGAAGACGATCGAGGGCGCCTGTTACGCGGGGTTCCTGGCCGCCTACGCGCAGGGCTTGGCGATGCTGGGCCGGGCGTCGGCCGAGTACGACTACGGGATCGACCTCGCGGAGGTGGCCCGGATCTGGAAGGGCGGATGCATCGTGCGCTCGCGGATTCTCGACGTCCTGCGCCGGGCCTACCGGGCGGAACCCAAGCTCGCGCACCCGTTCCTCTCGCCGGTCTACCGCCGGGCGCTGGCGCCCGTGGCCGGGAATCTGCGGACGCTGGTGTCTGCGGCGTCCGCCGCCGCGATCCCGGTGCCCTCCCTGGGCGCGACGGTGGCGTATCTCGACGGCATGGGCCGGGCCAGGCTCCCCGCGAACCTGATCCAGGCCCAGCGCGACCATTTCGGCGCGCATACCTACGAGCGCATCGACCGCCCCGGGGTGTTCCACACGAGGTGGGATTGAGGGGGCTTGACGCGGCTGCTGGAGGTCCCTACACTGCGACCATCGTGATCCGTGCGGGGACCGTGGAGCCGCGTCTCAGGGGAATGGGTACGAGGTTCCTATCTTCATTCGCCATCCTGCAATTCCTGTTCGTCGTGGCGGTGCGCGGCGCAGTTGCCTCCTGCGACCTTTGGACATATGGGTACAACAGTCCCGCCTCCGATGTTGATCAGGCCCTGGGCGCTGCTTTCGACCAAACGGGGAACCTCGTCGTTGCTGGTTTCGAGAACCGGCCTGATCTGGGCCAGGACAAAGACTGGCGAGTCACGAAGCTTGATCGCTCGGGAGCGGTGGTCTGGTCACGCTCGTTCGCGAGCGCCGGTGGAACCGAGGATGTGGCGAATGCGGTAACCACAGACAACTCGAACAATGTGGTCGTGGCGGGATGGTCCAGCGGGAACTGGCTCGTTAGGAAATACACTGCCGCCGGTGACGACATGTGGTTCGCTGCGGGATCCGTCGCCGGTGCCGCGCTCAGTGTTGCATGCGATTCGACGGGGAACGTGTTCGTGACCGGCTACGAATCGGGAGCGCCGGGCACGGCGGTTGTCACGAGGAAGTACCTGTCTACGGGGAGTCTGGTTTGGAGCCGTTCGCACTACGCATCTTCGAGCAACGAGGCCGAAGGTTGCGGGATTGCTGTGACCGCTCAAGGTGGATCCGTGGTCGGCGGTTATGCCGTAGGGCCTGGCGGCGACCCCGACTGGCTGATTCTCAAGTACGACACGGCGGGCAATCTTCAGTTCGCGAGGACCTACGACGGTTCGGGCGGCGGTGGAGACAAGCTGAGCGGGATTGCTGTTGCACCCGACGGAAGGATCGTGGCTGCGGGTACGTTGGGGGGTGAGCCTCCGACCAGGCCCACATGGTCCGTCGCGTCGTTTGATTCTGAAGGTTCACAGGTGTGGCAGAGGGTCGTCATGGGAGCGTTCGATGCATCCGATCGAGTGGAAGTCGCGGTCGATTCCGGAGGGCGGATCGCCACAGTCGGATTCCCGTGCAATAGCAGCTCCGCCAACTCCTGCAACGATCCTTCGCTCCATGTTTTCGACCGGGGCGGCACGAAGATCTGGTCAGCTGCTATCCCGTACATGGTCCGTGCCATGGGAGTTGCGGTGCATGGCGAGGAGCTGATCGCAGTCGTTGGCTACGATGCTTGGGACAGATTCCTGCCGGAGCAGAACTGGTATGTCCAGGAGTTTCTAGATCCGGCGGCTTGTCCCGGGCACGTGAAAGAGGCTGAACACAGCAAGAGCTACCTGGTTGTGTATCCGAACCCGGTCTCGGGTGACTGGTTCTCCGTGAAGGTGCCGTCCATGAATGCGACAATCGAGCTGGAAGTGCTCAACGGTGCCTTCCAGCGAGTCTGGTCGGGGACGTATACGAATGAACCCAGATCCGCTGGGGGTGTGACCGTCAGGGGGGTCAGCCGCTGGGCCCCGGGCGTCTACTATGTGGTCGCGAAGGAGTTCGCTGGGGTAAGCAGCATGGCGCGAGTCGTGGTGAAGCGGTGAGGCGGGTGCTGTTCGCGCTCGTGGTTGCGGTCGCCGGGCCAGTTATCGCCATGGCGGGTACTCTTCAATCCTCGTCGGTGGCGCCGGGCCTTTCGATGCGCGGTTCGGCGCTTACGCGGCTGATCGATGCCGGTTCTGTCGCCCTGGCTGGGGCGGGGATGGCGTCGGCGGAGGGCCTTCCGGCTCTCGCGCTGAACCCGGCAGGTCTCAGCCGGTCGGCAGGATTTCAGGCTTCCGGGACTTTCGCCTATCTTCTCGACGGTATTGGTTCTGAGACGGAGCTGGCATCAGGATGGGGCAACGGAAGCCTCGCCCTAGCGGCCCGAGTGGCGTTGATCAGCCACGGGGACTACGAGGTCAGGGACCTCAACGGTGTGATGTCGGGAACCTCCTCCCTAAGGGACACGGTCTTCTCTGTTGGTGCAGGTTGCTCCAATCCGAGCTGGCTGCATGTGCGGGGATCTACGGGCATCACGCTGGGTGGTGTTCAGGAGGCCGTCGGGGGATTCATCCCCGCTGCCAGCGTCGGGACGATGATGCAGATGAGCCAAGTGGTGACGGCTGGGGCGGCCATCCGGAACCTGGGGCCAGGGAAGAGTGGATACGTCACACCGTCGGAGGCGATGGTTGCGGGGATGTGGCTGCCGATCAAGAATCTGCGACTCATGGGGGACTTCGGGTACGGGCCCGGGGATCATGCCGTCCGCGTGGCCGCTGCCGCAGAAGGAGCCTTGTCGTCAATGGTGTCAGTGCGGGGAGGGTACCGGTTCTTGACCGGGGATCAGGCGTACGTTTCGGGCCTCAATCTCGGGTTCGGCGTCCGCCTGAAGAACCTCGAGCTCGACTATGCCTACCAGCCGATCGGTAATCTTTGCGCGTCCCACCGGTTGACTTTGGCGCTTGTAGGCAGGCCGGCGGGAGCCGGCGGCCACTAGCTGCTGGTTGCCTTCACTCGCGGGAGCGCCCTCTGTCAGTCTTGAGTCGTGGCAGGAGGAGATCGTCCTTTCGATTCGACGATTCCCTTCCCTGTTTCCGTGGAGGGGGGCTTGATCATGATACAGCATGCTGTCATGATAGGGCCATGAAGCGAACCCAGCTACAACTGGCAGAACCCGTGTACGAAGCCTTGCGGCGTCGCGCGCACGGCCGGCGGACGTCCGTGGCCGGGGTGGTACGGGAGGCGATCCAGAGGTACCTGGCCGTTCAACCTGATGCCGGGCCGGCCGTGCGGGGCGGCAGGAAGCCGCGGGGATTCTCCTGGGTGGGCATAGGCGCATCCCGGGCGGAACCGGGGCGGCCGGTGTCGACGCATCACGACGAATATCTCGCGCAGGCGCTGGCCCGGGACCTGCGCGGGCGCGTTCGTCCTTGATCCTCCTCGACACCTCCGCGATCTACGCGCTCGCCGACCGGAATGACAGGTACCATGCTGAAGCGGGGCGAATCCTGGCCGGCCTGACGGCAGCGGGGGAGGAGTTCGTCCTGCATTCCTACGTCATGGGCGAATCGGCGGCCCTCCTTCAGAGCCGGCTTGGCCGGCGGGCCGCCCTCGCGTTTCTCGCCGAGGCCGGTGCGCACCATCTGGAGTGGATCGGGCCCGATCTGCACGGCGAAGCCGTGGCCATGCTCGGGCGGCTCAAGGGCGAGGGGATCGGTTTGGCGGATTGCGCAAGCTTCGTGGTCATGCGGTACCGGGGCATAAGGGAAGCGTTCTCCTTTGCCCCCCACTTCGCCGACCAGGGATTCCGGCTGGCGGCCGGCCGATGAATCAGAGGAGCGCGTATACTGACGCCACAAGGTGATGACCGCCAGGCTGTCAGGAATGCGATAATCCTGGGCAGGAGGAATGGAGATGAGCCCGCGGGTTCCCGTTTCGGTGGAGGCTGTGGCCGAGATCTGCCGGCGTTACCAGGTACGGAAGCTGTCGCTTTTCGGATCGGTGCTCCGCGATGATTTTGGGCCCGCCAGTGATGTGGACGTCCTGGTGGAGTTCCAGCCGTCCGCGAGGGTGGGTCTGTTCAAGCTCCAGGATCTGGAGGGCGAACTCTCCCGTCTGCTGGGCGGGCGGCGTATCGAGATCAGCACTCCGTCGTCGCTGAGCCGGTACTTCCGGGACCAGGTCCTTTCCGAGGCGGAAGTGCAGTATGAGCAGGCGTGATCCGACGGTTCGCATGCGGCACATGCTGGACTACGCGATAGAGGCCGTGGACCGGAAGGTCCTGGTGGACACCATTCATGATGATCTTCCGCCCCTCATCGAAGAACTGAAGCGGGCCTTGCCGCCCGTCCCGCGCTGACCGGATGCGGGCGTAGAGGACGTTCCATGAAGCCCCGGATCGCGATCGTCAACTCGAGCAGTTTCGGCGTCAGCTTCCCGCGCCACCTTGCGCGGCTGAAGCGGGTCGGAACCGTCCGCCGGGTCCGGACCGGCCCCAAGGCGACGGGGCTGGCGCTGGCCCGGGCCGTGCGCGGGTGCCGGGCGATCGTGGCCTCCGTCCAGCCGTACTACGACGCCGGGTTCTTCCGGCGGACCCCGGACCTGGTCCTGCTGGCCCGGCACGGGATCGGGGTCAACAACATCGACCTCGAGGCCGCGACCCGGTGTGGCGTGATCGTGACCAAGGTGCCGGGCGTGGTTGAGCGGGAGGCGATGGCCGAGGAGACTATCGCGCTCATGCTCGCGGTCGCGCGAAAGATCACGGGCGCGTACCGGGCGGTGGCGGCGGGCCGGTGGGCGACCCGGCCGGACTTCGTGGGTCGGGAGCTCGGCGGCCGCACGATCGGGCTCATCGGGTTCGGGAACATCGGGAGCCGGGTGGGGTGCATGCTCGTCCGCGGGTTCGGGGCCCGGGTGCTGGCCAGGGACCCCGGGGTTCCCGGGGCCAGGATGCGGCGGGTGGGTGTCCGTCCTGCCTCGCTGGCCGCCGTTCTGGCCCAATCCGACATCATCTCGCTCCACGCCTCGCTCAACCCGACGAGCCGGGGGATCATCAGCGCCGCCGCGATCCGGAAGATGCGGCCGGGGACGCTCCTGGTGAACACGGCCCGGGGCGAGCTCGTCGTCGAGCGGGCGGTGGTCAAGGCCCTGCGGGCGGGCAGGCTCGGAGGGCTCGCGACGGACGTCGTCGCCGACGAGCCCGCGACCGGCCGCCATCCGTTCCTCCGGTGCCCGAACACGATCGTGGTCCCGCACATCGGGGCCTACACGACCGAGTCGCTGGGCGCCATGGGCGACAAGATGTGCGCCGATCTCGAGGCCGTCTTCGTCCGGCGCCGCCGCCCCTCCGAGGTGGTCAATCCCGCCGTCTGGCGGTCGCCCGCGCTCAGATTCCCCCCGTGCCCCTGATCCTGGCCGCAGACATCGGGACGACGGCCACGAAGGCCGGAGTCGTGGACTTGGCGGGCAGGGTCGTCGCCCACGCGGAGGAGCCCAACCCGGTCCGGCATCCCGAGCCCGGGGCCGCCGAACACGATCCCGGCCAGCTCTGGCGGACGCTGACCCGGCTATCCCGGCGGGTTGTCCGCGGGCGCGCGGACCGGGTCAAGGCCGTGGTCCTCACCGGGTACCAGCTCGGCCTGCTCCCGCTCGACGGGTCGCAACGACCCATCGGCGGCGTGATCACCCTCCTCGATATGCGCAGTGCCGAGACCTTCCCCGAACTCGAGCGGCGGTGCGACCCGCGGGCGCTCTACCGCCGCACCGGGTGCCCGCCGTTCGCGCCGTACCCGCTCGCCAAGGTCTGGTGGCTCCGGCACCGCCGGCCCGCGTTGTTCCGCCGCGCCCGGTGGCTCGTGGGGGGCAAGGACTGGCTTCTTCTGCGCATGACGGGCCGGCTGGCGACCGAGGCCAGCCTCTCGTCCGCGACCTGGATGCTCAACATCCGCACCGGCGACTGGGATCCGATGGCGCTCCGGCTGGCCGGCGTCGCGAAGGGCCGGATGCCAGAGGTGATCCCGCCGTTCGCGGCGATGGGAGGACTCCGGCGCGAGGCCGCGGAGGAGATGGGACTCAAGCCCGGGACGCTGGTGGCGCCCGGAATCTACGACGCCGCCGCCCTGCTGGTCGGGCTCGGCGGGCTCGAACCCGGGGTCGCGGCCGTCAACTTCGGCACGACGGCCATGATGCGGATCGTGACCGCGCGCCCGGTTCTCGACCGGACGATGCGCCTCCAGGCGTACGCGCTCGATGGAAAGCGCTGGCTCGGCGGGTCGGGCGTCAACAACGCCGGGAACGGCCGGGCGTGGCTCCGGGGGAAGCTCGGGCTCGGGTCCGACGCCGAACTCGACGCGCTCGCGGCGCAGGTTCCGCCCGGCTCCGAGGGCGTCCGGTTCCTGCCGTACTTCACGGGCGAGCGCGATCCCCGGATCGGGAACGTGGCCGCCGCGATCCTGGGACTGCGCGAGCGGCACGGCCCCGGCCATCTCGCCCGCGCCCAGCTCGAGGGCGTGGCCTACACGATCCGGCTCATCCTCGACGCCCTGCGGGAGAACGGGGTCAAGGTCAAGGGCATCCGGCTCGGGGGGGCCGGTGCGAAGTCTCCGCTCTGGGTGCGGATCATCGCCGATGTATTGGGCGTGCCGGTCATGATCCCGGCCGTGGCACATCCCAGCCTGGTGGGATGCGCGGCGATCGGGCACGCGGCGACCGGGCTCGCGCGGACCGTGGACGAGGCCGCCCGGCGGCTCGTGCGCTCCGGCCGCCGCGTCCGCCCCGACCCGCGGGCCGCCGCCGTCTACGCCCGCGGGATGGCGGAACACCGCGAGTTGATCGGGAGGCTCTATGGGTCCATGGGGTAACGCAGTCGCGCCCGCTCCGCCGGACGTTGCCGTCGAAACGACGGTAGAATGGGGCTGATGTTGCGCCGTGACACCCTGAAAGTCATCACTGCGGCCGGACTCTGGGCGGCCGCCTCCGCCGCGGGGGCGGGCTGTCCGCCGCCGATATTGTGGGAGCGCGCGTATGCGGGGCCCGCCGGGAGCTACGACGAGGCCAGGGGCGTCGCCGTGGACGTCTCCGCGAACGTCGTCGTCGCCGGATACTCGCAGGGCGAGGTACTGATACGGAAGTACTCGAGCGCTGGCGGACTGATCTGGAGCATCCCCCGAGTGAGTCCCTCGGCGAGCGGCTCCTCGGCGTACGCGATCGCCGTGGACGCGAGCGGCAACATCATCGTCGCCGGGGAGGACGCGGTCGCCGACACGGCCGCCGGGGCCTCGATTCTCGTGCTCAAGTACGATCCGGCCGGAACGCTCCTGTGGGCCCGGACCCCCAATGGCGCCGGTTCGGGCTACGACATTGCGCGGGCGGCTGCGGCCGGCCCCGGGGGGCGGATCGCGATCGCCGGAATCGTAAACTACCAGATGCCGGGCCTCGGCGATTGGATGGTCAGCGTCTACGACTCGGACGGGACCCTCCTGTGGCGCGACGTCTACGACAGCCCCGCGTCGAACGAGGAGGCGGCCCGGGGCGTGGTCTTCGACGCATCCGGCAACGTGATCGCCGTGGGGTACGAGGAACGGCCCGACGTGGGCCAACCGCGCCAGATGCTGATCAGGAAGTACAGCCCCTCGGGATCAGTCCTTTGGAGCCAGACGTCGCACGGCGGCGCCGCCGATGACGAGTCGGGATGCGGCGTGGCCGTCGATCACGACGGGAACCTTGTCGTCGCAAGTTACCTGGTCCAGGCCGGGCCGACCGGTCTCCCCTTCATGGAGATCCGCCGGTACAGTCCGGGCGGCTCCCTTCTGGCGTCGAAGGAGTTCATGGCCGCCCCGGGCGAACGCCCGGCCGGCGTTGCGGTGGATCCGTACGGTAATGTCGCGTTCGCCCTTCCCAGGCGGGTCGCCAAGCTCGATCCCGCGCTCAACGAGATCTGGAATAGATTCGACTCTTTCTTCGACACGCTCGGTATCGCGACCGACGGCTCAGGGCGCGTGATAGTGGCCGGGAACACCGAGCCGTTGACCATCGACAAGGACTGGCTGATCCGGATGTATGAAGCATTTGGTCCGCCGGACTGCTACAGGAGCATGCACGAATCGCAGGAGACCACGCCGTTTCCCAATCCCGTGACCGGCGACCGCGTGATCATCGGCCTGCCATCGCTCCGGGCCGACGCCGAGGAGGTCACGGTCGAGGTCTTCACTGCCTCCTTCCAGTGGGCATTCCGCGGGGTCTGGCGGGACGTCCGGACCATCCAGAAGGCGGTCGCGATAACCGGAATCAGCCGGTGGGCGCCGGGGTTCTACACGGTCAGGGCTTCGGCGAAGCTGGCAGGCGGCCAGACGCAGACGTGGAAGGAAGCTGTCATGGTGGTCAAGCGATGAGGCCCGTTGCCGGATTCGCGTGCGCGGCCGTGATGGCGGTAGCCGCCGCGGGCGTTTCCGGACGGGCCGCGGCCTATGCGGAACTCGTGGAGTCGCACACTTTCACCGCCGCGACCGTCCGGGGCGGCACGCTCGAGCAGTTCGGGGGCGCCCGGCCGGCGGCCCTCGCGGGTGCCTGCGCGGCGGTCGTGGGCGATTCCACGGCTATCTGGTGGAATCCCGGCGGGCTGGCGAGGATCGAGGGATACGACACCATGATCGAGGGCGGCGCGATCGGCGTCGAGAACGGGTCGGCCGTCCTCCGGTACTCGGCCGCGCATCCGATCGGGCCGGTCGTGATCGGGCTGGGGCTGAACTTGTCCTCCTATCCGGACTACTACGTGCGTAACGAATCGGGGGAGGACCTGAAGCTGATCACCACCGGCGATTCCGTGGTTTCGCTCGGCTGCGGGTTCCGGCATCCGCTCTGGGGCGGACGGCAGGCGTGGTCGGGAATCGTCCTTGACTGGCTGAGCGAAGCGGCAATGCAGATGGCCATTCTGACCGTCAGCGCGGGAACGCAGGTCAAACTCGACGCGCCGGTGACCCTGGGGGTCGTGATCGAGCATCTGGCCCCCGCCGTCGGCGGGTACGCGCTTCCGGCGAGGGTGCGGCTCGGGATGGAGTGGTTGCCGGTGCGGTGGGTGGGCGTCTTGGGCGAGACGGGAGTCGGGCTCGCGGACGGAACGTGGTCGGTCGCGTTCGGGCTCGAGCCCCGGCTCGCGTTCCTCTCGTTGCGGGCGGGGCTCAGGTACCAGATGCTCCCGGCGGCGGCTCCGGACGAGCCTTTCATGCTCTCGCTCGGGGTGGGGGTCAAGCTGGGCAACATGGACCTCGACTTCGGGCTCGGGCCGCAGGGCAGTGCCGGGAATGTCATGGGCTTCTCGCTCAGCTACCATCAGCCGCCGCTCGGACGCTGGCTCCCGGCCAACAAGTGAGGGGTCGGCTGGAGAGTCTTGACTCCGGCCCGGCCATGAGGATATACTGAAATACTGAAAATCAGACAAACGCCAAGGAGGCCGCATGAAGTCGACCCTGGTCGTGTCCGAAAGGGGGCAGATCACCCTGCCCGCGCCCCTGCGGAAGCGCATGGGCATCAAGAACGGCGGCGTCGTGAAGGTCGAGGAGCGCGGAGGCCGGATCACGCTCTCGCCCGCCGCGGTCGTGGAAGTGGAGATGTACTCGGACGAGGATATCAAGAGGTGGATTGAGCAGGACAGGTTCTCGAAAGGGGAGAGGAGGCGGTACGAGGCCGTGCTGGCTCGCCTGAAGAGGAGATAGTTGAGGGTCTTCCTGGACTCGAACATCCTCTTCGCGGCCGTCCAGAGCCCTGAGGGGAAGGCCGCTTCGATCGTACGCGATGCGGGGAAGCTTCGGATCACGGTCCTGACGTGCCAGTTCGCCGTCGAGGAGGCGACTCGCAACCTTAAGCTGAAGTCTCCCGGGAGGGCCGGCGGACTTGCCCCGTTGCTCTCGAGGGTGGAGATCGTGCCCACTGCCGGGGCAGGCAGGTGCCCGGTGCCTCTGCCCGCCAAGGATGTCCCCATCCTCCTCTCCGCGCTCGCCATCGAGGCGACGCACTTGTTGACCGGAGACATCAGGGATTTCGGCCCGTACATGAACAAGCCCAGCCGGACCGGCGGCATCGTGATCCAGTCCGTCGACGACTTCCTCCGATCGCTATGAACCGGGTTGCCCGCCCGGGTTTCCCGCTGTCATGCTGGGATCAGGATGGCGGTTGACCGGCTCCTGATCCTGTCCGCCTCCGCCGGGGCGGGGCACGTGCGGGCCGCGGAGGCCCTCGCAAAAGCGGCGGGGGAGGCGCGCGCCGCGCGGGAGATCATCCACTACGACATCCTGAAGTACTCGGCCGGCCTCATGCGCGCGCTCTACTCGCGCACGTACTTCAAGCTCGTGAACATCGCCCCCGAACTCCTGGGCTGGATGTACCACCGGAGCGACCAGCCGTGGAAGCTCATCCGACGGCGCACGGCGTTCGACCGCGCGAACCTCCGGAAGATGATCTGGATGATCGAGAAGGCCGACCCCGACCTCATTCTCTGCACGCACTTCACGCCCGCCGAGGTGGTTTCGTGGCTCAAGCATCACGGGCGCCTGAGGGCGCCTCAGGGCATCGTCATCACCGACCTCGACGCGCACGGGATGTGGATGGTGCCGACGTACGACCGGTATTTCGTCGCGCGCGATGAAACGAAGGCCTACCTCGAGTCCGTGGGGGTCCCCGGGAACAAGATCGGCGTCACCGGGATCCCGATCGACCCCGTCTTCGCGATCCGCAAGGATCGCTCCGCGATGCGCCGGAAGCTCCGCCTGCCGGGGCGAAGCCCGGTGCTCCTGATCTCGGCTGGGGGATTCGGCGTCGGGCCGGTGGAGAAGATCCTGAAATCTCTCGCCGGCATGCGCCACCCGGCGACCGTGGTCGCGATCTGCGGCCGGAACGAGGCCCTGCGCCGCCGGCTGGCCCGCTACCATCGGGCGCGGGGGCCGGTCCGGTTCCGCGTCATCGGGTACACGACCGCCATGGACGAGTGGATGGCGGCGGCCGACCTGCTCGTGGGCAAGCCCGGCGGACTGACGACGTCCGAAGCGCTAGCCCGAGGCGTGGCCCTGGCCGTCGTCAGTCCCATCCCCGGGCAGGAGGAGCGCAACTCCGACGCCCTGCTGGAGGAGGGGGCCGCGATCCGGTGCAACAACCTGTCCGTCCTCGGGTGGAAGATCGACCGCCTGCTGGCGGACTCGCGAAGGCTGGCGGCGATGAAACGCCATGCTTTCCGGATCGGACGGCCACACGCGGCCCGGGACGTGATTCGGCAGGCGCTACGGCTCGTCCCGTGAGCCGTCCGAACATCCTCATCTTCATGACCGACCAGCACCAGGCGGCGACGCTGGATCCCGGGCACCCGTGCCGGACCCCCAACGCGGCGCGCATGCGCGCGGAGGGGATGCGGTTCCCGCGCGCGTACACGCCGACCGCGCTCTGCGCGCCCGCACGGGCGAGCTTGATGACCTCGCTCTACCCGCACCGGCACGGGATGCTGAACAACCCGCACGTGCCGCAGGCGATCCGCAGGGGCCTGGCGGGGAACTTCCCGCACTTCTCCGAGCGGCTGAAGGCGGCCGGGTACCGGATGTCGTACTGCGGCAGTTGGGGCGTCTCGAAGGAGAAGTCCCCGCGCGACCACGGCTGGGAGGAGCCGGACGCCGCGACGCAGAAGGCGCTCTGGCGCTGGCCGCCGGACAAGGTGCCGGCGGGGAAGGGGTACCGGCTCAAGAGGCCGGGCTATGCGCCCTACCTCCTCTATGGCACGCCCGATTGCGGCCCGGATGGTTTCTCCGAGCATGCGTGGACGCGGTTCGCGATCGACCGGATGGCCGAGCTGGCGAAGGGGCTGACCCCCTGGTGCCTGTACGTCGGCCTCCACGGCCCGCACGACCCCTACGTCGCGCCGGCCGAGTTCGTCCGGCTCTACGACCCCGCGAAGGTTCCGAAGCCCGCGAGCTTCCACGATCCGATGACGGACAAACCCTCGGTCTACCGGCGGCACCGGTTCGAGGTTTGGGGCGAGCTCGAGTGGGAACACTACGCGGCCGCGACCGCCCACTACTGGGCGTACGTGACCTTCATCGACGACCTGTTCGGCCAGGTGCTCGCGGCGCTGGACGCGACCGGGCAGGCGGGGAACACGCTCGTGCTCTTCACTTCCGACCACGGCGAGATGATGGGGGGCCACGGGCTCCTGTTCAAGGGCATCCCGGCCTTCGAGGAGTGCTACCGGGTGCCCATGCTCGCGCGGCTGCCCGGCCTCGTGCCCGCGGGCTCCGTCTGCGACGAGTTCGTCAGCCTTCTCGACGTCGGGCCGACGCTGATCGAGCTCGCGGGGGCCCGGCCGCTCGAGGAGTGCCACGGCCGGTCGGCGGTGCGGCTCCTGCATGGCGGGAATCCGTCCGACTGGCCGCAGGAGTTCATGGGCCAGTTCCACGGGACCGAGCTCCTGTATTCCCAGCGGATCCTGACGACGAGGAAGCACAAGTACGTCTTCAACGGGTTCGACTTCGACGAGCTGTACGACCTGGAGGCGGACCCGCACGAGATGCGGAACCTGTACTTCTCTTCCGCGCACCGGCACGTGCTCGAGGACATGATCCGGCGGCTGTGGCGCCGGGCGCTGGCCGTGGGTGACACGATCTCGTGCCATGCGTATCCCACCACGGACCTCGTTCCTCTGGGTCCAGGGGACCTCCCGGGTCCAGGAGGACCCGGCAGGTCCTAAGGGCCCCTCCGGGCCGGTCCGGTAAGCGCCAGCCGCCCGAAAGCCACTAAAATGGGGGGGATGGGAGCGCAATGGTAGCGCCGGGGTCCGGACCACAGGAAGAGCTCTTGCTGTTTTCCCGCCGGGTGATGGCGAAGCTCTCGTGGCTCTGCCTCCTCATGCTGGCGGGCGTCCTTCCGATCGTCTTCTGGACCAGGACCGATGACACGGTCCGAACGGCCCAGTGGACCTTCTACTGGACCGTGGCCGCGGTCGGGCTGGGCGCGGGCTGGGCCTCCGGCCTGCGCGCGCGGGATGCCGGCCCGCTCCGCGGGCCCCTGCTCGCGTGCGGAGTCGCGGTCCTTCTGCTCCCGGCCGCGGCCTTCCGGGTTGCGACGGCGGTCGGCGACGGGCTGGGAATGGCCGCCGGCGTCGCGTCCGCCCTCCTGGCCGCGCACTGGCTCAAGGATGCCCGCCGGTTCCGGGTCTTCGCGGCCGCACTGCTGATCGTCCACCTCGCGGTCTCCTTCTACGGATTCGTCCAGTACCTGGGCGTCGATCCCCTCCGCTGGGCCTACCAGTACGGGGGCCAGCGGCCGTTCGCCACGCTCGGCAACCCCAACTTCCTGGCGGGGCACTTCGCCACGCTCCTGCCGTGGGCGGCCGCCATGTTCATCTCGGCCCCGGACCCGGTTTCGCGCATCCCGTGGTTCCTTGTCACCCTCGTGTGGGCGCTCCTCGTCCTCGTCGCCCAGACGCGCGGCGCCTGGATCGCGGTCGGCGTCTCGATGGCCTGGCTTGGCTGGCGGACCTGGCAGGGCGGGCGGGAGTGGTTCGCGGCCCAGCGCGGCTGGATCGCGGCCATGGCCGCCTTCCTCGTGGCCATCGGGGTCGGAGCCTCGGTGCGCAACCCGGAGCTCGCGACCCGGATCGCGGACTTCGTGCCGCACGACTTCGGGCAGGTGGCCAAGCGGTACACGGCGGGCCGCGCGGCGCTGTTCATGTGGCGGGAACGGCCGGTTACCGGGTTCGGGGGCGGGTGCTTCAAGCACGGTTTCGGCAAGTACATGGCGGTCGCGATGCCCGAGTCCGAGATGCGGCAGTACACGCACACGTACTCCGAGGAGTACGCGCACTGCGACTACCTCCAGCTCCTGTCCGAGTACGGCGTCATCGGGTTCGGTCTCTTCGCGTGGGTGATCGTGACGGCGGTTCGGCTGATTCTCCTGCGCACCCGGGACGACTGGGTGGCGCGCATCGTGGTCGGAGGCGGGATCGCGCTCGCGATCCACGCGGCGTTCAACCTGCCCCTGCACATCGCCCCGACGGCGTTCCTGCTCTGGGCGGGCGTGGGTCTGGCTTCGGTCTTGTCGGGGCCCCCGGTTCGCGGGGTTTCGGCATCCGCCGAAACCCCGGCGACCGCACCCGCTGGACGGGCGGGACCTGCCGTCGCGGTCGCAGTTGTCGCGGTGGGAGTGCTGGCGTCCATCCAGTTCCTGGCGAGCGCGTACAGCCGGCTGGCGATGGACTACCGGAACTTCTCCATGTGGCGCGTCTCGCTCGCGGTCTACGAGCGCGGCCTGCTCGTGGACTGGGACGACCGGCGGGAGGCCTTCTACGCGGCCTCGATGCGGGGCCAGCTCGGGGACCACGCGGGGGCCGCGTCCATGTTCGAGCGCGAGGTCAGGCGCAATCCCTACTACATGGACGGGTTCACGAACTACGGGAGCGTGCTCGGCCTCCAGAAGAAGATCAAGGCGGCCGAGGTCCAGTTCCGGCGGGCCATCGAGCTGAACCCGGCCTACGCCGAGGCGTACGCCAACCTCGGGGTCGCCCTGCTCCAGGAGGACCGGTTCCCCGAGGCCGTTTCGGTCTTCCAGCACGCTCTGGCGTTCGACCCGGGCCTCCAGCTCGCCCAGCGCGGGCTCGAGCTCGCGGGAGAGCGGCGCCGCCCTTGAAGCTCCGGGCCGCGATCTTCGACTTCGACGGGCTGATCCTCGAGACCGAGGTCGCGGATTTCGAGGCGTGGGGGCAGGTCTACCGCGAGCACGGGGCCGAGCTGACCTTCGCGGACTGGGAGGTCTGCATCGGGACGACGAACGTGTTCAATCCCGCCGAGCACCTCGAGCGCCTGCTGGGGCGGCCCGTGGACCGGGAGGCGGCCCGGCTGAAGCACCGCCGGCTCCAGGACGAGGTCCTGGCCCGGGCGAGCCTCCAGCCGGGCGTCATCGACCGGCTCGACGAGGCGCGCGCGCTCGGGATCAAGCTCGCGGTGGCATCTTCGGCGGGAGGCGGGTGGGTGGACGGGCACCTGCGCGCCCGCGGTCTGCTCGATCGGTTCGATGCCGTCGTGGTGCCGGACGGCCGGCTGGAGGCCAAGCCCGGCCCGGACGTCTATCTCGAGGCGCTGAGGTTGCTCGGCGTCGGCGCGGGGGAGGCGGTCGCCTTCGAGGACTCGACGAACGGGATCGCGGCGGCCAAGGCGGCCGGCATCTTCACGGTCGCGGTGCCCAACGCGCTGACGGCCCGGCTCGACCTTTCGAAGGCCGACCTGAGGGCTCCGAGCCTCGCGGCCGTCACGCTGGCGGATATCGACCGCAGGCTTGCGAACGGGGGGCGGGGGGCGTGAAGAGGAGCGGTGCCAACTGGGTCTCGCCGAAGGCGCTTGACCCCGGCATTCGGGACGAGGTGGAACGGATCCGGATCGTGGACGGACACGAGCACCTGGACGAGGAGGGCACGCGGCTCGCCCAGCCGAACGACCTGGCCCGGTTCTTCATGTATTACACCTTCGACGATGTCGCGACGACGGGTGATCTGGGGCCGGGGGCCGGGAACTTCTTCAAGAAGGGGACGACCGCGGACGAGCAGTGGCGCATGGTCCGGGAGGGGTGGCCGCTGGCCCGCAACACGGGCTACGGCCGGGCGGTCCGGCTCTCGATCCAGGAACTCTACGGCATCGACGACCTGCGCGACGAGACGATCAAGCCCCTGCTCGGGAAGATAGCGAAGCGGAACCGCCCCGGCGTCACGAGCTGGATGCTCCGGGAGAAGGCCGGGGTCGAGGTCGCGCTCGTGAACGCCGAGGACCCGGGGGATCTGGCGCGGCGAACGGGGTCGCCCGGGCTCTTCCTGTTCGACATCGCCGTGTCCGCGTTCCTGGGCGACCAGCCGGACCTCTCCCCGTACGAGAAGGCGTCGGGCATAGG
>Ga0315281_10006286_pt1 | contig 16930 bp, 17 predicted proteins | sample YL17G07_0_MG_FD_204540 | JGI IMG/M metagenome (GOLD analysis project Ga0315281, IMG submission 204540) | Sediment microbial communities from Yellowstone Lake, YNP, Wyoming, USA - YL17G07_0 | ecosystem: Environmental > Aquatic > Freshwater > Lake > Sediment | place: USA: Wyoming | collected...
CTCCTGGTGATTGTAATGAAGATAGTTTATATCATGAGGAAATGCCTGTCTATGGCTGATTTGATAGATTTTAAGAATATTTTATCCAGTATTTATCGCTGGATTTGGGTAATTTACAACCTTCTTTACCACTCTTTCTCTCGCCGGCATCCATGGACACTATGACCCAAAAATAAAAGGCACGGTGTTTATACCGCGCCTTTTATAAAAATGTCATTTGCCCTGAGACTAAACAGTTGCCGTGTAAACCGAACCTCCCATTGTGAAGACTATTTGATGTTCATCCATTTTCAGCAGACGCACCTGACTGTTTTCTAAGACGTCCGGTATACCATCACCGTCTTCGTCCTCATCCTGATTGTCTTCGATGCCGTCGTTGTCGTCATCAGGGTCATCGGCATCCGCTATACTATCACCGTCTGAGTCTTCGTCGCCGTTCGAATCGATGATTCCATCGCCGTCTTCGTCCTCGTCTTGATTGTCAGCGATGCCGTTGTAACTTGACAGGGGGGTTGAGAAATTGTAAGTGGCGGAAAAAATTCAAAATTGCCGGCGAGAAAGTAAACGGTTGGTTAACGGTAAGTATACGGAATTAAAAGCTTTTTTATAAGGAGCGCCGGAACGCCGGCATTGAAAATGGTCGTGAAAAATGTCCGGAAAGCAAGTTGGGAAATTTTTCGAATTTCGGGCAGTTTGTGACAGTCAACTTGAGAAATTTCAGCCCTCTAAAAGCCCTTTAAAACGTTGTTAAATAAGCCCTTAAGCCCATTATAGGTTTTGCCGATATGTTCCTTAGTTCCTTACCCTAAGGAAGTACCTAAGGAACAATCTGCTCTCTCTTGTCTCTCTTTCGGGGAGTCCTTCAGAATGCTGTATATCTGTCTACCGGTGAGATTATACTTTCGGGATAGTCGCCGCACTGATTTACCTTCTTTAAAGTCCTTCCTAATGGCTGCATTTCTTGTCTCGAGACGGAGCCCGCAGAGCTTTGGTATATAAAAATATGTGCCACCAAACTCCTCCGCGATGAGCTGCATTACATCAAAACCAACTAACTCGACAAACCGCTTAAGATCTCCCTTGAAATGTCCAATCAGTTTCTATCCTCCTATTATAAGGGCTATTTTACAAACCCACTGGCCGCAAACTCTCTCTCGTGATGGCCTGCCCTTTTTAACTTCATCAGAGCAAAGTGTCAGATTTATTAATGAGATCAATTACTGAGTCTCTGAATATCCTCAGGCAGCCGCCGCTTGGGTTGCATGCTAAGAGCTTTCCAGTTTCAATCCATCTATAAACCGTCGCATTCGAGACACTAAAAAATTTCGCTACCTCTTTGACAGTTAGAAGATATTTTTGAGGCAGATTCGCGACGGGATTATTCATCCTCAACAATGTTTTCTTACTGTTTTAACTATTACCTCTTCAATGTTATTTCTAAGCTCGGAGATAAGTTTCTTATTGCCATCAATGCCTGCATCAACAACCATTCCACGCATATCGATGTTTAAGGAACGGTTGTCCTGCCTGTTCATCTCGGTTGCGTTCTTCACAGCGTTGCCCAGGTTTGTGAGCCAGGAGTTTTGTTCTTGTGTGATATATCGCTCGCCGACCTTATTAATCGTCATGCGCTCGTCATCATTGAGGCCGCCGAAATGAAAGCGGGGGATATAATATTTCTGGATCCCGGCAGTTGCGGGAATCATTCCGCCGGAGTGCATAACGAGGCCGCCTTGATGGAAGAGACCGCCTATGAGATCTCCGATGCCGCTTGCGATGCTTCCAATTAGGCTTCCCAGTCCGCCCAGCAAATCCTTGAAGAGACCGCCGAAGCCGCCGAGCACGCCGTCAAATATGCCCTTGATGCCATCGAGAAAGCCGCCCTGTCTTGCCTCTTCCTCTTTGCCGGCATCCTTAAAGACTGTTGCGAAAATGCCGGAGCCTGCCTCGGTTTCTTGAGTCAAATCATATTGAGGGATCTTTCCGCCGGGAGTGCTTTCAAACTGCGGCTGTGGAGCGCCGCCTATTCCAAGCAATCCGAAAAGGCCGCCGAGGCCGCCCTTGCCGCCTTCACCGAAGAGGAGCCACTGGGCCATCATGTCCAGCATTTTCTTTGTGATGATATCGCAAAGCGACGTAACATAATCACCCCACCCCTTGAACTTACCCTTCAGCGCATCGAATGACATATTGCTGAGGGTATCCTGCAGGCCGCCGAGCGCTGTCTTTGCGAGGTCGACACCCTGCTGGAAGGTTGTGGGCATCTCCTTTGCAAATTCCTGTAAGCCGCGCTTCCATCCGTCTGCGATGGAGCCTGTCAGCTCTTCCTGCCTGAGCTGCAGATCAACGATTTCTTTCTGTATATCTCTGATTTTTGCAAGAAGTTTAAGTCCTTCTTCCCGCTTTGCGTCTATGCCAACTATCGCCAGATATTCTTCGTTATACTTTTGCAGAGATTCATTCTGGGCATCGAGCTTTTGCTGAACCGCTTCCCCCTCGGAGATCTGAAAGGTCTTTTCTTTTATGTCTATGACTGCGAGTTGGTTCTGCAGCTCGAGGTCGCGGATCTGACGGAGGGTCTCTTTTTTGTTTTCGACCTCTTTGTCATCGAGCTTTTTCAAATGATCTTTGAAAGTGTTATAAAGTTCTTCTGTCCATCCGATGACCTTTGCCCGCTCTTCGTATTCTTTGAGGAGAGTCGCTCTCTCGTAATCGAATTCTGAAAGGGTCAGTTGATTGCGCCTGTCAGCAAGCCATTCTCTGGCATCGTCCTGCTGCTGTGCGGATTCTTTCGCCTTGGCGATGATCTTTTCCTCGTCCGACATATAGGACTGCATAAGGGCTTGCAACTGGGTCTGGATTTCTTCTTTGTTGATTAGTTCAAGAGAAAGTTCAAAGATTACTTTTGCTTTTTTCTCCCCGAATTTCTTGATAAATTCAGGCATCGAAAGTTCAAGATCCTTGAGTTTTTTCTCGAACCCATCGAGACCAACGAGGGCAATCTCTTTTTCAAGAGCAGCTTTCAGCTTTGCGTATTCCTCGGCAAGGTCTTTGGCGCTGTTAAGCGCATTTTGATTGCCGTCATCAATTTTGCCAGCACCCTTTGCGATTTCTTCTGACGATGCGGTAACGAGAGCCCAGTACTTCTCCATTTGTCTTGTCGAATCTTCCCTATTTTTTTGACTTTCCTGTGCATGCTTGTTCATCCAAGCGGTCAATTTCTGAACGGCTTCCGTCTGGATACCGAGGGCCTGAGCGGTATGAAGTGCGCCTCCAATAAGTTTCGCAAAACCTTCATCGACTACATAACAAGACATGGCGAGTGCGGAAAGTGCAGCCGCACCTAAAGCCCCGGCACGCACGAGAACACTTCCAATCATTAGTTGTACATCATCTATGGTAGCCCTCAGCATCTCCATCCTGTCGGCCATGGATTTCACTTCTTTGCTGACTTCAGGATATCTCCCCCTTAATCTTTCAAGCATGATTTCGAGGCGTTTCGAAGCCAGTTCGACCTCAGACATTTTATTGACCTGGTCTCCAAATTTCGCATTCAGGTCAATAATGCCGACAACCTGTTCAAGGGTTCTTTCCCTTGCCAGGGTTGCGCTCTGAATGAGCATTCTGAATCCTTCGGCAGTGCTCGTTTTCATGGTATCGCCGACGGCGTCGGCATACTGCGCAAGGTCTTTCAGGACATCGAGTTTCATATTCTTCGATAGGGCCTGAGTGGTAACATCAACAATGTTGGCCATAGCGATTTGTCCTGAGGTTATGCGCTGAATATCGCCTATAATGCTGTCTGCAGTAGTGTCATACGTAGCAGCCAAGGAGTTCAGTCGTGCCTTTTGGTCTTCGAATTCTGCGGACTGTTCAGCGAGATGCCAGGCTCTATTAATTGCGATTAGCGCGCCTGCGATTGCAGCAGACAGGGCGAGCCAGTTTTCCTTGAGCTTTGATAGTGTGCCCTTCATATTAGATTCCATGTCGCGCAGGGCTTCTTTCGTCTTATCAACTGCCTCGATAATTATCTGTATTTTGTTTTCTGGCATTTCTTACCTCCAAATTCAAATAGCGAAGATATTCGAAATATTCCCCTTTTTCGAACTTGCCCTCCCAAGGAAGAAGTCAAGGATGAGAGCTTATCAAGGAAATCGTTCAAGGCTTGTATTAATAATGGTAGGCCATCGCTATCGATACTTGCCCTAAATTCCATTACTAATCGGCTTAAATCTTTTTCTGCGGACAAATCCTTTTTTCCCCTCAGAATGGTGGCAAGAAAGAAAGAAAACTTTTCGAACAAGGCTGAAGTATTCATAACAGGATTATCATCAACAACAGATTTCCAAGCATTGAATGCCTTTGAAACCTCAATTAAGTGATTTATGCTATCAAGAATAGCTGGGTCCTGCACATATATTTTCCCGCCTATTTTATATTCGAGTGCCACAGTTTCTACCAATGCATCTTCTTATGTGCAAACCGATTTATCCAATCCACGGGTATCCGCAATCTCGAATTCGAACTCATGCCGGGATTTATATTGAATCTTATCGGCGATAAACATCTGCCCTACTAATGGATCGCTAACCAGGAAGAATTCCGGCTCACGCTGATCATTCAGGTATGCGGCCTCTAAGAGTTCCACTTCGTTGCCGTCTGCAATCAGACCCCAGTCATTGACGTCGGTGAAGAGCGGATTCGTGATGATCCTCTCATGGTTCTGTCCGAATTTTCCTGCATGAGGGTTCGGCGCATCTGCGCCGGGCCACGGGCTATTGAGGACCTCCGCAATCTCCCTGAGAGTGCGCGGGCACCATAGATAAGGCGGCACTAATGCAAGCCCTTCACCGGAATCCTGCTCGGTCTGGGCATACATCGACTTAAGCCTGGCCGTGAGTGTTGCAACGCCGGTTGCATCGGCAGTGAGCGTCACAGCGCCGAGATTGGCATGGTCACTGTGGAAAAGCGCCGTGGAATCTCCCTTGAATGTGGCATTGTCGATGATCTTATTCCATGCCCTCTTTGCATGGGTCCTCCGGTGGGCGCGACCCATTTTGGAAACCAACTGTGTGACGGTCTTCAGATCATCATTCAGGAGCACCCTGCGGGTGATTGTAAGAATCCAGCCTTTTTGATTAATGCTATAGGTCGCTTCGATATCGGTCGGCATGGTTATTTCCTGATAGTCCCCGGTCTCCGGATCCACATCAGGCACATCTCCAAAATAACCGACCTGGATGATCTCCATTGTCTTGAAGTTTTCGGCGTTGCGATAGAAAGAAATGAGCACGTCCTCACGATAGTCCACTCGTTTATATTCTTTGACAAGTCTGCGATACATAGAATTGCCAAGTGCAAAGCTAAATGTGCTCGTGCTATAGGCAGCGGGCAGGCGCATCATATTCATAAATTTTTCGCCGAGCCTTTGCCCTTCTAATGAAGGGATGCCCCTGATTTCACTATCCCCGGTGAGTCGTGCATAAGCTCCACGGAGTGAAGTAAAAGCGGGCACATCATTATACTTTCTGTCAACATCCGCGCCCAAGAGTTTATCGAGCGCCGCCTGGAGACGATCAGGCTCTCCGGCCACAACTTCTATATGCGTCCATCCTCTATTGACGGGGACGCTGTTACTCACGAATATCTGACTGTTCTTTTCCATCTCTTTTTCTCCTTCCTGTTTGTGCCTTTTTTAAAAGCATCTTAAAAACCTTTTAACTTTCCTATAACAAAAATGCCCGATGGGCCTTGTCGGCTTCATCGGGCATCGTGTGCCTCTTGATTTTGAATACTTTATATGATATTACTCATCACTCATCTTTAAGTCAATCTTTTGTACATGCTTACACCGAGGGCATTTAATCTCCCCTTTCGCATTCTCAAAATTGCCTAAGCGTCTGCCGCACTTCTTGCATCGGATAGTGGCTGTCTTCTCTTTAACTTTGATCAACAGTTCTCTTATCTTTTTTCGACATTTTCAAATTTGATTTGATTTTGTGCTTCGCAATTACCTTGCGATCCCTAATCGAGCCTCCAAAAATTCTGCGGCACGAATTCATTCATATAGGTTTATACGAGTTTATAAAGCGGTTTATGGGCATTTTCTCAACCTCACTGGCATGTTGGTATGCCTTTTTCTCATAAGTCGATTCTGGGGCATTTGGTTGACTCATATTCCTGCCGCGCTTCTGTCACGAAGTGGACCGTGATATCCTTCAGCGGGATATCTCCCGGCGGATCCGGTAGATCTTCTTCCTTCCATCTGCCCTAATGCGTAAATCACATCGCTGGCACGGGCTGCAGTGAGAAACCTGGGATCCGACACGCCGAAATGCTTTTGAAGCCAATTTCTCAATGCTCTTGTTCTCACCCTCGTTCCGTTATGCTTGGAGGCATTTTTCCACATGACTTCGATCTTCCTTAACTGACCAGGCGACGCCATGCCTTCCCGGTAACCCAGGTCTTCGTATGTGAGCTTGCCAACTTGCTTTGTCCAGACACCCTTTTCAATTGCCATACTCTCAAGGTTTTCAATAAATACCTCTGCCTGTTTAAACGATAGCCCTTTTGAGCTTGTGGCAGGATAATAGTTGACGTATATCAATTTTCTGTAATCGTCATCCGACAGTTGCAGCGCGTTTTTAAGGGCATGTATCTTTTTGATCTGCCCTTTGCTTATGTCCCTTTTTACTGCGATACCCTCCACCATGGATCACCTCCTTATTGCACAGCCCAGACAAGTTTTATAAAGCCTTAAGGTCTCAGGATTTCCCGCCTTCATGCCGATTAACTTTGCCTTCTGCCAGTTGTCGGCACATTTATTAGGCGTAATGATGCCGAGAACAGGACAGGGAATCTGGCCATCCTGACCATAGATGGCCTTAATTCGCTCCTCAATCTTTTTGGTATCTGCCGGGTATTTGCCCTGGCACACCAAGTCAACCGTTGACCTTGATAAACCGAGCTCCTTAGCCACCTGCTTAGGCCCCTTTGCAGCAACTTCTTTTTTTAATATTTCAACCCACATGTTCATGTCTTATTTATGAGCACTTTCAAATGGCCTTTTTGGACCTGTGTCTTTTATGAGTATCCATACTACGTTCCTGCCTCTTTCGCTGAGGGGCCTGAGGTACCCAAGCTTTCGATAGACCTTCGTGAAATATCTGACATTATCAATGTTCAATCCACAGATAATTGCGAGATCGTTACGGGTGAAGCGTCCGAGTGCCCGTATGATTTTCCACATCTTATCCCAACCGTTCTCTTTGGAATTTCTTGGAGCACTCGCCTTTTTATTTAAAAGCTTTGTGTTTCTGTAGCAGATTACCTTTGTCGGCCTGCCCTTCGAAAATCCGGGAAGGGGAGTTTCCCAACATTTGACCCGTGTGATGAGTCCCGCTGACTCAAGCTTCCAGAGCTTGTGTCTAACTGCATCTCTCTTAAGTCCCGTCGCTTCAATAATTTGTGAAGTCGTGTAATATCGAGTCCCAAATTTCAGACAAATATTAATGACAGCTTGTATCATCCCACTATTTCCCTTAAGTGGGCTGCGGAAATCTCTTTCAAGCCATTCGTTTTTGCGAACGCCTCCACCCTATATATCCAGATAACCAACCTCCTAAAACGGTTTGTGAGGGAATAAATAAATTGAATTGCGTCAGCGCTCAACTTAACTTCGCATATTTGATCAATTATCATTTTGATATCTTGTTCGGTAAGGTCGCTGAATTTCACAATCTCGCTGATTCTATCGAAAAGATGTTTAAACCGCATGAGTTTCTTGTCAGCCATTTCCATCCCGACCATTACGATTGGCGTCCCAGTCGTATCGTGGATATCTCTTAAAACTTCAACTTTCGCATCGTGAATGAGGTAATCAATTTCATCGATAATAATTGTTTTTGGGTTTTCCATAAGCAGATCCTTACACTGCAGAAAAAGATCAGCGACCCGCGGACTTGGAGATGCACCAAGCTCTGATACTATTTCTTGAAGAAGCCATCTGGGACTCATGTATCTTTTTGCCGGGACATATATGCCGTTGTTTTGTGAATACCACCATAGAACCGTATGGGTACGTCCAAGTCCGGGATTTCCGTAAACGAGAGCCATCCCAGGGATACCATAACTTCTTTGATGTAATCGATCCATTGCTGCAATGAACTTGTCTACGTTAGATGTTCTTGCAAAGATTCTCCTCATCGTCTTCTTCCTTTATGGGCTAAGCTTGGGCTGCTAACGCTGCCCCTTCTTGGTCCTTTTTTATCCTTATATCCTGATTTTCAAAATATTTAAAGCCCAGGAGATATGAATCCGTTTGTATAAATTTTTCTTTAAACTTCATGTCGTCTTCATCCTGGAAGCCATTGACCAAATGCCACTGATAACGTTCGATTTCATTTTGGAAAATAGGTCTCGATACCTGCTGTTCTTCCCGGTCATCTAATTGATTGTCCGATAGAGAAACCTTATCTGTTGATCTCAACGCTTCGTCAGGGATTCGTTCTACCGTTTCGGGAAGGATAATATTTTCTTTCTCGATCTTCTCCACGATCTGCGGCCTGGCATCTATAATCCCTTCCCAATCAAGGGCTAAGGGCTTCCCGAGTTTTATAAGTTCTTTGGCTCCATAGATGGTTTTCCTTTCTGCCCTCTTTTGTTGCGCAAGTGCCTGTTTCAAAGCTTCCACATCCTTAACATCTCCGAGGTAATTTGCCATCGGATGCACGGGTATCACGCGTTTTGCGGTACAGAGATATTGACCCTTTAGGCCATAGACTTTGACGTATGAAAGATCGAAAAGGCTGTATTTGATAGCACCGCTTTCCCTGAGGCCATAGAGATTATCATCATAATAATCAGCATTCAAGAACCGGATACCATTCCTGCCAATTTTTGTTATTCGCATTGCCATCATGAGATCGTCTAACCCGCTCCCGTCTACACCCGACCCCCTTCCTTCTTCAAATACCTGGCCTATAGTCTTATTCTTAACGTGAGGACATGATTGGGAGCGATGCCAGGTAAGCCATGAATCTATGATCTGTTTCGCTTCTTCTATGGCCGGAATATATTCCCCATGCAGTGCCTTATGAAACTTTTCATCTCGCAACATCCATGCTGGCTTATCTGATATCGAAGCGCCTGTAAAGCTCGGCATTAGCCGCTCACAAGTATCAGAAAAATTCTTAAACCAACCTTCAATAATTTTGCTGCGGGCATTGTAGGGCTGTGCAAAGACGGACGTTATCCCAAGCCTTCCAAATAGGCCATATATGCCGATTTCCTCAAGACTTTCAGATGAGGTAAAAAACCTTGACCGAAAAGCTTTGCCATTGTCTTGGTATGTGATTTTGGGGAATTTTCCGAGCCGGATAATTGAATTTCTTAGTGCTGAAGCAATGCACTGAGTGTTCTCCTCAATCATGACCTCAAAACCTGCGAGATCATAGCTTTTCCAATCCAAATATCCGACAAGAACAGCTCTGCAAGGCTTACCGGTAAAAGGATTGATTATCTGGAAATTTAGCCGATGACCGTCTGCTACCAATACATCTCCGACCTCAAGGAGCGAGGGATCACGTTTAATGAAAGGCTCAACCTTATCTCTCAATGCCTTTCGCCCCTCTCTCATAAAAATCCAGATATCGTGATTTGTCGATTTGAACTTTTCAGCAAACCGGCGGAATGTCCTGTCTGATTTATCTGAAGGAATACTTTTGTTTTTAAGATAGGTTTTGGTAAGTCGTATCGCGGTTCCTGTTCTGAATTTTCTTGGATTGAGAATAATATTTAAAAAAGTTTTCTGCTCATCTGCACTTAGTTGAGCGTCTTCTTGTTTCTTACAAAGATTGAGAGGCACGAGCCTTGTCCAGTCTGAGGTGCATCCAAGGTCCCTATGCCATCTTCGAAGGGTTTTAATCGAAGTGCTTCCGAGTATGTCATAAAGGTTTTTCTGAATAAGGCCGACATTGTAACCGTCCTGAAATTCCCTGTCGGCCTCCATACGACTTTGATGATTCTTACGATATTCTCTCCACGCCCTTACCAGATCAACTCTCGCGACGGCCTTCTCCTTTGCCTTCTCAGAAAAAGCAGCAGGTGCAGGCATGGTGCTGATCTGCACCTGCTCAACATGGTTGCCGCATGGGACAAGGCTTTTGCCGCTTTCGCCATGTCCCGGCGGGCCGAAAGGAGTAGCGGATGGCCCTGAAAGATAGACCTTACCCCTGTCCGCTGCAGGACGGATGCCATCTATGGAAGTGTCTTGCTCTGTCTTGTCGGGAGGGCAGCCAGGAACAGGGAGTCCGTTCTGTCCCTGGCTGCCGGGGGAAATACATGAAGTGGCGACTGGCATTGGAGAAACTGCCAGAGCCTTGATTCCGTCCGGAACGGCGAGGTTTTCATCGTTCTGTTTATCTTGATTTTCTGCGAGATCCTTATAATATTGGGTTCTAATTTCAGGGGGGATTCCGGGATCTTCAATATTTATCAGCCAGATTTTTCCGCCCCGGCCATTACCGCTGCCGCTAACCCGATGGGCAGTTGGATATTTCCCGCGTTCAATATTCAAGCGTATTGCTCTTTTCGTCACCCCAAGATATTTAGCCAATTGCGGGACGGTTATCACAAAAACATATCCTCGCTCAGGGTTTTAAAGAATTCTCGGACTGTCATTCCCATAAAGCGGCGGCGTTTCCGTAGCTTTTCATAAATATTCTTGATCTCGGTTTTCAGGGTTTCCCTTATTTCTCTTTGAAGGAAATATTTTTCTCTGGCACGACTTGAGATAGCCCTATCGTAAATACTTACAAGCCAAACTCTTCCATGCGTGCTGTCGCCAAACCGTTGACCTTTACGAATTCCTTTATACCTGCCCGACCTGATCCTCACTCTAATCGTAGTTGGATGCACCCCTTCGAGTGGCCCAAGTTCATTAGGTGTTATCCATACTTCCTCTCCACGCCTTCGTGTAATCTTCTTTTTCATTTCTTACCTAAACACCCATTTGGACACTTCCAATAATTCCTTGGCAATCTGCCTCCTCCTGGCTGTAACATTGGCCACCACACCTGTCCGCATTTAATGCATTCTAACTTTATTCCTTTTTTGTCCAAGATCTTAACGCCAACTCTGTCAAGCTCTCCGGGAGTGAATCTCTTCGGTCTCAATGTTTCCATGACATCAAACCTCCTTTCCTGCTTTTATCTATCATTCAATTAGGTGTGATACTACTCGCAACTTCAGTATCCTTAATCCTTTCGACCACGGACGCCCCCTTTTGTGGATTGTTTGACTATGGATTTTAGGGCCGCTGTCTCGGCCCCTAAGTCGGCAATGCGCGCGGTTAGAGCGGCCTTGATTTCATCGAAGGAAAAGAGATCGTGCTTTAAACCAAGCTCAATCTGTGAAGGCGTAAGCTGATCGACCGGCTTATCTTTTAAATAGAAGTGCCCATAATCTGAAAAGGGATTCTGAGCAAAGTAACAGAACTTTTCGACGTAAAGAGCAACGAAGGTTTCAGCATTGAAGTATCTATTCGCATAGGCGATAAGGCTTGACTTCGGTTCTTTCTTGCCGTACTCAAGATAGACAACGATTCGCCTGAACTCATGGAGAAAATCGTCAGCAAGATCATTGACCCTGAAGCCTATAAACGCCTCACCCTGATCTTCGGCAGTATCAGGATCGGGCAAGGCGAAATGTTCCTTTACGTTCTCGATGAGGCGGCCTTTCAGCAGCTTAAAAAAGTCCAGATCTGCTCCGTCTTTGAACAGAGGAGAGAACTTATCCTTCAGGACTTTATATAGAGTCAGATAACTCGTCAAAGTGCTGTCGTCGCAGCCTTCATATATAGGCACGCCGCTTTTGATAACTCGGGGGAACACAAGGCCGTTCTTGAGGATCTCCTTTACTATCCGCATATCCTCTTTATTGAATTCAAAAGGCAACCGCTCACCTGTCCAGTAGCTCTTCGTTTCTCTCAGGAAGACGGCTAAGAATTCTTTCTCAGAAGTGATGTCGTAATCCCGAAGCGCGTCTTCAATCTTGAGAAGATAACGGCCGCCTTTTTTCACATACTCCCGCGCGCTTGTCTTCTGCCGCTCTATCCAGGCGTCAACCTCAGCCTTCTTGAACCTGACCGCCTTCAATCCGATCTTGTGAAAGGGGATAGCATTCGTGTGGACCTTGTTGTAAATGGTCTGTTTCTCAAAGCCGAGGTAAGCGGCAACTTCCTCGACCGTCATATATTTGTCTTCGCTTGGCACGTTCATTCCTTCAGGATTTATTTACTTTACCTTACTTTACATTTGATATGTTTGTCAATAGATTTTTTGAACGCCTTTTTCATGTACATCCCCAGATAGACGATCTTCCGAGATTTCAAGAACTCTTTGACCAGCCGGTCGGCTTTCGCATGGTTACATTCCTCACAGCAAAGGACCTTATTCATAACCGATCCGCGCAATAAACGCAACGGTTCCGTCACGCTTAAAGAGGAGCGTCCTTATCATCCGGGCCGATAGATCAGGCACCGGTCTTGCCCTTTTCTGTGAGCTGCTGAACGTACTTCAGACAAACGCCCTTCAGTTGCAGGGCCGTTTCTTGCAGGTCTCCGTTTCTGTTGATCACAATGTCGAGATCGCTGATAGTCGACCTCAACTTGTTGGCCGTAACCTCACGGGAGACGAAGGCGCGCTGTTCGACCATGCTGATAGATATCCGCGCTTGTTTGATAAGTGCCGTGTCTGTTTTGTGATATTCGTCCAGGTGCTCAGACAGTATGCGCTCCTGGTGGCTGAGATAAAGCTCGATGATCTGAGAAAGTCCCCATCTCATATTCGACGCTTCATGCTTGTAGCCTTCGCCATATGCAGCATCTGCAAAGTCATTGAGGTTAGAACTCCCCAGTAAGGCACCAAAGGCCCGGAGTGCAACGGAGTGATTTGACAGCTTGTCATAGATATCAGAAACGTCACCGGGATCGAAGTCCGGCTTTTTCTCTTTCTCTTTTGTCTCTGTGGTCATCTCTTTTCCCTCCTCCTATAACGCAAATTGTAGCCGTGAAACGGCGTCTATCTTCTTTTCATCGGACGTGTGGAGATACTTCTCCGTCGTCCTGATATGGCTGTGTCCTAAAAGCTCCTGGACGGTCCTCACCTCTGCCTCTGTCAAAAACTCTGACAACCTCTTTGTCTTCATGATCTCTTTTCCTCCTTATCTAATTATTATATGATAATCAGATAATAACAGGATAATAAAATAATGTCAAGTAATTTTTGTTGACATCCTATATAAGTATCAGGTAATATCTTTTTATGAAGAAGCAAACCTACAACTTTGTATTATCGCCCGGTATCAAGGACGCTCTGGAGGTTGCAGCTCAGAAAGACCGGCGATCTATGTCTTCGCTTCTTGAGAAAGTTATCATTGACTATCTGGAGAAAGAGGGCATACCGTGGACAAACGGCAAACTGGAAAGATCACCCGCAAAGTCCGGACGGCCTAAGAAAACAGCCTCCAAGAAGTAGCGCCGGCATGGGCCTCTTCGACTTCCTGAAGAAGAAGCCGGTTCCGGAGCCTTCACCCATTCAATCCTCATTCTCTGACGAGGATATCGAATTTCTATCTAACGGAGACATCCGGCTTAATCCCTCCGCATATTGCCCGTTGACCCTTTACAATACATCCCTCGATACGGCAAGTAAGATTCAAGGATTCTTTGATTTCAAAAACGAGACCGCTCCGAAAGACAGCCTCCGCCTTCTGTTTATGTCTCAATCTGTCGGCATAAGAGAGGTTGACGCCCTGATACGCGGAGAGGCTTCTTGTCTGTCTGAAGGTGATGTGTCCACAGGGTCAATTTTTGAGCATCACGCAAAAGACAGGGCGCTGCTTTACGCCCTCTGCAGGAAGTACACTCCGGAGCTTATGGATATCTATTTTCAGGAAATTCGGTATCCCGACTATGTGCATAACTTGGAAGGTGATCACAGGTTACGGCCGGTATATGAAAGACTCGTTCAAAACGGCCTGGCGGTGAGAGGCCGGGAGATACCGCTACACCTTGCCGTGTCTTCCCTCAGCAGGGATCGCCTTTATGCGATCTGTAAGCAGTTCAATATGAAGGGCAAGAGGAAAAGCGTAGATACAGCCGCGCTCCTCTGTGAAAAGCCTGAAGCAAGCGCCTTCATAGAATCAGCCATCAACAGGGGGCAATGCTTCATGGTAAAACAAACGCCGGAGACAGCGGCCGCAGCGCCGCTATATAGGTATGCGTCCGCACTGGCTGAACTGTTCTTCTTCGCGTATGCCGCATACTTTTATAGAGCACAGAGCATAAAGCGAGCTGAGGAGGCGTACAAAATGAAAGCAGTCGAGGGCCTCCAGTATAAAGCCCTGGACTGTAAGTTCAGCGATTGCAGAGAACGAGACGGGAAAGTATACACACCCGCTGAGGCGAAGGCTCTTAAATTCAAGTTGGGTTGCCGCTGTGATCTGGTACCATATAACAGCCGATGGGATAAGCTTTGAAATAGCCCAGCCGCATAGTGAGGAAGCGCACCCGGAAAGATCGCGCTTCGGCCTATGCCTTGATATGGCCTCTTTTTTTATCGCCTCTTAAATCGCGTTTTACGAAGCCGGTTTTCCGTGGATACCCGCGAATTTCCCGTTTTGCCCTTCGCGCGGATCACCGCATCCGCAAAAACCGAAAAGTGGAAGGAAGCCCAGGCGCGAACGCTGAAACAATAATAAAGCAGGCCGTTCCCTGTGAGGTATGTGGAGAGAAACAGGGTTGTCGACATCTGCCATATCATCCCCAATAGAATAAAGGGCACACAGAAGATTGATAATGTACTCTTCCCCTGCCTAACACATCATAGGTTATTTGATGCCTGCATGATGAGTAAAGAGGAGTGGGATAAAAAAGAGGAAAAGAAAGATGTTCGTTAGGTTTCCCTCTTGTTCGTTAGGGTAAGGGGGCTAACGAACAAAATGAAAAGATCTTTAAAGTGGCACAATGCCCATTTAATAAGGGTTTAAAAGGATTTTAAAGGCGAATTTAAGGGGGGACAATTTCTCAACTTGGCTGTCACAAAATGGCCGAAATTTCAAAAATTTCTCAACTTGGTTTTTGGGCACTTTTCACGAACATCTTTCAAAGCCTCTTTTCTGGCACTTTTCTTATCTGGGCCAGTTACAGGGGAGCCAGGCGGAAAAAGAAATAACCCGGCGGCGGAAAATTTTTGACAGCCTCATAGAATCAAATCCGGTTTGACCGGAGGGCTTGGAGGAAAGAAGACTCGCCCAGGGAAATATTTCAAAAATACTTTAAAAACCGCCTCTGCTTCGGGGCTAAGGCCCCTCGCTACAAATCCCAGAAAATGAAATCCCAAGATCAATCGGGATATCCCATTGATTCCCGTGATTATGTAAAATTTCCCAAATTGACTGTCACGATTTCCCAAATTGACTGTCAAGTTACAGCCGTCGTTATCGTCATCGGCGTCAACCACATTAGGGGCACCATCATCATCAGTGTCCATATTTTCATCTTGATCGATAACCCCATCACCATCTTCGTCCTCATCCTGGTTGTCTTCGATACCGTCGTTGTCGTCGTCGTTGTCATCCAGGTCTGAGATACCATCATCGTCGTTATCAACATCCTCAAGTGGGTTTAGTTGTGATGTGGCGATCCTGTGTCTGACATTGATCTTCCCCAGATCGATGGCCAGTGATCCTCCTATCATCTGCGCAGTCACTGTAAACTGAGTCGTCTCCGATAGCCCTGCGTTATCCGCAGCAAACCTGGCTACTGTCTTCGGCTTAAGCGTACCATTTGCCCTGACTTTCTGGAATACCATCATGACCTTCTGACCCTCAGGAACTTCCAGGCTGTATCTGCCAATATAGAAAATCTTACCCGAAGCGAGCCGCACCTGCTTCACAATTGTCACCGGGTCGGTAACGGCAGAGCCGTCGGTCGCAACGGCGCTCGCTACCAAGTGCCGGCAAAAGGACTTGGTTATGCCCTTGACCTCCCGTGCCTGGTTGATACTTGCCACAAAAAATAGACCGAGCACTGTCAGCAATATGATTCTTACAAACTGATTTCTCCTCATCTTTACACCTCCTTCCTTTTTAAAATCATAATTTATCATAAACCCCCATCATCTCAGTTTTTGTGACCGGCATTACCCCCTTTCCGCCTAAAAAGTTCTTTAGGACATTCTTCCCCATTTAGAAGTCGTTACAACATTTATGCCAAAACTAACTCAGAAACAAAACCCATTAATTTTTATATTATTTTTGAAATTACTCTTTTGAGCTTTTAAGTATTGTAAGTTGTCTGACACAAAAAGATGTTTCTTTGAGATACATTTTAAACTATGCAGAAGGAAATTAAATCGGCATAATCGACTTCAGTCGTTATGAGTAGTTCAACTGTAAGTATTCAATTTTATTCCCTTCTTACTTTTGTAACATTGTAGGTGTTATCCACACCTGAAGGCCGGTATGTGACGTGCGTCTTTGATGAAGGGGTCAACAAATTAGCTGACATCGTCTTTCAGGTTAAATCAGATCTATTGCATTAAGGTTAATCATCGGTCTTTCTAAACCCCGTATTTTTTGAGGTCCTTCTCAGAAAGGCCAAAATAGTGGCCTACTTCATGTATCAGAGTCTTTGTGATCTGTTCAATGAGTTCTTTTTCTGATGAGCAGAGACTTTCTATGTTCTTCTGGAAGAGGATGATCGTATCAGGCAACGGATGAGGTATATTGAAGAATCCCCCCTTCCTTGTATAAGGCACTCCCTTAAAAAGCCCTAAAAGCAAGCCCTTTGAACTTGTGAGTTTTTTATCCTCTGATGAAGGATAATCTTCGACCATAATTGTTATATTTGTAAAATAATTCTTGAATT